>Ga0187847_10004611_pt1 | contig 10096 bp, 7 predicted proteins | sample June2016WEW_4_10_FD_132458 | JGI IMG/M metagenome (GOLD analysis project Ga0187847, IMG submission 132458) | Peatland microbial communities from SPRUCE experiment site at the Marcell Experimental Forest, Minnesota, USA - June2016WEW_4_10 | ecosystem: Environmental > Terrestrial > Soil > Wetlands...
TTCCGGTCATCTACATCATCGAAGACAACGGCGTCTACGGCCTGACCAAGGGACAGTTTTCCGCAACCGCCGATCTAGGTTCCAAGCTCAAGACCGGCATCACCAACGAATTGCCCGCCATTGACACCTGCGCCCTGGCCATTGAGCTCGGGGCAACCTTCGTCGCGCGCAGTTTCTCCGGAGACAAGAAGCAGCTTCAAGCTCTCCTCAAAGCCGCTATCGCCCACAACGGAACCGTCCTCCTCGACGTAATCTCGCCCTGCGTCACCTTCAACGACCACGAAGGCTCGACCAAGAGCTACAAATTCATGAAGGACCACGAAGAGCCCCTTCAGGACATCAATTTCGTACCCTCATTCGAAGAGATCGACGTTGAATACGAAGAGGGAAGCGGTGTCGACATCACCCTGCACGATGGCTCCAAGATGCACCTCACAAAGCTCGAAGAAGATTACAACCCAATCAATCGCATCGCCGCCCTCACCCGTCTCGCCGAGGCTCGCGAACACAACGAAGTCCTCACCGGATTGTTCTATCTCAACCCAAATCTCCCAAGCTTCACCGATAACCTGAATCTCGTTGACCGCCCTCTCGGAACCCTGCCGCAGGAAACCACGCGCCCGCCCAAGAGCGTGCTCGATAAGATCATGGACGAGTATCGGTAGCCAGCACTGAATTGCCATGATGATGGAAAGGGTTTGACAAAGTACAACGGGGTCGAACTCTACGAAATGTGTGTATAACAGTATTTGCTAAATACTGTTACTGGTATTATTATGCCGACTATGAACGTCTCGCTAACTCCGCAATTGGAAAAGTTTGTAGAACGCAAGGTGAAGCAGGGCTCTTACCAAACTGCCAGTGAAGTGATGCGTGCGGCTCTGCGAATGCTCGCCGAGCATGACGAGACACGCAGCCTTGAGATGAAGCGGCTCAACCAGCAGATCAAACTGGGGCTCGATCAGGTAAAGGCGGGCGACGTAGCTGAGTTGGATATGAAGAAGATTAAGACTGAAGGCCGGAGAGTTCTGGCCGCAAGAAGGTTAATGAAAGTTGGGTAAGGTCGAAACGTCGGCCCAGGCTGGGCGCGATCTCCTCGACATATGGCTGTACGTCGCGGAAGACAATTCTCGGGCCGCCGATCGTCTCCTGGATCATATCCACGCGACAATTAAGATGCTCGCACGCCATCCTCAGATGGGAAGGCGACGCGACGCGCTCTCTCCGGGGCTTCGTAGCTTTACTGTTGGAGACTACCTGATATTCTATTTGCCGCAAAAGCAGGGCATAGTGCTGTTGCGCGTGCTTAGCGGTTACCGCGACCTTGATTTGTTGTTTTAAGGGGAGCCTTTCCTGTCTTTAGTTTTGAGGAGTCACCGTGGCCTACAACGATCTGCGCGAATGGATAGCGGCGCTCGATAAAGCTGGCGAACTCAAGCGCATTACCGCCGAAGTTGATCCTGTCCTCGAAGTCACCGAAATCACCGACCGCGTCTCCAAGTGGGGCGCGCGCAACGGACGCGGTCCCGGCGGCCCAGCTCTCCTCTTTGAAAACGTCAAGGGACACCCCGGCCACAAGATTTTCATCAACCAGTTCGGCTCCGAGCGTCGCATGAATCTCGCCCTCGGCTCCAACTCGCTCGACGAAATCGCTGCACGCATCCACCAGATGATGGACGTGAAGACCCCTCAGGGCCTTCTCGAAAAAATTAAAATGCTTCCCATGCTCGCCGAACTTGGAAACCTCTTTCCAAAGCGAGTCTCGACCGGGCCGTGCAAAGAAGTCATCAAACGCGATAATTTCTCGCTCCTCGATTTTCCCATTCTCCAGTGCTGGCCCCAGGACGGAGGCCGCTTCATCACCCTCCCCTGCGTGATGACCCGTGATCCCCGCTCCGGCAAGCGCAACATTGGCATGTATCGCATGCACGTCTATGACGCCACCAGCACGGGAATGCACTGGCAGCGCCACAAGAACGCCGCCGAACATCAGCGCGAAATGATGCGCGCGGCTGCCGCCCACGGTTTGTCTAACGTTCCAGCCAATGCCTCGACCCTCGGACGCACCTCCTCCGTTGACATCATGGCCCGCAGCGGCGGAGGCAGCATCGCCATCCAGGGCACTCCGGTCCATGGCCGCATGGAGGTTGCAGTCGCCATCGGCACCGATCCAGCACTGACTTTCTCCGCGATTGTTCCCGCCCCGCCCGAGATCGAGGAGTACATGATCGCGGGCTTTCTGCGCGGCAAACCGGTCGAGGTCGTGAAGTGCGAAACCGTCGATCTCGAAGTTCCCGCAAACTCTGAGATTGTGCTGGAGGGATACATCGACATTGGTGAATTAAAGGTCGAAGGCCCATTCGGCGACCACACCGGATTCTATTCGCTCGAGGATCTCTACCCCGTCTTTCATCTCCAGTGCGTCACCCATCGCAAGAATCCCATTTACGCTGCAACCATCGTCGGCAAGCCTCCGCAAGAGGACACCTGGATGGCGCTCGCCGTCACCCGCATCTTCCTTCCCGCCGCAAAAATGATGATTCCTGAACTGGTAGATTTCCACCTCCCGCCCGAGGGCGTGGCCCACAACCTCATGATCGTCTCGATTCGCAAGTCTTACCCAGGCCAGGCGCGCAAGGTGATGAACGCCATCTGGTCGATGGGTCAGGCGATGTTCACCAAGTGCATCGTCGTGGTGGATGAAGATTGCGACGTCAAGGATCTGCGCGAGGTTACCTTGCGTACCCTCAACAACATCGATCCCGAGCGTGATATTCAGTTCACCCTTGGCCCGATCGATTCGCTCGACCACTCGTCACGTCTGCCGAACTTCGGCAGCAAGATGGGCATCGACGCCACCCGCAAGTGGTCCACGGAAGGCTTTGACCGCCCGTGGCCAGATGAGGTCGAGATGTCCGGGGAGGTAAAGGAGCGCATCACTCGGCGCTGGAAGGAATTCGGAATCGAGTAGCCTGGGGACTAGAGTGTGCCAGGAATCTGGGCAGTTATGCCGCGTGCGCCAATTCCTATTTCCATCGCAACAGCAGAAGGATCAGCACTCCCCAGAAGACCATCGAGATCAGGCCGGCTACCAACAGTCCCTTGAATGCCGCGAGCGGTTCATGTGGGAGGCGAGTTCCGCTCCCACCTCCAGGTTGAGTCTTCCGCCCGGCGGTCTCGGGTACTCGCGCGAAGACCTTTAGCTTGCCCACGTGATGGTACTCCCATCGTTTGCAAGGGCCGCAACAGGGGGGATATCGCGGAAAGTTGTTCTAGCGTCTATGGAAAACGGCGAACGTCAGAGCGCTCCAAAAAAGCGTCGAGAAGATCGAAGCCACGAATAAGCCTTCAAATGCCGCCAGTGGACTGCGTAGCTGCGACAGTCCGTGATCTGGCAGAGCAAACGCTCTTTCGCGCCATGGCGTCCTGAGATGTCGGATTAGCCGCCACACTCGCTTCAAGTGAACCACCAACACTCCTACCAGTTCGGAAAGAGGCTCTTACTCATTTTGGATGCCAGCATTATGCTGCCGGTCCTCCGCTTTACAAAGCGAAATGTGAATCTGGACGTCTTCCTTTGTGCAATTAGGTCACTGCTAATCAGGTACTTTTGGCGGGCTGGTTGCCCTGTTCAGGTCGCTCGACAGGGCAAAACGGATTCGCTCCGAAATCGGCGGGTGAGAGTAACTCCAGAACACCAGAAAAGGCGAAGGATCAGGGTACGAATAGGATTTCTCGCCGAGCACCTGAAAGGCTTGGGCTGCACTCTGCGCCGCAATCTGTCCCGCGTCTTGCGCGAACGGACGCGTGATCGCCAACCCATACACGTCGGCATTGTGTTCTTCCCATCGGCTGAACGCGTTCCCCAGCGGCTCGCCAAAGAACCCCAGCAGCCCAGCCAGCAGCATCAGCACCGGGAGCGAAGACCAGTCGCCCATCGCCCGTATCTGCCATCGTTCGCCGAAGCGGGTTAGCGCCGCTTCAGCCAGCCGCTGCGTCAGCCACAGTCCCACAAGCGTGAGCAGCGCCGTGAACGCGAGCCCAAGGTAGATGTGATGGAGCACGTAGTGTCCCGTCTCGTGACCGAAGACGAACAGTATCTGCGGCAGCGTCAGGTCGCGGGCCGTCGTGTCCCAAACCACGATTCGCTTGGTTGCGCCAAAGCCTGTCACATACGCGTTGTAGGTTGTCACCTTGTCGCTTGCGTGCATCAGGAAGATGCGCGACTCCGGAATCTCAAGTCCAGCCGTATGCGCAAGCCTGCGCAACTGCAAAGTCAGCTCGGGATTGCCCTTCGCCAGCGGCTCAAAGCGGTTGAACAGCGGATCGATGATCACCGGAGCCGCAAACACCATCGCCGCCATGATCGGCAGAGAGGCCAGCCACGCATAGAGCCACCAGCGCCGCGGTGCCCGGCGGATTCCCGCGTACAGTCCCCACAGCGTCAGTGTGGCAAACGTCACGATCAGCAACTCAGACTTGGCCCAGTCCCCCAGCCATGAGCCCCAACCCTGCACGCTAAGTCCGTACTCGCGCGAGACGTGGTGTCCATAAACATCCAGCGGCAATTCAAGAAATGCCAGCGTTAGCAGCAGCGCGGGAACGAAGATCGCCGCCTGCACAAATCGCTTTCTCGATATTGCCTCCGCGACCCGTTGTACCCTTGGTGCAAAGCGTGCCGCGATCAGCGCCCCCAGTACCGCCAGGCCAAACGCCGTCGAAGTCAGCGAAAGCACCACGTTGGTGCGGTGCAGTCCCTCGGACTTGCGAAGTTGCTCTTGCGTAAGCGTGTACCGGGTCACGGTGCGCTGCGCCACCACTTCTCCCGGAGAGAGCTTGGTTGTCGATTCCACGGTTGCCAGGGCGCCATTCTGCGCTCCAAATCCGCCAGAGCCGTCCGCGATCGCCGCTAAATGTCCATTCATCACTGTTCCCTGTGCCAAAGCGCATCACAACCCGCATTGCTCGCCGTTCGATGCCCGGTTGCGCCACATACTACAACATGTTTGCCAAAGGTGCGTGCTGCGGGAGAGCATAAGTAGTTTGCAGTATTGCAGTTGACTCCATAAGGAAGTGATTCATACAGATGGCGACAGGGCAAAAAGATACTCCAATTGAAATCGCAGCAGCCAAGGGAAAGCTTGGAATTTTAATCGTCGGACTAGGCGCGGTAGCCACCACATTCGTGGCTGGCGTGGAAGCCGTACGTAAAGGCGCCGCGGCTCCGATTGGCTCGTTGACCCAGATGGGCACCATCCGTCTCGGCAAGCGTACAGACGGCCGTTCGCCCATGATTAAGGATTTCGTTCCCCTCGCCGGTCTCGATGATCTCGTCTTCGGCGGCTGGGACATTTTCACTGACAGCGTTTACGACGCGGCTGTCAACGCCAAGGTCCTTGATAAGGATCTGCTCTTCCAGTTCAAGCCGTTCCTCGAAGCCATCAAGCCGATGCCGGCGGTCTTCGACCACAACTACATCAAACTCATCGACGGGCCCAACGTGAAGACGGGTAAGAACAAGCTCGATCTCGCCCAGCAGCTTCGCACCGATATCCGCAATTTCAAAAAGGAATACAACTGCGATCGCCTCGTCATGATCTGGTGCGCTTCCACTGAGACTTTCCAGACCGCCAGCGAAGTTCATGCATCGGTTGCCGCTTTCGAAAAGGGTCTGGAGTCGAGCGATCCCAACATCGCACCCTCGCAGATGTACGCCTACGCGGCGCTTCAAGAGGGCGTGCCGTTTGCCAATGGCGCTCCCAACCTGACCGTCGATCTACCCGTCATGCAGGAGCTCTCGCGCAAAAACAAAGCGCCCATCTGCGGTAAGGATTTCAAGACCGGCCAGACGCTGATGAAGACCATCCTCGCTCCCGGCTTCAAAGCCCGCCTGTTGGGTCTCAGCGGCTGGTTCTCCACCAACATTCTGGGCAATCGTGACGGCCAGGTGCTCGACGATCCCGGCTCCTTCAAAACCAAGGAAGAGTCCAAACTCAGCGTGCTGGACGAGATACTGCAACCCAAACTCTATCCCGAACTCTACGGCAATATCTTCCACAAGGTCCGCATTAATTACTACCCGCCGCGTGGCGATAACAAGGAGGGCTGGGACAACATCGACATCTTTGGATGGCTTGGCTATCCCATGCAGATCAAGGTCGATTTCCTTTGCCGCGACTCAATCCTCGCCGCGCCCCTTGCGCTCGACATCGTTCTGTTCCTCGATCTCGCCGCACGCTGCACGCAGTTGAAGGGAATAGGAATTCAGGAGTGGATGAGCTTCTACTTCAAGTCTCCCATGACCGCTCCCGGACTCTACCCAGAGCATGATCTATTCATCCAGTTGATGAAGATGAAGAACACCCTGCGCCACATCAAGGGTGAAGAACTGATCACCCACCTCGGCCTCGAGTACTACGACTAGCCAAGTTTTCTGGTCGGCGTATTCTTTTCCGCAATTCACCTGCCGCCCATCTTCACCGCGATACGAGCGATGAAGGTGGGCGTTGCATTTGTTTCTTTGCAGTTCTTCGCTTCAGGTTGCTATCACATTTGCTTTTCCGCCGTTTTGCACTTTTTTTCACCCCAAACGCGCCGAAGTTCCCGCAACAGGCATCGTATTACGGATGGCAGTACGCACGGTGTCGCGGGTAGTCTCGCTGATGGTGTCGCTAATGAAGCAGCTAAGGCTGGCTCCAATCATTACTGTGCTCCTGCTAACCCCCGGAGTCTCCACCTCGGTCCTGTGGGCCGGAGCGGCAGGAACCTTCCTTGGCGAAGTCGTCTCACCTCCGCGCGGCGAACCTTCGGTGGGCTTGCTCTATCTCTTGGGACGCGATGGCAACGTTCGCCGCGTTATCGTCAAGCGGGCCGCGATTGTTTACGATACATCGGTGCCTTTCAGCGATCGCACCGGATCGGCGCGCACCGCCCTTGTTCCCGGTGCCGAAGTTAGGGTTACCGCCCTGGTGGACGCCAAGAGCGGCGAGTGGACCGCCTCCCGCGTCGAAGTCATCGCCCGCCACGCCGCCGAAGTTGAGAATGACTCCGACGATGACTCTGCGCCAGACGATGTCACCTCCCCGCATGAAGCGCCCGACATCTCCCGCACCATTTAGGTACGTTTTCCCATGCGGTCACACCTGCCAGTGATCAGCCGCACTGAACGCAATACTTAGGCAACTTAAGCTTTTAAGACTTGTTTCTCACAATTCCACATCACTGTGGACGCACCTCACCCCCGGTGTGCAACGGAGTACATTGGCCCAGAGAGTGTCCCGCGAGGATCGTGCTGCTCATCCCATCCCTCATCGGGATGATTGGTGCGATATCGCACTTGCGGTCTCTATTCTCGCGGCGATTCTGGTTTCTTCGCTTCTTGTCTTCATGCGAGTCCCGCAGGAGATGCGGTTACCCCACGGCCTCGCGCTGTTAGGAGCCATCGCCATCTTCGTGGGCTGGTTCCGGTACAGACACGAAGTATCGGTTTTGAGAGTCTTTCCCGCCTTCACTCTCATTCTTTACACCTTCTATCGCGGATGGGCGTTTCACCGCCTCTCGGCCGGAGGCTTAACCTACGATTATTACCTTCTGTACGCTGATCGCGGATATGGCTTCCAGCCAAGCTTGATAATCTACCGCTTCGTCGAGCGATTCGGACTTTATCCCACTATCAGCGCCGTGTACGGAAGCCTGATACTCTGTCTCGGTTTGTGCTATGCAGCTCAGATGGGTCCCGGCCGCAAGGCTTGGCGTGTATTTGCCGTCTTGTCGCTGCCCGTAATACTCGGCCCTTTGTGTTACACACTGCTACCGGCTTGTGGTCCCATCTATTTCCTTGGAGTGGATTGTTATACCGGTCAGTCGGCAGCCACTTGCGCCAATGTAACCTTCACCGCTCTCGCCCAGCATCGACTCGATGGGATCTACCCTCGCAACGCAATGCCGTCGCTCCACCTCGCATGGGCTTTACTCATCTGGTGGTCATCTCGCGACATGAAGGTCGCGCGCCGGTTCGCGCTGGCATTCGTCTACGCAACCGCGGTAGCAACCATGGCGCTTGGCGAGCATTATCTTGTCGATCTGGTTGGGGCTTTTCCCTTTGCCTTGGCCGTTTGGTCCCTCTGCATGGGTGACGTGCCCCTGTATCACCCCCGGCGGATCCTTCCGCTGCTCGGCGGTTGTGCGACCTTGTTCGGATGGATAGCCTGCGTTCGGTATGCGCCGCAGCTCTTCGCAATTTCGCCGATTGTAACGTGGACAGCGTCCGCAGCCATCGTCACTTGTACTCTTATCGTGCTCTCTCGATGCTGGCCGGCTTCCGTGCAGCAGCGCGCTCCAGTTGCCGCCATTCTAGAATCCCGCCATGCTACCGTTGGTGCCGGCGATTAAGCCTTGCCCGAGCGTCGTCGACCGACGCCGCTTCCTCAGTACCTGACATTCCGGTACGAACGACTCCTGATGATGACTCCGGGATGAGTAACTCACATCATCATGAGCTTTTTCCCTTGAGTTCTCTTGTGACCGCGCCTGTGACCCTTTCTGCGGGCCTTCAATGCCACGCGCGGCACTGCCTTCACTTTACCCTCGTCCACCACCGTAGTGCCCTCGGCAGCGAACCTGCCTCCTGCCGGGACAATCCATAGTTCGGCTTCCTGCTCGTCACCCCCACCGGTCCTGGGTTGAATGCGCGCCGGATCCACTCCTTTTCCCTTGTTCAGGTAATCCTTGATGTTCACCGCACGTTGCGCCGCGATGTCGGCCCCTTTCTCCTTGCCCGTGCCGTATCCGACCACCACGCCGTTCGCGTCTGGAGCCGCCGCTAAAGCATCCGCATAACGGTCGAGTTCGCCCTTCGCCTCGTTGTCCACCCGCGTCGGCCGCCTCAAGTCGTGCTTAAATTCAACCGCTCCGAACTTCGCAGCCTGGGGCGGTTCGCTCGCCGCTACTGGCGCGGCCGCCGCCTCCACTTCCACTGATGTGCTCGACGATGCGCTCAGGTTCCGGTCGTCGGTCGCCGTGCAACTGACCGTGATCTTGCCGGTCGCGACGCCGCTGGTGTCCAGTGTGTACGTCGGCCCATTCCCGCTCAGTTGCCCTCCGCTTGCAGTGCAGCCATAGCTCAGAGGACGATTATCCTCGCTTTTTCCGCTTGTCGTGATCGTCACGCTATCGCCCGGTTTGACCTTAGCCGCATTAGCCGAAGCCGACAGTACCGGCGGATGTTTTACATTGACGCTGAATTTTGTCGCACAGTTCGCCGTCTGCCTGTGCTTGCCCCTGCCGTTGTCCACAACCTTTGCGCTGACCGTGTAACTGCCCGGCTCCACCCCAGTCGTATCGACAAATGTCGTGCCCATCGCTCCGATCGTCGCGCTCGGCCCGATCTTGCCCCCGGTAGCCTCATACGAATAGCTCAGCTTGCGCTTCGGCAAAAAGCCCGTAGTCTTCACCCCAATCTTCACCGCCGCCCCGGAATCCAAAGCCTCCGGTTCCGCGCTGCACACCGCTGCCACCGTACCCCCCTCCGAAGGCACCCAGAGGCTATAGACCAAGCCGGCCTGCACCCTCGTCCCGCTGAAGTAGTTACTCTTCTGCGAGCCCACCGTGCTGTAGGTGGTGCTTACATAAGAGAACTGAATCGGACGAACTGAAATCCTCGAAGTCAGCTTCACATCGAGTCCCGCGCCAAAAATATACGTAGGATCGTTCTGGCTCGGATAGCTCTTCGGGCTCAAGTGCTGCACTCCGGCCATAGCTTCCACAAACGGCCTGAAGTGTCCCAGCGTCATTTGAAACCGTGGTCCGATCGCAAAGTCGTGGGCATTCCCAAAGCTGTTGTAGTGCCCGTTCACGTCCATCACGATTGCCGTCCAGCTCCCGGTATTGACAATCAGTTGCCCTGCCCAGCCGTCGGTAAAGTCCGGCACCTTGACGGTGTAAACCGTGCCACCGGACCTATACCACGAGTAGCCGCCGAACACCTCGGCCTTCGGTTCGCCCGAATTCTGCGCCAACACAAATGACGGCACGCAAAGCCCTCCCGAAACCAACAAAACTGTCAACAAGCAAGGGAATGAAAACGGTTCCTACAAAA
>Ga0187847_10004612_pt1 | contig 10095 bp, 4 predicted proteins | sample June2016WEW_4_10_FD_132458 | JGI IMG/M metagenome (GOLD analysis project Ga0187847, IMG submission 132458) | Peatland microbial communities from SPRUCE experiment site at the Marcell Experimental Forest, Minnesota, USA - June2016WEW_4_10 | ecosystem: Environmental > Terrestrial > Soil > Wetlands...
CTTCGCACCCGGTCGGTGAGTTGGTGCGGCCCGGTCAAGTCGACTGCCCATTGCCGCACCACCGTGTTATAGAGCCCTTCCATGAACTCGGCTAGATGCACGATCGGAAACGCGCGCGTCACTTCGCCTTGTTTCTGTCCCTGTATCAGGATTTCGCGCAGCAGGCTGACCGCAGCCTCTTCGTGACCGCGCAGTTCAGCCAACCGAACCGGGTCCATGGCGCCCGACAAAACCACGGCTTGCCACAACCGGCGGTCGGCTTCGACCTCGCGCGCCATGGTCACGTACAGGCGCCGCAGACGCTCGCTCGTTTTCGCTTTGCTCGAAAGCTCCGAACGCAGCCTTTCGCAGATGCAGGCATACCCTCGTTCTCCCACCTCGCGCAGAACCGCGTCTTTACTTGGAAAATACCGGAAAAATGTGGGCTGGCTAATTTCAAGAGTGTGCACGATATCGTCGATCCGGGTGTGTTCGTAGCCGTGCTTCCGAAACAGCTTGATCGAGGTGTCAATAATCAACTGCCGCAAGCGCGCTTTTTTGCGTTCACGCAGCCCGACCTCAGGCTGCTCGCCCAGCACCTCCGCGGCCGCATTGTGTGTTGCGAGCGCACCAGACATGATCTTTTCCTCCCACATCGATTCGCGGCATGGCCCAACCGCGACGTCCATAAAATTGTGAGGGTTACTATAACAAAAAGGCGACTAACATAACATGCTCGCGCAACCCTGGGGACCTCGACAAGGATGTGTTCTCAATGTGTAGCCGCGCTCGCACTCTCTTGCCGGATTAATAAGGCGAGCCGGGGAAACAGGAAGTGTCCGCCGGCGTCATCAATCACATTCACCTGGCAAGTGTAAAAGCCGGGTTTGAGCGATGTCAGCGGCACATCTAACTGAAACACGGCAGCTTTCCGCTCGCGCGCATTCAATTCCGTCAACTCCACCAGCGAGCTCTCATAAGCCTTGGCTTTGCCTTGAAAGAACGCGACATTGGACAACAACCGCACGCTGGCCTTGGCGTCCTGCGCTCTTGTCGAACCCGCGCCTCTGGCAGCCTCTGCGACCGCCGGCCGCGCCGGGTCGTATACCTCGTAATAAAGAAGGAGGTGCTGCCTGGCCGAGAAAACATGGGTGATGTTCGGAATAATCTCGGAGCCGTCGTGCACCAGCGGGTTCAGGTCCGCGCTCTTCTTTGTTTTTACCGGTTGCGTCTGATTGGCCAGCACCACGGAACTCATTTTCAATGGCAGAGATTTCAACTCCGGCACTTCAATGTCGGTTTCGAACGATCCCATGCGGCCCGTCTGATTTTCACGGACAACAAATTTCAGATGATACTTGCCGCTCAACAGGCTCATGCCGGTGTCATACTGCACATTCTTTTTCTGCACCTCGGCCGATGTGTTCACCGCGAGTTTCACGGTGTCGCGAATTCTGTTCAACGGATGGCGCGCATTATCGAGCACCATTCCAATCACATCGAGCGTTGCCTGGTCGCGATTGCTGCTGCGCACAAATGGAATTTGCGATCCCGGCACCACCAGCGAGATGGGAACAAAGAACTTGTTGTTCTCCAACCGAAAGTAGGCGACGCCCAGATATAGCGGGAAATCCGTGGCCGGCATCTCCGATGCGAGTTCCTCCTCCAGTTGACGCTCCTTGTCGTCCTTCGTGGAATGCTGATAATCCGCAGGCGCGTAGTAGCCGCGGCGGTAGTCGATCTTCGCACCGGAAATCGTGCTCTTCACAACGATGCGCCGGTAACGCCCGTCACGCGCCGGGTTTGAGCTGTGATACCCGATCACGTAGTAGGTCGACGTATCATTCTGCACTCCCTTGAAAATCTTGCCGAAGTCGTTGGAGTCGAGAAAAGCGCGGCCGCCGGTGTCGCTGGCCAGCGTGACCAGGGTTTCCTGCGTCGTGAAATTGGAATTCAATGCATTGAGCGTCGCCTGTCCCGAATACGCCGAAACTCCGCGCAGGCTGGCGTTTTGCGCTTCCCCGCCGGCCACGAGCGCCTGCAAGCCGCGCATGTCCATGGTGTAAATCGCCAGGTTCGATCGCACTGCCGCGTTGACGGCCGCGCGCAGTTCCGCTTGATTCTCGATGCCGGTGCGATCCATGCCGCTGGAAAAATAAATCAGCGATTTCTTCTGCTGCACGTGCGAAAGCTTTTCCGCGACCGAACGCAACGCCTCCAGCCGCCGGTCGGTATTGAAGATGTTGTACTCCGTATCGTCGGCGGTAAACGGCTGGCCGGTGTCGGGCGTGCCTTCGGTTGTGCCCGTGGTGCCTTCCTCAAAACCCTGGCCGGCGCCCGTACTGAATGCATCCAATTGTTTTTTCAGGAGCGCGCGATCCGAGGTAAAGTCCTGATTCACCAGCAGGGAACTTCCCAGCGAAACGATAGAAACCAGGTCGGCGGCCGCCATTTGGGCATCGAGATAATGTTCGGCGGACGTAATCGCATGATCGATTTCGTCCGGTTCCATGGCAGAAAGATCGAAGAACAAAATAATCAGTCGCCGATCCTTGTACTGGTCTGTGACGTTGCTCGCGGCAGGCGCCCCAAGCGCTGGTGCAGGCGCGACCTCCGGCAGCGGCTTAGCCTGCGCCACGTCGGTCGCCGGAACCACGTCAACATTTTCCACATCAAAGGAAACAATCTTCTGCGGCTTGTTGTCTTCGAGGATGGTGAAGTTTTCCGGTTTCAATCCCGGCACAAACCTTCCACTCTTGTCCTTCACCGTGACATTCACCAGCACGAGATCGGATTCCGCGTGAAACACATATCCCGTCTGATCTTGTGAAGCCAAGGCAGCGCATAGGAGCACTAGAACCAGCAGCGCCACCCCGGCTCTATCAACGAATCGGTTTGAAGTTACAGTCATTACAATTCTCTTCCAGGCGTTTTCCCCAAAGCGTTTCCCGCAGCCGCGATCTCAAAAACGAAAGCGCGACGTAATCGTGAACTGTCGCATGCCTCCAGCCGCCGTAACCCGTCCAAACGTGGGTGAGTTGAAGTTCGTATCAATCGACGAATAATTCACCAGGTTGAAAATATTCGTCGCCTGGGCGCGAAACTCCAGCACCCGCGCTTCCTTCAGCGGAAATATCTTGGTGAAAGCCATATCGAATACTTTGCTGCCCGGGCCGATGATGCTGTTGCGGCGCGCGTCGCCATAAGTGCCTGTGGACGGCGCCGCGTACGCCGCGGTATTGAACCACTCCGTGATCGATGGATGCGGCAGGCTCACCGTTTGCCCGGGGACCACGTTAGGCCGCAGTGTACCGTTCGTTCCCCCACTCACGTCGCTGATGTCGTTCAGCAGCCGCGGAGTGAACGGCAGTCCCGATGCGATCGTCCAATCGCCGCTCCATTGCCAGTCGCCAAAAACAGCGCGCAACGGAGTGCTTCCCGTGAGCCAGCGCTTGTCATGGCCGAAGGGGAGCTCATACAAATAATCCGCCGTGAACTTATGGGTCTGGTTGAAACTGGAAAGCCCACGCTCCCCGCGCAGATTGAAGGGATTCTGCGCAACATTGGATGCACCGGCGTTTGTCGAAGGCGTGCTTCCAGCAGCTCCGGTGCCACCCGCGCCCAGTCCAGGAGTACTCGCGACCGAGGTCGCTCCCGCGCCAATGGAAGATGCGTCATCAAGTGACTTGGAAAACGTGTAGGTGCCGCCGATCGCGAATCCTGCCGACAAGCGCTTCCGCACCCGCACTGATCCAGCGTTCGCTTCCTGATCTGCCACTGAGTTTTCGTAGGTGAAGGCATCGACATTGGGAATACGAATCCCGGTTGCGGTTCGATTCGGTGCTTCCAGAATGTCGAGATTCGTTCCTTTGGTTCCGGTGTAGTCAAGGTTCAGCAGCAGGGTGGGACGAATTTGTTGTTGAATGTCGAGGTTGCGAATCTGCACGTAGCCGATCCGGTAATTCGGATTCACCGCATAGCTGTTGCTGATGCCGGTGGCGGGCGGGAATCCGTTTTGCAGCGACAGCGTTGGAGGATACGTTGGAGGTAACGACTCAACGTTGGTCGCCGTGGTGGCAAACGGCGGCTGGACGGCAAGTTGCTGCGCGATGCCCTGATATGCGCCGGTGTTGTAGTTAATGCCGTATCCCCCGCGCACCACCGTGTCGGGAAGCGGTTTCCAGGCAAAGCCGATTCTGGGCGCAAAATCTTTGCGATCGGGCCGCACTAGGCTGGCCGGCAGACTGCCGCTGTAGGGTCCCAGTTGCCCCGGCTGAATCGGAGTCACCGGATTCGTGCCCAGCGGCAGGGCTGGATTCAGCACTCCGGGAGAGAGATCGAGGTTTACCAGGTGATTGCTGATTTCCGTCAACGGTGAAACGTACTCGTAGCGCACTCCAAGATTCAGCGTCAGGTTGGCACGCATCTTCCACTCATCTTGCGCATACAAATCCCAATAGTTGCCGCGGAGGTGGATAGGGGGTCCAAACTGCTCAGAGGTTTGCTGCGGCAATCCGAGAAGAAAATCAGCAAAGTCATACCCGGTGCCGGGAACGGCCTGACCACCAGCGATCTGCGACGTATTGAGGCCCGTAAAGACGAACGAACCGCGCGGGTTACTGTCAGTTTGCGGATTCACCTGCACCCGCCGGAAATCTCCGCCCCAGCGCCACGTATGCTTGCCATGATTCCAGATCACATTGTCGGTGAAAGTGTATGTCTGGCTCCGGTTAAGCGATGGAGTCGTGTCCTGAAGGCTGGCAAAATTTGTGAACGAGAGATTCGGCAGCCCCCAATCGAACGGGTTCGTTGACACTCCGGTGATCCCGAGCGCTCCCGTAATGTTGTTATTGAAAGCGTACAGATTCTGTGTGCGCGTGCGCGTGCGGTTAAAGTCGGCGCGAACAATATTGGTCAGCTTTCCGATGCTGCGCGTGTACGACACCGGAATATCAAAGCTGCGCACCGTAGTGCTGCCGCCCACGCTCGGGAACGGATTCGTAAGCGTGGCGCTCGACTGGTGGTAGTGGAAGCCAACCTGAAGGCTATTGCGCGGAGCGTTGCGTCCTCCGCCGTGTCTTCCGCCGGCGGGCGCTGCACCAAAGCTATGGTTCACTCGTACGTTCAGATCGTCGCTGTTGCTGGTGGCCGAAGTCACGTAATGGAAGTTTTGAAAATTGTCCGGCAAGTTCGGCATCGGAATGTAATTCAACAATCCCAGCGCCGCTGAGTTGAGGCTGCTCTGTGGAATCACGTTGCATGTGGGGTCGCAGGGGAAAGGAGCATTAGTCAAAGGATTGAAAATCTGTACCTGTTGCCCTTTGTTAGGCCCCGAAGTGTAGGTGACCCCGGAAAAGTTTCCCTGCCGCTCCAGCAGTGTGGGTACCGTCGAGAACTGATCGAACGGATTGTCTCCGTATTTGCCGTTAAAGTTGATGAAGTAAAAAGTCTTGCTGCCGCCATTGTAGATATGCGGAATATTCAGCGGTCCGCCCACGGAGCCACCGAAACCATTCTGAAAATACGCCGGTTTTTCCTCGGGCTGGCCAGTGAGCGCAAATGGCGATGCATTCAGGGCCGAATCGCCCGCGCTGTAATACAGCGATCCATGCGGACGATTGATATCAAAGCCGCGCCGGCCGAAACCTCCTCCGCCACCGAACCCTCCGCCTACGCGACCACCTCCCGCGCCGCCGCCAGGACCGCCAAATCCGCCTCCGAATCCCGCGCCCTGCTGGCGTGCATCGTTGAAGCGCTGCTGCATCTCGTCGGCGCTCATCGTATTGAATGGATTGGAAGTATTGCCCGCGACCGCGACTGATTCGGTTGCGCTATCTGGCGAAATCCCAGGCACCGGCATACCGGAAGGCACCACATCGCGCATCGAGTTGCCCGCGGAACCGTTGGCCGCATCCTGTCCGGCTTCACTCTGAAATACAGAAAGATTCTGGAAGCCGCGTCCGTTGGCATTGGTGCGGCGCTGCGGTTGGTCCTTATTATTACTGCTGACATTATTATTGTTGCCTGCACCTGCCTCGTGTGCTCGCGACAGCAGTACCAGTTCAAAATTCGCCTGCACGTCCTGATGGCCTGCGTCTAACACCACTTCCTGCGCGTTCCCGGCGAACGCCGCCATCTGCACGCGCACGGTATAGTGCCCATCGGTCGGAATCCGCAACGAGTAACTGCCATCCACATCCGTCGAGGAATTGACTTGCTCTTTAGTGGCTGGATTCGATGCGGAAACACCGGCGCCGGGAATCGGTATATTTCCCGACTTCACAACGCCGTGAATGGTGTGCACCGCGGCCGCTGGAGCCGCAGTTTGTCCGTGCAACAGATGCGTGTGGAAAACGAAAATTTGAAACCAGAAAAAGACCTGCAAGGCGTACGTCGGGCGCAGCCCGCCCGTGGTCAGAATCAGAAAGCGAAGGCTCGAACCCCTCATAATATCGTGCAAAGTACCTGCAGAAACTCAGTGCTGCCTGAGTGAGATCATACCGTTCCCATCCAGCCTGAAGTGTAGAGTTTTGTGACGTTTTCGATGAGATTTGTCACCACAGAGCGCGCGGGATTTGCCTCGTGCGAATGAGAGCCGCAGACGAGATTGATACGGGATTCGCGAACGCTCCGGCGCTGGCTATCTAGGACGGTCGCAGGACAAGCAGGAACGGAACTGGCCGCCGGGAGAAACGGGAAGGAACAAATTGGTTGTGTCGAGAGGTCAGCACAACCAATTTGTTCTCCGCTGTCAGTTATCGATCGGCAACTGCCGCCGGGGTCGGGATTTCTCGCAGGAACACCGAAAGATCCAATTCCTGCGCATCGATCACTGCGATGGCGGCCATGTTGACGATCTCTTCCGCCTCCGCGCCACGCTCCAGCAGGTGTACTGGTTTGCTCATGCCCATGAGAATGGGGCCAATCATTTCGGCGCCGCCGATCTTGGCCAGTAGTTTGTAAGCGATGTTGGCGGAGTTGAGGTCGGGGCAGATCAGGACATTGGCACCACCACCCTGGAGCGTGCTAAAAGGATACATTTCCTCCAGCATCTCCGGAGAGAGGGCAACGTCAGCCATCACCTCGCCATCCACCACGAGAGTGGGGTCCGCCTTGTGCAGTAACTCCACAGCTTTGCGGACTTTCTCGCACAACGGGTGTTTGGTGCTGCCGAAGCTCGAAAACGAGAGCATCGCGACCCGTGGAACGACGTCGAAACGCCGCGCGGTCTCGGCTGCGCACAGCGCGATTTCAGCGAGATTTTCCGCCGTGGGATCGATGTTCACGGTGGTATCCGCCAGGAAATAGATATCTCCCTTACGTGTGATCATGGCATGGCAGCCCGCAACCGTGTGCAGCCCTTCGCGCATGCGGATGATCTGCAGGGCGGGACGGATGGCATCGGGGTAGTGCTGCGTGACGCCGGAGACCAGCGCATCCGCATCACCCTGGTGCACCATCATAGAAGCAAAAACGTTATGGTCATTAATGAGGGTGCGGGCTTCGCCGGGCGTTACGCCCCGACGCTGCCGTAGCCGGAAGAGCTCCTGAATGTAACTTTTACGGAGCGGAGAAACCGCTGGATCGACGACGCGTGCTTCCTTCAGATCCAACCCCAGCTCGATTGACTTTGCTCGTATCATCGCACTGTTGCCCAAGAGGATGGGAACAGCAATTTTCTCCTCCATCAGGCTGTGACAGGCGCGCAGGATTTTCTCATTCTCTCCTTCTGGAAAGACAACAGACTTAGGTTTGGCCTGCGCTTTGCGAATCATGATCCGCGAGATCTCGTGGGCCTTTCCGAGGCGGCTCTCGAGTTGTTCACGGTACTCTTTGAGATCGATCGGTTCCTGCGCGACGCCGGTGCGCATGGCAGCTTCAGCCACGGCAGAGGCTTCCCAGATCAAGACGCGCGGGTCGAACGGCTTGGGAATCAAGTAATCGGGACCGAACTTCATCCGCTCTACTCCATAGGCGCGGCAGACCGAATCGGGTACGTCCTCCTTGGCCAGTGCAGCCAAGGCGCGCGTCGCGGCCAGTTTCATTTCATCGTTGATGGCAGTCGCGTGTACATCGAGGGCTCCACGGAAGATGAAAGGGAAGCCGAGAACGTTATTCACCATGTTCGGATAATCCGAACGGCCGGTGCACATGATGACGTCGGAGCGGCAGGCCTTCGCGTCTTCGTAGGTGATTTCCGGATCGGGATTCGCCATGGCGATCACAATCGGACGCGGTGCCATCGATCGCACCATGTCCTTCGTGACCACGCCACCGACGGAGAGTCCGAGGAACATATCGGCTCCCACCATAGCCTCTGCCAGCGTACGCAGCTTAGTGTCTAGCGCGAAGCGCTCCTTGTAGGGATTCATGCCCTTCGTGCGGCCTTTGTATACTACTCCCGCGGTATCGCACAAAGTGATGTTCTCCCGCTTCATGCCCAGCCGAATATAATGCTCGGCAGTTGCTATAGCTGAGGCCCCGGCACCGTTGACGACGAGCGTTATTTTGCCGATGTTCTTGCCCACCACTTCCAGAGCGTTCAACAGCGCTGCCCCGGAAATAATCGCGGTGCCGTGTTGGTCGTCGTGGAAGACCGGAATCTTCATCGTCTTCTTCAGGGTCTCTTCGATATAGAAGCATTCCGGTGCTTTGATGTCTTCGAGATTGATGCCGCCGAAAGTCGGCTCTAAGAGTTGGCAGAGCTTGATGACATCGTCGGGATTGTGGCTGTCGACCTCGATGTCAAAAACATCTACGTCTGCGAAGCGTTTAAAGAGGACAGCCTTGCCCTCCATGACCGGCTTGCCAGCCAGGGGCCCGATGTCCCCTAGTCCGAGAACGGCGGTTCCGTTGGTCACCACAGCGACCAGGTTGCCGCGGCCCGTGTATTTGAATGCGTCATGAGGATTCTTCTCAATCGCCAGGCATGGCACCGCCACGCCCGGCGTATAGGCTAGGCTTAGATCCCGTTGCGTCCTGCACGGTTTTGTGGGAGTGACCTCAATTTTTCCTGGCCGCGATCCAGAATGGTAGTCGAGCGCTTGCTGTTTGGTGAATGACATGGGTTTCTCCTGGACGTTCCATTTGGTCGGAGGCGGGCCCGCGTGCAACTCGTAGCGGGCATTTGCGGCGGGCAAGGCGACCACGCCTAGTTTGCTCTTGGCAACAGGCAGAAGCTGTGATGTTAATCACAGCGTGTGGCCCAGTTACCCGAGATGGTTAGATCAGGTGAGTTGACGTGTCAGCGGCGGCAATAATAAAGACAGGCCCTCGACCTCAACCGTCCAGCGATCGCCGCGTCCGGCGGGATGGCCGGCCGTGAGCGTTCCGGAGCTGACAATTTCGCCAGCGCGCAACGGCTCGGTTGGGGATCGCCGCACGATGGCGCGCCCAAGTTCCGCCAGACACAAAGCGGGGCTCCGCAACGAGTTTCGGCCGGAACCTTCTTCCACAAACTCTCCGTTTTTCGATACCCGCACCTTGAATTGCGGCAGCTCCTCCACCAACGCGGCGATGCGATCCGGCGATACCTCGACCCGCTCCCCAACCACGAGTCCGGCATGAAGTCCAAACGAGGCCACGAAATCGCTGGGTTGAAACTGCCATTCCGGAAAAGGACAATCAATGATCTCAAATCCCAGCGCGAGCCAATCGACGCACGCAAGTGCAGCGGCGGCATCGGGGGATTCCGCGGCATCGTTAACGACCGGCTGTTTCAAACCGAAAACAATCTCGGGTTCGATTTTCAGCGAACGCGGATGTGCGATCGTCAGCGTGGCCGGGTTGCGCTCACTCGAATCGCCCTCACTGTAGTGCACGGTGTCGTCGTACATGTGCGCCCAAACCAGCGTCTCAAGCTTGAGCACTCGCCACATAGCTTTGTTGGCATAACCAACCTTGCGGCCGACGGCCTTGTGTCCCGCAGTTTCGCGGGACTGTTTCAGGCTCGCTTCAACGTCATAGGCAGCGTTGAGATCGAAACCGGGCCGCTGGGAGGGCGGGATGGGGACCATCGTCCCCGTTTCAAACGCGGAGAGCAGTTCACGCGCTACAGCTTCAACGTCCGGATGCGACATAATGTGTCCGACATAAGATGATCAAGTTGGCACTGCA
>Ga0187847_10004613_pt1 | contig 10092 bp, 9 predicted proteins | sample June2016WEW_4_10_FD_132458 | JGI IMG/M metagenome (GOLD analysis project Ga0187847, IMG submission 132458) | Peatland microbial communities from SPRUCE experiment site at the Marcell Experimental Forest, Minnesota, USA - June2016WEW_4_10 | ecosystem: Environmental > Terrestrial > Soil > Wetlands...
AAGCTGGCGGCCAGACTTGGCAAATTGGGCAACGTCCTCGACGGTCACGGGAGAAAAATTTCTGGCAAGCGTCTCCATGTGCGCCTCGAAGCTGGCCCGGTCGCGCGAAATCCCCAGTATGTGGTCGGTAGTTTGCGTGTCTTCAACAATGGAGTGGTACGACAGAATGACGGCGGTGGGACTGGAAAGGCGGCTCGCCGCCCGGAGAATGTTACTGCGGACCAGCGCTTTCTTAAACCAGCGCTTGGATTTAGACCTCAGCACTCAGTCCCCCAGGCCCCAAAATACGGAGAAAAGACGCGTTAAAAACCCATGATAGCATAGGGTTTTGGGGTTTCCGGCCAGCGACAATCGCGACGCCAATTGATATCAATACGAGGATTCCGTGAGTTCTAAAGAGCAAGTTAACGAGCTGTTTACGCAAACTGTAGACGACTGGGCTCGCTTCTACGAGAACCCGAAACCAGCCAACCTTACCGCGCAAAACCTCGTCTCGCGTCGGCGTTTTGCGATTGAGATGATCGAAGCGAAGCTGCCCGCTGGATCCAAGATTCTGGACGTCGGATGCGGCACAGGACACTTGGCCGCCGAATTGGCTCGCCGCGGCTACGACACTTGGGGCACCGACTTGTCGGAAGGAATGATCGAATACGCTCGCCACCACTACAATCCAGAGCGATTTCAGCCCGCCGACATTGAGAAGATTCCTTTCCCCGACAATACGTTCGACGGCATCGTTTGCCTGGGCGTTATGGAGTATCTAGGCTCGGACGATCCGGCGCTTCGCGAGATGCACCGTGTGCTGAAACCGGGCGGTTACGCTGTCATTACTACTCCGAGCAGCATTTGTCCATTTTTCTATGGAGATCGCGCCTTGGTTCGGACGCGGTTCTTCGTCCGTCCAGTGATCGGCGCAGTGCGGCGCATGTTTGGAGGCAAGTTGCGTCCCGCGCAGCCTTACCCGAAAGTTCAGCATCGGCGATATCGCCGCGGCCCTTGGGTAAAGCTGATGCGCTCACACGGTTTGGAGCTCGAAGACTGGGTTTGTCATTCCTGGGGATGGTATGGCGTGGAACGATTCTTCCCGCAGGGAGGATTCTGCCGCGCCAGCGACCGCTTTGCCCGCAACGGATTGATAAACTGGGTCGCGTCCGACCAGCTCTCTTGCGTGCGCGCAGTGAAGTGACGACAACTTACAGGAGTTCGACGCCTCTTCGCAAAGAAAAGGCCCGGTTTCCCGGGCCTGAAAATCGAAACTAAAAGTAAGAACCGGCTAGCGTGCGATCGGAGCCGCGTTTCGTTCGGCTACTACTTTCTTGGCATTGTCCGCCAGAGCGCGTGCTTGGGGCATCAGATCGAGAGCCTTGATTACGTCGGGATCGGTCTCCGCGCGCACCTTCATACCTTCTTCCTGGCCGAAGGCATCGACGAAAAGCTCGCTTTTGAGGTTGGAGCGCAGCCATTCGTTATTCTCGAGCAGTTCACCTTCGGTATACGTAACCTTTTCTTCGTCGAGAAACTTGCGGAAATCCTGCAGCAACGCGTCGTCGACTTCGAAGTTCTGCGAGATTTTGTGCGTGATCGTGTAGCGCTTGGCAAAGTTGAACAGAGCGTAATGCTGCAGCAACTCTTCCTGGAACTTGTTGGACTTGTAGGGAGCAAGTTTGACATCGGGAGTGATGCCGCCACCACCATAGACCGTGCGTCCACCGTCCGTGAGTTTGACTTCGTGGTTGGCGTTATTCTCTTCGCTCTCGCGATTGTAGTAGTAATCGTAGAGCGAGAGATTGGAGTAATCGCGCTGGATCAAGCGTCCGCTGGGGGTATAGTACTTGGCCGTGGTAAGCGCCAGGCCGGTGTTTTCGGCCAGCGGATACACGGTTTGCACCAAGCCCTTGCCGAACGTGACTTCGCCGACGATCAAGCCGCGATCGTGGTCTTGAATCGCCCCAGCGACAATTTCAGCGGCGGATGCGGTGCCGCGATTGACCAGCACTACCAGCGGATAATCCTTGCCCCCGTTGCCGTGGGCCGCTGTGTACCGCTTTTCTGGAGATGAGCGTCCGTGGTGGGAGACAATCAGTTGTCCCTTCTTTAGAAATTTGTCGGCGACGCCTACTCCTTCGCTGAGCAAGCCTCCGGGATTCTGGCGCAGATCGAGGATCAAGCCTTTCAGATCGCCCATCTGATCGAGCGCTTCGGCGACTTCATGCTCGGTGGTTTCCTGGAACCCGGAAACGTGCATGTATCCGATGCCGGGCTTGATCATGAAATGGAGGTCGACGCTGTAGCGCGGAATCTCGTCGCGGACGACCGCGAATTCGAGCGGATGGTCGGAACCCTCGCGCAACATGGTGATGCGAACCGTGGTGCCTTTCGGTCCCTTGAGAAGATCGGCCACGTCGGAGGTGCTCATGTTGTCGGTGGGCTTGCCGTCGATGGCGGCGATGATGTCGCCGGGACGGATCCCAGCGCGGTAGGCCGGAGTGCCGACAAAGGGAGCGATGACGATGACCTTATTATTGCGCGGTCCGACCGTCATGCCCACCCCGTAATACTTGCCGCGCTGTTCTTCGCGGAGCGCGGAATAGGACTTCGGATCGAAAAAGTTCGAGTGCGGATCGAGCTGGTGCAACATGCTCGGAATGGCGCCGTTATAAATTGCCTTGTCGGCGTTCACGGGATCGGCATAGTTCTGCTCGATCGTTTCGTAGACTTCGGTGAACTGCTTCAAGCTGTCGCGGACGTCGGAGTCGGTGCTGGGCGTGGATGCCGGGCTGATTCTTTGCGCAAACAGCATGCCCAACAAACCGAACAGGGCAAGGACGAAAACGATGAGGAAAAGTGAACGAAAGCGTGAACGGCGAGCACTACTGGCCATGTGTCGAAATCCTCGGGCAGGGACGTAGAGGGATCCAGCCACCCCTTTGAGCGCAGTATACCATGCGAAAGCGCTTGTTTACTTGGATGCAAACGGTCGCTGGGAGTTACATCCGGGCGACATCTTTTGCGTGGGGCTGGGTTGTGGTAGGGCCGAGTTTTCCTCGATTTTTTGCGAAATCATCGGGATGGCGCGTTTGATTCCCCCCTCGTCCGCATCCCGACCGGCCCGGCCTTCGTCTAATGGGGCGAAGGAGACTCTATGCCTCTGGTTCGGATTGACCTGATTAGTGGAACCTCTGCTGCTTACCGAAAGGCCATTGCCGATAATGTGCATGCGGCAATGATTGATGCGATCGCCATTCCACCCGACGACCGCTTTCAGGTGATCACGGAACACGAGAAGGACGGCCTTATCTACGACCCCGCGTACATGGGCATCCACCGTTCTGACAAAGTTGTATTGATTCAGATCACGTTGAGCACCGGGCGCAAACCGGGACAAAAGCGCACCTTGTACCAGCGGATCGTGGAGTTGCTTGCCAAATCGCCCGGAATTCGGCCTGAAGACGTCTTTGTCAACCTTGTCGAAGTCGCATGGGAGAACTGGTCGTTCGGCCGGGGCGAGGCACAGTACACGAAAGACTGAATTGCGGCCTGATTGAGGTATAACGACGTCTGCGGGTAGAAAACATGCAAGGCGCGCCGTGGTGCTGAAGATCGGACGCCGCGAAGGGCGACGGTTTAGCACCGAGGGCGTCTTTCGATTGGGTCCTTCGACTCGCCCGCGTTCGACACCGTAGCGAGTTGGGCGTTACAATCGCCTGCGTATCTCCAAACCCATTTCCATATCTCTGTTTCCTCAAAAGGAGGCCTTGTGAAAATTTCCAAATTGCTAATCGTGCTTTTCGTAATCACTTTGTCCGTATCGTTGGCTCTGCCTGCCTTCGCGCAAGACGGTGGCGCTACATACAAAGCGAAGTGTGCCATGTGTCATGGCCCCGAAGGCCAAGGCAAAGTCGGTCCCAAACTAGCGGGAACCGCCCTCACCGCCGATCAGATCACTGCCCTGCTCACCGCAGGCGATGACGCCAAGAAAGCACCACACAAAAAAGCTATCTCCGGTCTTTCCCCGGACGACGCCAAGGCTGTCGCTGGTTTTGTGAAGACTCTGAAATAAGCTCTCAGTTTGGTTTGGTAATTTCCGCGCGCTCCGCAGATGTTTTCTGGGGAGCGCGTTTGTTTGTCCGGAGAATCTCGCGCGCCGATTCATACCTTGCAAAACCCTTCGTAAGCAGTACAATTCGGACGAATCCAGACTTCCAAGAAAGTGCTGTTGGAACGCGACTGGATCGCCACGGATCCGACCGTCCGAGTGGTGTGACACGGTATACGACAGAGTAATGGAGCAGAAAATACTCCAGGAGGTAGGGAGTATGAAGTTACGTCGTTTTGCAGTTCTCCTCAGTGTGATGGGCGTTGCCATTCTGATGGCAGGGTGCAGCTCAACCGCAGACAAACCAAAAGAGGGCACGTCCGAAACGCCGGCCGCGGCACCGGAGAGTAAGGCTCCCGTGCTGTACACCGGCCAGGATGCTATGAACCGCATGATGGGTCTGGCATTGAAGTGGTCGCCGGATGCGCAGCCGGCCCGGTTGGAATCCGTTTTGACAACGGAAGCAGCCGGTCAGGATGGGAAATCAACCGTCTGGCGAGGGTACTTTGTCTCGCCCACCCGCCGGTCTACCAAGACCATCGTGTGCTCGGGAAGCCGTCGGCCAGACGCGCCGCCGTTTGGGGTTTCCGCCGAGGGTAATGAAGGCGCTTACAACGCTGATGCCGCGAATCTTGCTTTCTTACCATTGCTGCTCAAAACCGATACCGTTCAGGCGTTCGCGATCGCGCAGCAACACGGAGGCGATGCCATTCTCAAAAAGAATGCCCAGCAGCCGGTCACCTACGTATTGCTCAAGGACCGGAGGCTGAACGTGCCTGTGTGGTTTGTCATTTACGGTACGAGCGAGACGGACAGGAAAGGCATCGGCGTGATCAACGCGACGACCGGAGCATTCGTCAGCGCTGGCAAGTGAGGCAGTGGGGGAAGTTCCCGGGATGTTACGACAATCGACCTGTCGCTAATACATCAACTGCTCCTCCTTCATTGACTTGGCTTACCTGTGGCCCTAAGATTTCCGCCTAATGATCGGCCAGACCATCTCGCACTACCGCGTCGTCGAGAAGCTCGGCGGTGGCGGGATGGGCGTCGTCTACAAGGCTGAAGATACCGAGCTTGGTCGATTTGTTGCGCTGAAGTTCCTGCCCGACGACCTGGCCAGCGACCCGCAGGCGCTCGAACGATTCCGTCGCGAGGCGCGCGCCGCTTCCGCGCTCAATCACCCGAACATCTGCACCATCTACGAGATCGGCAAGCACGAAGCGCAGTCGTTCATCGCGATGGAATATCTCGATGGAATGACGCTCAAGCACCGGATCGGCAGCAAGCCGATGGAAATCGACGAGGTGCTAGCGCTGGGCATCGAAATCGCCGATGCTCTCGATGCGGCGCACTCAGCGGGTATTGTGCACCGCGACATCAAACCAGCAAACATTTTCGTGACGAAGCGTGGGCACGCCAAGATTCTGGATTTTGGATTGGCAAAGGTGACGTCCGCCCAAGGCACGTTGGGCGCGGCTGGCGCGACCGCCGCTTCGACCGTGACGCTCGAAGAACACCTGACGAGCCCCGGTCAGGCGCTTGGCACCGTCGCCTATATGTCTCCGGAACAAGTCCGCGCCAAAGAACTGGATGCACGCACAGATCTGTTCTCATTTGGTGCGGTTCTCTATGAGATGGCGACGGGCGCCTTGCCTTTTCGTGGTGAGAGTTCAGGCGTCATCTTCAAAACTATTCTGGATGGGACGCCCACGCCGGCCGTTCGGCTGAATCCCGACCTTCCGCACAAATTGGAAGACATCATTAACAAGTGTCTGGAGAAAGACAGAAACCTTCGCTACCAGCATGCCTCGGAGATTCGCGCGGATCTGCAAAGACTAAAACGGGATACCACGTCTGGAACCGTACCCGTGCCGGCCGTGGAGAGACATGCGAACTCGGCTGGTTCCCGTCGCAACTGGGCGGTGGGACTCGCGCTCGCCATCTTCGCTCTGGTTGCGACAATAGCGTGGCTCATCTGGCCCGTTCCTCCGCCACGTGTTCTGAGCACGACCCAGATTACTCACGACGGTGTCCCGAAGCTCCAGGTGTTCACCGACGGTTCGCGGCTTTATCTCTCCGAAAGGAAAGTGTCGGACGAATTTCTCGTGCAGAGCTCGGTTGCCGGGGGTGAGACATCTGTGCTGCCGACACCGTTTGCTGATGTTTATCCTACCGCTGTCTCCCCGGACCACAGCCAGCTTCTCATATTCGAACGAATTGGGAGCGAACGGGAACACCAGGCTTGGTTGCTGCCTCTGCCCAGTGGATCTCCACGTCGTCTCCCCGAGGTGACAGGTCGTTGGGGCACATGGTCGCCCGACGGCGAGCAACTGCTTTTCGCACGCGGCAATGCACTCTTTCTCAGCCACGGCGATGGAAGCAATGCGCATAAACTGATCGATTTACCCAGCGTTGCCTTTTACATTCGATTCGCACCTGACGGTCACCGCATTCGATTTACGCTGCTCGGGGAAAACGCCGTCTCCATCTGGGAAGCCCGTCCCGACGGCACGAATCTGCATCGCGTTTTTCCTGAGTGGCAAGGTTCCCTGTCGGAGCACGATGGGGTGTGGACAGTAGATGGCCGCTATTATTTTTTTCTCGCCAAGAATGGCCCGCTGTTTGAGATCTGGGCGTTGCGCGAAGGCTCCGGAATCTTGCGCCAAGGCTTGCCAGTAAAATTAGCGTCCGGTCCGTTGTCCTATGGACAAATGGCGCCCAGTCCCGATGGCAAGAAGTTATATGTCGACGGATACGATAATCGCGGGGAACTGGTTCGCTACGATCCGGCCTCGCACCAGTTTGTACCGTATCTGTCAGGAATCTCAGCCGGTGAACTGGATTTCTCGCGCGATGGAAAATCGGTGACCTACGTTTCCTATCCGGATGGGTCGCTTTGGCGCTCTCGCACCGATGGAAGCGACAAGCTTCAACTCACCTATCCGCCGCTCTCCGCCGTTCTGCCCCATTGGTCGCCAGATGGGACTCAGATCGCATTTGTCGATCAGGAGCGCGGCAAGCAATGGAAGATTATGTTGGTGCCTTCCGGTGGAGGCACGCCGACCGACGCTTCCCCTGAGAACCTGAACCAGGTTGACCCGACCTGGTCGCCGGACAGTAAGCGGTTGGTCTTCGGGCGGTTAATGACACCAGGAACGACAGACAAAGTGGATATCCGAGTGCTCGATCTGGCGTCGCATCAGATCGCGGTCATTCCCGGCTCGGAAGGTTTATATAGCCCGCGCTGCTCCCCGGATGGTCAGCATATCCTCGCCCTGAGCGAGAATTCCAAGAAACTCGTGCTTTACGATGCCAAGACCGGGAAATGGTCGGAGTGGCTCAATGAGCCGGGAACGATCGGGTTTCCGGCGTGGTCGTGGGATGGACGCTATGTTTATTACGACAGGGTCTCCACCGATCAGCCCAGTTCCCGGCGCGTCCGTCTCGGAGAGAACTACTCAGAATTGCTGATCGATCTGAAAGACTTGCCGCGATATTTCAGTCCCATTGGTCCGTGGAGCGGGCTCACGCCTGAGGGATCGTCTCTTTTCGTGCGAAATCTGAGTACGGACGAAATCTACGCGCTGGACCTGGATCTGCCGTAGTGCGTACGGAAATCAAGGGCAATTTCCCCGTCCACCGGCCTCAAAAAATGTGGTAGACGAAATGAGCGAATCCGACAGCTAGCAGTAGGACTGCGATGCCGCAAACCCAGAAGAGAAAATGCTCCGTCAACTTTGGGGAGTTGATTTCCTTCTTGTCCATTTTCTTGTCTTTCGGAAGTTCGACCATCCGGGAAGGATACTCTTTAGCGTTGGTCGATGGAAAGAGTTAAAAGAAGCGGGTGATGCCCTCTTCGAGGACCACGACTTTGTCTTTCACTCCGGCAGCCAGGGCCTCTTGCGCCAGCAACTGGAGCGGCTCTTCGATGGGCTCATGCGACAAGCGAAAGGTTCCGTAATGCATGGGGACCATCCAGCGGGCATTCAGATCGAGGAAGGCGCGGGTGGCGTCGGCGGGACTGGTATGGACGTTGCGGAATTGCGGCGGATTGTAGGCGCCGATCGGGAGCAGCGCGAGTTCGGGCGACAAGCGGCGCCCAATTTCGCGAAAGCCGTTGAAATAAGCGGTGTCTCCAGCATGGTAGACGGAGTGCTTGCCGCTGCGCAGGACATAACCGCCATATCCGCGGTGAGAATCTTTGAGAATGCGCGCTCCCCAATGGCGCGAGGGCACGTGGGTGATGTCGATGTTGCCATGGCGATACGTGTTCCACCACTCAAGTTCGACAATCTGTTCGAAACCAAGATCGGAGACCAGATCAAACAAATGATGCGGAACCACTAGCGTGGGCGCGGTTCCGGTCTGGCGGCGAGTCTGGCGCGCGATGGTGCGCAGCGACTGGCGATGCAGGTGATCGAAATGCGCGTGTGTCACAAGAACCAGATCCATGGGAGGCAGGTCGCGCAGATTCAATCCCGGTTGCCGCAGGCGTTTCAAGACAAAGAGCCAGCGGGCGAAATTGGGATCAATGACGACGTTCTGCCCGCCGATCTGCAGAAAAAAGCTGGAGTGCCCGATGAAAGTGACGCCGAACTGGCCGTTGGTGACTAGTTTCGGTTTGTGGGTTTCGCCCGTGCGCGGCGTGACTGCCGAATGACGCACCAGTTGAGTGAACTGGCCGGCCCGTTTGCGCAAAGCGCGATTTTTCAATGAGGACTTTAACATTCGTTTTCGACCCGTAGTGGCGCAGGACTTGACCGGCGCACCGTCGGGTGGACTTTGAATCCATTATCGGCCTTGTCGGCTCAACTCTCTAGTGTAATTGGATGCTCCCGGGCACGGCATCGGCGCAAGGGCGCGCAGTTACCTTCGCTTCTTGATCTTCCGCTGTAAAGAATTGTGTTTTCCTTGACCGTGGCGTGACTGGTCCTATTTATAATTCAAAGCTCAGGAACAGAGGGCGGAGGAATCGTCATGCGTGTCGCTTTTCTTGGTCTGGGAATCATGGGACGGTCGATGGCCGCCAATCTGGTCAAGGCCGGACACGAGGTTGCAGTTTGGAATCGCTCGGCGGGCAAGGACGTGGAAGGCGCACGGAGCGCGGCTTCGCCCGCGGATGCGGCAACGGGCGCGGAAGTGGTATGGATGTGCCTTTCCGACACGAAAGCCGTCGAGAGCGTCTTGTTCGGCACGAACGGCGCGGAGCAGGTGCTAGCTGCGGGCACGATTATTGCCGATTCGAGCACGATTTCGCCTTCCGCCACGCGGCAATTTGCCGCGCGTCTGAAGACGCGCGGCGTGGATTACGTGGACGCTCCCATGACCGGCTCGAAGATCGCGGCCGAAGCGGGAAGCCTGATTTTTATGGTGGGCGGCGACGAGGCGGTGCTTGCTCGGCTGCAACCGCTGTTTCAGGCGATGGGCAAGCAGGTGTTCCACATGGGCGAGACCAGCAAGGGACAAGCGACCAAGCTGGCCATGAATCTGCAGATTGCGCTCATTTATGAGGGCTTCGCCGAGGCTCTGACGCTCGCTGCCAAGTTGGGCGTGGACGTCGATAAACTGCTGCCGCTGATCCAGGCCTCGATGGTGCGCTCGGGCGTGGTGGACTACAAAGCTCCGTTTATTTTGAAGCGCGACTTCTCGCCGAATTTTCCGTTGCGGCTAATGCTGAAAGACATTCGACTGGCGCTCGCTGCCGCCAAGGAATCGCGCGTGCGCCTGCCCGGGCTCGAAGCCGTCGAAGAGGTGTATGACGTCGCGGCTGAGGAAGGCCAGCAGGATCTGGACTATGCCGCGACACTTACTCTGCTGGAGAAATGGGCGGGGGTGGAAGTAAAGGCTGCGGCTAAACAAACCTAGCGCGCCTGCCCGGTAACTACTCCATCTGACCGCGGTCGGGTATTGTGGATTTCGAGAAATGGGGCCCTCAGCGGCTAAAGCCCGAACTCGGATGCACTTATCGCAGCGCTGAAGCGCTGCGCCACCCAAAA
>Ga0187847_10004616_pt1 | contig 10085 bp, 5 predicted proteins | sample June2016WEW_4_10_FD_132458 | JGI IMG/M metagenome (GOLD analysis project Ga0187847, IMG submission 132458) | Peatland microbial communities from SPRUCE experiment site at the Marcell Experimental Forest, Minnesota, USA - June2016WEW_4_10 | ecosystem: Environmental > Terrestrial > Soil > Wetlands...
GCGCTGTCAAATCAATCGAACGTGGCTTATATCTCGCTCGACCGATCGCTCGGCGCGACGCTGGATTACAGCGCTGGCGCCGTGAATGCTCCGGCGGCATGGAATGCGGGATTGGACGGCTCGGGCGTAGGCATCGCGATTATCGATAGCGGAATCTATTCTCATCCGGATCTCAACGGCGTCAACTCCAGCCAGTCGCGCGTAGTTTACCGGCAGAGCTTCATCGGTGGAAATCAGTTTGACGATTTCGGCCATGGGACCCACGTGGCAGGTATCGCGGCAGGCAATGCAAGCCAGTCGTCAGGTCCGGGTGCCTACCACACTTATCGTGGAATAGCTCCCAACGCCAACCTTCTCGATCTCCGGGTGCTGGACGCGAATGGATCCAGCAACGACAGCGTGGTGATCGCGGCGATTCAGAAAGCCGTGCAACTGAAGAATCGGTACAACGTGCGCGTGATCAATCTCTCGCTCGGCCGGCCGATTTATGAGGGTTGCGCGCACGATCCTTTGTGTCAGGCGGTGGAAGCGGCCTGGAACAACGGGATTGTCGTCGTGACTGCGGCGGGCAACCTGGGACGCAACGGATACGGCACCATTCTCTCGCCTGGCGACAGCCCCCATGCAATCACCGTGGGCTGCATGAAGACGGAAATGACTGTCACTCGCGCCGACGACTTAATCGCGAGTTATAGCTCCAAAGGCCCGACTTACATCGACCTGACAGCGAAGCCCGACTTAGTGGCTCCCGGAAATCTGGTAGTTTCGCTGCTTGCACCCGGATCGACGCTTGAGGCTGATTACCCCGGCAATGTCATACCCTCGTCGCAGTATACGACCTCGGCTTCCGTCGGCGCGCCCGCGTATTTCCGGTTGAGCGGCACCAGCATGGCGACGCCGGTGGTCTCAGGCGCAGTGGCTTTGCTGCTCGAAAAGAATCCGAACCTGACGCCCGACACCATTAAGGCGCGTCTCATGAAGACTGCGTCCAAGAATTTTCCGGCGTCCAGCACGGCCTATGACCCAACCACCGGGCAATCCTACACCGACGTGTACGACATGTTTACTGTAGGAGCCGGTTACCTGGACATCGCCGCAGTGCTCGCGAACAATGACTATGTGTTGACATCGGCGGCTTCGCCGCAGATGTATTACAACCAAGCGCAACAAACCGCATATCTGGTTCCGAATTTCTTGTCCACCTGGTGGTTGGGTTCGACGTGGAGTCCGCAAGTAGTGTGGGGCAGCGTGGTACTGACGCCTGGCTCCGCCGGGTCGCCGGCGGTTTGGGACAGTGGCGTGGCGTGGGGAACTTCAGGGCAGTGGGGTACCGCGGTGGCCTGGGGTACTGGTGGGACATCCGGCACGGCGGTAGCTTGGGGCACGTCCGGGCAAGGAGAACAATAAAGCCCTGTCGGCAACATGCCGAAAGAAGCGAAAGGCTCCATGCGCCAGCGATTTGCATCTTTCCCGGCTTCTTCATTCTATGTTGCCGCGAATATTGCGCTCGGCGCCGCAGTGGTGGTGTGGGCTCTTTTGAACTGGCACTCCCACGACCCTCTGCGATCGCTGGCATTTACTGCGACGGCTTTACTGGCGTCCACTCTGAAAGTTCGCCTCCCCGGAGTTACCGGCACAGCGTCGGTGCTGGCGCTTTTCGTTCTAATCGGCATCGTAAACCTCAGTCTGTCTGAAGCCATCACGATCGGCGCGCTCTCGATGCTCGCGCAAAGCACCTGGCGCACCAAGCTACGGCCGAAGCCGGTGCAAGTAGCATTCAGCGTGTGCAGCTTCGCAACGGCGATCTACCTGACCTCGATTGTCTACACGTATACGCGCGGACGTTTTCCAGAACCGGTCGGCTTAGGGCTGCTTACGCTCACATTCTTCTTGACCAATACCTTCCCGGTGGCCGGTATTATTTCGCTCACCGAGGAAAAGCGATTTCTCGCGGTATGGGGCGGATATCGTTGGCTGCTTCCCTGCTATGCGGTGGGTGCATCGCTCGCATGGCTGATCGGAAGGTTCCCCAGCGCCGTCCAATGGGAGCTTCCGGTGATCTGTTTGCCGCTGGTGTACCTGGTGCACCGCTCCAGCCGGACCCACATAGTGCACCTGGAACAGGAAAAGAAACACGTGGTGGAGATGAACGGCCTGCATCTCCGTACCATCGAAGCGCTGGCGCTCGCCATCGACGCGAAAGATCACACCACGCACGATCATCTGCAGCGGGTGCAACTCTACGCGGTGGAAATCGGTAGGGATTTGGGATTATCGGAATCCGGACTGGATGCTTTGAGAGCCGCGTCGATGCTGCACGACATCGGAAAACTGGCGGTTCCGGAGCACATTATTTCAAAACCGGGCAAGCTCACACGCGCCGAGTTTGAAAAAATGAAAATCCATCCCGTGGTAGGCGCCGAAATCCTGGAGCGCGTGCGCTTTCCCTACCCGGTGGTGCCGATTGTCCACTCTCATCACGAGAAATGGGATGGCACCGGCTATCCGGACGGTCTAAAGGGCACCGAGATTCCCATGGGAGCAAGAATCCTGGCGGCCGTCGACTGCCTGGACGCATTGGCGTCGGACCGGCAATACCGCCGCGCACTACCGCTGGATGAAGCCATGGCCAGGGTCGCGGCCGAGGCGGGGACAGCCTTCGATCCTGCCGTGGTCCGCGCCTTGCAAGCGCGCTATCAGGAACTGGAGGCGCGCGCCAACGGATCGCGTACTGAGCCGCCGCCTTCGCTTTCGAAAGATATCAAGATCGAAAGAGGCAGCGCACCCGCGGCAGGTTTCGAAGTGGAGCCGGCTAAAGACCTGCATCCGGTCGCACGTGCCAGGGTGTCCTCGAGCGAGAGCGTGGATATGCCGGCCGCGGGACCCTGCAAACTGAGTTCCGAGGAAGCCCTGGCGGTGGCGGCCATGCGGCTGAGGCTGCTGATCCCTTACGATGCCATGGCAATTTATGCGCCTGGCGATGGCATGCTGCGCTCCCAACTGGTAACGGGCCATGATGCGGGATTGCTTGCTTCGCTGCGCATTCCAGTGGGTGAAGGCTTAGTAGGTTGGGTGGCGGAAACGGGGAAACCAATCCTGAATGGAAATCCGCAAGTGGAGCCCGGATACGCGCGGACCGGCGCACCTGCAGGGCTTTCGTCCGCGATCGCGTTGCCTTTGGAGGAGGGCGGACGAATGGCCGGCGTGCTGGCTCTTTATCGTGCCGGCAACGACGCTTTTTCAGCAGACGACCTGGCGGCTTTGTTGCCGATGTGCCCAGCCATAGCGTCCATTCTGGCAGAGCTGGAGGCGCTCGAATCCGATACGCGGAACCTCGCGGCCTCGATACAACGAGAAAACGAGGAGGCCGCCGTGGTTCGCGCGAACGCCGATGCAGCCGCATGATAAGTGGGAGAATGGGCCCATGCACAGCCGTTTTCTGTTTGCGATTCCCCTCGTCGTTGCGCTGGGTGGAATCTCGGTTCTGCACATCTATTGGGCTTTGGGCGGCAAATGGGGAAGCGCGTTCACGGTACCCACGGTAAGTGGGCGGCGCATGTTCGATCCCACGCCAGCGGCGACCTGGGGCGTCGCCGGCCTCTTTGGAATCGGGATGATTCTGGTGTTGGGGAAGGCAGGCTGGATCCAAACCCGTTCGCTAAACTGGGTGATCGACCTCAGCATATGGGCTCTCAGCCTGGTTTTCCTGCTGCGGGCAATTGGAAATTTGCGATCCTTCGGTTTCTTCAAAACCATTAAGGAGACACCGTTCGCACACTGGGATACCTGGCTTTATTCGCCGCTCTGCTTGCTGCTGGCGATACTGGCGGCGGGATTGGCTTGGTTACCGAGCGAGCGCTAGCGTGCGGCCCGCGACTTTCTCGTATTGACATTCTATAGGAATAGATATAGAATGTCTACATGAGTGAGCCCGCGCCGAAGTCCACTAATCTATTGCAAGGCACCCTGGATCTACTGATCCTGCGCGCGCTTTCGCTCGAGCCCCTGCACGGGTTGGGCATCTCGCGGCGGATCGAGCAGATCACCCAGGGCACCTTTCAAGTAAAACCGGGATCGCTGTTTCCTGCACTCCACCGTATGGAGGAGGCGGGCTGGCTGGCGCCGTCCTGGGGCGAATCCGAAAACAACCGGAAGGCCAAGTATTACCGGCTCACGGCGGCGGGCCGGCGTCAGGCGCAGGCGGAAACCGAAGAGTGGCAGCGGATTTCGCTGGCCATGGCTGCCGCTTTGCAGGCTACGTAGGTTGGCGTTAGATGCACAAGTTGGCCTACCTTAGCAGACTCTTTCAGAATCTCACCCATCGGCGAAAAGTGGAGCGCGAGCTGGACCAGGAGATGAGCGCCTACCTGAGTCTGCTGGCCGAGGAGTCCTCACCGCGCGAGGCCAGGCTTGCGGCGGGTGGAATCGAACAGCTCAAAGAACAAGTGCGGGAGGTCAAGGCGGGATTCTTTATGCAGACCATTCTTCAGGATGTTCGATACGGCTGGCGCATGCTGCGCCGCAGCCCCACCTTCACCGTGGTGGCGATTCTGGCGCTGGCTTTGGGAATCGGAGCGACAACTACGATCTTCAGCATCGTGTATGGCGTGCTGCTGCGCCCGCTGCCGTATCCCGCCGACGACCGGATCGCGATGGTCTTCAACCATTTCTCGCCGCAGAACACAGAGCATGGCACGCTTTCCATCGCCGACTACCTGGATTGGAAGAAGGGGAACCACGCGTTCGAGAGTGTGGAACTGTTCCGGTCCACGGTGTTCGACGTGACGGGCGCCAAAGAACCGGAGCAGGTTCAGGGCGTCTCGGCAACCGCGGGATTTTTCTCCACGCTTCGGGTGCAGCCGCTCATGGGACGCGTTTTTCTTCCGGGCGAGGATGCCGCGAATGCCGATGGCGTGGTGGTGATAAGCGAGAACTGGTGGCGTAGCTCGTTCGGCGCTGATCCGGGAATTCTGGGACGGAAATTGAATCTGAATGGCGTTCCATCCACTGTAGTGGGTGTGATGCCGCAAAGCTTCCACTTCCCCCGGCCTCCATTCAAACTCTGGACGAATCTGCGCTTGATTCCTCCCAAGCGCAGAGGACCTTTCGGTTGGCGTGGAATTGCGCGGTTGAAGCCGGGCGTCACGCTAGCCCAGGCGCAAATGGAAACGAACGGTGTCGGTCATCGGATTGAGCAGGAGAATCCGAAGACTTATCAACACATGACCATGCCGGTGGTGCCGTTGCGCGACGAGCTCATCGGGAATGTCCGCATCGCATTGCTGGCTTTTCTGGGTGCTGTTTTGGTGTTGCTCGCCATCGCGGCCGTGAACGTCGCGTGTTTGCTGCTAGCGCGTGCCACGGCGCGAGAGAAGGAAATCGCGCTGCGGGTCAGCCTGGGCGCCGGCAGCGGCCGGTTAATCCGCCAACTGCTCACGGAAAGCTTACTGCTATCCGTTCTGGGTGGCGCGGCGGGATGTGTTTTGGCTTACCTGGGGATTGCCGCGTTGCGGGCCTGGAATCCCGGCAATCTTCCGCGCATTGAGGATGTCCGTCTGGATGGAGTGGCGCTCGCATTTGCTCTGCTGGTTTCAGCCGTAACAGGTATTTTGTTTGGCGTGGCGCCCGCCTTCCAGAGCGGACGTGACCGGCTGGCTTCGTCGCTTCGTGAAGGCGGCCGCGGCGGAACAGCTCGCGTGGGCCGTCGCCGGCTGCAAGCCGTCCTGGTGATGGGCGAACTGGCGCTGGCGTTGATGCTGGTGACTAGCGCAGGATTGCTGGTCCGAAGTTTCGTACTGCTTGGGCAGGTGCATTCGGGCGCACAGGCGCCACCCGAAAATGTCCTGTCGATGAAAATCTCGCCGATCCCATCGAAATACAAAACGTCTGAGCAGATCATCCCGTTTTACCAGCGCGTACTGGAGCGGGCGAAAGCGACTCCTGGCGTGGCTTACGCCGGAATCTCCGACAGCCTTCCGCCAGACCGGCAATACGATTACGACACGTTCGTGATCCAAGGCCAGCAGCTCGCGCCCAGCGAGAACAACCCCGCTGTCACGTGCCCGATTGTGAGCCCGGATTATTTCCGCGCGCTCGGAATCCCTCTGGTCCGCGGACGTTTCTTCACCGAGCATGACAATGGGGATGCGCCACCGGTGGTGATCATCAGCGAATCCATGGCGCGGCGCTATTTTCCGAATGATAATCCGATTGGTCGGCGGTTGAAGGCCAGCGGTCCGGATCTGCATGACACCCCGTTCATGGAGATCGTGGGCGTGGTGGGAGGCGTGCGTTACACCGGATTGGATAGCGATCCTGACGACGCGTACTACCAGCCTTATGCGCAAACGCTGTACTATCAGCGGACCAATTTAGTCGTGAGGGCGAATGGTCCAGCCGCTACGCTGGCTACGTCGCTTCGCCGGGAAATCCGCGAGCTGGATCCGGATACCGTGGTAAGCGATGTCGTCACGATGGATGAGGCGCTGGGAGCTTCCGTGGTTGGTCCGCGGTTTCGCACGCTGCTGGTGGGCGGCTTCGCGCTATGCGCGCTGTTGCTGGCTGCCATCGGCATCTATGGTCTGATTGCGTATTCGGTGGCGCAGCGCACGCAGGAAATCGGGATTCGAATGGCGCTGGGTGCGCAAAGATCCAATGTGGTCGGACAAGTGGTGGCGCAAGGTGTGCGGTTGGCGCTGGCCGGTACTGTTCTGGGAATCGCCGGAGCGCTTTTTGCGACGCGGCTGCTCTCGAGCCTTCTGTTCGCCGTAAATGCGACCGATGTTCTGACGTTCGCGGTGGGTCCATTGATTTTGATTGCAGTGGCCTCGCTCGCGAGTTTCCTGCCGGCCTGCCGCGCGGCCATGGTGGACCCGGTAATCGCGTTGCGCCACGAATAACATCGCTCGTTAGCGAGGGGCGCGTCAGCAAGGGGACAGCCAGACACGTTCGCGTGTCACGCAATACACATCGTCATCCCGCTGTAACTCCAAATCATCAATCAAAACTGTTTGGAATTCTCCGTGCATTCCAATATAGTGATGACAGTGCTCACTCGGACGATTTCCAAACGCAAAGTCGCGCTTGTTTTCGTGATATTAACCGGCGTTTGTGGAATCTTGCTGATCGCCGCCACGCTTTGGAAGGCGTCCCGCAGTCTCAAAACCGCTGAGGTCGCGGTCGCGCAATTGGGGCTGGTGCCCTTCCGCGCTATCTCGCTCGACCGGCCTCTTCCGGCCGGCTTTGAATCCATCAGCTCACCCGCTCAGTTTCGCGATGCTGCGCTTTTTCGTGGACTCTTCTATCTGTGCGGTCCATCGGGATTGTCGGCGTACGATACCAACGGATCGCTCGCTGCGCGGTATCGGCCTGGCTTGGAACTGCCGCCCGCGCCTCTGGTCGCGATGGCCGCGGGACCGCAAAACCTTTGGATCGCAACCGCGGGTGAAGGTCTGCTAGTGTTCGACGGCCGCCGGTTTCTGCAGATTCGTCCGGATGAGCAGGCTTCGCGCAATATTACCGCTGTGCTGCCGCTCGCGAGCGGACGCGTGCTGCTCGGCACCGAAAAAAACGGCGTGCTCGTTTGGGATGGCAGGACGCTGGCTCGCTACCATCCTGCATTGGCGGATCTTGAAGTGACGGCGCTGGCGGGATCTGAGCCGGATCTTTGGATCGGAACCATTGGCCGCGGAGTCTTTCGCTGGCACGCCGGACAGTTGGATCATTTCTCGGAGGGGCAAGGGCTTCCGGATCCGCGGGTGCTATCGCTCGCGGTCTCAGGGAATGCAGCATATGCAGGGACGGCGCTGGGAGTCGCCGAATTTAAAGAAGGCCGATTCACACGCGTGCTGGCCGGCGGCTTTTTCGCGAAGGCGTTGCTCATAAAAAATGAATCGCTCGCGGTGGGCACGTTGGACGAAGGGGTGGTTACCGTCTCGCTAGCTGCCGAGACTCCCCGCCTACGAAATGTTACTCAGGAATCCGACTTGGCCGGCGTTGAGCGATTGTTGGCCTTAGATGGCCGGACCTATGCGCTCGCACGCGGCGGTCTGTATGAGCAATCCCTCGAGGGCGGCGATTTCAAAAAAGCCTTGGACATGCCGGGCGCGGTGCTGGCCGATAGCAATATTTCTGCGCTGGATGTGGATCGCGCCGGACGGCTCTGGGTTGGCTACTTCGATCGCGGTTTGGATGTTCTGGATGCCGGTTTCGAGCGAGCCACCCACCTGGAAGACGAGCATGTTTTTTGCATCAACCGGATTGTGCATTCAGAAGACGGCGGAATGAGCGCGGTGGCGACGGCCAACGGCTTGGTCCTGTTCGATGCTGCGGCTCATGAACAACAGGTGCTGGGTAAAGCGGAAGGTTTGATCGCCAATCAAGTGACCGACGTGCTGTTGCGCGGTGACAGCCGCTCGCCCAGCATCACAGCCGCCACTGGCGCCGGCATCACCACCATCGACGCTTCGGGAACCAGCAGCCTCTACGCGTTCCACGGCTTGGTCAACAATCACGTGTACGCACTGGCCGCGGATGGATCGCGCATTCTCGCCGGAACGCTGGGTGGGTTGTCGATTTTGGATTCCGGATTCGTCAGCGCGAGTTTCACCACCGCCAATTCCGGTCTCAAACACAACTGGATCACGGCTATTGTTCGGATCGGCGACGACTGGTTCGTTGGAACATACGGAGCCGGCGTTTTGAAGCTGGATTCAGCCGGACACTGGTCGACGTTCGCCGATTGGAAGGCGCCAACTGTAGTCAATCCGAACGCGATGCTGGTGACGGATCGCGCCGTGTATGCCGGAACACTTGGAAACGGACTAGCAATCTACAATCGCGGTTCCGGGCGATGGAGGTTCCAAACTGCTGGCTTGCCTTCCTTGAACGTGACCGCGATCGCGCGTGGCAACGGCTATCTCTACATCGGAGCCGACAACGGCCTGGTGCGGATTGTAGAGAAAGAGCTGGCGGGGCAATGAGAAGACTGCTGCCACTGCTGTTTCTCGCGCGCCTGGCGTGGGGCGATGCCGGAGTGCTGCTGCCGGGCGATAAAAAAGAGCCGGATCCCGCGTGGCTATCTCTTGAAGAGATGACCATCGATATTCACATCGACAATGGACACGCGCGGGTAACTACAAAACAGATTTTCGCGAACCACCGGCCCAACACGCTGGAAGGCACTTACATCTTCGCTTTGCCCGGCGGCGCGATTGTTTCCGATTTTGCGGTGTGGGATGACGTCACTCGCATCCCCGGCGTGATCCTGGAGCGCCGCCGCGCCGAAGAGATTTATCAACAGGCCAAGATGCAAGCTATCGATCCGGGCCTGCTGCAACAGGGCGAGCGCGATCTGGACGAATCCAGCCGTAGCGCTGTGTTCAGCGCGCGCATCGTTCCGATTCATGCTTTCGGAACCAAGCGCCTGGAAATGGAATACCAGGAAGACATTCCTGTGGAACGCTTGGAATCGATGCTAGCCGTTCCGCTGCGCCCGGACGCGTATCGCGCGCAGACAGCCGCGCATCTTTGGATCAAGCTGGAGCTGGATTCCGCGCATGCGCTCCGCGATTTTCAAGTTGTTAGCAAACGATATCCGCTGCAGATCCGGGACCGCACTCCGAACCACGTGAAGGCGGATTTCGAGGGTCGCAACGTCGCGCTCTCTGAGGATTTCGCCGTGAAATATGTACTGGACGCTGCCGCGGGGGATCATCTGGAGATCCTGACGCATCGCGACCCCGCGCCGCCCCCGCCGGATGCGGCCGATACCTCGCCAGGAGTTCCCGCAACGGTTCCGACTGCCACGCGGGAGCCGGGTTTCTTCGAAGCGTCGTTAGTAATCGGGGCTAGACCCAGCGAAGCTGCTGGTCCTGCAAAAACGGTAATCGCTCTCTTCGACAATTCGCTCTCCATGCAATGGGAGAAACTGGATCGCAACTTTCAGGCGCTGGAGAGCTTGCTGCATTCCCTGAAGCCGAGCGATCGGTTCAATCTGCTGCTTTTCAATACCGATGTCTCGGCGTTTGCGCCAGCACCTGCATCCGCCACTCCCGATCAAATCGAGAAAGCGCTGGCGATGGTCC
>Ga0187847_10004617_pt1 | contig 10083 bp, 10 predicted proteins | sample June2016WEW_4_10_FD_132458 | JGI IMG/M metagenome (GOLD analysis project Ga0187847, IMG submission 132458) | Peatland microbial communities from SPRUCE experiment site at the Marcell Experimental Forest, Minnesota, USA - June2016WEW_4_10 | ecosystem: Environmental > Terrestrial > Soil >...
ATCGGCTTTTGACGCGTGCGGATACATTCCAGGAAATTCCGCCAGTGGGGCACGTTCATGTCCGCCATGGCGCGGTCCTTCTCCCACGCCTCCGGCTCCTTGAGTTTATTATTGGGAATCAGGTGGCAGCCGCTGCGGTTCACGGACATGCTGGCTTCCGTCCCGTGAATTACCGTGCCCGCACCCTGGCCGAGCCCAAACATGGGTAGCGGGTTGCAAGTGCGGCTTTCGTAACTGGAAAGAAAATCCTGGTAATAGAAAGTCGCCAGCATGGTGTCCGGCGTCTGGGTATTGTCCTCGACGTAGAACTTGCTGCCCATGGCCGAAACCGCCAGCGGCATCGGGTCGCCGAAGCACTGGTGGATCGGATCGATCAGGTGTACGCCCCAGTCGGTCATGGCGCCCCCCGCGTAATCCCAGAAGTATCGGAATGTCGGGAAAGTGGAAGTCTTGACGCCCCAGCGATTGGGATTGAAGGGCACCTTCGGCGCGGGTCCGAGCCACAGATCCCAATCGAGATCCGCGGGTGGATCGCCGTCTGGGGGATTGCCGAAGCCCGTTTTTCCCGTCAGTCCAGTCTGGAAGGCATGACAAAACGTCACTGCGCCGAGCCTGCCGCTCTTGACGATTTCGGCGGCTTTTTGAAAATAGCCGCCGGAACGCTGCATGGTGCCGGCTTGTACGATGCGGTTGTACTTGCGCGCGGCTTCGACCATCTTCCGGCCTTCCTCCACAAACTTGCAGGCGGGCTTTTCGACGTAGACATCCTTGCCCGCCTTGCAGGCTTCCACGGTCATGTAGGCGTGCCAATGGTCGGGAGCGGAGATGCACACGGCATCGATGGACTTATCCGCCAGGATTTCGCGGAAATCGGCGAGCGCTTTCACCTGGAATCCTTTCTGGCGTGCGGCGGCTTCCGCACGTTCCAGGTGAGGCCTGTAAACATCACAAACCGCGACGGGCTGGAAGTCGGGGATTTTCATGGCATACTCCAGGTTTCCCGAACCCATGGCCCCGATCCCGATAAAACCTATCGCGATGCGGTCGTTGGCTCCCTTCATGCGGCCGGTGAAAAGGGAGGTCGTCAGCGCGGCTCCGGCACTCGCCAACGCCGTTCGCCTGGATATTTCGCGTTCCATACTAGCGTGCTCCTTCTAATGACTTCAATGCATGTGCGATTGAAAGACTATTCTAGTCTAGTGCGTCCGAAATCCAGGAGAGTATTCCGACGCCCATGTGGGGCGGCCAATCCTGGCCGCAGCTGCCTTTTCAGGCGGCTAGACCCGCTAGAGAGCGGGTCCGCGGGCTGAATAGCCCGCCCCACGGTGCGCACATAATCGTTCATCTGTCCGACGCACTACACTAGCCGCCAGTGCGCGAACCGCGAAAGGATATCGTGCCCGGCGGCATTTAAGCGATATGAAACTGATCGAATCTCTCGTTCTACTCGCTATCGGAACATCCACCGGATGGGCCTGCAGTTGCCTTCAGAGTTCGGGGTGCTGGAGCGCTTCCAGCGAAGGCCTCGAATTCGTCGGAAAGGCGACCAGAGTCCATGCTGCCGGCGGCGGTGCCGTAGCCGTGGACTTCGCGGTGTCGGAAGCGTTCGGCAAACTGAGCGGCAAAACTGCTGTCACCGTCTACACCAACACGCAATCCACCGCGTGCGGTTATTCATTTCGCGTGGGCGTCGAGTATTTTGTTTCCGCGAACTCCGTTGCATCGAGTCTGTGGGCAAATTCCTGCGGTCAAACCCGCCCAGCACTTGTGGCTGCGGCCTTGATCCGCCAGGCCCGCGCCATTCACGCAGGCCAGCCACCTGCGCCGCTCTTCGGATTTATCGGCACCGAACCATACCCGGGCATCTCTCCACTAAGCCGGCTGGAAGCCAAGCCGGCCGCCTCGGTTGCGGTGATCGCGGTGGGGAGGGCCGGTGAGTTCCGCGCCAGCACGGCCGCAGACGGTTCCTTTGAGTTCTCCCGGCTTCCTGAATCCACCTACCATCTCCGCGTGCAATTGCCCCAAGACCTGTTCATCTGGTGGGCGTCCAGTCACCTGAGCCGCGCATACGCCGTGAGTCCCGGGAAGATGTGCGAGGCCGACTTTCCCTTGTATCCGAAAGGCGACCCGTTTGCGGCGAACCAGCCGCGATAGACCCTCGGGGAGCGCTGGCAGACGACATAAAACGATCGTCTGCCCCACAGAAAGAACATTAGGCGCCCGCGGCGGCGCCGGATTGTCCTTTTGCCGCACGGCGGTATGCGCGAACGCAAAGTGCCAAACCGGCGAGGAAAAGCAGCAGTCCGGCATATGCCGGCGCCAGATGCACGAAGTCGAGGTAGCCGATCGCGCCATGTACGCCCAACGCCGCGCCGAATCCGAAGAGTCCCATCAGCGCCATTACCTCCAGAAAGCTGCGCGTGAGCGGCGCATGGCGGGTGATGATCAGGATCAGAAGTCCGCACGACAGGAGTCCTCCGCCAAAACCAGCACGGTCGTGCGCGATCACTGGAATCAGCATGGGCGAGATTGCGCCGATCTGCTTCCGGGTCATGGCGATGAACGCAAGGTCTTGGGGCACAAAGACTGTGGTCATGCCGACGCCCACGATGGTCGCGCCCGCCAATACCAGTCCAAGGCCGCATGCCTCGAAAACGTGGCGGCCGTGCCGGGCCGCACCGGCCTCGGCGGGCAACTCCGTGCGCCATGACTGGCGAATGCGGAGCCGCCCGGGGATCGATCGGCGGGATCGCCAGAGCCCTGCCAGGAAGATCGGGAGAAGAATCAGGGTGGCCACGGCGTGCCATGTATCCAGGTACCCGTAACCCAGATACGCCAGGAAGCTCGCGAATCCGGTAAAGCCGGATACGGCGAAAGCCCACCATGCCCAAGCCTGCCCTGCTCGAAGAGGGAACTCCGACAACCACCAATAGGCCGCTCCAATAGCGAGCAGGGTCCCACCAAACGCTACACGGTCGTGAAACATGAACAGGGTAAGCTGGGCGTTGGCGGCGCGGGTCAGGCCGCCCGCATCCATTCCGAGGGCATGCGAATCGTGCGGAAGCAAGTGTCCAGTCAGCGACTGGAGGATCGCGAAACCGCCGCTGGCAAACAGGGCGATACCTGTCAGGGCAAGCAGGGGCCGGCCGTCGCCGAGCAACGCCTGAAATAGACTGCGGCGATCGTCGAAGCTCATCTTCAAATCATGCAACAGATAGCGGCCGAAGGAAAGGCCGATTGGCAATCGGCCTGCAGGTTGGCAACTGTTGGCAACCTGCCCCACAAGCTTGCGTTGTCCCGTGGTATAGAGATAAGCTCACCTCTTAATCCGATATAGCCGCTGGCTAAACTATGACTTCATCCCGCTTCCATCCAGCTAGCGCACCGGATTACCTGCCTCCGGCTCAGATGAGATCGCTGCAACTGGAGCGGCTTAGAGGCGTGCTGCAGCGCGCTTTCGATCGTGTGGAGTTGTTCCGGGCGCGCCTCAAAGAGCTAGGTCTCACTCCCGCGGACATCGGCGGTTTGGAAGGTATCGCGAAACTGCCTTTCACCACCAAGGCGGACTTGCGCGACACCTACCCCTTCGGACTGTTTGCCAGTCCCATCGAGGAAGTGGTGCGGCTGCATGCTTCGAGCGGCACCACCGGCAAACCCATCGTGGTGGCCTACACTCGGGAAGATCTGGATGTGTGGACCAACGTCATGGTGCGCAGTCTGGCATCTTGCGGCATCACCCACGGCGACATCGTGCAAAACGCCTACGGGTATGGCTTGTTCACCGGCGGTCTGGGAGCGCACTACGGCGCGGAGGCGCTCGGGGCAACCGTGATTCCCATCTCCGGAGGCAACACCGAGCGCCAGATCATGGTGATGAAGGACTTCAAGGTTACGGCCATCTGCTGCACGCCGAGCTACTTCATTCACCTGCTGGAACGCGCCGGAGAACTGGGGATAGACGTGCGCAACCTGCCGCTACGGACGGGCGTGTTCGGCGCGGAGCCTTGGACGGAGTCGATGCGGCGTCACATCGAAAGCGCGGGAGGAATCCGCGCCTTCGACATATATGGGCTCTCGGAGATCACCGGTCCGGGAGTGGCCATCGAATGCTGCGCGCAAGATGGGCTGCACCTCTTCGAGGATCATTTCTACCCGGAAATCGTCGATCCGGAAAGCGGCGAGCCGCTGCCGGAAGGCTGCGAGGGGGAGTTGGTAATCACGACGCTGAGCAAACGGGCGATGCCCATGATCCGATACCGCACGCGCGATATTACCGCGCTGATTTCCAAACCTTGTCCCTGTGGCCGCACGCTGCGGCGCATTCGGCGCATTGGCAGGCGCAGCGACGATATGATCATCCTCCGCGGCGTCAACGTATTTCCGAGCCAGATTGAAGGCGCGCTGATGTCGGTTGAGGGAACCCTGCCGCATTACCAGATTGTGCTGACGCGCGAGAAGGGGCTGGACCAGATGGAAGTGCTGGTGGAAGTGACGCCCGAAGTCTTCAGCGACCAGATCGGGGCGCTCGAGACGCTGCACGACAAGATCGTTTACGAACTCGACCAGACGCTGGGACTGCGCGTGGCGATACGGTTAGTGCGGCCCCAGACCATCCAGCGCAGCGAGGGTAAGGCGCAGCGGGTCAGCGACCGGAGGAATCTCGGATAGCGTCATGAAAATCCATCAACTGTCGCTCTTTCTCGAAAACCAGCCGGGCCAGATGCTCGAGCCGTGCCGGCTGCTGGCACGCGCGGGCATCGACATCCGCACTCTGTCGCTCGCCGACACGCGGCAATTCGGCATCTTGCGCGCGATTGTGTCGGATTGGAACAACGCCGCCGTGCTGCTCCAAAACGCCGGATACGTGGTTAACGTGACCGAAGTGGTGGCCGTAGAAGTGGCGGACCGTCCGGGCGGACTCGCGGATCTGATGGCGCTCTTCGAGAACAGCGGCATCAATATCGAATACATGTACGCTTTCCCCTTCGGACGGCAGGGCCGGGCGGTGCTGATCTTCCGCTTCGACCAGCCGGATGCGGCCATCGAGCGGCTGCAGGCGGCCGGTATCGACGTGGTGGATAGCGTAGACGTGTACAACAAGATCTCTTGACCGATCGCGACGTTGCGACGCGGCGGCCGCATGGTGCCGCCGCCGATTCATGCTGCAACACATGTATGTTACAAACACAATGTGCCCTCCGTCACATCCAGTTTTCGAATGAGCAAGGAACTGCAACGGCAGTTGTCGGAAGCGGCGGAGCGCACCGGCAAGGGGAAGAACGCAATTATCATTGAGGCGCTGGCGACTTACCTGCACGCGATGGAACGGCAATCGCTGGTCGAGGAGGCGCACTGTCAGTCGGAGCTTGTTTCCAGGAAAGAGCATGACGCCGGCTGGTACGGCTTGGCGGACACCTCGGGATGGAGATGAAGCGGGGTCACTCCACTATGTTTTGTGTGCCTGATTACCAGCCATCTGGAGGACGCGTCTCTGTTTCGCATTCCTGTGCCCGCCGAGAGAACCAACGGTCTGAAACTGGAGTCGCTGACGATGGTTGACAAAGTCATTGCGATTCCAAAGGACAAGATCGCGGGGTGCGCCGGGGCGCTACCCGCGAGCGCGCTCAAAGAGATCGACCGTGCGCTGCGTCTGTGGCTGGAACTGGCTTGATCGGCGCCGCTCGGCGGCCTTCTCGCCCGCCTATGGCCGCGGCGCCAGCTTCGGATGTGGTCCCGCATAGTCCCGCATAGTAGACGACGGCCTTCTTCGCCGCTTCGTGCGGCACGTAATAGATGCGGTCGCCGTTCGTGATTTCGCATTCCCACGCACCGCGGTAAACCGATCCTCTCAGCGGAAATACGCGGCCCGGATACCGGGTGTGGGGCACACGCGAAGGTATTTGTACCACCTCAAGGCGCTCTCTGGCGAGCGATCGATCAATGCTTCCCAGTTGCGGTTAACGCGGCCATTCCGGGCCACGACCAACCACTTGCCTTCGTCATCCGCCGTAACTTCCGGAGGCTTTGTCAGCGGCTCCTCCTTGGGGTTCATTGCCATTCGGCTCATCCGCGATTCGTCGCCAGAACCGGCTCCGTTAGGGGAACTTCGTCGGACGGTGCGTCGAAAGCCGCCCGCACATCGGCGCTGCGCATAGCCCAGGCACTCTCTTGCCATTCATGAATCACGGCCTCGGCATCCTCTGTCGCGATCTCGCCACTTCGCGCCCGTGCATACGCCGCGTACACCTCGCGGGCCATCTCCGTCAGATCGTTCGGTCGAAACGCAGTAATCCACTCGAATTCGTTTGCGGGATCGAGAGCCGCACCCGACCGTGCCAGTTCGATGGCGTGAAGCAGATCGAGAATCCGCTGAGCGGAGCGGAGCAGCGAGGCCATCTCCGCAACCTGTTCGCGGCGCAGCAATGCAAATGCCTGCTCGTTTCGCATAATCGTGACACATTTATCGAGCGCCTGGTCCAGGATTTCGCCCGAGCGCCTGTTCAGGCTGGTGGCGCTAACGATCACGTCATCGAAAGCCGGTTGAGCGGTTGCCATTCTGCCTCCCTGTATTGTCCCTACGTGCAATTATACGTATTGACTGCGCAAAATGCAACATCTCTTCGTGCGTGTTCCGTCGGAACCTGAGGCATGGCGCCACGCCGGACGTGTCGAAGCAACACGGCCGGCCGCCGCAAGGAAATTCCAAATCATGTATTATCAGTATTTTGAGTTGGTATGCGAAGTGCAACGAGACATGTCGTGCCGAAACCCGTTCGCGTCGCGCTTTGCCTGGCCGTCTGGCTGGCGCCCGTCTGGGGCGCCACCTTGGAGTTGCTCAGCCTGAACGACCTGATCGCCAAGTCCACGGCTATTGTCCAGGCGCAGGTGACTGGATCTTCCGCCTCCTATACCGGCGCGGTCATCTACACGCACTATAAGGTCAGCGTGCTGGCGCAGTGGAAGGGCGCCACCCAGAGCACCATCGACGTGCTGGTCCCCGGCGGAACCGCCAACGGCATCCGCCAGACCTATCCCGGTGTGCCGCAGTTGGTCACCGGCCGGCAATACGTGCTGTTCCTGTGGACATCCAGCAAGGGCGCGACCTACCCGATGGGCTTCACCCAAGGTGTGTTCAACCTGCTGCCGGACGCTTCCGGCAATATCACGGCGGCGCAGATGCCCACTACGGAAACCATCCTGGCGCCGGGCACCGGCCAGGCCGTGCGGAGCCAGCCCCTCAGCATGCCGCTCGCGCAACTGATTGCAGCCATCGCACCCGGAGGGACGGGATCGTGACGCGGCTGAAAACCTGCGCGCTGCTGTCGGGACTCCTGGCTGCCGCGGCCGCCCCATCGGCGGCTTACTACCACTACGTCCACTATCTGAATTCGTCGTCGCCCTACCAGGCCGTCTACGAAAAGTTCGACCTCACGGCGCTGCCGGATAAGACCGTCACCTTCTTCGTCTCCACTTCCGGACCGACCAGTTATACGCCGAACGACAGTTTTCCTTCCGTCCTGGGGCAGATCCGCAATGCCGCCCAAGTCTGGAACTCCGTGGCCAGTTCGGATCTGCGGGTGGCCTTTGGCGGCCTCCAAGTCGCCGGTACGCCGCAAAATGTGCCGGCCGGCGAAATTGCCTTCGTCGACGACTTGCCGCCGGGCGTGCTGGCGCTGGCCGGGCATTCGGTCTCCACCAACGCTCCCGCGACCGCGGCGGATGGAACCCAGTTCGTGCCCATCTTGGAATCCTTCATTCAACTGAACGTCAACCTGACCCAGCAGCCGGGAGCGGTAAGCGCGGAGGGTTACACGGGGCCGAGTTATTCGGAGCTCTTTTTCACCGTTCTGGTCCACGAGATCGGGCATTCGATCGGGTTGCAGCACGCTTTCACATCGGCCACCATGTCCACCGCGGTGTCGCGCGCCACAAACCGCGCGCGGCCGCTCGATGCGGACGATATCGCCGGCGTCTCGCTGCTCTATCCCGCCGGCGGCTTCCCGGCCGGATATGGCTCCATCAGCGGGCAGGTGACTATGGGCGGACAGGGCGTGCACCTGGCTTCGGTGGTAGCGATTCAACCCAACGGTCCGGCCGTCAGCAGCCTGACCACTCCGGATGGAATGTACGAGATCGACGGCTTGCCGCCGGGGAACTATTGGGTGTATGTGCACCCACTTCCGCCGACTGCCAATATCACGCCGCCGCTAGATGCCAACGGCAACCAGGTCTTAGCCAGCGGACCGTTCGTGAGCACTTTCGCGCCCGGCACCTGGGACCCGAGTCAGTTCACGTCCATCGACATAAAGCAGGGCGACAGCTTCGGCGGCATCGATTTCTCCGTGCAGCCGCGCGCGGCGGTGGAAGTCTACGATGTTACGTCTTACTGGTACGACTCCGCCGTCCCGAGCTACGATCAGCCGGCCTATTTGAATGCGAATACGGCGGTCCAAACGGTGCTGGCGCAGGGCAACGGCCTCACCTCGGGAACCACGTCCACTCCTGTACAAAGCGTTCTCGCGCTGGGCGCCCCCGCGGGTCCCTTGGCGGATTACGCATCCCAAGTTTACCAGGATGGAGATACCACCCTCCTGAGCATGTTCTTCGACTATCAGTCGGCGCCCGCACCTCTTCCCGAACACCTGTTATTCCTGCTGCCAGACGATATCTTCGTGCTGCCCGAAGCCCTCCAGGTGGTAACGAATGCGCCGCCCGTGCTGACGGCCGTAACCCCGAATCCGGATGGCACAGTCACCGTTGCCGGAACCGGCTTGAGTGCCCATAGCCTGGTGTTCTTCGATAGCCTGCCGGGGCAGGTTACGGTTGCTTATGCGGCCAATCAGTCCGATCCTACGGGCCAGTCCGGATCGGTTTCGGTGACACCCCCGCCGGGCGCCAGCGGCCAGACCGCTACCATTACCGTGTATAACCCCGACGGCCAAAACTCGACGTTCCTGCAGCCGCAGACGCAGCCTTCCTTCACCTACTCTTACCCGCAAAGCGATCCGCCCACCGCGACCGTCTCGACCTCAACGCTGTCGCCGGCATTCATCGCCACCTTGCCGCAGGGAATCTCGGCCATGGTGGATGTCACCACTTTCAGCATGCAATTCGTGAAGGGGCTGACTACCGTCGGGTTTGGTTCGGGCGACGTCGCGGTGCGGCAGTTGTGGGTGAAGAGTCCCACGCAAGCCATCGCCAATGTGACGGTGTCTCCATCCGCCATTCTGCAAAGCACGGTGGTCAGCGTCATCTCCGGATTCCAGGTTGCCGAACAAACGCCGGGGTTCCAGGTTGCGCCGGCCGATCCTACCCTGCCGGCGATTGTTCTACCCGTGCCCAACGCTTTCTATCCGGTGCAGAACAGCCTTTACCCTGGGGCCATCGCTTCGATCTACGGCCAGAATCTGCAGGCGGCCGCGGGCGCCCCAGCCATCACGCTGGAGGGTCAGAGCGCCCAGATCCTGTACACATCGCCCACCCAGATCAACTTTGTGATCCCGGTTGGGGTGCCTACCGGACCGGCCGTGCTGGCTTTCCAGAATGGCGCGAGGCAAGCGTATCCGGTAGTGCTGCAGATCGATCCGCCGCCGCCCGTCATCGTGGGAGCGGCTTCGACTGCTGGAGTTTCGTTGGGTGCTGCGCAGAGTGCGGCGCCTGGCGACAGCATCACGCTGGCCGTGACCGGTATGGACCCGGCGGTGCTGGCCGCCCCCAGCCGCGCCGGGGTTGCCGAAGGCGGTGTGAGTATTCCGGTGTTCACTGTTCAACAGGCGCAGGACGGCTCGGGCGATCTGCTGATTCAGTTCGTGCTGGCCGCTTCGATCGCGGGCCAGCAGGTGCCGGTAACCGTCTCGTTGGATGGGGACCTGAGCATGCCGTTCTTCATCAATGTAGCCGCGCCCGCGGCGAGCGCCTCGAATTAGCGAGTGCGGCCCGGGCGAGGTTGGTGAATTTGAGGCAACCAGGCTTCTAGCGGTTATCAATGACTTAGCGGCAATTGGTGGCACAGCGCGGCTTCGCCGCAAATGACTGATGGGGTGGTAGGGGCGTCCTCGTTTGGTGTATCGTGTCGTTGAAAGA
>Ga0187847_10004618_pt1 | contig 10083 bp, 10 predicted proteins | sample June2016WEW_4_10_FD_132458 | JGI IMG/M metagenome (GOLD analysis project Ga0187847, IMG submission 132458) | Peatland microbial communities from SPRUCE experiment site at the Marcell Experimental Forest, Minnesota, USA - June2016WEW_4_10 | ecosystem: Environmental > Terrestrial > Soil >...
CGCGGCTGATAAATCCAACCTGCTTGCCGTGTTATTTCGCCGGAGCGGAGCTGATTGATCCGCGTTGGCTTACCAATTCGACCTTTCATCATACGACAGGCGCGGGATGCCACGACACCGAACGCCCCGCCAGTTGTTAAAGATGCAGCAAGGCGTCGCAGCAGAGGCGCGGGTAGCTACGTCGTAAGCTCGCGATTCTATTCAGACGGGTGCCGGCGGCCGTGGCTGGTACGCGCAGACGTATGCGCTTGAGAGACGGTCCAGAATGGAGTACAAGAGGGATGTATGAGGCCATGTACCCTCCGCCGCGGATCGTCTCCTCTTTTGGCGATGGCCGCAATTTTGGCAACGGGATTGCTATTCCCCCGCGTTTCCCGAGCACGGACGAACCAGCAGGACAAGCCCTCGAGCCAAAATCAATCAGGCGCCGATGACAAATCCAGCCCCAAAGGCGATCAGGCCTCCGACGGCACAACTCGCTTAAGGATTCGCGTCACCAACTCCGACGACAAGCCTGTAGGAAACGCCAGCGTGTACGTCCGCTTCAACCAGCCGGGCGGATTCCTGCACAAAGACAAACTCGCCGAGCTGAGTTTCAAGACGAACGAAGACGGCTCAGTAAAAGTTCCCGCGGTGCCGCAAGGTAAGATTTTGATTCAGGTGATCGCCAAAGGATTGCACACATACGGCAAATGGTACGACATCGAAAAAGATCAAGACACGATTGAAATCAAGCTGGATCCCGCTCCTCGTTGGTATTGATTTCGCTCCGCGCGCAAATTCTATTTCTGTCCGCTCTCGTTGTTTTTTCGTCACTCACCGTGAACTGCCCGAAATTTGTGCAAAGAGGATTAACCCTTTGCTTTGCAGAACGATTTCGTTTTCGCTGCGTGTATTTCCACACGGTTTTCAACAGAACTGTTGAAAACTTTCACGCAAAATTTATATTTTTCTCGCGGTTGGACGACGGAATGGTTGCAAAACTGCGTTCGCGCTTTTTCCGCAGAATCTTTCAGCGATGACCCTGGATTTTCTCTCCCAAAAAGAAACTGACGCTCGCGCCACGCACAAGCCGGCCAGCTGCGCCCGTTTGCGCACGCTTGCTATCGTCAGCTACCTGGCTGCAAAATGTTTCGTACCGAAATGAAATCCTTAATTCTCAACGCCGACGACTTTGGCATGACCCGCGGTGTGAACGAGGGAATCATTCGCGCGCACCGCGAAGGGATTCTCACCAGCACGACGCTGATGGCCAATGGGCCGGCGTTCGACGAAGCGGTGCAGCTGAGCGCGGCAAATCCCGAACTGGGAGTGGGTTGCCACCTTGTCCTCGTCGGCGGTAAATGCATCGCGAAGCGAGAAGACGTCGCGTCGCTGGCCGACGCGGACGGCAATTTGCCGGAGTCGCTGCCGAGGTTTGTCGCCAGGCTTAGCTCCGGAATGATTCCGGCCAAGGAAATCGAATGCGAGTTGCGAGCGCAAATCGAAAAAATTCAAGCGGCTGGCGTAACTCCAACGCATCTGGACACCCACAAACATACGCACGCGCATCCTCGTGTGATGGAATCGCTGGCGCGAGTCGCCAAACAATTTGGAATCATGCGAGTACGCAAGCCTGTGGAAAATCTTCATGATTCCTGGCAGACGATGCAGACCGACGAGAAGGGATTCTCCATGCAGATCGTGGCAGCGGGAGCGGTACGCGCCGTCGGTCCACGCTTCTACGCCATCGCCAGGAAGTACGGGCTTCTTTTTCCCGACCATTTTCTGGGATTGGCAGTCACCGGACAAGTGAGCGCCGCCGCACTGCACCGTATGGTTGATGCGCTGGACGACGGCAGCACCGAAATAATGCTGCATCCTGGAATTTGTGATGCCGATCTGGTGCGGTCCGGAACCCGGCTGCGAGAGCAGCGCGAAACCGAACTCGAGGCGCTGCTGAACCCTGCCGTCCGCAGTGCGCTCAACGAACGGGGCGTTCGCTTAATCAGCTATCGCGAGTTAAACTAAGTACATGCGCGAGCACCCGAAAACTCCACCACGCTTCTCCTTGGTGGTGCCCTTTCACGACGAGCAGCAGAGCGTCCGCGAATTGCACCGACAACTGAGCGAAATCATGACTGGGCGATTCGAACCGGTTGAGTTTGTCTACGTGGACGATCAAAGCTCGGACGCGACTCCCCAGATACTCGCTGAGATTGCCGAGGAAGATCCGCGCGTCGCGGTGCTGCGTCTGAAGCGCAATTACGGGCAGACCACGGCGTTGGCTGCCGGATTCGATTACGCTTCCGGGGATGTGATCATCTCCATGGACGGCGACTTGCAGCACGACCCCGCCGATATTCCCACGCTGCTCGAAACTCTAGACGCCACCGGATGCGACATCGTGAGCGGCTGGCGGCAAAAGCGTGTGGACAATTTTATTTTGCGGCGGCTGCCATCGCGCGTAGCGAATTGGATGATGGCGAAACTCTCCGGGGTTCCCATCCACGATTTCGGCACCACTTTTAAGGTTTACCGGCGCGAGACGATCAAGGACGTTCCTTTGTACGGCGAAATGCACCGGTTCATTCCCGCGCTGGCGGCGTGGAACGGAGCGAAAATCGTCGAGGTTCCAATACGGAACGTCGTCCGCCCGGACGGAAAGTCGCATTACGGGATCTCGCGCACGCTGCGGGTTTTTTTCGACATCATGACGATTCGCTTCTTGATGCGCTATATGACGCGCCCGCTGCATTTCTTCGGCCCGCCTGGACTACTGGGATTATTTTTGGGCGGCGGGATTATGGCGTTTCTACTGGCCGAAAAACTGATTTGGTGGCGGCTTGACTTGTTCGCGGAGCACGGGCCATTGATGGTCCTGGGACTAATGCTCACTTTGTTTGGAGTGCAGCTTTTAGCGGTGGGGCTGGTAGGCGAGCTGCTCATGCGCACACACTTCGAATCCCGAGAGAATCCCATTTATCGCGTGGAGCACGTGTACGGCGGCCCCGAGGCCACCAATATTTCCGGATACCCCAAAGCAAAATCACTTGCTTCCCGGCAAGCTGGCGGATAGATTGTCGGCTGTCTAGACCGTGGGATATTGTATCCCCGCGGATATCCGTCGCGCGGCGTTGGCCATAGCCGGCGCCGAGCGAGATCGAGGTAAGTCTTGCGTAAGATTCTTCTTTCCTCTTGCATTGCGCTCTTGGTTGCCGCAATTGTGTGGGCGGGCGGCGATCCCTGGAAGTCCAAGCCATATCAGCAGTGGGACGCCAAGGACATACGCAAGGTGCTTGATAGTTCGCCGTGGGCGCGGAGTATTCAAGTCGAGGCTCCTTGGCTTAACGGAGACGCGACGGGCGGTGCCGACAGCGGGACGGCTCAGCCCGGTCCCACTAGACCAGGAGCAGGCGCTCGCACCGGCCCCGGTGGCGGCGCAGTTGACTCAGGCGCTGGCGGTGGTCCCGCCCAGGCAGCTCTCGCCACGTTTCTTGTGCGCTGGTCATCATCGCGAACTATTCGTGAAGCCGTGGCTCGCAATGAAATCTTAGCGGGCCAGATGAAACAAGACGCGGCGGAACAGCAACTCGCGCAGCCAGTGGAGAGCTACGACATTGTGGTGGCCGGGCCCGACATGAAGCCGTTTCAGTCCGTGGATGAAAAGATTCTGCAGAACGGCGCGTTCCTGATGGACCGAAAAACGAAACAGAAAGTCGCGCCCACAAGCGTAAAAATCCAGAGCAGCGCAGACGGCAAAACCATACAATCCGTCGCTTTTATCTTTCCGAAGAAATCGGATAGCGGCATATCCACAATCGGCGCGGATCAAAAAACTGTGGATTTTCTGTGCGTGGTCACCAACGTGAAGATAGACGTGAGTTTTGACACCACCAAAATGGTTGATACATTGGGACGCGACCTCTAGCCTTAATCGTTCGGAATCTCAAGTCCAAGAGGAGAGTTCATGAGGACAGCGGCACGATTCGGTTGCGTTGGTGTTCTGATCGCGATGTTCCCGATATTAGCGAGCGCCCAGATGGGAATGCACGCCGGTCCAGCCATGCGCGGAATATTGAATCCGGTGGTCGGTTCGGGCGGCGAATATGAAATGACTACGGAGAAGGGAACCAAGATGGTGATGGAAGTCGCCATCGTCGGCAAGGAATCGGTAGGCGGCAAAGATGGCTACTGGTTCGAAACGACCTTTTCCGATTCATCTATGGGACGAATGGTCCACAAGACGTTGACGGTTGTGGACGGAACGGACACCGTTATCTCGCGCATGATCATGCAAATGGGGAACCGTCCGCCGATGGAAATGCCGACGAGCATGATGAAATCGAGCGCGCAAAAGCAGTCTGCCGATATTCGTGAGCGGGCCGAGGACGTTGGGAGCGAATCGATCACGACTCCCGCAGGAACTTTTACTGCCGAGCATTACAAAATGAAGGACGGATCCGGCGACGCTTGGGTCGCTCCGAAGGCCGGACCGTATGGCCTGGTAAAATTTCAAGGAAAGGACACCACGATGGTGCTGACCAAAGTCATCACCGACGCTAAGGACAAGATCACCGGGACGCCGGTGCCGTTTAATCCGATGTCGCTGCAGCAGCAAGATCAGCATCCGTAGGCGAGGCTTTGCAATCTTGGTCGGGAGAGGCGCCCAAAGGCGACGGGGCGCCTCTTCTTTTTTTTAAGGCGCATAATCCGGCGCATCGCACGCGAATCTGGAAGGACTGGGGGGTCCTGCTACATGGTTTCCACTGCCGACAAATTCTACCGTGGCCGCATCACGCAGCGCGAAAACTTCGCGCCTGACCTTTGGAAGGTCAAGATCGATCCGGGTGGCGAATTCAATTTTGCAGCGGGGCAGTACGCGACGCTGGGAGTGGACTCGCCGCTGAAGCGCGTCGAGCGCGCTTACTCGATCGTGTCGTCACCCTACGAGGGCGAATTGGAAATTTTCATCGAACTCGTGGAGCAGGGGGAATTGACGCCCCTGCTGCATAAGCTCCAAGTGGGTGATGAACTTTCCGTGCGAAAAATTGCCAAGGGGCGCTTCACTCTGGATTTGAAGAGCGGGCATCGCAACCATTTGCTGCTCTCCACCGTCACGGGCGTTGCGCCATATGTTTCCTACGTCCGGACGCTTTACGCGGATTGGAAAGAGAAGAAATTTCCCGGTGATCTGCGCCTCTACGCGATTCAGGGTGCCAGCCGCTCCTGGGAATTCGGCTACCGTGATGAACTCGAGCGCATCGCGGGCGAGGTACCCTGGCTGAAGTATGTCCCAACTGTAAGTCGTCCGTGGGAGGACAAGGCATGGCGCGGGGAAACCGGCCGAGTGGAGGACATCATTCGCAAGTACACGCACAGCTGGAAACTCGATCCATTGGATACGACCGGCTACCTTTGCGGTCATCCGCAGATGATCGAATTAGGCAGAGGCATCCTGCTGCGGAGCGGCTACGCCAAAGAATCCCTGCGCGAGGAAGTTTACTGGGTTCCTCCAAAACACAATCCCCAATCCTGACGGGCGCGTGCAAGGGGCCTTGCTGCGCCCGCCAGTAAGGGAACCCGCCGCGAATTAATCCTTAGCCTCGGGACTCGCAGCGGCGACTTGTTCCACGGTGCTTTCGATCGCGCGTATGGGAGCGGAGACGTGCACGATGTTGTCTTTATCCGTGACGTCCACCACTACCGAACCGCCCGACTTCGTGACGAGCACGTGTTGATCGGACTCGCGGACTTCCACCAGGGTTATGTCCTCGCTGGCGCGCAATTGCTCAAGTGCCGCGCGAATGGTGGGCATCCAAGGCTTGATTTCGGCTGAGCAGCGGCCCAGTTTGCGGTTCGGGATAAAGTGCATCGTCATGGGAACCAGCATCGCCGGCGCTAGTACATACACATGATGAACTTCCGGCTGCTTTTCCACCACTTTCACTTCGATCATCCCTTCGCTGCAAATCAGGCCGACACCTGCAAGCGCCGTACCCGCAATTCCCAGCGCCACTTTTCCTAAAAGAACCATCCTGCACCTCCTGCGCGAATTTCCAGTTACTCCGAAGAGCTATGCGAATCGATCCAGATGCGCACGTGTTCGGTAGCGTCCTGTACGGTCACCAAAACCGCGTCGCCCGCATCGCTGAGTGCGCGAATGGCCGCGGCCACGTCGAGTTCATTGTCTTTCGTGGTGGAAAATAGCGCGTCGACTACCTTCATCGGGACGGTCACGTCCACTTTCTCGCCGTCCTTACTCTTGTCCAAAACGTGAACGATCAAGTTTCCATTCGATTTCGCTACGCGCACGTCCTGATCCTTTTCTTTGACCGTGACAAATTCGTTGTCCGGCGCATTGCGGATCGCGTCCAGGATCGCGCGCACGTCCACGCCATTGAAATCCGCTTCGCCAATGGTCACATGGCCATTGTGGAGGGAACCCTTATTCACGGTTGGCAGTATTGCCGCAGCCATCGAAAGCGGCAGGTTCACGTTCACGCTCTCACCTTTGGCAGCGTCGTCCACCTTCACGTGCAAGTAGCGCTCGGTCGGCGCCGGTGCTGCCGTCGCCGTTCCTGCTAGATTGCCCATCGTAAGAGCCAGCAAGCTAGACACACCAATCGCTCGAATTCCTTTTCGCATGTTTGGAAGCCTCCCCTGCTCTTCCTGCTCCTAAGTACGGAGAGGGGCGGAGAAATGTTCCATGAATTCTTGCGCTGGTGGGTTCTTTTCAATCGGAAGGAGGGGCGGGGAATTAATCGCGCTGCGGTTTGAAGTAAACGGCGGCCAGCGGCGGGACTTTCAACTTGAGCGACCACGGGCGGTCATTCCAGGGAATCGGTTCCGCGCGCACACCACCGGCGTTTCCCGCGTCGCTGCCTTCGTAATACGCGGAATCGGTATTGAGAATCTCCCGATAGTATCCCGGTCCCGGGACGCCGATGCGGTAATCCAGGCGCAACACCGGCGTGAAATTGCAGACCGCCACCACGTAATCCTCCGGATTTCGCGCTCGCCGGATGAACGAAAGAATGCTCGCCGCCGCATCGTTCGCCTCAATCCATTCGAAGCCGGCCCATTCGAAGTCCACTTCGAAGAATGGCCGTTCGGTCGCGTGCAGGCGATTCAGGTCGGACAATAAGCGTTGCACTCCGCGGTGAGACGCGGATTCTTCCAGAGACCAGTCGACGCTGCCTTCTTCCCAGAATTCGTTTCGCTCGGCCAGCTCGCTGCCCATGAAGAGCAGTTTTTTCCCTGGATGGGCGTACATATATCCGAAGAGCAGCCGGAGATTAGCGAATTTCTGCCAATCATCGCCCGGCATTTTTTCCAGGAGCGTGCGTTTGCCGTGCACCACCTCATCGTGAGAAAGCGGCAAAACGAAGTTTTCCTGGAATGCGTAGATCATGGAGAAGGTGAGTTCATTGTGGTGATGCTGGCGAAACAGTGGGTCGAGCGCGAAGTAACGCAGCGTGTCGTTCATCCACCCCATGTTCCATTTCAAATCGAAGCCCAGGCCGCCCACGTAGGTGGGACGCGAGACCGCCGGCCACGACGTGGATTCTTCGGCGATCATCAGCGCGCCGGGATGCCTGCTGTGCAGCACTTCGTTCAAATGTTTCAGGAAGGCGATCGCTTCCAGGTTTTCGCGGCCGCCAAAGGCGTTCGGAATCCACTCGCCTGGTTTGCGCGAATAATCGAGGTAGAGCATTGACGCCACCGCGTCCACGCGCAGCCCGTCGAGATGATACTTATCGAGCCAGAACAGCGCGTTGGACACCAGAAAATTCTGCACCTCGTTCCGGCCGTAATTGAAGACCAGCGTACCCCAGTCCGGGTGAGCGCCGCGCCGCGGATCGGCATGCTCGTAGAGATGCGTGCCATCGAACCAACCCAACCCGTGCGCATCGCGGGGGAAATGTGCCGGCGTCCAATCCAAAATCACGCCGATTTCCTGCTGATGACAGCGGTCCACGAAATACATGAAATCCGCGGGTGGGCCGAAGCGGCTGGTCACCGCGAAATATCCGACGGTCTGATAGCCCCAGGAAGCGTCCAAGGGATGCTCCATGATCGGGAGAAGCTCAATATGCGTGAAGCCTATGCGCTTCACGTAGGGCAGCAATTCGTCGGCGAGCTCGCGATAGGTCAGCCAGCGGTTCCCCTCTTCCGGCCTGCGCCGCCAGGATCCGGCGTGCAATTCGTAAATCGTCATCGGCGAGTGCAACCAGTCACGCAGCGGGCGCGACTCCATCCATGCGGTGTCCTTCCAGCGATAGCCGTCAATCGTACGCACTACCGACGCATTGTTCGGGCGCATTTCACCCGCAAAGCCGTACGGGTCGGTTTTCAAACCCAACTGCCCCCCGACCGCCGAGAGGATCTCGAATTTGTACAGCTCGCCTTCATCCAGGCCAGGAATGAAAAGTTCCCAAATGCCGCTCGAGCCGCGATGACGCATCGGATGCACGCGGCCGTCCCAGAAATTGAAGTCGCCCACGACGCTCACCCGCCGCGCATTGGGAGCCCAAACGCCGAAATGCACGCCGCGCACACCGGCCACTTCGCGCACGTGCGCTCCCAGTTTTTCGTATTTCTGGTAGTGCGTGCCTTCGCCGGAAAGATAGAGGTCGTACTCGGTGAGCACCGGCGGGAACGCGTACGGATCGTAAGTTTCGAAAACGTTTCCGTCGCTGAAGCGAATCTGCAGGCGATATACGGCCGGGGGCACGGGTTCGTTCTGCGACTTCGCTGTGCCGGTCGCGGGTATTTGCGCTTCGAACAAGCCGCCGGGATGAATTTGAATGGCATGCTGCGGTTCGGATTTCTTGCCCCACAGCACGGTCACTTCTGCCGCATTCGGGCGAAATACGCGGATCGCGAGCAACTTCCGTCCGCCTTGCTCGCACCAATGCGGCCCTAGCACCGCGAAAGGATCGGAATGCTCGCCACGGACGATCAGGTCAATATCCTTCGCCGCGGCCTGCTGGGGATTTACTGAGGGAGCTTTCAGTTTGTCTTCTTTTCCCATAGCGGACGGCAGTCCTGTCGTGGTATCCGAGCCACCATCTTACCGGACGGCAAGCGCCACGCCAAACTCACCGCCGGGAGATTCTTGACGCTACTAAACGAAACGCGCTGGACTTGATTGCCGAAGCCCGGTAGCCTAGCCGGCAGCTCTGGGGCACACGGCGGGGCAATCCACGAAGGAGATCATTCATGAAGAAATTCGCTCGGTTTATTTTCCTGCTGGCGGCAGCGGCCTTGGTCTTAAGCTACGCAGGTTCGGCGCGCGCGCAGGAAGGTGCGCAACCGAAAACTCCCCCCACACCCACCCAAGCCATTCTGGAAAACTGGAACGACGTGGGCAACCGCCTCATAACAATGGCGCAGGATTGGCCCGAGGAAAAATACACTTACAAATTGACTCCGCCCGTGCGCACCTTTCAGCAAGTGATCCTGCACATCGCGGGATCGAATTACGATCTGATCAATCACCTGGCCGGAAAAAAGGTCGGCGAAGCGCAGAACGACCCGCCGGTGAGTCAATACAAGACCAAAGCGGAGACGGTGGCATATCTGAGAAAGTCCGTCGAAGACGGCGCGGCTCTGCTACAAAGCGAAGGCGACGCCGAAGCGCTCAAGCACCTCTCCGGATGGATCGGTTATACCGAGCACATGGGCGAGCATTACGGATTGCTGGTGGCTTACTACCGCGCGAGCGGCGGCATCCCTCCTGAGTCACGCCCCAAGAAGTAGCTGCGTCGCAGCTATCCGAGCAAGCGAGAATCGTGGCACGGTGGTCCGGTTTGGAGCCGAGCGCCGCCGAGCCACGATATACTCGCCGGACTGTACCCTCCTCCCGACCCGCCCCAGCCCGCCACGAAGCCGGCGTGCACGGTTTTTTACCTCTCTAGCGACCAACCAGTACCCCTACTGCCGCCCAACATCGCGGCGCTTTCCGAGCATGTGGGAAACCGCCCATTTTGAGGTCCTCGCAGCGTCGAAATTATCTTTTCGCCATCCCTAAGTCGTAGGAAATGTGAGTGCTTAGTACGAACGTACCATTGTGACTCAGGTCGCGGGAATTTATACCAG
>Ga0187847_10004620_pt1 | contig 10076 bp, 8 predicted proteins | sample June2016WEW_4_10_FD_132458 | JGI IMG/M metagenome (GOLD analysis project Ga0187847, IMG submission 132458) | Peatland microbial communities from SPRUCE experiment site at the Marcell Experimental Forest, Minnesota, USA - June2016WEW_4_10 | ecosystem: Environmental > Terrestrial > Soil > Wetlands...
TACAACCGCATTCTGGCCCACTTTGAGGAGTATCTGAAGCCGGCGGTCTCTTCTGTTGCCGGTCAATGAAGGAGGCTTTGCATGGCGCTGACCGACAACGAACTCGCGGCCCACTTGCGCAGCCGCGAGGAGTCCCTCCTCAACCCGGCAGTCCGCCGTGATCGAGCGCGGGTGGCCGCCCTGCTGGCCGAGGACTTTCAGGAATTCGGTTCCTCGGGTAGAGTGTGGACGCGGGAGCAGATTCTAGACCTACTCGCGACCGAGACGTCGCAGCCGCTGTCGATGGAAGACTTCGAGTGTCACCAGATTGCGGACGGGGTTGCACTGGTCTGCTACCGAAGCGTGCGCATCGATCCACTGACGCACCAGCCTGCCACGGCCTTGCGCAGTTCGCTATGGACAAATCAATCAGGCGAGTGGCGGATGCGCTTCCACCAAGGGACGCACTCGTCCTGAGCCTAAGAGCGACAAGCCCTTACAGTTCATGGCGGCTGAAAACGTCGTCCTTGTCGCGGCTGCGGCAATTCGAGCATTCCAGGCAGCTGACTAGCAAAACCGCCACGCCCACCGTCACTAGAACGGAGAGAACAGTTTCGTTCACCACCAACCAATCGATCAGGTCCTGCATACTTGGCGATCCGATCCCCAAGGAACCCAAAACCTCATAGCAATGCGGCCATTGCGGCGCAATTCTTCGCTATTGAGTTGGATGCATCCTCGCTCAATAGGTCTATTAACGGCCAGAATTCAGAATCGATCAGTGAATTCTTTCGGGTGCCTCTTGCAATATAGAGAACAAAAAGCGAACATAGTTCTCACATGGCAAACGGTCCGAATTCGCCGCTGAACCCGATGATGAACCAGGGGCAGCGGGAACTCAATACCCCGAATTGGGAAGCCGAGCCTGCCTCAAATGAACCAGAGAAGGCCCCTGCGGACGGCCAAGCGCGGGGCTCCACCCTGAACTGGCTCTTCGTTGACCTGAACTCCTACTTTGCCTCCGTGGAGCAGGAGGTTCGTGCCGAGCTGCGCGGCTGCCCGGTAGGCATTGTGCCCATGATGGCCGACACAACCTGTTGCATTGCCGCCAGTTACGAGGCCAAGGCCTACGGCGTCAAGACCGGGACCATAGTCGCCGACGCCAAGCGGATGTGCCCCGGCCTAGTGCTGGTGGAGGCGCGCCACGAGGTCTACGTCGATTTCCATCGCCGCATCGTCGAGGCCGTGGAAAGCTGCCTGCCGGTGACCGCCGTGCTCTCCATCGACGAGATGGCCTGCCGGCTGATCGGCCGCGAACGCCCCCTGCTGGCAGCCTTGGAGATGGGCCGGCGGGTGAAGGCGCGCATCCAGGAGCACGTAGGCCCCATGCTGCGCAGCTCGGTCGGCCTGGCCACCAACCGCTATCTGGCCAAGGTGGCCAGCGACATGGAGAAGCCCGACGGCCTGGTTGCGCTCCCGCTGGACATTCTGCCCCAGGCCTTGCGCCAGCTCAAGCTGCGCGACCTGCCCGGCATCGGAGCCCGGACCGAGAAGCATCTGAACGAGCGCGGAATCCACACCATGGAGGAGCTGCTGGCGCTGGACTGCGAGCAGGCCGGCCGGCTTTGGGGCTCGGTGTGGGGCGAGCGGCTGTGGCACTGGCTGCGGGGCGAGGACTTCGATTGGACCGAGGCCGAGCATCTGAAGTCCATGAGCCACCAGCACGTGCTCGCGCCCGATATGCGCACCCCGGACGCAGCCTGGGCGGTGGCGCACAAGCTGCTCCACAAGGCCGCCATGCGGCTGCGCGCGGGCGGCTTATGGGCAGGCAGCATCGGGCTGGCCATCGGCTTTGCGGTCCCGCGCGGACGCAAGACGCCCGCAAGCCGTCCCAGCAGTGAAGACCTGCCCCCTCAGCCCGGCGAGCAGGAGTCGCTGCCAGGTGACCCCGAGCCGCCAAGTACCCAGTCGGCCAACCACCCCAGCGGCGACGATCTGCCTCTGGCCACCCCGGTGAGCCGCTTCGGCGTGCCCGCGCGGGGATGGAAGGCTGAGCTGCGCCTGAGCGAATGCCAGGACAATCAGACGCTCATCGCCGCGCTGAGCCGCTTGTGGGCCAGCCGTCCCGCAGGGCGCGAATTCGACCATCCTTACTTCATCGGCGTGCATCTCGGCGGCCTGGTGCCCGACCGCCTGCACACGCTGAACCTGTTTGAAGCGACAGAGGACGAGCAGAGCCGGGCGCGCTTGCTGGCAGCCATGGACGCGCTGAACTCGAAATACGGCCTCAGCACACTGGCTCCCGCCACCATGCTCACCGCCTTCAAGGCCGCGCCCACCCGCATCGCCTTCCATAACATCCCCGATCTTTTCTAAGCGCGAGCCTCGGTCTTCTCCGTCTCCGCAAGGAAGGCGCCGGGCCGGGAATCTTCGTTCAGACACAAACTCGCCGCATTCCCGCGAGCCCGCCTCCGTTTTGCGTACTTCGCAGCGAACAAGATCGTTCTCCACGCCCGAAGCCGCGGCTCATTGAGAGGCTTGCGCAGGGGTCGTCTTGAGGAGCAGACTTGGAGACAACCGGAAACTGAGGAACCAAGGAGCAGCGGTATGTCCACTTTGAGGCGCGACGCGGCAATTTGTATCGGAATCGGACTGAGCCTGTTTATGACGGCTTGCGGAGGCGGAGGCTCCACTGTCCCGCCCCCTCCAACAACCTATGTGCTCACCGTGACTTCGACGAATCCGGCCAGCGGGGTGGCCATCACCGTGTCTCCCGCCGACAGCAACGGCGCCACGAACGGAACGACCAGCTTTACGCGAACTTATGATTCGGGGGCGTCGATCACGCTGACCGCGCCGACCACCGCAAACGGCAACACCTTTTCCTCGTGGACCGGTTGCACCACGGCCACCACCGTCACTTGCAGTGTAACGTTAAACGGCAGTATGACGGTCACGGCCAACTACGTCGCGACGGTGGTTACTCCGACGGTCACCGTCACCCCCGCGGCATCGAGTATTACAGTCGCGCAGTCGCTGGCCGTGACGGTCGCCGTCAGCGGGGGCAGCGGCAACCCTACCCCCACCGGCTCGGTAACGTTGAGCAGCGGAACGTACACTTCGGCGGCGGCAACGCTCACCAGCGGCAGCGCGCAGATCACCATCCCCGCCAGTTCGCTGGCCGCGGGATCCGACACCTTGACAGCCGCCTATACACCCGACACGGCCAGTTCCTCCACCTACAACAAAGCCTCGGGCTCCGCCGCGGTCACTGCGGCGAGTGCGGCGGTGACGGTGAACCTGTCGAATACCGGCCCGGCTGTGACCGATCAGATTCTCGGCATGAACATGGCCGTCTGGTACGACATCGTGACCAACAAAGCCGGAGTTCTCGATGCCTTCCAGGCCGCCGGCATCAAGGCGGTACGTTGGCCGGGCGGATCGACCTCCGACGACTACCACTGGACCACCAATACAGTGTGTGGCGGCTATTCCGATGCGAATTCCACCTTTTCAAATTTCGTTAACGACCTCGCCGTTCCAGCCGGGCTCGATGTGGCGCTCACGGCCGATTACGGCACGGACGCGGCCTGCACCGGACCAGGCCAGCCTTCCGAAGCTGCTGCATGGGTGACCAACGCGCTGAGCCTCGGCATCACGGTGAGCCATGTGACGGTGGGCAACGAGGAATACGGAACCTGGGAGAAAGACCTGCACACCCCTGCGAACAACGCGGCAACCTACGCCGCCGCGACGGCGGGAACAGCCGGCTACTACGCGCTGATCAAAGCGGCCTCCCCGAAGACATTGGTTGGCGTGTCCGTCAATCCCGGCAACTCTCCGGCGTGGGACCCGACCGTGCTTGCCGACGCGCCCTATGATTTCGTGGAATACCACTACTATCCGGAGGCGCCGGGCAGTGAAAGCGACACCTTCATAACCCAGCAGGCGGCGCAGGAGTTGACCGAGAACATCAACACTATCAAGGCGGAACTGAAGACGGCCGGAAATCCAAACACACCCATTTACGTGGGCGAGATCGGAGGGCCATATAGCAATCCGGGCAAGCAGAGCTGGTCGATTACCCAGGGTCTGTATGCTGGACAGGTGCTGGGCGAGATGATGAACGATGGAGTCTCGCGCCTGACCTGGTGGATTGGATTCGGCAACTGCAACGGCACCGGCAGCCCTAGTGGTTCTGCAAATCTCAGTGCCTCGCTCTATGGGTGGCAAGATTTTGGAGCCTACAATGTCTTCTCCGACGGGCCTTCCGATACCGACTGTCCGGGTGCGGGCCCCATCGGCACCATGTCTCCCACGGCGCAAGCATTTTCGCTCTTCCAAAACGTGGCCGTAAACGGCGAAAACGTACTCACCGCGAGCGTGAGCGGCGATACGACGGATGTGCGCGCCTACGCGGCTACCCATAGCGGCGGCCAAGCGCTGGTGCTGTTCAACCTGAACGAAACCACGAGCGAGCCGGTTACGGTCACGCTTTCGGGCAAAACCTCCTCTTCAGGCGTCACAGTGGAGACCTACGACAAGGCCATCTATGACCTGTCGGGTTCGCCAACGGGTACTCCACCGGACCCGGCGGGAACGAGCACCTGGGCTGGGCCAACCACCACCACTCTGGGCGCGCAGAGCCTGCCGCTAACTCTGACTCTTGCCCCGTGGAGCATGAACGTGGTGATTATCGAATAGGCGCCGCGGAAGGCCAGCATCCCAGTCCTCCGTCATGGGTACGTTGCTACGGCTTCCGCCGGGAACCGAAGCCTTGCTGCGCGGCGCGGCTGCGGCTGGCTACACTGATAACCAGCATGGGCAGTCTACCTCCATCGCCGGCATCGGGCTATCGCGGCCGGCTTGCGCCCTCGCCCACCGGCTATCTGCATGTGGGCCACGCGCGCACCTTCTGGACGGCCTTTGAGCGGGCGCGCGACGCGGGCGGCACGCTGATGATGCGCATGGAGGATTTGGACCCCGATCGCAGCCGAAGCTCCTATGCCGAGGCGGCAATCGAAGACCTGCGCTGGCTGGGCATCCGCTGGCAGGAAGGCCCCGGTCGAGAGGGTTCAGGCAGCCCGGCCAGTCCTCACGAGGAAGGAGTCTTTGCGCCTTACGCGCAGAGTCTCCGCCGGGCGTTCTATCTTGCCGCATGGCGCAAGCTGCTCCAACGCGGCTTCCTCTACCCCTGCCGCTGCTCGCGCAAGGATCTTGAAACCGCGCTCGCCGCGCCGCATGAGGCTGGTCCGGCAGGCTCGCAGAGCAACGGGGAAGTTGAGCCGCTGGACGACGAACCGGTTTATCCCGGAACCTGCCGGCCCGCCGCCAGCAGCGGCCTCGAGAACGTCACTTCTCGACTTCCCTGCTCCGCCGCGAACGAGATCGGAACCCCGGATGGCATCAACTGGCGATTCCGCGTTCCCGACGGCGAAGCCATCGACTTCGAGGATAGGAATCTCGGCCCGCAGCGCTTTGTGGCCGGCCGCGACTTTGGAGACTTTGTCGTCTGGCGGCGCGACGGCGTGCCCAGCTACCAGCTTGCCTGCGTGGCCGACGACGCGGCTATGGGAATAACGGAAGTGGTGCGCGGCGCCGACCTGCTCAAGTCCACCGCCCGCCAGATCCTGCTCAATCGCGCCCTGGGATACAATAACCCCGCCTGGTTTCACTGCTGCCTGGTAGTGGATGCGAACGGCCGCCGCCTGGCCAAGCGAAACGACTCGCTGAGCGTGCGCACGCTGCGCCAGCGCGGCCTAACTCCGACTGATATTCTCGCTGGGAAGCTGCCGCTGGAAGCGTGACGCTCGCGTCCGCCGGCCTCCAGCGTCGGGCTTCTGACCATCAAGGCGCGGAGCTTGCCGCTGACCGCTGCTGCGCCGTTACCCGTGCCGGATGAACGTCCCATCCTGCAACTCGCTCATCGCCTGCCGCAACTCTGCCTGCGTATTCATCACGATCGGACCGTACCATGCCACCGGCTCCTCCAGCGGCTTGCCTGAAACCAGCAGGAAGCGGATGCCCTCGGGACCGGCATCGACCACAATCTCGTCGCCGCGGTCGAAGAGCACCAGTGAGTGGTTCTTCGCGTCGTACACCGCCGGCGCATTGGGGTCCACGGCCGACTCGGTCAGCACGGCCCGCGGGCTCGATGCGTCGTGGAAGGCGCCCGAACCGGCAAAAACGTACGCAAAGGCGTTGCGCGTGGTCTCCACACGAATGCGCTTGCGCTTGCCCGGAGGGACGGAGATGTCCACGTAGCGCGGATCGGCGGCAACGCCCTCGACCGGCCCCTTCCTGCCCCAGAACTCCCCGACGATGATCCGAGCCTTGGTCCCGTCGTCCTCGGTCACCTCGGGAATGGCGCTCGCGGGAATGTCCTGGTAGCGCGGGTTAGTCATCTTCAGCGATGCAGGAAGGTTAGCCCACAACTGAAAGCCGTGCATGCGCCCCCGCTCATCTCCCTTGGGCATCTCCTGGTGCAGAATGCCGCTGCCCGCCGTCATCCATTGGACGTCGCCGGCGGTCATGCGACCCTTGTTGCCCAGGCTGTCTCCATGCGCCACCTCGCCGGCTAGCACATAGGTGATGGTCTCGATTCCCCGGTGCGGATGCCACGGAAAGCCGCCCAGGTAATCCGCCGGATTGTCGCTGCGAAAGTCATCCAGCAGCAGGAAAGGATCGAACTCTGTGGTCTTGCCAAAACCGAAGGCGCGCTGCAACTTCACGCCGGCGCCTTCGATGGTGGGCTTGGTTTCAAAGATCTGTCGAACAGGACGAAGCGACACGGTTGACCTCCTCTGCCTTACATAGGATTGGATGCGGGAGGACGATATTGGAAGCAATGGGTGGCGAGGCGGCCAGCGGCCGTAGCGGCCATCGCGGCTGCGCGGAGCTTCAGCTTTCCTTGCGATAGAGCAGGTCGCGGATCGCCTTCCGGCGCGCCTCGTCGGCTTCCTTCGCGGCCTTGCGCTCCACGGCGTCCATGGGCCGCTTCGCTGCGGGGGCCGCTGCCTCGGGTTCGCTGCACGCCGGGCAGCGGTTGGCAAAGCCGGGCTTGTCCGGCCTCAGTTCGAACTCCTCTGAGCAGACAACACAGACCTTGATGGGAAGCGCCATTGGCATCCATTTTAATCGATGCAACTCGCACAGAGAGGAGACAGAGACCGAAGAAGGCGGCTGACGGCCCGCATTGAGAGACGCGCACGCACGCCGGTCGACAAATCCGGCTGGCTCAGAAGCGGAATAGATAGGATGCCTTTATGAAAATCTGCCGCCCATCGTTCAAAAACTGCGGCGACCGCGGCGCAACCGTATCGTCAGGATCGCAGGCCCCGCCCGGCAAGCGATTGCACAGCGACCGATCCAGATTCTGCAAATCGTTGTTATATCCGATGTAAACCGCCGTGCCGGGATGCGGGAGCCATGTAAACAGCGCCTCCGTGCCAACTTGTTTGGTCCTTAGCAGCGACGTTTCCGCGGGATTGGCCAGCGTCGAATCGTACTCCACTATGACGCGAGCAGAGAGTGCCCGCGTGAACTGATAGTTGACCTTGGTGCGGAAGGTCTGGGTTTCATAAACCAGCGCACCGTTTGCGACCGAGCGGTCGCGATCCAGCAGATAGGTATTGTCCGCGGTCAGTTGGCGGAGGGGCTGCAAGGTAAAGAGAACCTGCGCGGTCTCCTGATTCATGAGCAAAGGAGGCTGGCCCGACACGGGATTGTAATTCACATTGCCGCTGCGCATCGCGGTCACATTGAAGTTGAATTGCGCGGTAGGAGCGCCGCGCGCGCCGAATCCGCCATAATTCTCGGTGAAGTTCTTGTATTGGGTGAGCACGGAGTAACTCGGCGGACCCACTGTGTCTGAGTTCTGCCCGACAATCGGATACATGACGATATTGCGCGGCAAAGTGACATAAGCGTCGAAGGATGAGTAATGATATACGCGGTCGCCTTGATGGTTAAAGGCAATATTCTGGTTGGTTTCCACACCATAACTCTGAATGGTTCTGTGCTTGGGAAACCACTGATAGCCCGCATAAGCATGGCCGCTGCGAATATTCGAGGTCTGAATGAAACCCAGCTGGGTTTGAAAGCCGGTGCTGAAATCCACGAAGTTCGTATACAAGTTGAAAGAGTGGCCGGAGCGGCTCACACTCATATTCCACGTCGGTCCGGCGGAATAGGTGGGAGGGTTGCCGCTGTCGAGAGTGCCCATGGTCGAGCTTTCCACCCATTGCCCCACGGCAGTCCACTTGTCGTTGAAGCGCACGGCGGAGTCGACCCCGCCGATGCGGTTCCATCCCTGTCCGAACTCGTAGTCGGTATAGAGCGCGGAGATGCTCGACCCCTTGCCCAGATCCTGGGAGACGCGTCCCGCGGCGATAAAGGCGCGTTCCTTGTAGAGCGGGTCGCCGGAGCCGACGGTCTCGCCGGGTTCGCGGTCGTCGATTGCCAGCAGGCCGATGTTGGTGTGGTCCAGCTTGCCGGTCAGGCGCGCCCCGAACTCCGGATGCACAATGTTGCGGGTGTAGAGCAGGACAATCGGCGAAGGTGTAGTGAAATAGTTGGCGTTTTCCAGAAAGAATGGGCGCAGCTCAGGGAAGTACACTGGATAGCGCTGATTGACAGTGAATTGCGGCTGGTCGGACTCGATATCGCTGAAGTCCGGGTTGACGGTGGCATCGAAGACGACTTTGTCCTTGAGAACGGCCTTGAATTCGCCGCCCGCGGTGGCTTCCAGGTGGCGCGAACTGAAATAGGGATTGGCCGGATCGAGCGTCTCCAGCGTGCGCTCATTCTGTCCCAGCACGTATGGATTCACCTGGATGTTATGCGACCCCGTTACACCCTCAATGCCTTTCAGCGTAGCTTCCTGGGTGAGTACGCCGGAGATATTGGCGGCGACGCGCGGCCAGAAATCGGTCTCGCTGTTGCGCGGAAAATTGCGGCCGAAGACCACGCCCCAGTCCGATCCATTGGGTCGAAATCGCAAGCTGCGAAAGGGGATGGCCATCAGCGCCATCCAACCGTCGCGCGTCACTTGGCCTTCCGAGTCCCACACCTGGTCGTAGCTGTAATCCTGGCCCTGGCCGTCGGTCCATGCCGCATCGGCCTGCACCCCTGCCGGATTCACCGTGAAGAGAGTACCTCTGCGGTGGTCTTGAAAGGGATCGAGGAGCACAGAGACGTTGTCGTCGTTGAGTATGTTCTCGCGGCGCGCCAAATGTCCGCGAATCTCGCTTGGGTGACGGTCGTGGCAAATGAAGACGACATACAGATCGCTCTTTGTATATCCCAGCCATACCTCCGTAGCTTCGGTCGCCGGCTGCCCGTCGCGCGGCGTGTTCTGGATAAAGCCGGCGATTTTGAGCAGCGTGCCTTTCAACTCTGCTCGCGGCTCCATCCCTGCGAAGTCCGAGAGCCGCAATCTTTCGGCAATCTGAGGCACTCTGTAATCGCCGGGCGGCTGCGCCTTCGGAGCCTGCGCCGGAGCTACCGCCGGCTTGCTGCTCTGCGCGGCCGCAACCCCGCAAGCAACCGCCGCCAGACACAGCGCCACTCCCAAAGCCTTATGCGTCATGGTTCTATGGTACGCAAGGCCCGCCGACCCGGTTCCTCTGAGCAGCGGCCCGCTTATCCAACGCCGGGTCCGCCGCCCCTTTTGCCCAGTCCGTCGCTGGTGGTATATTCCCGGAAAGGTCCGCGTGGCTGACGCGCGCGTCTGGTAAAGAACAGGATTGAATCGAACCTCTCCCCGCACCTTCGGAAATCCGCACTGAGACAAAAGGAGCCCTCAATGCTTCGTCTTCTGACCATCGCGTCTTTGATCGGTTTTTCGGCTGGCTCAGCGCTGACCGCAGCTCAGGCGCCGCCCGCCTCGCCAGCGGCGACACGCCCCGCGCGCCCCACGCCGCCCACCCGCGACCCCAGCACGCCTGGATTTGTCGCGGCCAGAGTGTTGCCGGACGGCGTCAATGCTCCGGCAAACGCCGACGGGAACTTCATCCTCGGTCCGACGCACAACCCCGCGCCGGAGATGGCCGCGCGGGATGGCGTGCCGCAGGGAACTGTCTATGAGTTCACCATGA
>Ga0187847_10004622_pt1 | contig 10076 bp, 5 predicted proteins | sample June2016WEW_4_10_FD_132458 | JGI IMG/M metagenome (GOLD analysis project Ga0187847, IMG submission 132458) | Peatland microbial communities from SPRUCE experiment site at the Marcell Experimental Forest, Minnesota, USA - June2016WEW_4_10 | ecosystem: Environmental > Terrestrial > Soil > Wetlands...
CGGATGGGGATCAGCAACGAGTTGAACGCAGCGGCCAATGGATTCCGCATTGTGGGCGCGTCGGCGAAGTACCGCGATCTGCCGATTATTCTGTCGGAGGCCGATCCGGAGGGCTGCGCGGCCTGCTCGGCCAAGGAGAACCCGGCCAATGCGTACCGCAATGGGACGGTGTATCCCGCCTACACGGCGGTGGCGATGAAGGCGCTGGCCGATCTTGCGACGCAGTCGAAGGTGAATCTGGCGGGGATGGTGAGCTGGACGTTTGAGTTCGAGGACAAGGGGTACTTCGAGGGGTTCCGCACGCTGGCGACGAATGGCGTGGACAAGCCGGTGCTGAATATCTTTCGCATGGCTGGGATGTTCTCCGGCGATCGCGTGGCGACGACCAGCTCGGCGGAGATTCCGGTTGAGGAGATAGTGAAGGCGGGGGTGCGCGGAGAGGCGGACGTGGATGCGTTTGCGACCAAGAGCGCGCACGAGGCCGCGGTGATGCTGTGGAACTATCACGACGACGACCTGCCGGCTGGCGACGCCGAGGTTACGGTGAAGATTGCCGGGATTCCGGCGGGAGTGCGCCGGGTGCGGCTGGAACACTTCCGCATCGACGAGACGCACTCCAATGCGTATACGGCGTGGAAGGCGATGGGCGAGCCGCAGAGCCCCACGCCGGAGCAGTACGCGAAGCTGAAGGCGGCGGGACAACTTGAACAGCTCGGCTCGCCGGAGTGGGTGGATGTGAGCGGCGGAGATGTGACGATTGCGACCGAGTTACCGCGGCAGGCGATCTCGCTGCTGCACCTTGAGTGGTAGGCACGCGATTCGGCACGCGTGAACGCGTGCCCTTCCGATGAATCTGCATTTCTGTTTATCAGGAGCCGATGAGGGGTTGTTGGGCGGGTGGGGCTGTGGGGTCGGGGTGGGGGATGAGGAGGATGTTGTTGGGGTCGGAGCCGAGGGGGATGGAGTTCTGTTCGAAGGCGAGGAGGATGCGTCGGCGGAGCTCGCGGAGGATTGCGTCTTTCTGATTGATGGCGACACGGATGCTGATGGGATAGGCGACGACGCGGCCATTGATGGCGTCGATGCCGGGGATGACGGGGTCGGCAAGGGCGATCTGCTGGAATGCGGGGTCGTTGCGGACGGCCAGGGCGGTAGAGCGGAGGATGGAGAGGACGCGGTCGGGGTCGGCTGAGGCGTCGACGGCGAGGGTGAGCGAGGCGACGGCGAAGTCGCGGGAGACGTTGGAGACGGTGGCGATCTGGGAGTTGGGGATGTAGTGGACTGCGCCGTCGGCGTCGCGCAGTGTGGTGACGCGGAGGGTGAGGTCCTCGACCGTTCCGGCGAGACCGGCGATGCGTACGCTGTCTCCTACGTTGTACTGGTTTTCGAGGAGGATGAAGATTCCGTTGAGGACGTCCTTGAAGAGAGACTGCGCGCCGAGGCCGATGCCGACTCCGAGAACCCCGGCGGAGGCGAGCAGCGGAGTGACGGGAATCCCGAAGACGGAGAGGATGTGGAGCAGGACGATGAAGCCGATGACACCGTAGGCGGTGGCCCGGACGACGGCGGCGACGGTGCGGAGTTCGGAGGCTCGCCGAGGGTTGCCGGTCTGGAGGTCGGCGAGCTTTCTCATGCGGTTGACGAAGAAGGCGACGACGCGGGTGAGGAGGAAGGCGACGAAGAGGATGAGGAGCATTCGCGGCAGGTCGCCGTGGACGAAGGCGAGCAGGTCGCGGTGCCAGTGGTGGAGAACGTCGTTGAATGTTGCGTCGTCCTGTGCGAGGTTGGTGATGTCTTGCGGAGCCAGTGTGAAGAGGAACATGATGGGGACGGTCTCCATTTTTATTGTGCGGGACCTGATATTGGGCCTTGAGACAAGTATCTCTCGGATTGATGGATTGGATGCGGCGAAGGAGGGGCAGCGATGAGGATGCTACGCAGGATTGCGGTGTGGGCGGCGGCCGGCGGGTTGATGCTGGCGATGGGTAGCGCGGGACGAGGAGAGCAGGGCAGCGCGTCTGGGACTGTGGCGCAGGTAGATCAGACGACTGTGCCGGGGATGCAACCGGTGACGCCGCCGGACGAACAGACGGTCAAGATAGAGGATGAGCAGGCGAAGCTGCGCAATACGGAGCGGCAGAAGAAGTTGGTGGAGGAGACGGCGAAGCTGCTGGTGTTGGCCAATGAGTTGAAGGCAGCGGTGGACAAGTCTGACAAGAACACGCTGTCGCTGGAGGTGGTGCGCAAGGCGGATGAGATCGAGAAGCTGGCGCACAGCGTGAAGGAGAGGATGAAGGGGGATTGAGACAGTGGTAAGGGGCCAGGGGTCAGTGATCAGAGAATAACGGCAACGGCAGGGATCCGAGGGAGAAAGGGGTGGAACGTTGAGATAGTGCGAGCGGTATCGGGGTCCTTCGACTGCGCAGCTCGCAAAGAACGCGAGCTGCTCCGCTCAGGATGACAAGTTATCGACTACCACTAATCACTAATGCCTGAGCCCCGTTGTTAGGGGAGTGCTGCGGGGGTGTTGAGGAGGGGTGCGTTGGGAAGGGTGGAGGTGGGAGTGGCGGAGGCGCGCAGAGCGGCGACGATCTGATCTGGCGACCAGGCGGGGTAGGCGGCGCGGAGAAGCGCGGCGGAGCCTGCAACAAGCGGGGCCGAGGCACTGGTTCCCATCGCTTGAACGTACTGAGAGTGGCCGAGGTTGAAGCAGCCGAAGCTGTGGGAGGGATCGGAGGGCGGACCGTCGGCTGTGTTGGGAAGGCCGTTGGAGCAGGCGCCGCGAATCCATCCGCTGACGGCGGTGTCTGGATCGGGGGTGGTGGGGGCGGGATAGCTTCCGCCGGGAGCGGCGATGGCGTCGAGGGGCGCGCCGAAGTTGGAGTAGTAGGGGAGGGTGATGGGGCCGGGAGCGCAGGTGGCACCGGTGGTGAGGTTCTCGGCGCAGGCGGGGTTGGTGCTGGCGACGACGGCGAGGACGCTGCGGGACTGTGCGGGAAGCTCGATGTAGCGGGGGTTGGCGAGGTTGACGCCGTCGTTGCCGGCGGAGGCGACGAGGACGGCCCCGGCCTGATCGGCGGCGTAGGTGACGCGGTCGAAGGCGGCCTGGAGGCCCGCGCCCTCGCCGGTATCGAGATCGACGAGGGTGCCGAGAGAGAGGTTGATGACGTCAGCGTGCTGGGCTATGGCGTCCTGGATGCCCTGAATGACCCAGCTGAGGAGACCGCTGGCCTGTCCGGTGGTGCACTGGGTGGCGATGTCGGGCGCGGTGCTGGAGGGATCGGGGAGACGCTCGAGGACCTTGATGTTGAGGAGGGTTGCGGCGGGGGCGACGCCGATGAGAAGGCCAGTGCCTGGGCCGATGGCGGCGGCGGCCAGCGAGGCGACCCATGTGCCGTGGCCCTGCTGGTCCTGCGGAGAGCCGTCGTCACAGGGGCTGGGCAGGCCGGTGGCGGCGGACTGATCTATCTCGGACAGGTTAAAGGCGAGGTTGGGGGCGATGTCCGGGTGAAGCGCATCGACTCCGCTGTCGAGGATTGCGATGCGAACGCCTGCGCCCATGGTGGTGTCCCATGGGCCGTGGGCGGGACCACCGGGGATGCCAGCGCCGAAGCCTCCGGATTGCAGGACGGCCCAGGCCTGCGGGGTGGAGGTGTAGTAGGTGTCGTAGGGCTCGACGACTGGGGTTGGGGTTGGAATTGGAGTCGGTGTGGGTGTGCCGACGGTGACCCCGATGGTGGCGGGAAGGATGGGGCGGAGGATGAGGGAGTGGGCGGAGAGGATGCGGTCGTGGATGACGAACTGGACGTTGGGATCGGCGCGCAGGGCGGCGATGGCGGCAGCTTCGTCGTTGGGGTCGGAGGAGGTTTCGAGGACAGCGATGGCGAAGGGATTAATGTTGCGGACGATGCGTGCGCCACTGAGGCGGGCGCGTGCCCCTGCGTCCGTGGGTACTGTGCCGTCGCGGTAGGCGACGAGATAACGGTGCGGGACGGGAGGGCCGATGGGGCTGGGGAGTTGCTGGGCGTGCGCGCGCAGGGCGCTGGCGAATAGGAAGCCGATGAGGACGAGGGCGGCGACAAAGAGGATCTGGCGCAGGAGTAGAGGCAGCCGCAGGGTGCGGGGTGCGGGGGCCGATGCGGCGGGGTGGAGTGGGGAAGCGATGATGCACCTCGAAAGACGGATGCCACAGTTTGTGGGAGCCATTCTGATAGGTGCATCGGCGATTTTTGAGGGTGGTTGAGAGGACGTGGGTGGGCGGAGACGTTACCTCAGTGCGTTGTATGGGTGGGGTATGATTGGCGGAGTGCGGTTGCAGAGGCGTGGCAGATATTACCTTGTGTCCAGTGAGTGGTTCGTGTAGTTCGCGTGCTTAATGGCAACAGAGACATCGATCGACTGCTTGAATCCTCGGTGGGGGTAGAATCTTGATTGGGCCAGGTTGTGACCGGGGGGTGCGTATGGCTCGTCGCAATGAGGCTGGCGGTGAGGGCCGGAGAACTGAGGTTGAGACGGCGGTGCTGGGCTCGGTGAGCGCTGGCGGCGCGGCGGCAGTCGTTGACCCGGCGATGGAAATGGCGGGAAAGACCAGAGGCGCGGCGGGGACGGAGATGACGCGGGAGCAGCTGGTGGAGTTCTACCGGCTGATGTACCTTTCGCGGCGGGTGGATGACCGCGAGATAGTGCTGAAGCGACAGCAGAAGATATTTTTCCAGATCTCTTGCGCGGGGCATGAGGCGCTGCTGGTGGCGGCGGGGATGGCTTTGCGGGCGGGGTACGACTGGTTCTTTCCATACTACAGAGATCGCGCACTGTGCCTGACGCTGGGCAGTACGGTGGAGGAGCAGATGCTGCAGGCGGTGGGCGCTGCGGAGGATGTAGCGAGCGGCGGGCGTCAGATGCCTTCGCACTGGTCGAATAAACATCTGCATATCGTGACGCCGAGTTCGGCGGTGGCGACACAGTGCCTGCACGCGATTGGATGCGCGGAGGCTGGGCGGTACTTCTCGCGGCATCCAGAGGCGGCGAAGAAGCATGCGGGGGACTATCGCGAGTTCAAGGACGTTACGTTCCACGGGGACGAGGTGACGTATGTGTCGATTGGGGAGGGATCGACGAGCCAGGGCGAGTTCTGGGAGTCGCTGAACACGGCGAGCAACGGACGGCTGCCGGTGGTGTATGTGGCGGAGGACAACGAGTACGCGATATCGACACCGGTGGAGGCGAACACTCCCGGGGGAAATATCTCGCGACTGATTGCGAACTTTCCGAATTTTCATTTTGCCGAGGTGGATGGTACGGACCCGATTGCTTGCTACGCGGCGATGGTGGAGGCGGTGGAGTATTGCAGGTCGGGGCGCGGGCCGGCACTGGTGCATGGGCATGTGACGCGGCCATACAGCCACTCGCTGAGCGACGACGAGCGGCAGTACAGGAGCGAGGAAGAGGTGACGGAAGAGAACGCGCGCGATCCGCTGGCCAAGATGCAACTGTGGCTGCTGAGGGAAGGGATACTGGACGAGGCGGAGATCAACCGGCTGGAGCAGAAGGTGGATGAGGAGGTGCAGCGGGCGGCGGACCGCGCGATGCAGGCCGTGCTGCCGAGCGTGGCGCGGGAGGCGATCCTGCGGCACCAGTACTCGGAGGATTTGCGGCCGACGGACGCGAGGTTCGATACAGAGCCGGAGGCGACAGCGGACGCGAGCGAGCGGACGATGGCGGAGCTGCTGAACCACTGCCTGAAGGACGAGATGCGGCGGGACGAGCGGATTGTTGTCTTCGGCGAAGATGTGGCCGATGCGACGCGCGACGCTGCGTTGCGAGAGGGGAAGATCAAGGGCAAGGGCGGCGTCTTCAAGCTGACGGCGGGGTTGCAGAAGAAGTTTGGCAACGACCGCTGCTGGAACTCTCCGCTGGCCGAGGCGAATATTGTGGGGCGCGCAATCGGCATGGCGGTGCGCGGACTGAAACCGGTGGTGGAGATCCAGTTCTTCGACTACATCTGGCCGGCGATGCACCAGATGAGAAATGAGCTGGCGGCGATTCGCTGGCGGTCGAATGGGGAGTGGAGCTGCCCGCTGGTGATACGGGTGCCGATTGGCGGCTACCTGACGGGGGGGTCGATCTATCACTCGCAGTCGGGCGAGAGCATATTTACGCATACGCCTGGAGTGATGGTGGTGATGCCATCGAATGCGCTGGATGCGGCGGGACTGCTGCGGACAGCGATTCGCTGCGACGATCCGGTGCTGTTTCTGGAGCACAAGCGGCTGTATCGCGAGACGTTTGGGCGCGGGGCCTATCCGGGGCCGGAGTACGCGATCCCGTTCGGCAAGGCGAAGGTGGTGCGGGCCGGGAAAGATTTGACGGTCATTACATATGGGGCGATTGTGCCGCGCGCATTGCAGGCAGCGGAGAAGCTGGAGCGCGAGACGGGCGTGGACGTGGAGCTGATCGACCTGCGGACACTGAGTCCGTACGACTGGGATGCGATTGCTACTTCGGTGCGCAAGACAAGCAAGGTGATTGTGGCGCACGAGGACATGCTGAGCTGGGGATACGGCGCGGAGATTGCGGCGCGGATTGGGGAGGAGCTGTTCGACTGGCTGGATGCTCCGGTGCGGAGGGTGGCGTCGATGGATACGTTTGTGGCGTATCAGCCGCTACTGGAGGATGCGATTCTGCCGCAGGTGGAGGACCTGTACCGGGCGATGTTGGAGATGGCGAAGTACTAGGGGTGCTGTCTCAGAAGTTATTGACATAATTCAACCCTTGCTAAGGGGCCGATGCAAGAACAAAAGCTGGAGTTCACGGGGAAAAAGCTTCGGGATGTTGTGGTTTGGCGTAGATCGTCGGGGTCCTTCGACTCGCTGCGCTCGCTCAGGATGACAGCTTTTATCAAAGGAACTTCTGAGACAGGACACTAGGGGTGCGGTGCGTAGTCCTCGCGCATGGGGGTGAAGATGTCGAGGACCTCAGAGTCCTCGAGCGCGGAGGCCTGGTGCTCCACATTGCCGGGAACCAGAAAGCTGTCGCCTGCGCCAACGTCGAAGATGCCTTCAGGGTGCTGAAAGCGGATGCGACCGCGAACGATGTATACCAACTGTTCGTGCGGGTGGGTGTGACGCGCGCCGACCCAGCCTTCACTCATGGTGTGCCGCACAAGCATCATGGACGGGCTATAGGACATCACCTGACGGCGAAGGCCCGGTTCGGGAATGGACATGCCCTCATTGCTGGATGAGGCGACCAGAATTGCATTTTCTGACATCGAAACTCCTACTGTGTTGGTGGACAATTCTATTCTACGAACTCGGTTGATTTTTTTGTCGAGTGTTGGTGAGGTCAGGAGGGAAGGCGTGGGATGTCGATGTGATCCGGGGGGAGGCCAGCGTGGTAGCGCTCGACGATTGCGCTGTAGGCCGATTCCAGATGGCGGGTATAGGTTTTGCAATCGAAGAGCGGAGCGGTGAGGTGGTTTTGTTGCAGGCGCTGGCGGAGCGCCTGAAGACGTTGTGGATCGTGCGCGAGGTTGACCGCGAGTTCCTCGTACTCCGACTCCGTGGTGGTGATGAGTTCGGGCAGACCGACGGCACGCAGCAGGCTGGCGGCGACCCGGCTTGCAAAGGTCTCGCCGGTGCGGGTCAAGACAGGCAAGCCGGCCCAGAGCGCATCGCTGGCTGTGGTGTGCGCGTTGTAGGGAAGTGTGTCGAGAAAGAGGTCGGCCAGGCTTTGCCGCGCCAGATGCTCGTCTACGGGCAGGGATTTGGCAAAGACCAGCCTCTGGGGAGATATTCCACGCCGCGCGGCTTCGGTGCGCAGATTTTCGACGGCCCAGGGATTGTGGTCCAAAAGCCAGAGAACGCTGCCCTCGACGCGCCCGAGAATCCGCATCCAACTATCGAAAACAGGGGGCGATATTTTGTAGGTTTGATTGAAACAGCAGAAGACGAAAGCTGACTGTGGCAGGCCCTCGCCGGCGCGTGCGAAGGACTTTGGGGAGATGGCACGCAGGGAATCGTTGACCTGATAGCTGTCGGGAAGATAGATGATTTTTTCCGAGTAATAGCGACGGTTGGCTTCGGGAATCAAGGTGTGGTCGGCAATCAGATAGTCCATGTAGCCGGCGCTCATGGTGCCGGGATAGCCGATGTAGCTGACCTGGATGGGAGCGGCGCGCTCGGCAAAGATGCCTGCGCGATTGTCTTCGGTGAACCCCTTCAAGTCCACAGCAATATCCACTTCGAGTTTGCGGCTGAGTTCGGCGGCCTCGCGGTCCGTCAAGGAGCGGAGGTCGAAGAACTGGTCCATAGCCGAGGAGGTGCGCTGGCTCATCTGATCGGTCCTGCTGGGGCCAAAGGAGAACCCCAGGATTTCAAACCTGCTGCGGTCATGCCTCTCAAATAACTCGGCCATCAGATATGTGGTTGCGTGGTTGTAATAATCCGCAGAAAAATATCCGATGCGAATCCTGTCTCGGCGGGACCGGCGGGGAATCGACCCGGCGGATGAACGCTCCGGAACATTGTTGCGGACGTAGATCTGGGCCGCCTGCTGTTGCAACGCTGGAGAATTGCTAATGGCCAGGATGGAGAATGGGAGCGCCGCAGTCATCCCACGGCCGATGAGATCTTCCAACTGCCGGCACCCGGTTTCAATATTCTCCCAATCGCAGAGGACCCTCTTGGCGTGCATCTGCATTCCGCGCACATATTCATGGTCCGGCTTGATGAGGACGGCCTTGTCAAAGCTCTGCAGCGCTGCCCGGAACTGCTTGAGGGCCAGGAGAGCATTGCCGCGGTTGTTATAGGCTTCCACGTGGTCCGGCTTGAGGAGGATGGCCTTGTCATAACTCTCGATGGCGGCCTGGTGCTGCAGCATGGTATGCAGCATGCTGCCTCGATTGCTGTATGCTTCCGCACTTCGCGGATTGAGAAGGATGGCCTTGTCGTAGCTCTCGATGGCGGCCTGGTACTGCTGCAGCGCATGGAGAGCATTGCCGCGGTTGTAGTATGCGGCCGCAAACCTGGGATTGAGGAGGATGGCCTTTTCATAACTCTCGATAGCGGCGTGATACTGCTGAAGAACATACAGGATATTGCCACGGTTGTAACAGGCCTCCGCGTAGTCCGGCTTGAGAAGGATGGCCTTGTCATAGCTCTCGATGGCCGCCTGGTACTGCTGTAGAGCATTCTGTGCACTGCCTCGGTTATGGCAGGCCTCCGCGTAGTCCGGCTTGAGGAGGATGGCTTTGTCGTAGCTCTGGATCGCCGCCTGGTAGTGCTGAGCGAGATAGAGTTCATTGCCATGGTTAAAGGCGAACGTTGCATCCTCCGGTTTTTTCTGAACTACTCTACCGATCCGTTTCAGTGCGGTCGCACCTTGTGTGACCCGACACGAAAGCACCTCATTCCACGAGTCGGCGATCTTGTTCCAATCGAATGTCGACCGGGCCCATTCGCGCATGGACTCCCGCGCCGACTCGCTGGGAGGATTCAAGAGCAACTTCACGGTTTCGCGGACAAACTCTGCTTTCTGTTCAGGGTCTGTGATCTCGAAATGGAACTGATCCGGTTGCGACCAGCCGAAGTTCGGCTTATTCGAATGGATGAATACCCCTCCGTGTTGCGATTTCTCTCCCATGGCGGCGAAATCGGTGGTGACCGGGATTGCTCCCGCGGCCATGGCCTTGGAGAGCGAGATACAGTCGATCTCAGCGAACTCCGCAGGATAGGCGAAGACGTTTGCCTCGCGGTAGAGCTGGGCAATCTCGCTGTGGCTGATTCTGCCGCGTTCTTCAACGCCGAGTTGGCTCATGCGATCTTGCATCTTAGTTTTCCATTGCAACTTCTGTGCGTCCGATGAATGGAAGACATCCCACACGCTCCAGCCATAGGCCCACTGCGCTTTTGCATAGGGGACCTGCTTCTTGATCTCTTCGAAGCAATCGACAAACGCCTCAAGGCTGCGGTCTGCCGACGAGGTATTGATGAGCAATAACGGGTCACGGCCGGCGTTGCCCTCAAACAGTTTCGCGTCGATGCCATTGGGGATGATGACGAACTTCTCGTCGGGGA
>Ga0187847_10004624_pt1 | contig 10072 bp, 10 predicted proteins | sample June2016WEW_4_10_FD_132458 | JGI IMG/M metagenome (GOLD analysis project Ga0187847, IMG submission 132458) | Peatland microbial communities from SPRUCE experiment site at the Marcell Experimental Forest, Minnesota, USA - June2016WEW_4_10 | ecosystem: Environmental > Terrestrial > Soil >...
ACCAGCCATCCGCGTTCTGCAGCACTCCTAGGGTCACGCCCATCAAATGACCACGCCCGCGCGTCTCGGCGAATACGTAATTATGCTCGCCATTGAGGTTCAGCTTGGCGGCCTCGCCCGTCGTCGGAACGCACGGCGCCGCTTGCCTGTACTGCGCGTGGAAGTAAAGTGCGTCGGCTGGCAGAGCCGTCACGCTCAGGTAATCGATGTTCGAATAGAATGCGCCAATGGCCTGCTTGCTCTCATTCGTGACCGTAAAGCGCGCCGATTTCTTGTACGGCATCGCGAAGTAGCAGTTCAGCGACTTGCCGGGTGAGCACGCCAAATACGCGGATTCGTAGATCACATACTGCCCGAGGTTCAAGCCGAAAAAATCCCCGATAGGCGCTTCCACGCTGGGCTTGTCGTTGCCGTCCCAATATCCGCGTAGCACAATTTCTTTCAAATGATGATCGCTGCGCGCTGCAATGGTGAACCAGATGTGGGTGATCACGCCAGGCCCCGAGGCGCGGAACACCTCTCGCTCAGCGCCGCCCGCGATGGGCCAATAATCGCGATTCCCGCCGGTGGTATCGAAGCTGGATTGCTTCAGGGATTTGTATTGTTGAGCGCGCGCATAATCCGGAAGGAAACTGGACACGCGATCCGCGCCGGTCTGCGCTTGACCAGGTACCGCGGCCGCTCCCGCTGCCGCCAATCCGAGAAGGAATCCACGCCGGTCGTCCGGTCCATTTGCCATGAGGTCCAGACTATCATCTTCGCGTTATCGAATGAAGAGCAGATCGATATATGGCCGGGTGCCCGCCATGTGAGCATCCGCCGGCAGCACTGATCCGTTCCCTCCCATCGAATAAGCCCGATAATTCCTGGCCGCCAACCACTCCAGCACATCCTCCGGCCGAAAGCCCAGTTCACGGATCTCGTCAGGCGCATATTCCAGCGCAAGGACAGCCTTGGGATTACTTTCGAGCGTGCGCTGCATGCCCTTCAAAACCGGAAGTTCGTAACCTTGCACATCCACCTTGATGAATCGCACCGGAAAGCTCGCAGCTTGCTGCGCGGCAAAAGTGTCGATTTTCAACAGCGGCACTTGAACAGAAGCTCCAACCGACGTGACCTCGCGGAAGTGGCTGGTGACTACGCGATGATCGGCGTGGTGACCCTCATTGCGCCACAACTGGATGCTTCCGTCCTCATCTCCCACGGCCGCGTGTACAGGAACGATCCGGCCGCCAGCCTTCGCCGATTGGGCCAGACGATCCAGTAGGCAGAAATTGAATGCCTCAGGCTCGAACGAGTAGACCTTGTACGCCGGATCGATGGAGTGCGCGAAGACCGAAGACGTGTAGCCGATGTTGGCTCCAATATCCAGCACGTGTCCGCCTTGGAAGAATTCAGGATGCTGCGCGGCCAGTGGGCGGAAGGGATCTTCCAGATGGCGCTTATAGAAGTAATACGTCCGAGAGAAAAGCCATTGGCCAGGGCGCGTCGCCAGCAATCCGGATTTTCGCGCTAACGAGTAAACACCCGTCAATGCCGCGCGCTGGGATTTCGAAACGCTCATGGCGAGATTAGGCCACCTGAGAATTCACGGAAAATCGAGCCGAGCTGAGCGTTGTTGTTCCGCAGATCGTAGTTTTCTAGAACGCGCTGGCGGGCCGACCGTCCCAGTTCGCGGCGCAATTTGGAATCGTCCATCAGGCGCGCTATCGCGGCCGCCAGCTCCTCGTCGCTCGAAGGAGTAACAAGGAAACCATCCACCTGGTCCCGGATCAATTCAGGAATTCCAGTGATGCGCGTCGTCACGCACGGGATTTCCATCGCCATGGCTTCCATCAGGACTACGGGAATACCTTCCGCGAAGCTGGGTAGCACAAAAATATCGGCTTGCTGGTAGAGAGCGCGAACGCCGTCGGGGTTCTGCCAGCCTTCGAAGACCACATGCTGATTGAGACCGCGATCAGCCACATCGCGCGCAAGTCCCGCGCGGTCCGGGCCATCGCCGGCGAAATGCAAACGTACCTGGCGGCCTTCGCGCACCAGGCGGTCCAGTGCAGCGATCAGAATAAACAGACCCTTCACCGGCACCAATCTTCCCACGAAAAGAATCTCGAACGGGCATGGATTATCGCGGAATGACCGTGGCGCATAGAGCGTGGGATCGACGCCCGACCGTGCGACGCGAAACTTGGTCCATTGGGTTTGGTCCGAGAAGCGCATCAGTTGGCTGCGGCCATATTCGCTAATTGTGCACAGCAAGTGGAAGGCGCGGATCTTCTCAACCAGATAAAATCCGCGCGGATCGATAAACTCGTCGGAGCCGTGGATGGTCGCCGAAGCCCGCAGCGGCCGAAGACGAACGGCGAACAGGCCAACGGTGGAAGTGAAATGCATATGCAGGTACGAAAGGCCGTTGCGGCGCATCCAATCAGCCACCACCGCGGCTTCCGCGAGATACGCGAGATTGAAAAATGCAGCCCGTATATTCAGACCAGCCAGGCGCACGCTGTAGGCCACCGCGCTCAAATACGAAAACGGCCGCCTGAGAAACACAAGGAAATTCGAGGCCATGATTCGAACGGCACCCTGAGATTTCACGTAGAAAGTTGTTCGCTGTTCTTGCTGTTCATCCGGCGTAAGGAGCGCGAAAGGCCGGTCCGCCGCGCGGATAGATGCGACATGAATGTCGAAACCCAAACGCCGCAGCCCGAGAATTTCCCGCAGGATAAAGGTGTGGCTGGCCGCCGGGTACTGGCTAACCAGATAGGCGATCCGGATTTGGGGGCTCGCGGGCAAGGGAAATTCGATAGTAACCCCGCGGGCAGGGATTCGGGGCTGGGGCTAGGGACTGGCGGATGGACATTCCTGAGCGATCCCCATCACGCCCTCTTGCGGACAGCTTCCTTGTAAATACATAATGTAAATATGAGATCGTGAGCTATACGTGGGATCCGGTAAAGAATCGGAGGAACATTGCCCGTCATGGCATTGCCTTTGAGGACGCTGTCAAGATCTTTGAAGGTCCCACGCTCGAGCGAGTGGATGATCGTTTCGAATACGGCGAGGTTCGGGTTTACGCGATTGGGATAGTCAATGAAATCGAGATCACGGTGATTTACACCGATGTGTCCCAGACGGAGCGGCGAATTATTTCGGCAAGGAGGGCAGAACGGCATGAAAGAGAAGCATTCTGGCGGATCTTTAGCTAAAGGGCGCACCGATTGGAAGCGCGTTCGCTCGATGAGCGATGGTCAAATCCACGCAAGTTTGACGAGCGACCCGGAGGCGCGCCCAACAGATGAGAACTTTTGGGAAAAGGCGCGGATCATGATGCCGGAAGCCAAGAAAACCATCACCATCCGGCTGGACGCCGATCTTCTCGAATGGCTACGAAAACAAAAAGGGTACCAAACCAGAATCAACGCTGTGCTACGAACGTACATGGAAGCAAATTCGACGCCGCGGCGAGGGCGCTGAAGAGATCATTTCTCCGAACGCAGCGCCTCGATTTCCTTCAGGATGCCTTCCACCATGGCATGCACCATGATCTCGCCCTTCTTGCGCGTAGCCAGCGTTGCATCGCCATAGATTCCGGATGCCGAATAAGCCCCTTCGCCATTCGGATTGCGTGTCAAACCACCCTTCGGGGACGGATGGTAATCCTTCACGGCTTTCGTCATATCGACGGTTTCAGGCGCGATGTAAAGCATCATCGAGGTCTCGATTTCGTCCGCGTGCGTTCCGCCTTCTTCCTGCTTCACCTGTTTCTCCGCGGATTCGGCAACCTTCAGAATGTCGGTGTAGCGGAACAGAATATGATCTTCGGCCAAGACTTCCGCCGAGAGTCGCAACGCGCGGATAGTTGAGACTCCTGTATTGACCGCGTAAAAACGCCGTGGACCGTAGCGCGCCAGGCTGCGGCAAATATCCACCAGCAGGTCGCGCGCAGTCTCGATGCGGAGCGTGGTGGAACCTGGATATTCGCCGAAAGCCGGATAGTAATGATAGTTCACCGTCGGCGCCACCACTACAGCGGCGCTCTTCAGCACCTCACGCTTCAGATATTCGGCAATGAGAAAATCGTTTTTCAGCTTGAGATGCGGTCCGTGCTCCTTCGATTCGGCGCCGATGGGGATAACGACAATCGTATCCGGGGTGAGAACTTTCTCAGCTTCCTGCCAGGTAAGATCTTCGAGCAGGATGCCTTTGTTTTGAGCCGCGGCAAAGCTTGCAAGAACCAGAAGCGTCGTAAACCGGAACGGTCGCATTCCATCAACATAGCAGGAGATGGCCCGCACACTAGTCGTGGGGCAGGATGGCATCCTGCGCGCGGGTTGGTAACCCGCGCTTTTTGCGCCGATTGGCAATCGGCGCGCAGGTTACCAACAGTTACCAACCTGCCCCACATGCTGGTTTCGTTTATAGCCCCCATCAAATATTTGGATGCTCAGCGCGGTTCGATTTGCGCTATTGTAAAGGGTTCCCCCAGCTATTATTTCCCATTCCAGGAGGTTAGATGAGTCCCAAAGAAGTGTTGGAGTTCGCCAAGAAGAACCAAGTGAAGCAGCTGGATCTGCGATTTTCAGATATCCCTGGTCTGCAGCATCACGTGTCATATCCCATCACGGAGCTGAGCGAAGAATCGTTCCAGGATGGTTACGGAATGGATGGCTCCAGCATTCGTGGTTGGGCCGCCATCAATGAGAGCGACATGCTGTTGATGCCGGATGCATCCACGGCTTTCATCGATCCTTTTTACGAAATCCCGACGTTAGTTATGGTCTGCGATGTGGTGGACCCCATCACCCGCCAGAATTACAATCGCGACCCGCGCTGGATCGCACGCAAAGCTGAACTCTACCTGAAGAACAGCGGCATCGGCGACACGGCGTACTTCGGCGCGGAAGCGGAGTTCTTCATTTTCGACAACGTGCGCTTCGATCAGAACCAGCACTCCGGCTTTTACTTCATTGATGCCGAAGAGGGCCGCTGGAACTCCGGCCGCGAAGGCGACAACCTGGGCTATCGCCCGCGCTACAAGGAAGGTTATTTCCCGGTTCCTCCCACGGATCACTATCAGAATCTGCGCGGTGCGATGGTGGAAACCATGATCCGGTGCGGGTTGAACATTGAGTGCCATCACCACGAAGTGGCCACCGGCGGGCAATGCGAAATCGATCAGCGTTTCGACACCTTGGTCAAATCCGCGGACAACATGATGACGTATAAATACGTCGTCCGCAACGTGGCGTACTTGCGTGGCAAGACGGTCACCTTCATGCCGAAGCCTCTATTTGCGGACAACGGCAGCGGTATGCACACGCACCAGAGTATTTGGAAGGGCGGCAAGCCGCTGTTCGCCGGCGACGGCTATGCGGGGTTGAGCCCCATGGCGCTGAACTACATCGGCGGCCTGCTGAAACATGCACGCGCGCTTTCGGCGATCATTGCTCCCACCACCAACAGTTATAAGCGGCTGGTGCCGGGCTACGAAGCTCCAGTCAACCTGGCTTACTCCAGGCGCAACCGTTCGGCTGCATGCCGCATTCCGATGTATTCCGCCAGCCCGAAGGCGAAGCGCGTGGAATTCCGCCCGCCCGATCCCGCCGCCAACCCTTATCTCGCTTTCGCGGCCATGATGATGGCCGGTCTCGACGGCGTCCTGAACAAACTTGAACCGGGCGAGCCGCTGGATAAAGACATCTACGATCTGTCACCGGAGGAGATGAAGAGCGTTCCGTCCATGCCGGCTTCGCTAGAAGAAGCCCTCTCATGTCTCGAAGAAGATCACGAGTTCATGCTCAAGGGCGATGTATTCAGCGAAGATCTGATCGAGACGTTCATCGATTACAAGCGCAAGAATGAGGCGGATGCCATCCGGTTACGGCCGCACCCGTACGAGTTCGCGTTGTATTACGACATCTAATGTGGGGCAGCGCCATGCGCTGCCATCCAACTCAGCAGGCGGCGAGCAGCTTCTTTTCCAATACCTTTTCCAGCTCCGGATTCAGCTTCTTCCCATCCGAAGCCACATAAAAAACATCGATAGCTTTATGCCCTTCGGTGTCGATCAACACGACGTCGATGTTGCATGCCGCTGCTGAAAACGTGGATGCCAGATCGTAGAGCAGTCCGGGCCGGTCTTCGGCGATAATCTCGACCAACGTCGCCGTCTCGCAGGCCTCCGAATCGAAGTGAACGCTGGGTTCCGTGTGCCGCTTGGGTTTCGGCGGGCTCGGTCGCGCTTTGAGAAGCTGCTCCACGTTTAGCTTCCCAACGGCCGCGCGTTCCAGGCTCTGCTCCAGGCGCTCCATCTCCTGGGCATTCAGCTCCAACGTGCGCTTCGGATCGGCAAATACGAACGTGTCCAGTATCACGCCCTGCGCGTTCGCAAACGCCTCCGCCTTCAGAATGTCCATTCCGAAACTGGAAAGCGCTCCCGCCAGTGAACTGAACAGAGCCGGCCGGTCGCGCGCCACGATGGTTGCGCGATACACACTACCCTGCCGGTCGATCTCCACCGCCGCGCCTGTCGGACGGCTCCGCTCCTTGAGCTGGATATGAATCTGGATCTCCGCGGGATTGTGCGTGCGCAGATACCGCGTCGGAAAGCCTTTGATGAACGCCGCCAGCTCCGGAAGATCCTTAGGAAGTTCCTGAATGCGGCCCGTTTCCAATTCGCGCACCAACTCCTGATGAGTAACGCGATAGGATTGCCAAAGTTGCTCCAGGCGCCAGGGAGTCATAGCGGTCGGATTGACAGCGGAAATATCCGCGTAAGTTAGTACTGTCAGCAGCTTGAGCTGTTCGATGGTGCCGATGCGTTCCGCCAGCAGCCGGGCCGTGGCCGGATCGTCCAGGTCGCGCGAATTCATCACCGCCGATAGATCCAGGTGGTGCTCAATCAGAAACTCGATTTTGGACTGGTCTTCCGGGGGCATCTGAATACGCTGCATCGCCTGCCGCGCCAGCTCTACGGATCGCCGCGAATGGTCGCCGCTATTATTGCCCTTGCCGGTATCGTGGAACAGCAGGGCGAAGCGCAATAGGGCCTGGTCTTCAATCTCGGATAAGATTTCAGCGAATCGCCGGCGCGTCGGGTCCTTGGTGTGGGCCAGTTCGGCGAGTCTCTCGATGGTCACGAGCGTATGTTCATCCACGGTGTAGCGATGATAATAATCCGGGATCACTAAGCAGGCGATATTCTCCCACTCTGGAAACATGGCCAGCACCAGGCTGGTGTAATGCATCGCGCGCAGAGCCATGTCCGCGTGCGGCAATGCCAGGATACCGCGCAAAACGGACCACAGCTGCGGCTGAGTTTGGCAGTACCGGCCGAAGACCTCGCGATTCTGTTCCAAACGTCTCTCCGTCTCGGCAGCCAGCGGTATTCCATGGCGCGCCACAAATTCGAACAGCCGCAGCGCCAGGCCCGGATCTTTTTCGAGTTGCGCAGGCGTCCGCAGGAACACGCGCTCGCGCGAGACGGTGAAATCCGCATTCGAGAGCCGCGAGCGCCAGTCCCGGAATTGATCGCGCAGCGAGCTTTCGCTTTTTTCGGTGGAATCCAGCGTGCGGCGCGCCTCGCTATCGATGATGCGGGCATTCCGAAAATATTCGCGCATGAATTCGGCCGGCGAATGGATCGGCGTGATAGAGTGCAGCGCAATATCTTCCTGCGCCTCGAAGGTCAACATGTTCTGGTCGCGCACGGCGCGGTAATGCAGAAAGCAGCGCAGTGAATTGAGGAATCGCGCGGGAGCGTCGAGGTGCGCAAACGCCGCCGGATCGGATTTGCGAAGCTGGCTGAGCCAAGCCACCAAATGCAGGTCGCGCAAGCCGCCTGGTGTTTCCTTTATGTCCGGCTCCAGGTGATAGAAAGTGTCCTGATATTTCCGGTGGCGGGCGCGCGACATACGGGCCAGCCGCTGTGCCAGGTTCCGCGAGTGGCGCTCCAAAAACGGCGCGAGCTTCGCCTCCAATTTGGCATACAACTCGCCCGATCCGCTGAGCAATCGGCGATCCAACAAGCTGATGTTCAGCTCAATGTTTTGCTCATGCAGTTCAGTGCACTCGGCAATGGTGCGGACCGAATGGCTCAGCCGCAGGCCGGCATCCCACAGCAGGCGGACAAACTCAGAGAGGGCGTCCTTCAGCCCGCCGGTTTCGGGCTCGCGATCCATCAGCAGCAGAATGTCGATGTCGGAGTACGGAAACAGCTCCCGCCTGCCAAAGCCGCCGACGGCTAACATCGCGATCGAGCCCGGAAAGGCTTTCGCGAGCGAGGTTTGGTAGGCCCGCAGCGCTAATTCATCCACCAGGCCCGTTAGCCCATCCAGCACCGGCGCAGCTTCGCCCGTTTCGAAAAAGTTCCGCTGGATTTGCTCCCAGGCAGGTTCTGCGTGCAGCTTCTCCACGTTCGATTGTATCGCTTGGCTCGGGCTTTGCTGCAGTGCTATCCTTCGATTGCAAGCACTTATCGAGATCTTCACATGACCGTTACTGTCAAAGGCAAGACTCCCTTGATTGTTCCGCCGGCTATTCAACGCCTGGCTGGGATCAAGACGGGCGACCGGCTGGAAGTGCAAGCTTCAGCGCGGAAGATAACTATCACCGCAATAGATCAGACCTACAAACCAACGAAAGCCGAGTGGGCTGCTATCCGCCGGGGAGAGGCAGCGCTGGCGCGAGGCGAATCCGCATCGTTAGCCGAGTTTGTCAATGACCTGGACAGTCACCGTCGCAAGGCCCGCCCAAAAGGCCGTAGCAGGGTTTCCCGCTAAAGATCAAGTGAAGATCGAAGCCGCGGTTCAAGCCATGGCCACCGATCCGTTTGCCGGCGACGTTATCAACTTGGAAGGTGGAGGCAACCGCTGGCGGTGTCGCGTGGGTAGCTATCTGATCTTCTTTGCCGTGGACGCAGGCGCCAGGACGGTGGAGATCAGCGCGATCGTTCGGCGCACCTCCACGACCTACTAAAAATCGCCACATCTCTTTCCCCTAAGCCGCGCTCTCTCCTTGACAACTTAGGAGAGTTCGGCTACGCTTCTCCTTAGTAGTTTAGGAGAGTCTCAACATGGACAAAAGCGCTGACCTGCTGCCCGGAACATTGGACCTGCTGATTCTGAAGGCAGTGTCGCTCGGCCCGCGTCACGGTTATGGCGTCCTGCTGCGCATCGAACAGATTTCCGGCGGCTCGTTCCACATTGAGCAGGGTGCGCTGTATCCCGCCTTGTTCCGGCTGGAGCATCAAGGCCTGCTCAATAGCGAGTGGGGAACGTCGGAGAACAACCGGCGCGCCAAGTTTTACCAGCTCACTGCGGCAGGACGCAAGCGGCTGCGTCAGGAGACCGAGAGCTGGAACCGGCTTACCGCGGCGATGGCCTCCGTACTGAACACTTCGCGCGAGGAGGTGTAGCGTGCTGGCGCGGATTCGTTCCTACTGGCGTGGCCTTTTCCGGCGATCCGCTGTAGAGCAAGACCTGGCGGACGAACTGCGTACACACCTGGCGTCCCGCGCCGACGCTCTGGAGCAGACCGGTCTCACACGCGAGCAAGCCGAACGGCAGGCGCGCCTGGAATTTGGAGCAGTCGAAAGCTACAAAGAACGATGCCGCGAAGCTCGTGGCCTCCGCTGGCCGGATGAGTTGATGCAGGACCTGCGTTACGCCGTGCGAATGGCCCGCAAGAGTCCAGGCGTCACCGCGGTGGCAGTGCTGTCGCTCGCGCTCGGGATCGGCGCCAACACGGGAATCTTCAGCATTCTGAACTCGCTGTTGCTAGCCACGCTGCCGGTGCGTGATCCTGCGCGCCTCGTGATCTTGCAGCCACAGAGCAGGAACGCCGTGTCGTATCCCTTGTATTTGAGGTTGCGGCATGGACTGCGGGGCACCGTGCTTCGGGATGTCTGTGCGACTGGCAGTCCTGGAGCGGCGACGGTCTCATTGCCGGGTTCCAATCCAACGAATGCCGTTCAGGAAGACGTTACTGCGAACTATTTCGACGTTCTAGGCGTGCCTCTGATTGCGGGACGCGGGTTCGGCGCAAGCGAGGAAAAGATCGGCAGCGCGCC
>Ga0187847_10004625_pt1 | contig 10072 bp, 10 predicted proteins | sample June2016WEW_4_10_FD_132458 | JGI IMG/M metagenome (GOLD analysis project Ga0187847, IMG submission 132458) | Peatland microbial communities from SPRUCE experiment site at the Marcell Experimental Forest, Minnesota, USA - June2016WEW_4_10 | ecosystem: Environmental > Terrestrial > Soil >...
AGCAAGACTGGAATGGTTGTGTTAGCTGTGACGTGGATGGCGAAAGTGGGCCGCGAAGCCGAAGCTGCTGCTCTATTCTCAAAACTCAACGACGAATCCCGCAAAGAGCCGGGCTGCGTGATGTATCAACTGCATAGGCACAAAACCGAGCCGCGCCGATTTTTTATCTACGAGCAATACAAAGACGATGCCGCGCTTGAGGCACACCGCGCCTCGCCTCATTTCATGCTTTACGCCAAAAAAGAATTGCCCAAGGTCGCAGACCGCATTGACGGCAATCTCTACGAGCCGCTGAATTAAAGGAGGCCCTGAGTGTTCGAGATGACCGAGAGCGAAATTACGCGGCTACGCGTTGAAATCCTCGATGCAATGATGGATGATGCCGAAGATGTCGAGCAGATTTATCGCTCATTAAATCGCACCGTTCTTGAATATCCGAACGAACCAAAACACCCATTGCGCGCAATTATTGATGAGCTTAAATACACGTTTGAGGAAGGCCTAGTTAAAGCTGACTATACCAATAATGAGAGTGTTGCACCATTAGCGACTGTTAAATTTGACCTATTCCATCATTACTGGTTCTCACCCCCAGAAAAAGGAAAAAACGCTCTGGAAAACTGGCACATGCAGTAGTGCGAGTTGAGGGGTCCGCATTCGTCACTACTTACCTGGCTTCCCTCGATCTTCCCCCAGACGCAGAGCCGTCTTCTGATACTCCGTTGACGTCACAGCCACCGCTTGACTCGCTCACTGTCGACCACGCGTCGGTGATACGTTCTTCCGGAGCTTCGCTTCTGGTCTGCGCTACGACCGGTCAACATCGTGATCGGACCAGCGGCATGGAGTCTTCTAGCCAACGAGCTCATAGCCGGCAAAGAAGAAGCTCAGCTCAAAACGCGCCGTATCTTCGGCGTCCGAGCCGTGGATCGCGTTGTGCTCAATGTTGCTTGCCCACTTCTTGCGGATGGTTCCCTCTTCGGCCTGCGCGGGATTTGTCGCGCCCATCAGTTTGCGCAAATCTGCAATTGCATTTTCTTTTTCGAGCGCCAGCGCCACGATTGAGCCGCTCGACATAAAATCGGTCAGCGAAGAAAAGAATGGCCGGGTTACGTGGACCGCATAAAATTGCTCGGCTTGATGCTTGGAGATTTCCAGCATCTTCATGGCAATGATGCGGAAGCCGTTTTTCTCAAACTGCTCGATAATGTCGCCGACGGCATGTTTCTTTACGGCGTCAGGCTTGATGATGGTAAAAGTGCGTTGTAGAGTCATAAATTCTGTTCGATTCCCTTGAATGAAATTTGAATTCTTTTTTGCGGTACACGTTGGCGCGATAGCAAAGACTAAGCCTTCGCAGTCGCTCCCAACACTGACATCAACGTTTCTCCAATGGTCGCCGGCGACTTCGCTACGCGAATTCCCGCCGCTTCCATAGCCTTAATCTTTTCTTCCGCCGTTCCCTTGCCCCCCGAGATAATCGCGCCCGCGTGACCCATGCGGCGCCCCGGAGGCGCGGTTTGACCGGCGATGAATCCGACCACTGGTTTCTTCATGTATTTTTTCACGTACTCGGCCGCGGATTCCTCTGCGTTACCGCCGATTTCGCCAATCATGATGACGGCTTCGGTTTGGGGATCTTTATTGAATAGCTCGAGGGCATCGAGGAAGTTCGTTCCGATGATCGGATCGCCGCCAATGCCAATCGCCGTAGACTGGCCGATTCCGCGCGTCGTCAATTGATAGACCGCTTCGTACGTCAACGTGCCCGAGCGGGAGACAATGCCGACCGAACCTTCTTTGTGAATTCGCCCGGGCATAATACCAATCTTGCATTTTCCCGGCGAAATAATTCCTGGGCAGTTCGGGCCGATCAATCGCGACCGTCGTGTCTGCAAAAATTCCCACGCTTTGACCATGTCGAGCGTCGGAATGCCTTCGGTGATACAGACAAGCAATTCTACTTCCGCGTCGGCCGCTTCCATGATTGCGTCCGCAGCAAATGGCGGCGGAACAAAAATCATCGAGCAATCTGCCCCGGTCTTGTCCACGGCTTCCTGTACGGAATTAAAAACCGGGAAGCCTTCATGCGTGGTTCCACCTTTACCTGGTGTCACTCCGCCAACTATCTTGGTGCCATATTCGGCGCAGGCTTTGGCGTGAAAAGTGCCTTCGCGGCCCGTGAGGCCCTGCACAATCACTCTTGTCGATTTATCTACTAAAACACTCATGATTTCTTAGCCTCGCGCCGCGGCGACCACTTTCTCCGCCGCATCTTTCATGGTTTCAGCGACAATAAAATTAAATCCTGACTTCGCCAGGATTTCACGGCCTTGTTCTACATTCGTTCCCTCGAGTCGCAGCACGATGGGCAATTGAATTCCAGTTTTCTTCGCCGCTTCGACCACGCCATTCGCCAGCGTATCCACGCGCAGGATGCCACCAAAAATATTGATCAGCACCGCTTTCACATTTTTGTCGCTGAGCAAAATCTCGAATGCATGGGTAACTTGCTCTGCATTCGCGCCACCACCCACGTCGAGAAAGTTCGCCGGCATGCCACCTGCATACTTAATGATGTCCATGGTCGCCATCGCCAACCCGGCCCCATTCACCATGCACCCGACATTTCCATCGAGCTTGATGTAATTCAGGCTGTATTTCGATGCTTCGACTTCTAGCGGATCTTCTTCGCTCACATCGCGCAGTGTCTTCAAGTCGGCGTGCCGGAACATCGCGTTGTCATCGAAAGTCATCTTCGCGTCGAGCGCAAACAGCCGCCCATCGCTGCATGTAATAAACGGATTAATCTCCATCAGCGACGAATCTGTCTCTTCGAATGCCTTGTACAAACCCGTCATCAACTTAACGGCGTCATTGATTTGCGAGGGTTTCAAGCCGAGCGCGAAAGCCAACTTACGCGCCTGAAAAGGTTGCAACCCCATGCCCGGCTGAATGTACTCCTTCAAAATTGCATCAGGATTTTCTTCCGCGACCTGCTCAATTTCCATCCCGCCAGCCGCGGATGCCATAAAAACCGGCCGCGCCTCAACCCGATCAATCACAATACCGAGATAAAGTTCCTTCTCAATCGGCAGCGTTTCCTCAATCAGCAAGCGCTGGACAAGTTTTCCTTCAGGTCCAGTTTGGTGCGTGACCAGCGTCATCCCTAATATCTTGCCCGCGAGCTCACCGGCTTCCTCCACCGACTTCGCGATCTTGACCCCGCCGCCCTTACCCCGCCCGCCCGCATGAATCTGCGCTTTGACCACCACGCCGGACGCGCCCGCGTTGAAAAGATTCTGTGCCGCAGCAACCGCTTGCTCGCGCGTCTCTACCATCTCACCCCGAGGCACCGGAACCCCATACTTTTTCAGGATTCCCTTCGCCTGGTACTCATGAATTTTCATAATGATTCCTGACCCAAATACGGCCTATCAATTGTTCGGAAGACGCTTGCTGGCAGGTTGCAACAGCACGCAGCGAACTAATGATTTTAGCTGGAGCGCCGCATATAGGGCAAACGCCGCACGGCAATTTAAGAGAATTATCACCATGAGCGAACTCTTTTTCCGACGCCGACTGATTTGGGCGGTCTGCGCGGAAAATCGTGCGCTCAGCCCGCTTCGATATCAGATCTCGCTTTTAAGAGTGCTAATCTGAATTCTGCGATCTCCACTTATGATTCTCGACGCTCTTGACCGTATCGCATGCCAACGCGAATCGCTCACCCGCAGCGAGGCGCGCACCGTAATGGCGGAAGTCCTCGGAGGCCAATGCACCGAGGCACAAATCGCCGCTTTGCTGGTTGCTCTCCGCATGAAGGGTGAAACCGTCGAAGAGATCGTCGGATTCGCCGAAGCCATCCGCGCCGCCGCCTCGCCGCTCCCCGTTGCCGATAGCGCGGCGCTGAACGCTGCCGGAACCGACCGCGACGCGCTGGTGGATACCTGCGGCACTGGCGGCGATGCCAGTGGCACGTTTAACATTTCCACCGCGACGGCTTTTGTGGCGGCCGGCGCTGGAGTCCGCATCGCCAAACACGGCAACCGTAGTGTCACTTCCAAATGCGGCTCAGCGGACGTGATCGAGGCCTTAGGCGTCAATATTGCGCTTCCTTCCACGGAAATTGCCGCCTGCTTAGAGCAGGTCGGCATCGCTTTTCTCTATGCGCCTGCCATGCATTCCGCCATGAGGCATGTTCAGCGTACCCGCCAGGAGCTTCGCCTGCGGACGGTTTTCAATCTTCTTGGCCCGCTCACTAACCCAGCAGGCGCGTCAGCTCAGGTAGCGGGCGTGTATGCCCTTGATCTCGTGGAGAAACTCGCCGAAGCTCTCAGCATGTTGGGCCTGCGACGCGCCCTCGTCGTGCATGGATTGGATGGTCTCGATGAGATTACGATTTCTTCTCCCACGCGAATTGCCGAAGTGCGCGACGGAAATTTGCGGACATATGAAGTAACGCCCGAAGAGTTCGGCTTGAAACGCGCTTCCCTGCACGAAATTTCTGGCGGTGATGCCAAAGGCAATGCAGAAATTATTCGTGAAGTCCTAAATGGCCAAAAATCTCCGCGTCGCGATGTCGTGCTACTGAACGCGTCCGCCGCGTTGGTCGCCGCCGGCATGGCCAATCATCTCGTCGACGCTCTGCCCATCGCCGCCGCATCTATTGATTCCGGCGCGGCACTGAAAAAACTCGACGCGCTGATTCAATTCACGAATTCCGCCTGCTAAGGCTGTCAATTCGCTTTCCGTCCCGCTTCTTTCTTCAGCCGCTCAATCTGCGCCAAATGGTTCGCCCCATGCACGCCGATACGTCCAACCATCTCCGCGACAGTGGCATCCTGCTTCGACTCCGGATGATACGCCGACTTCTTCAAATCTTCCGGCTTCATCCGGCGCAGCAACTGGAGCGTCGCATGCCGATTCAGCCCATAGAGCGCGACCAACTCCGCGGGTGCCGATTCCATATAACCCAGGTTTCGCGCCCACGCATCCTGATCAATCGGAGCAATCACCGGCTTCTCATCCGCCAGCATCTGCCGAATTCGGTACGAAAGCACAATTTCCATATCTGCCAGGTGCGCGAGAATTTCCAAAATGCACCACTTCTCCGGGGATGGCTTATAGCGCAGCGTGACATCCGGCAATCCCAGAATCGCCGCCGCGATCTCCTTCGGACTTTTTTCGGCTGCTGCCAAGTGCTTCCTGAATTCCGCTTCCGTCATTGCTCCTCCTATTTCGCACCCACGACCGGGTAAGTATTGTTGGTCGTGTCGCTCTCGGGCACGCTGCCATCGTTCACCACAACCTCGAAGGGCTTTGCCGCCGCCTGCAACCGGATTGTCGCTTTCGATTTACCGCGTACTTCAATTCGCTTGTTAATTTCGCCGCCCTCGATCTTCAATGTGAGCGGAACTTCGGCCCCCGCATCCCCGCGATTTTCAACGGTTACAGTGACCAGATATCCGCCATTTGGCATCGCACTGGTGTTCACATAACTCACGCGAAATTCCGGCAGACCTCGATCGTGATAGACCCAGTCATCGAAAAACCAGGCCAAATCGCGCTTAGTCGTTTTTTCGAGAGTGTGCTGCAAATACTTGGGATCAACGTCTTCGGCCGATTTGTAATTGAGTAGCGCCAGGCGCGGATCGGTATCAAGCATGTCCCGTAACATCCACCAGACGCACATCGCCTTGGTTTGCAGATACAAGCCATCGGACACATTGATGAGTGAACGCGCTTCGGCATCCTGCGCCGGTTGCTTCTCCGCCGCAATCAGCGCCGCTTGATGCGATTGCAAATAATCGAGCGCAGCGGTAGGATTTCCTTCCTGCTCAATAAACATCACTTGGGCAAAATGCGCCAGCCCATCCTGAATCCACGGCCTCGGCGATCTTACAGACGTAAATGCTTTGGCATAGACAATATTCAACATCGCATCGTTCGTAATAGGAGATTTGAGCGGTGTCAGCAACATGCCCTCCGTCACAAAGGGGGACGCATCCGTGTCAGGCAACCCGAAGATATGCAGATCGCGCGCTGGCGCCCCAACCGCTCCTATCGGCGCAAGCGTGGTCAGCGCATCGCTATACGTTTTGGCACCTTCTTCCTGTCCCGGAAAGAAAAAGACAGTGGAGTGTTCGTCCGGCGTGAGCTTCTGATAGTTCGCCATCACAAACGTCGGCGCGCTTGTGCCCTGCATTGCAGAAAAAACTCGCGCAGTCCCGGCCACGTCCCGGGCGGCGTCTGAAGCCGTACCACTAAAATAAACCGCGCCACCATCCGTGGACTCAAACGTCGTAGTCATCGTCGCTGCCGCCGTTCTGACCTTCCAGCGCCCAACTGCATCTTCCACGCCGTGCCCTTCCGACAAGCTCGCCGACTCCACTGCGACCGGATACCACGTCACATATCCAATCCCCCGCACCCCCGTGAATGATTTGCCAATCTGGTCCCATTCGCTATGCTTCGCTAACGCTTCTGGCACGCCGATCCGCGTGACGCGTGTCGCATCTTGCACGACAACGCCGTCATAGCCCACTTCGATCTCAACCGCGGCCTTCGGCGCTATCGCTGTCGGCAAATTCACAATCGCCTCACTCAACGCCCCCGTGTGATCAATGTCTGACGCATAAGTTTCGGTGACGAACTCGACCCCCTTGCCATCCACTTTGATCGCTTGCCAGGCCAGGCTCGACGAAACTTGCAGCGTCACATATTTTTGCGAAGAAGAAGAATCGTTACGCAGCGCGATTTTGCCCCGAGCCGAAAGCCGGTGCTGTTCCGGATCGATCCGAATAGAGAGATCGTAGTTGGTGAAGGTAAACGCTTCGCGGTCCACCGCAGCCCACGCCGCCGATGACCAAAAGAAAACGACCAGACAGAATATGACGAACCGCTTCACGGCTTTCGTTTTCCACGCTGCCGCACAATTTCATACAGCATCACGCCCGCGGCGACTGAAACATTGAGCGATGGGACTTTGCCTAACATCGGGATCGAAACCAGAAAATCGCACTTTCGCGCCACCAAATCATGCAAACCCCGGCCTTCCGCTCCCAGCACGATCGCGCAATCCATGTTGTAGTCCAATGCGTCGTAGGCCTTCGGCCCGCGCTCATCCAACCCGACTGTCCAGATATTTTGTGCTTTCAAGTCTTCGAGCGTGCGCGCAATATTCGTGACTTTGGCGATCGGCAAATGCTCGCTCGCGCCCGCCGACGCTTTCGCGACCAGTGCAGTTACGCTGGCCGCCCGCCGCTCCGGAATCACCGCCCCATCCGCTCCCGCCGCGTCCGCCGTTCGCAATACCGCGCCCAGATTATGCGGATCTTCAATTCCATCCAGCACCACAATCAGTGAATATTCACCACGCTTCGCCGCAACCACGTCTTCTAGATCGTTATATTGTTTCGCCGAAGTCACCGCGACCACGCCCTGATGCGCGTTGTTCCCCGCCATGCGATCAAGTTCATCGCGCTCTACAAAACGCACAGCGACGCCCTGCTTGCGGCACTCTTCCACTACGCGCTTCATGCGGATGTCATCCCGCTCCTTGGCCACGCCCACCCAAGCAAACGCCCGCCCGCGTGCCTTCAGCGCTTCCGCCACCGCATTAATTCCGTAGATGTAATTCATGAAGATTTAGTGTACCGCGCGAACATATCCCCTGCGCGTAAGGCCTGTCATTCTGAGCGAAGCAAGAAGTTCGCAAAGCGACCTTCTTGCGCAGTCGAAGAACCCTACCCGCGTCATCGCCTCACCAGCTGTTAAACTTTTCTTTCGGAGAATTTCATGCCCGACGTTTACATTCTTTCAGCCACACGTACGCCCATCGGCAAGTTCGGCGGCGTGCTCGCATCTCAAACCGCGGCTGACATGGGAACCATCGCCGCCAAATCCGCCATCGAACGCGCCGGGCTTGAACCAGCTCAGATCGAGGAAACCATCTTCGGCAATGCCCGCCAAGCGGGCGGCGGCCCAAATCCCGCACGGCAGATTTCTATTCGCAGCGGCGTTCCCAAAGAAGTTCCCGCCTACACCGTGAACCAGGCTTGCGCCTCGGGACTCAAATCGATTGCTCTAGGCTTCTCCGAAATTTCGGCCGGCAATCTCGATTGCGTCCTCGCAGGCGGTACAGAATCCATGTCGCGCCTGCCGTTTTACTTGGATGGCGCTCGCTGGGGCTATCGCCTCGGAAATCAAGAGATCGTGGACGGCATGTACCGCGACGGTTTCTTCTGCCCGATGGCGAAGTTGCTGATGGGCGAAACCGCCGAAGTTCTCGCCGAGGAATACAAAATCACGCGTGACGAACAAGACGAATTTGCCTTGACCTCCCAAACTCGCGCTGCCGCAGCCTTGTCGAGCGACCGCTTTGCCGCCGAACTCACGCCGGTCATACTCGAAAGCAAAAAAGGTCCGCAAACGTTTTCTCGCGACGAGCATCCCTTCATCGGCGCAACCAAGGAGAAACTAGCAAAACTCGCGCCAGTGTTTTCCAAAACGGGGACAGTTACCGCTGGAAATTCTTCCGGCATTACCGACGGCGCTGCCGCCGTCGTTCTTGCAGGCGAAAAATTCGTCAAGCAGCACAATCTCAAGCCTCTCGCCCGCATTATGGCCTTCACTTCTGTCGGCGTCGATCCCCGCATCATGGGCATCGGCCCCGTGCCCGCCCTGCGCAAAATGGAGCAAAAACATGGCTTAGCGCTGGAAAATTTCGATCTCATCGAACTCAACGAAGCCTTCGCCGCCCAAATCCTGGCCTGCGATCGTGAACTTCATTTCGACCGCGACAAGCTTAACGTCAACGGCGGCTCCATCGCCCTCGGCCATCCAATCGGATGCACCGGAACCCGTATCACCGTCACTCTTCTCCACGAGATGTTGAAACGCAAAGCGAAGCGCGGTGTCGCTACGCTGTGCGTCAGTGGCGGCATGGGTGTCGCGCTGGCGATGGAAAGCACGGTTTCATAGATCTAGGCGCACTGAGCCATGATTTAGCTTCGGGTGTCCAATTCCAGACGGCAGTACCCTCCCCTAATGATGCCTTGCGGTGTAATAGACGAATAGCGCAATCAAACCAGCGATACCAAGCAGAACAATCGCGAAAATAATTGCCAGCAGCCAGAAAAGCCAAGACCATGAATGTCTTTTCTTGATCTGTTGTATGGCGTTCCGCAACGAGAAAGCCGTAGCGATCCCGCCCACCGGGGTGAGCATGAAGGCGGGCATAAAAGCATCGAGTTCACCTGGCCCTTTGCATCCATGCTGGAGACAGTAAATTGAAGGCAACAGAATCGACAAGAAGTAAACCGCAGCCATGAAATACGCAATTGCGAGCCCTATTTTGCTCAGCATCGATCTAGTTTCCCGAGACTCATCCCAGTTGGCCTGTGGTCACCCACGTTAGCACAAGGGGCCTTAGCACCTCCAAAAACTTTCCGCGCTGGGGAGCGTTAGCCTCTTGCGATAAACTAGTTGGGAGGCATCATGCGTTCACGACTCATCCTTTCGCTGACACTCGGAAGCTTCCTATTCCTCACCGCCGCGCTCTATGCCCAAACCGATTTCTCCGCCGGCATGACGAACTCCTGGGGAGGCAGCGTAGAAAGCGACAAAATCTACGTCAGCGGCAACAAGGTGCGCGTCGAATCCATGCCGGCGGGTGGCTCTGCGCCTTCCGTTCTGGACATGTCGAACCGCATCACGCGCATCGTCGTCGCGAACCGCAAGACATACATGGAAGGGCCTCCGGGGGTTAGTTTGCAGCGTGGCTATGCCTTGTTCCGAGCGCAGGACGTAGAAAATGCTTGCGACATTTGGCTGAAGCTCATATTCCGCGAAGGAAGTACCTGCCGCAAAATCGGCCCTGCCACTGTGAACGCTAGAAGCGCGATTGAATACGAAGGTAAATCTCCCGAAGGCGACCCTAGCCACGTTTGGCTCGACACGAAACTTGCTTTCCCAGTGAAATGGGATAGTAAGGGAGGCAGCGGTCTGCTCCGCGACATTCAAGAGGGGCCGCAAGCCGCCGCGTTATTTGAAATCCCCGCCGACTTCA
>Ga0187847_10004626_pt1 | contig 10070 bp, 8 predicted proteins | sample June2016WEW_4_10_FD_132458 | JGI IMG/M metagenome (GOLD analysis project Ga0187847, IMG submission 132458) | Peatland microbial communities from SPRUCE experiment site at the Marcell Experimental Forest, Minnesota, USA - June2016WEW_4_10 | ecosystem: Environmental > Terrestrial > Soil > Wetlands...
ACGAAGCAAAGCCAACGATGCAATGATCTCACCTATTGCGCTTGAACACGGGTGCGCTTGCGCAACTTTACCACATGGTCGAGCACGCGCTGGGCGACTTCCCACTTCGAGGTTTCCGGAACCTCAATGACTTCCTCGTCCGAAATAATCGTAACGGCATTGCGGTGGGAGTCGAAGCCGATACCTTCGCGGGAAACGTCGTTGGCAACGATCGCATCGAGCGATTTCGCGGCCAGTTTCTTGCGCGCGTTTTCCAAGACGTTATCCGTTTCAGCCGCAAAGCCAATGAAGATCTGCAGAGTCGTACCCCGGGGCTTCTTGTGACGCGCCATTTCGGCAAGAATGTCAGCCGTTGGCTCCAGATCGAGCGTCATCGGGCCCTTGCGCTTGATCTTCTGGCCAGCCGCAGACCTGGGCCGAAAATCGGCGACGGCGGCCGTTTTTATGACTACCGTGCTTTGGGGCAGGAGCTTTAAAACCGCCGCGAGCATCTCGTCCGCGGTTTCAATGCGCGTCAACTCCGCTGCTCCGGGCGGAGTAATCGCTGTCGGGCCGCTGACAAGCAGCACACGAGCCCCGCGCCGGAGCGCGGCTTCAGCAAGCGCATAACCCATGCGGCCGCTGGAACGATTCGTCAGGTAGCGAACCGGATCGATCTTCTCGCGCGTCGGCCCAGCGGTGATGAGGACCGTTTCCCCCGCGAGATCTTCTGCAGCGCCAAGGGCTGCCAACACCGCGGCGACGATCGTCTCATTCTCCGCGAGTCGCCCAGCGCCCGTCATTCCGCACGCAAGATAGCCACTACCAGGCTCCACGATATGAACTCCGCGCTGGCGCAAAATATCGAGATTGGCTTGCGTCGCGGCGTGATTCCACATGTTTACGTTCATTGCGGGAGCGACAATCACAGGCGCGGTGGTGGCCAGATAAAGTGTCGAAAGGAAATCGTTTGCAATGCCCTGCGCGAATTTGGCAAGAACGTCAGCGGTTGCGGGCGCAACCAGCAGCGCGTCGATCGCTTGGGCGATCGCGATGTGTTCAATGGCAGATTCGACGTTAGCCTGCGACTCGTCCGAGCCGAACAGGTCGGTGATAACTTTTTGTCCGGAGAGCGCGGCGAACGTAAGGGGGCGAACAAATTCCTGCGCGGCGCGGGTCATCACGACCTGCACGCTAATGCTCCTGTCCTGAAGCAGGCGAACGATCTCCGCCGACTTGTAGGCCGCAATGCCGCCGGAAACGCCGAGCGCAATTTTCATAGCAGGAGGACGGCGGCCGAATTTAGGGGAATCGGCCCCGCCTTACAGAAACAGATGCCGCAAGGATGGTTTCGTTGCGGAACCGCGTCTCGACGGCGCGGCTGCGCATCACGCCGGTCGATTTGCCAGGCCGCCGAGGGAGGCCTTGCGCCGATCCGCGGAGCGCATTTCCATCCGTATTCTCTACGCGTCTTCCGCGAAGACCTTGTCCAACGGCTCGCCTACACCCTCAACCGCGAGTTTGGGCAATTCCGGAATCAGCCATTTCACCTTGCCCGCCTTGATCTCATCCTGAGCAATGCGGCATGGTTTGCGCGAAATGGTCTCAATCACGGGTGGAGCGCCGCCCTGCAGTTGCCGGGCGCGCCGCGCCGCCACGAGAATGTAGCGATAGTTACTGTCAAATCCTTCGATCAGCTTCATAGACTCTCCCCTGAACTTGTCGTCTCTCACTGCCTCAGGAACCTAGTTACCAGCTGGCACCGTGCCGAACGACGCCAGAATCGGCTGCACTCTTTCTCTCGCCTGGTCGAGCCGACACATCTTGGCCGTGGCCAGGAGCCGATCCTCTTGCAATGTTGGCTGCACTCCGCTCCGCAGGATCCGTTCGGCCTGCACCACTGCCTTTAGTTCGTCAGCGGATTTCTCGAGCAGGTTGTTAACTAATATATAGTCGTATTTGGAGTAATTCTCAATCTCTCGTCGGGCCGTGTCCAACCGGCGACGAATTACCGCCTCGGAATCGAGTCCCCGGTTTCGCAACCGCCATTCCAGCTTCTCCCGATCGGGAGGGAGAATAAAGATGCTGACAGCGTCCGGCAGTTTCCTCTTGATCTGGGCCGCGCCTTGCACGTCGATGTCGAGAAGCAGGTCATGTCCACGCTTTTCGGTCTCGCGCAAGAACCGCCAGGCAGTGCCGTAGTAATTTCCGAAGACGTTGGCGTACTCGAGAAATTCGTTGGCGGCGATCATGGCTTCGAATTCCGCCTCCGAAACGAAAAAATATTCCTTGCCGTCCTGCTCGCTGCCCCGGGAAGTACGCGTGGTATAGGAGATGGAAAAATCGAGGTTGCGCACCATCTTGAACAGTTCATTGACCAGGGTGGACTTCCCCGAGCCCGACGGCGCCGAAACAATGTAGACGATGCTCATTCCAGATTCTGTACCTGCTCGCGTGATTTTTCGATCTCCGACTTGATGAGTAGCCCGGCTTCAGTAATCTTCAACGCTTCGCCCGCCAACCCCGAAGTCTTGGAAAGCAGCGTGTTCGCCTCGCGGTTCATCTCCTGCAACAGGAAATCCATTTTCTTGCCGACTTCACCGGCCTGATCGAGCAATGCGACGAAGTGATCCACGTGCGTGTTCAGGCGCACCAACTCCTCTTGTATATCGCTGCGATCCACCAGCAAGGCAGCTTCCTGCAGAATACGGTCCTTGTCAAACTGGCCGCCGAGCATTTCGCGCATGCGCGACTGCAGGCGATCCGCATAGCCGCGCAGGATTGCACTGCGATGCACTTCGACGCCTCCCGCCGCGGCACGGAGCTGCTTCATGCGATCGCGCAGCTCGCGCTCAATGCCACGGCCCTCTTCCTCCCGCATCTGGTTGAGCCGGGCCAGCGCCTCTTCAACGCAACCCATGACTGCGGTCTCCAACTCGGCGCCAAATCTCTCTGTGCCAGAATCCATCGCGCCAGGCATGCGCAGCACCACGTTCAGGTCGGGCTCGCCCTTCAAATCGAACTCTTCGGCCGCGGCGCGAAAGGTCTGCACATAACCGGCAATCAGTTGACGGTTGAGCGCGAGCTCGCTCGTCCCCGAGTAGTCGAGGCTGAGAGTGACTTCCACGTGGCCACGCGCCATTTTCTCTTTCAGCAAACGGCGCAGTTTCATCTCCAGCGAGTCGGTGTCGGAGGGCAGGCGGAAATGCAGATCGAGAAAACGGTGATTGACCGACTTCAGTGACAGAGCGAATGCGAGCCGGGCATTGGCCTGCCCCCGGACCTGTGCGTATCCCGTCATGGAGCGAAGTGGCATAGAAAATCAGGCTCTTGGCTCTAGGCTTTTGGCTCCAGGCTACCAGTCTACCGCCGCACTGGTGGGCGCTTCCTGGAGCCTAAAGCGTAGAGCCTATTCTCGCGCGCGGCACATCCGCTTCGGCAAACTGCAATTCATAGAGCCGCCGGTATGTGCCCAGTTTTTGAATCAGTTCCTCATGTGCGCCGATATCGCTGATGGTGCCGTTCTCCAGCACCACGATGCGGTCGGCGCGGCGAATCGTCGAGAGCCGGTGCGCAATCACAAATACAGTACGCCCCGTCATCAGATTTTGCAGTGCCGCCTGCACCAGCGATTCGGATTCGCTGTCGAGGGCGGACGTCGCCTCGTCGAGAATCAGCACGGGAGCATTCTTCAGAATCGCACGGGCGATCGCAATACGCTGGCGCTCTCCCCCCGAAAGGCGGACTCCGCGCTCACCAATCATGGTGTTGTAGGCTTCGGGAAGCATGGAAATAAATTCATGCGCGTGCGCTGCGTGCGCCGCTTCTTCCACCTGCTTTACCGAAACGTGAGGCTGGCCGTAAGCGATATTGTTGCGAAGCGTGTCATTGAAGAGCACGGTTTCCTGCGTGACAATGCCGATTTGCGAACGCAACGATGCCAGAGTTACGTCGCGGACGTCGTCATCGTCGATCAGAATACGGCCGGCGGTGACGTCGAAAAAGCGGGGAATCAGGTGGACCAGCGTGCTCTTGCCGGCGCCGCTCGATCCGACGACCGCCAGAACTTCGCCGGCTTTCACTTCCAGATTAATTTCGTGCAGGACGTCGCGGGAATCTTCGGCGCCGCGATAGGAGAAAGCAACGTCCTGGAAGCGGATGCTGCGGCTGAATTTGCCCAGACGTCTGGCACCCGTTTTCTCGCGGACCTCGTCCTCAATATCCATGAAGCGGAAAATTTCCGACGAAGCGCCAATGGCCTGCTGAAAATTGTTATTAAAGAGGGCGAATTTGCGTACCGGATCGTAGAGTTTAAAAACCGCGATGATGAAGGCGAGAAAGGTTCCAGCCGTGAAAGCGTGGTGGTTGATCTGGTCGCGCCCCATCAGCAGTAACAGGGCAATCGCCACCGCGCCGAAAATGTCCATCAGAGGCGAACTGATCGCGAAAGCGGCGACCAGTCGAAGATTGGCTCGGAACAGGCGCCGCGCCGCCACCCGGAAACGCTCCATCTCCCACTTCTCCATCCCGAACGCTTTCACAATCCGGTTACCGGTGATGGTTTCGTGCAGAATATTCTGGATCTCCGCCAGTTTGTCCTGGCCGCCGCGAGTCTGGCTGCGAACCTGCCGTCCAATTTTTCTCGATGAGTAGAGGATGACCGGGACGAACAACAACAGGATCCACGCCAGCTTTCCTCCCAGCAGAACCACAACCGCCGCGGTAAAGATGAAGGTAAACAATTGCTGCAAGAACTCGGCGAGCACACCCGACATCGCGTACTGCACCCGCTCGATGTCGTTGATGATAGTGGAGAGCAATGTGCCCGTCGTATGTTTTGAGAAAAAGGCCGCTGAACTCCGCAGAAAGGCGTCGTAGAGATCGTTGCGCAGATCCGTTATCATGCCGAATCCGGCATAGTTCACGAGGTAAGTTCCGGCGTAGTCGAAAATTCCCTTCAACACGGTGGCACCCACTAATGCGAAGGCCACGGCCGTCCAGGGATTTTGAAAGTGAGGCGGAACGATCTGCTGCAAGCTGAAGACCCGCTGGCTGCCAGGAAGTTTGAACAACTGCAGGGTTCTGCCTTGCGCGGATGGATTCAAAACGCGATCAAAGATCGGGCCAATCAGAAGGACTCGAAACGCGTCCAGCAAACCGACCATGGCCATCAGCACAATGGAAGCAAGTAACGGCGCCCAATAAGGCAACACGTAACGCAGAAGACGGGCTAGTTGACGCGGCTTTGCTGAGGTCTCCGCGCCGTTTGTTCCCGCCAGTATGGTGGTTGCCATGCGTTAGCTAATTCTACATGTGGCTGTGTCTCTCGGCTTTGGGCTAGGCTATTGCCAACCGCTGTCGACATTGACAACCAACTCCGCCGCGGCACAGAATGCCTCGGATGCACGGGTACACTCCAAGTCCAAGAACTACTTTGGGCTGTCCCGATGCACCACCTTCACCTTGTATCCCGCATCGCGCAACTTTTTTCCCACATCTTCGGCGATCATCACCGAGCGATGCTGTCCTCCGGTGCAGCCGAAGCTGATGGTCAGGTAGCTCTTGCCCTCGTGGACGTAGTGGGGCAGCAAGTACACCAGCAGGTCGGAAATACGGCTGATGAATTCTTTGGTCTGCGGAAACGAGCGTATGTACTTGGCGACTCGCGGATCGCGGCCAGTGAGCGGCCGGAACTCCGGAACAAAATGGGGATTAGGCAGAAAGCGTACGTCGAAGACCAGGTCGGCATCGTCCGGCACTCCGTGCTTGAAGCCGAAGCTCACGCAGGAAACCAGAATCGTACGCCTGGTTCCCGACTCGTGCTCGAATCGGTCGGTCAAATGGGCGCGCAGTTCGTGTACATTGAATTTCGAGGTGTCGATCACCAGGTCGGCGAGCGCGCGAATCATGCGCAGGTGCCGCCGCTCAGTGGTCAGCGAAGCGCGCACCGTGGTGCGGGTACCCAGAGGATGCGGACGCCGCGTTTCACTGAACCGGCGCAACAGCACCGGATCGGTCGCTTCCAGATAAATGACGCGTGTCGGAATCAGTTGCTTGACCGACTTCAAAATCGCCGGCAGCTTCTCCAGTTGCGCGCCTTCGCGCACATCGACGACCAGCGCCGTCCGCGGAATCTCGCCCGACTGCAAAGCCAGTTCCGCAAAACGCGGGATCAGTTCCACCGGCAAATTGTCCACGCAGTAATAGCCGAGATCTTCGAAGGCCTTCAGCGCCGAAGCCTTGCCCGACCCGCTCATCCCCGTAATGATGACTAACTCCGAACCGTCGCGGGGCTTGTCTTTGCGACGTTTGACCTGGCGAGTTTCGGTTTTGCGCGGCCGCTCGGATGCCCTCGCCCCTCTGGCTTTCTTGAGTTGAGCACTGGAAACCATTTCCGGCATCTTAGCATCTTGTCGCAACCATTGATTCCTCAAGATCGGCAAGGAAACCAGATTGCAATAGCCCCACAATCCGGGCACACACCAGGTCGAAGTAGCATGGCATAACCAAAGCGCATAGCTATCGCCCGCGGTGTCCAGTTAGGACCCTGCGTAACATAAACATGCCGGGTTTAGTCGTGGGTTATGACGGCCTGCTGATTTTACGAATCAGAAAAATCTCAGGGCGAGAACAGGCCGTAGAGCGGGAGGCAGGACTTGCGAACGGCGAGAAATGAGGACAGAACCAGACGCGGGTGCGCTGGCTTTAGTACGCGTTCTTGTTGGTTAAGGCGGAAAGCACCGTCATGGCGACGATACGCAGGTCGAAGGCGAAACTCCAGTTTTGCAAGTAGTAAAGATCGTGCTCCAGGCGCTTTTCGATCGACGTGTCTCCCCGCCACCCGTGCACCTGCGCCCAGCCCGTGATTCCCACCTTCAAGGAATGGCGATGATTGTAGCGGCGAATCTCCCGCAGAAATTTGTCGACAAAATACGGACGCTCCGGGCGCGGCCCGACCACGCTCATATCGCCTTTGATGACATTGAGGAACTGCGGCAACTCATCGATGCTGGTGCGCCGCAAGAGTTCGCCCAGCCGGGTCCGGCGGGGATCGTTGGCCACAGTCCAGGTAGTATCGCTTTCATTCGCGGCCGAGACGTGCATGGTGCGGAATTTATACATCTGAAATCTTTTGCCGTTGAGCCCGATTCGCTCTTGTGTGAAAAAGATCGGTCCGGGAGAACTCAGCCGGATCAGGAACGCGACCAATGCCAACACGGGCGCGGCAAGCAGCAGCACCAGCGCCGAGAAGGTGACGTCGAATGCGCGCTTGAGGAGCGCGTAATACAAGAGATCAGCCGGGGTCGAGGTCAGATCGAGCAACTGGATGCGTCCCAGCTGAAACAGTTTTTCGCGGACGACGATCCCCTCCCCCAGATCGACGACCGCGCGGGCGGGCACGCAAAGTTTTTCCAAGGCTTCCACGATCGCAGGGATGTGCCCGAACTGCACCGGGTGGAGCGCGATGATTGCCTCGTGGAACCCGCGCGAAGCGTTCAACTGCGCGATCTGGTCAAAGCGGAAAGAAGGGCTTGCTTCCGGTGCCGGAACCTGTCCGGGAAGAAGCACGTAGCCGGCAATCTCACAGGGCGCAATCGAAAGCCTCTGCAGCCGTTGAGCCGCCTGATGCGCAAAGCTGTCGGCGCCGATGATAAGTATCTCCGTCGGCTTCCCCCATCCTCTTCTCTGGCGGAAGATGCGGCGCAACAGCGCCCGCATCAGCAGCGTCAGAATGAACAGGGCCAGAATTCCACAGAGGAACAGCCCGCGGGGAAAAACGTCATCGCGGCTGAAAAAGAGGATGGCGAGAAAGATGGCGCTGGTCGCAACCAGCGCGGAGAGAGCGGCTTTCGCCCCGGTGCGTTCCCGGAAGAGTTCGTCGATGCTGGTGACCGAGTAATGTTCGGTCACGAACGCCCACACGAAGGAACACAGCAAAAGCAGGCCAATGTGTCCCGCGCGCGGATAAATTGGCTGCCTGGCGACAAGCCAGCACAAGACAAACCATACTCGATGTCCCACCTCGAAAGCACACCACGGCAGGAGGTAGGTCAGAACAGTAAGAACCAGCCGGTAAATGCGGAGCGAGAGAAACACGGGATCGGACCTTCCTTTTCTGTTTTGGGTTTGGATTACTGGGTAACGGCTCGCGGCTAGAGCACGCGAGCACCACCGAATTCGAGCTTTCCGCGCGCGCTTGCATGAACTCGCGGATACGTCTAGTCCGCAGCGACCGCGACCGGCGCCGCGTCTGGTTTGGAAAACGACGCAAAGAAATGGTCGTACAACCGCAACACCTCCGCCTTGCTGAAATGGTTCTCGGCATAGGCGCGCCCGTTCGCTCCCATGGTCTGGCGCAGCGCGCGATCCGCTCGCAAGGCCAGCGCTTGCGCGGCGAGCGCGCGTGGATCCTCGGGCAGGACGACGGCACCGCATTGCGCCTCGCGTACCAGCCGGGACGCCTCGCTTTCGGCATTGGCGGCGCACAGGACAGCCTTACCCGCCGCCATGTAGGTGAGCAGCTTGGACGGAATCACGGCATCCTTGACGGCCGCTTTCTGGTTCAGGATCAGGGCGTCCGCGGCGGCATACATCTGGCAGAGCCGGTCCGCCGGCTGCAGGGGCAGGACGCAAAGATTGGGAAGGCCGGACGCCCGCGCGGCGTCTTCGACCCGAACCCGCTCTTCCCCCTCGCCCACGATTACCCAATGGAGGCCCGCGTCTTCGCGGGTCAATTCAGCCGCGCGCACGATATTGAGTAAATCCTGTTTCTTTCCCATGTTCCCCGTGTGCAGCAGGAGGAAATGGTCCTCGGCAATTCCATGCGCGGCGCGAAACGAACCATTGCTCGTAATTGGGCGGATGGCTTCCGTATCGCCCCAGTCCGGTATGCGCAGAAGATGATCGGCCGCAAGCCCTTGTAGCACGAGGCTGGTGCGAAATGCGTCGCACAGGCAGACTACGGTGTGCGCATGACGATAGGCGAACCGTTCAATCGCCCGAGCGCACCGAATCAGGCGCCCTTCGCGCAGAATTCCGGTAGCCAGCGCCGCGTCGGAGGCGAGATCGGTCAGCTTGATCGTGTAGGGTACATTTCTGATCCGGCCGATCGCGCAGGCCGCCAGAGCAAGAGCGGGCGGCGGACACGAACAATAAATGACGTCGCAAGGGCCCGCCGCCAGGCCCGCCAGCAGCGCCGCGAGGGTAAAAGAGAAATCGTGCAGCAGCCGCTGCGCAAGCGAACTGGCGCGCCATGGAATGAAGTGCAGCACGCGCCGGATCTCCACTCCGTTGCGCAGCTCGAGCTGGGTGAGTCGGCCCCGGTATTCTTTCCAGGTCCGCCACTCCGGATAATACGGAAAGGCGGTGACCACCCGCACGTCATGGCCCGCCGCCGCCAGATATTCGCTCAGGCCGGTCGTGAAGGGAGAGACTGAGGTACGTTCCGGAAAATAGTTGATGCCGAGAATCAGGATGCGCATGGTCATCTCTCCCGATGGAAGGTTTTGAGCGAGGGGTTGCGGAGAGCGTTAACCGTTGGAGCGCACGGCCAGGGCTTTTTTGTTTTTGTTCAGGCGCCCGGCGTTGTCGAGTTCCTGGGCAATCCAGGCATAGGTGACGGCCAGTCCCTGTTCGAGTGAAATGCGCGGCTCCCAGCCCAGCACCTGCCGCAGCAATCGGTTGTCGCTGTTCCGGCCACGCACGCCTTGCGGTTTTGTGGTGTCGTGCTCTTTGACGAGGCGCTTGCCCGCGATTCCCGCAATCAGATCGACCAGATCGTTGATTGAGATGAGCCGGTCGGTGCCCAGGTTCAGCGGGCCGGGGAAATTCGACGACATCAGGCGCAACAAGCCCTCCACGCAGTCGTCGATATACATAAAGGACCGGGTCTGCTCCCCGTCGCCCCAGACTTCGATAACTCCGCCATCATCGGCCAGCGCCACTTTCCGGCTCACGGCGGCGGGAGCCTTCTCGCGGCCTCCCTCATAGGTACCGAGCGGTCCATAGACGTTATGGAAGCGCACGATCTTGGTGTCGAGCGCATAATCCTGCCGGAAGTAGCGGCAAAGCATTTCGGTGTAGAGCTTCTC
>Ga0187847_10004629_pt1 | contig 10063 bp, 8 predicted proteins | sample June2016WEW_4_10_FD_132458 | JGI IMG/M metagenome (GOLD analysis project Ga0187847, IMG submission 132458) | Peatland microbial communities from SPRUCE experiment site at the Marcell Experimental Forest, Minnesota, USA - June2016WEW_4_10 | ecosystem: Environmental > Terrestrial > Soil > Wetlands...
ACGGTGCAATTGCGACACGATCACGCGCTCGGTTCCATTCACGATGAACGTGCCGTTGGGCGTCATCAAGGGAATGTCGCCGAAGAAGACCTCTTGTTCTTTAATATCGCGGATGGTCTTGTTGCCGGTCTCGGCGTCCTTGTCGTAGACGGTGAGGCGCACCGTGACCTTGAGCGGCGCGGAGAATGTCATGCCGCGCTCCTCGCACTCCTGCTGGTCGTATTTGAGCTGCAGGCTCACCGGGTCGCCGCACTTGTTGCAGAAGTCAGGCGTGTTCTTGTTGTAAGTGCCGCACTTCTGGCAGAGCACGTCGCCGGGCAGGAAGGGATTAGTGATGACCATGGCCCCGCAATGCACGCAGGCCGTGCGCAGGTGGTGCAGGCCCTTCAGGTGGCCGCACTTGCACTCCCAGTTGCCGATCGAAAAATCCACGAAGTCCAACTGCGAGATGCCGCGGAAGTCTGTAATCGGAAAGACCGACACAAACACCGACTGCAGCCCCGAGTCGTCGCGCTCATTGGGCAGCTTATCCATCTGCAGGAACCGCTCATAGGAGCGCCGCTGCACTTCGATCAGGTTGGGAATCTGGGTTGCCGTGGGAATCTTGGAAAAATCGAGCCGGCTGCGAACCGCGCGCTTCTCGTTAGGCATGATCACTCCTGAGCCTCGTATGCTCGGCGTCCGCCCCGTCTGGTGGCCGCGCCGCGCCGACGCCCGAGTCTCGGTGGCGCCAGCAAAATAACGAAATCATTCGAAGAATTCCGACAAGCGAAACTTGGGATTCCAGTTTCGCTTTTCCGTTTCCGGCACGTATCCGGAAAGAAACCCAGGTCAGGCGGGCTCCCATGAAAGCTGTGTCAAAGTTCGCGGTTGATCTTGCATGCTGCGGGCAGGTGCGCTAGACTGCGCACAAATGGAAGAAGCACGCGCACGGCAGATTCCTGAATCGGGATCAAACCGTAACGGGAAGTTGTGCTTCACCCTGCAGGACGAGAACCCTCCATGCAGGACAATAGGGAGACACGAAAAGCCCGTAAGGACGCAATGCCTCACGAGCGCAGCTCGATGCCTGTGCTCCCAATCGAGTTTTCTGCCATTGCCCTCGCCGATCGCAAAATCCGCTTCTGCCGCGAATTGACCGCTGCACGACCATTCAACGGCCGTCCTGCCTGACCACAAGATGAACCGTTGATTGAAAAGAACTTAGTGAAATCAAGTTGCCACGTCCGGAGAGCCCTAACGACTACAAGGCCGCACATTTGGCGTGGAACTTACGCCACACTTTCCGCCGCCCTGCCAACCCCTCCGGCAAGAATCCCGACGAGGCCACGGAGACGCGCAACTTTCATCTTAGCGCGTCCCCGCGCCCCTTGCAAGTCTCGTGCCGTTTTACTTGATCTCGACCGTCGCCACACCCTCAAACTTCTTTTTGATGGCCTCGGCCTCATCCTTGGTCGCGCTTTCCTTGATGGCCTTGGGAGCGCCATCGACCAAGTCCTTGGCTTCCTTCAGGCCGAGCGAGGTGACTTCGCGTACTGCCTTGATGGTATTGATCTTATTGGCGCCAGCATCCTTCAGGATGACCTGAAATTCGGTCTTTTCCTCAGCTGCCGGGGCCGCAGCGCCAGCGCCCGCTCCGCCAGCCACCATCACGGGAGCCGCAGCTGCCGCCGAAACGCCAAGCCGCTCTTCCAGCTTCTTCACCAGGGCCGCCGCTTCGAGCAGGCTCAGGCTTACAATTTGCTCTTCCAACTGTGCGATATCCGCCATGTTTTTCTCCAATCAAAATCCGTTTGAATTCGTGTTACCCACCAATTTCTCGTTCAAAAGGCTGCCCCATGCAGTGGGAAAGTTTCCGATGCGCCAGACCCGCGCCCTTTCCAATGGATGTGCAGCCAAAACCCTAAAAAACAGCCTGCAGCTTGAAGCCCCAATGCGCGTCGTACGCAGTTGCGGGCTACCCGGCTACGAGCTTCCGCGGCTAGGCCGCGGCAAACTTTTCTTTCTCCACGCCTTGGTTCAACACCACGGCCAAATCGCGGCCGGTGGCATTGATCACCGTGGCCAGGCGCTGCGCCGGAGCGTTGATGAGGAAGAGCAGCTTCGAGAAGATCTCTTCCTTGCCCGGCATGGTGGCCAGAGCCTTCACGTCGTCTGCGGTCAGCAGCTTGCCATCCACAATGCCCAGCTTGAACTGGAACTCCGCTGCGTTGTCGCCAGCCCACTTGGCAAAGACCTTGGCCAGAGCCACTGGATCTCCGGCAGTGAACGCAACCGAGTTCACGCCCTTGAGACCCTTTAACGCCGCCTCAACCTGCGTGCCGGTGCCTGAAATCGCGGCCAGCTTGTTCTTGACCACACGATACTTGCCACCAGCCTCGCGGACCACCTTGCGCAGCTCGTAGTCCTTGGCGACCGTCAGTTTGTTGAACGTGCCAATAATCGCGGTGGTCGAGGACTGGAGCTCCGCTGCCAGCGTCTTTACCTTCTCCGCTTTCTTTCCTTTTGAAATTGCCATTGCCTTCGCTCCACTTCGGCCAGGTTTCAGGTTTTAGGTGTCAGGTTTCAGAATCTTGGACTCGCCTTGAACCTTGCCGCTGCCGTCGCCTCTTGCGCCGCATCAGGGCGCTCATTTCAAAATCTTCGCGCTCTCAAATCTGCGCGCCAGGAACCATTCCCGATGGATTGATAAACTGCCTGATCCCTGAAATCTGTCTCTCAGTGCTTGCCCGCCGCGTCGGCTACTGCCGTATCGAGCGGTATGCCGGGGCCCATGGTCGAGCTCAGCGTGGTGCTCTTGATGTACTTGCCCTTGGCTGCCGCGGGCTTGGCGCGCACGATCGAAGAGATCACAGTGGTCGCGTTGTCGATCAACTTTTGTGGATCAAAGCTCAACTTGCCTACCGGCACGTGCACCAAGCTGGTCTTGTCGGCGCGAAACTCCACCTTGCCGGCCTTGATCTCCTTAACCGCCGCGGCCACATCCATGGTCACGGTTCCGGTCTTCGGGTTCGGCATCAGGCCCTTTGGTCCCAGCACCTTGCCCAGACGGCCCACGACTTTCATCATGTCGGGCGTCGCGATCAGCGCGTCGAAGGCAGTCCAGTTTTCTTTCTGGATCTTCTCGACCATCTCTTCGCCGCCGACAAAATCTGCGCCGGCCGCCTGCGCTTCCTTCTGGCGGTCGCCGGTGGCAATCACGGCCACGGTCTTGGTCTTGCCCAGCCCGTGCGGCAGCACAACGGTGCCTCGCACCATCTGATCGGCGTGGCGCGTATCCACACCCAGACGCAGCGTCAGATCGACGGTCTCGTCGAACTTGGCGTACTTGACCTGCTTCAGGAGATTGACTGCTTCAGGCAGCGGATACGCCGGCCTGGTGATAGCGGCGCGCGCCTTCGCGATATTCTTACCAGTTGCCATCGTTCCCTCGTCTCCCACCGCTTTTGCCAGCCCGCATTCGCGGGAGCGTTAGCCGTTGAGGCCCACGCTCAAAAGCCGTGGTGCAATTGACTGCCAGAGATTTCCTCTGGACACATTCAATGATTTTATCGGAGTGGACCCGGAATTGCAAACTAGATGGCCCCATTTAACCAGATTGCCGGCAAAAGAATAGCAACCCCACAAACAGCGCCGTCACAGCCGCGGCGACAATGCATTCGACATGCTCAAACGAAGGGCAACAGATCGGAAAGGACTTTACTGCTAACGTAATCCAAACAAGAACCGTGAAATCGCTCAACGCGATCGCGAGCTTTGTAACCGAAAACTTCCCGGCCCCCCAAAATCCTTTCGGCTGTAAAGGCTCATGATTATGGAAGAGCGATGCTCCAAGGACCGCATCCTCAACACTCTCAACTTTCTGCTCCCATGCTTCTTGCCAATACTTGCTTCCTCGGTTTTGGAGCGTCCAAGCCACACTACAAACAATGCCGAAACACGCAATGACAAAAGGAAGATCGACACTACTTCTGTTGTTGCTCAGTTGCGCGTACGCTACGAACGCAACACTGATGAACCCCCAAAAGAACAGCGAACGATGCCAGAATCTTTCGATTTCGAATCTTCTGGCCTCCGCCGCATATCGCAGAATCTCTTTCTTCTGCTCCTCACTTGCCTTTGAAACATCTAACTTCGTGCGCTCAGCAGACATTGAATCCCCCTCGCGCGGATTCTACTCCAGAGTGCGTCGAGTGCCCCAGGTTTCGCTTCTGCGGCATAGGAAAGCGCAATTCTATCCAGCCACTCGGCCCGCGCCGTAGGCGCAGCGTTTGTTAGCCCCGCGCTTCAGCGTGGGGAACAGGAACCCATGATGATACGGGAGTCCTGTAAGGACGACGCAAGCGAGGTTGAATCGGCCGCACGTGGCATTTATCGATGGAAAGAAACGTGCATCGTCCCTACGGGACTCCGTTCTGATCGGGTTCGTGCACAATTCCCCACGCTGAAGCGCGGGGCTAAATTCCAGCGCGCCTACGGCGCTCGTCCTTCGATTCGCTGAATGCGCGGTAATACAATTGGAGTCCCGTAGGGACGGCGCAGACATGGCACACACGTACACGAGCAATTTTATTCACTGTATCTTCAGTACCAAAGAACGTAAGCCGTTGATTGCGGCGGACCGCAAGGCGGACCTCTACGCATATATCGGCGGCATCGCGCGCAGCGAAGGCTTCTCTCTCGTGGCAGCCGGCGGAACGGCTGACCATGTTCACCTTTTATTTATCCTGCCGGCGACGCAAGCCCTCGCCGCGACCGTGCAGAAGCTCAAAGGCAGTTCTTCCCATTGGATGGGAAAGGGCTTCTCATGGCAGGAAGGCTACGGTGCATTCAGCGTGAGTCCGTCGCAGGTGCCCTTGGTAAAGACCTACATCCAGGGCCAGGAGCAGCACCACTACAAGCACAGTTTTGAGGAGGAATTCACCACCCTCCTGCGCAATTGCGGAATCGAATACGATCCGCGATACATCTTCGGATGACGCGGATTTCCGTCGTCCCTCCGGGACTTGAGAACCGTGCGGCGGCTTCATTCCCCACGCCGAGGCGCGGTACTCTCAAAACGTTGCGCCTACGGCGCGCGGGCTCTTCGCGAGCACGGCGAAGATCCTACCCGTCGCAACTCCCCGCGCGCCGAATCCCTCGGCTAGGAGTTCTGGAAGTCCGCACATGTCGTCATGCGCCCGGGCAATTTGCGACAATTCATGCATTAAAGAAGAAAAGATTTACCTAGATTTAACGCAGGGGTGCAATCGTCTGCCTTTTCTGTCTCTCGCCACATCTCTATCCTATTGAAAACAAACAAAGCGAGATGGAGCTCAAATTGCTAACTTAATGGCACCCCCCTACACATGTGAATTAGAAAGACTGCAATCTTCCGACATGAATTTTGCGAGGATGCAGCAAGGAAGGTCGATGAAGAACACAGTTAAGCTGTCCGTTCTGCTCGTTTCTATTCTTGCCTTGGCGGCTGGAGCCTCCGCTACTACCATCACACTCGCTAGTTCGCCAGGCACCACCAACTACGTCGGATATGTTGCAACCAACCCCTACGCCGAGCCCGCGGCCAATAACACCTTCGACAATTCCCAATTGGCATCGGGAAGCGGCGCTGCCGCCATTGCAGTGACGAACCCTGGTGGCTGGAGCAGCGCGCTCACTGGTTCAGTGTGGATCTCCAATGTTGCAAATTCTGGCCCGACCGAGCCCGACTATGTAGCCCCATACGGTTATTACACCTACACCGAGACGTTCATCGACCCCGGTGACACGACGATCGCCAGCGGAAGCCTTTCCATCATGGCAGACGACACCGCAGCGGTGTTGCTGAATGGCACGTTGATCGCAGGTTATGAATCGCTCGGCGACGACAGTCATTGCGCCACCGGGGGCGCGGGCATCTCCTGCGGCGGCAGCTACACGTTCAACCTGGGCGGGATGAACCTTGTCTATGGCATCAACACGCTGACCATCGTCGATCTGCAGGCGGGCACAGGGGGGACAGGCGATGCTGCAGGTATCGATTATTACGGAACCATCACGACTGCTCCGGAACCCCGTACGTGGGCACTGCTCGGCTCCGGTCTGCTCGGCCTGATGTTTCTGACTCAACGCCAGGCAAAACCCTCTGTCATTCACAACGTACGAACTCCCGCCCTCGAGCGGCTTCATGGTACCTCTATCCCGAAGACTGCCTCCCGACCCTGCAACCGCCGCCCGCTGTAGCCTTCGCGTTCAGCACCGGTATTGGCCGGGGCGCGCCGGCAGAGTCTGGATGCCGTCAAAGGCGCTCTCGTCGTAACTCTTCTTTGCAAGCAATTCCTTGGCGGCTGCCTCCGGATGCGGAGGCGGAGACTTGGGCTCCGCTGCTAACCAGTGCAGCGCCGCGTCGCGCGCGACGGCTGTTTCCCCTCTGGCGTCGACCGGTTCTTGCATCGGCAGCGGCGCGATTGATTCGATCGTCATGGCGCGATCGGGATCGCTGGCACTCGCATTGTTGAGAGCCGAATCGTCTCTCGGGCTTGCCTCATTATTCCCCGCAGGAAAAAAGAGCCGTCTCAATGCGCTGAGCCGCGTGGACGTTTCGTAAGCAACCGCATCTTCAGCCTGCGGCGATTCCGCGGCAGGCTTTTGTCCAATATCCGCAGCAAAGAGATGCCCGACTGCTACGCGCGACGAACGCGGTGGGATGAATGCCGCCGCGTCGCGTGCAGGCGCTTCCGAAGGCCACCATGGAACCACTTCCGGCGCTTGTTCGGCTGGCGAAACCTCCGGTTGCGCGGACTCGTCCGGTTGCGCGGAAACTTCAAGGGGCGCAGGCGCAGCGGAACCTCCCTCGGGCGCGACCGGGCACGGCTGCATTGCCAGCAAAAGAGAGATCGGATCGATGTTTCGCGGGACGACGGGAATCGCTGGCCCAGGTCGCGGCGCTGGCCGTGCCTCGCGTTCTTGCTCCACCAGAAGGGACTCAGGTAAAGGCGCTGACCCGGAAAACGCCGCCATCCCCATGCCGTCTCGCCCTGACATTTCCGAGCCTGCGGGTGCAGCCGGAGCGGCGAGTGTGTCTGGCCGAGCGGCATTATCTGTAAGTGCGAGCGTCTCGCACACCGGACTCGGGAGCGCCGCTCTAGAAACAAGGCGTGAACTTCGTGCCAACGTCCATGATGCAACCCTCCTCTGCCTGCGCAGGTGGCGCGCCATCTCGCTCACGGAATGGCGGAAGCTCTCGTCGGCATGGACCAGGTTTATGCGGTTCAGCACGCAACCGACGGCAGCGGCATTCAGGCGAGCGGCATTCAGACGTTTGAGGCTGGTGGCAGATGCGTGCAGTTGCGCACGCGTGGTTTTGCCCGACTCGATCACGAGAATGATGCAATCGGCCTGGCGCGCCATGCGTTCGGCTCGCGCTGAAATGGCGAGCGGCGCGGCATCGATGAGCAGCAGATCCGGTTTGCCAAGTGCTCCCAGCATCTCTTTGATGCGGCCGGCAATCGTGGTTACGCCCACTTCCAGGCCTGCTCCGGTGAAGACGCAGTTTCGCAGTTGGCCATCCTTCGCGGCGTACTCGATTGCCGAAGCCAGCCGGAGCATATGGTCCTGGGCCACTTCGTCCGATACCTCATTGAAGTCGGGCAACTGCGCCATGGGCGCAAATCCCAATATGTCGTCGACGTCCGACGCGACGTACACGCGCGGGTCCATCTTGTGCCGCGCAATTGCGGCCGCAACGCCCATTCCCATAAACCCAAATAGCACCAGGAGCGCGTTGCGGATGACGCCGATGTCCGATGGATTCGCCGGAGGAACTACAGCCTCGGCCGAGTGCGCCGGCGGCGTGGGCTGAATATAGACCAGGCTTTGTGCCGTCAAAACGGGCCAACACCGCACCCCATAAATCACCGCAAGAACCAGTCCAATCAGCGCAAAGCTGAGCGCCAGACCGCGATGCATGCGCAGGCTGCGCTTGAGGTCGAGCCGGAAGCGCGCCTGCCCGGCGTTCGCGGGGCGCGGCGCCGTGAACACCCGTGGAGCACCGTCCGTCAGTGGTGACGAATGCGAGAGCCCGTGGATGTCGAATGTCCGGTTCATAGCACCGCTCCGAGATAAGCAAGGCTTCTGAGCTGGCACAGCGCATTCAAACGCTGCAACAGGTAGGTGGCGCGCACAAATCCCGTCTTGGGGGCAAGAACGATTTCGCCGGGTTGAGAGCAATTGCCCGCGATTTCGCCGGGTTGAGTACGTCGTTCAACGTGAGAACGCGCGAATAGGTCTTTGAGGACCACTGGTCCACCGGCTGTGGACTTATCATGAGGCCCCTTTCGATTGCCTACGCAACTATATGGTGCAAGTAACGGAGCTTTCGTTTCACAATGGTCAGTTTCACCGTAATGGGAAACTCTACGTTCTGCCGCTCCTCCCCCTTATGCAGATGGTCGATCCCCTTGCGGGGTTTCCCTAGCAACTCAGGCGCGCCACGAAGATCGTCCTGGATTTCGGCCTTAGGCGCTGATAATACTGGCCGTGGTCACGCTGGATTGGCCCAGATACGCCTGCTGGCGCCAGGTCGCGAACACGGCGATTGGCAGCCTTCGCGCGGGCCGATGAAACCTCGCAGACAGCGCGGGCCCAGGCGCATGGATTCCTGAGGAAAATCTTGCAGTCCTTACGGACGGAAAGTTCGGCGAGCCTCGCACCACGTCCACGGGTGGCCGTGGGCGATGGGTGCAGTTGCGTTACCCTTACGGCTCAGTGAATCTTTGATGTGTTCAATTCTTGTCAGGAATGGGGAAATAAAAAAAATCTCTGGAGGTCTACAGCGGCGCCGCAGAACTTCTACGTTGCGCGTGGCCTCCAGAGTTCACCGAAAGGGAGTCAAATCTCTTGACTCCGCAAAAATCAGTGCCTGACATCGATGAATGCGGATGGCCTGATTCTTTACAAAGTACAGCTAAGCGTCAAGAAGAACAATGCCGCTAAGGTGGAAACTGCCGATCGGGGAAGTGCGTCCTTGGGTACATCACTACGCGGGATATGAGTAACCATTTTTCGATTACCTAATGTGTACTCGTGCGCCCTCACGCCTCCGTCATGTCCTTGCCCTTGGCCTCGCGCCCCAGCGTCGTCAGTCCCGCCAACGCCAACGCCACCACGGCAACGGTCACGGCCAGCACCGCCGGATAACTGCCCCAGCGCTCGGCGGCCAGCGCCTGTCCTTTGCCGTTCCACGATGTGATGAGCGCGCCCAATTGGTAGGCCAGTCCCGGTGCCGTGGCCCGCACCGGAGCCGGCGACAACTCGGTGAGATACGCCGGAACCACGCCCCACGCGCCCTGCACCATGAATTGCATCAGCACCGCGCCGATACCCAGCGTCACGGCCGTGTGGCCATAGGCGTAGAGAGGAATGACTGGCAGCGCCAGCAAGGCTGCGGTGATAATCGCGCGTTTGCGGCCCCACGTCTCCGAGAGCGCGCCAAAAGTGATTCCGCCGGCGATGGAGCCGAAACCGTACAACACGCCGATCAAGCCGATCGTCCTGGGCGAGAGCTTTGCCGCCACGGCAAGAAATGTCGGATACACGTCCTGAGTTCCGTGCGAGAAGCTCATGAACGCCGTCATCAAAACCACAAGGAACAAAAACGTGGGCAGGAAATGCACCAGTTGCTTCGGCCACGTGGGCGCGGCGTGCAACGCGGCATGAGAGATTCTTTTTTGGTGGCTGTCCGACCACACCGGCGATTCCGGCACGCGCGCCTGTACATAAAGCACCAGCAACGCAGGCGTTGCGCCCATAATGAACAAGCCTCGCCAGCCGATTCCGGGCAGCGCCAGCCCGTGCCAGTGAATCCCGGCAAAGAACAGCCCGAATGCCACCGAGGCCAGGATCGAGCCGAGCGCGTAGCCTTCCTGCAGGAGTCCGGAAAAAGTGCCGCGCCCTTCCTTGGGCAAACTTTCAAATACAAGCGCCGCGCCCACGCCCCACTCGCCGCCCATGGCGACGCCGAAGAGCGCGCGCAGTACCAGAAGCGCGTTGAGCGAAGGCGCAAAGGCGCAGGCCAGCTCGATCA
>Ga0187847_10004630_pt1 | contig 10063 bp, 11 predicted proteins | sample June2016WEW_4_10_FD_132458 | JGI IMG/M metagenome (GOLD analysis project Ga0187847, IMG submission 132458) | Peatland microbial communities from SPRUCE experiment site at the Marcell Experimental Forest, Minnesota, USA - June2016WEW_4_10 | ecosystem: Environmental > Terrestrial > Soil >...
CTCGATGACAACCACAGCTCTTGCGCGCACTCATTCGGGCAATTCGCTATCTGTCCCGGTGTTAGAGCGTCCACACATATTCACCCCAGAGCGTGGGCCTACGACCCCTGTACAACCATTCGAGGGCGCAAAATGATCATCAGGATCAGAAACCCTATCAGTCCCATCATGCTGGATGCCCATTGAGGTGATGATCGTGATCTCGCGTGTCCCCGAATGTTGCGAGATAATCAACGACCACTGGACGAACCAGGAAAGGCCCCGCTTCTTCGATCAGACCTTTGCACTCTACGCACTCCAGATGCATATGCTCTTTCATCCAGATCCTGCCGAGGCGCAGTAACAGAAATACAGCAGCGGGCGTCCCCTTCTCCAGTCCGGCGTCAATGTCGAAGAGTTGGGCGGTGACTTCCATGTTAGCGTTGCGATGCTTCGCCTGAAGACGGCTGGAGAGGGAGAACTTCACGAGGAATTGCTTCTCGTGAGCGAGATGCAGCAGCAGCTTCTGCACAAGGCTGTCTGCGGCTTCCAGAATACGGGGCCAACCTTGTCCGCACAAGATCGTCTTTTCTAATCCCGTGTAACGGCGACGAATCTCAGCGTGCTCCTCGTCCAGATGGCGCAAATCAAATGCATTCGTCTCAAACATTGTCGGCAAAGTTTTCATCGTCCTTTGAGAGTAGCTGTGCAATTCACCTTCCTATCTCCTCCAGATGGAGGCACGCAAGACGTAATTAAGAAGAAATCCACAAATGCATGAAAACATTGGGAGTGTCTGAATTCAGGAGTAAGAGACTGCGGCGGTTGCTGCTTGGTAATGATGGTTACCGGACGCGAACATGAAACGTAATATGTTCCTTCTTACACTCTCTGCCGATTTCTACACTGTCGATTTCCTGACGAGGGTCGTAAGCGTCGTCCGGAATGAATCGATTAATATATTTGAGTTACCACGGAAAAAGTCGAACTGATCGCTCGAAACCTATGAACACAGCCCTGATCATTGTGGATATGCAGAACGATTTTGTGGAAGGCGGTGCGCTGGCTGTAGCTGGTGGTCGGGCATTAGTCCCCGTTATCAATCAAGTCGTACATAAACTCGGCAAAACTGAGCTGGTGGTGACTTCGCAAGACTGGCATCCAGCTGAGTCACGGCACTTCGACAAATGGCCGGTCCACTGTGTGGCAAACACCAAAGGTGCCGAATTAGAAGCGGGCTTGAAGCTGCCTGAAAACACAATCCATATCGTCAAAGGCATGTCGGGATTAGACGACGGTTACTCGGCCTTTGAGGGTCGCGAACACAAAGAGGGCGGAGAAGCCCTCGAACAAATCTTGCGCGAACATGATATCGACGCCGTCCTCATCTGTGGAATCGCTACAGATTACTGCATTAAAGCGACGGCCCTGGATGCAGTGAAATTGAAATACCACACAACTCTGATCACGAACGCATGTGTGGGTGTCAGCCACCCGACGACCGAAGCGGCGCTGCAAGAAATGGCAGCGGCAGAGGTTGTGATGATGCAGTGGGCGCTCTAGTGATGGGTCGGTTTGGACTTCGCTTGCCGGGTATCTGGTTCGCAACCAGCAGATTGCCGAAGCCGTAGTGATGGCCAAAAAACATCTCGAAGGTGTGGAGGACGACCCCATCGTACTCAACGGTGCCGCCTATCTGCTTGCCCAGGCCAACAGCGATCTGCCATTTGCTGAGCTAAAGACACGGAAGGCGCTGGAGATATTGGATAGGGAAACCGCGGACACAGCAATCGGCGAGGCAAATGCGCGATCCTTTGAGCGCACCGGCATGTTGACCGCGACTTGGGACACGCTTGGATTCATCCTGTTCGAAGAAAATAAGCTGGACGAGGCTCGCGACTTTCTTGAAGCTGCGTGGCGGAACCGCCCCGATCAGGAGGTCGGCGAGCACTATGCGCTAACGCAAGAGGCACTCGGCGATGCGGGGGCCGCGTTGCGCACCTATGAACTGGCTCACAGCATCCATGCGCCCGCAAACGCGCCATTCGCTCAACACGTCGAGAGTAATATTGAGCGCCTCAAGAACGCAGGAGTTGCCTCCTCGGTCAAAGCCGATGCAGTCCAGATCCTTCAGCAGGAACGCGCTTCCAAGGTGAAACTCAAATCACCTTGTCATTCATACTGCTCCGCCACTTTCCGACTGCAACTGGCTTCCAACTCGTCCATAACGGTGATGCGCGTCAGCGGTGATCCGGCACTCGAACCCGCAACTGAATCGATCAAGCGACTGACGCTGCCTCATCTCGTGCCCACTCATTCCGCCGCGCGTATCCTCCGCGATGCCGTGCTGAGTTGCTCGGCTGGAGCCACAACCTGCGACTTTGTTCTGATGCCGCTCGGCAGCATCAACGCTGAGCGAATCGGCGACTAGGGGCACTTCCGGGCTGAAGCCGGGTGTTACGCCAGGCAAGCGCATCAATGGTCAGATCATTCCTCGATCCTTCGCATAGAGCACGGCTTCGACGCGGCTATGCACGCCAAGTTTGGCAAGGATGTCCTTAACATATCCCTTCACGGTGTGTTCACTGAGACAGAGCCGGGCGCTGATCTCACGATTGCTCAGGCCCTGCGCGATAAACCGCAGCACCGTGAGATCGCGTGGTGCAAGGGCCTTGCCTGCCGGGTTTTGCACCAGGTTTGTGAGCATTCCGGCTGCACGTGGGTCGAGCGCCGCGTAACCTTGCATGACGGCTGAAAGCTGCTCTTTGAGTCGGAGGTTTTCAGCATCTTTCAGAAGGTAGCCACGGGCACCAGCCTGTAGACACGCATTGACAAGATTCTGGTCAATAAATGCGCTGAGGACAAGCACTGCAGTTTGCGGCCTCATCTGGTGAACACGGCGGCAGACCTCTATGCCATCCATGTCGGGAAGTTTGATGTCGAGCAGAACCACATCAGGCATCAGTTCCGCGACGGCGCGGAGTGCGCTTGCACCATTGGCGGCCTCGCCAACAATAACAAAGTGGTGATCCGAGTCCAGAATAGAACGGATGCCCTGGCGGACTATGCGGTGATCGTCTACAAGCAATAAGCGGATCGCTTTCATGCGTGCGTTCCCCGTGGAAGCGGAAAACGGGCTTTGATCATAACGCCACTATCATCGTTATTCGAGATGGATAGTGCTCCTTCGGCGCTGACGGCGGCATCTCGCATGGCTTGGACGCCGAAGCGGAAACGGTCATCTGCAGGATTCAGAGATTGAGCCCCGAGTCCGACACCATTGTCTTGAATGGTAACAACAACAGAGTCCGTTTGATGATCAAGACTGACGATCACGCCCGTGGCTTTTGCATGCTTGCGAACATTGGATAGCGATTCGACAACAATACGGAAAACGGCTTCGCCCACCAAAGCTGGAAGCGGCGGAAACGACGGCACAGCCACAAGCCGGGCGGCAATGCCGGTCTGAACCTCAAACTCCCGGAGCCGTGTTTCAAGCAATGGAAGCAGTTCTCCGCCCCGCGGCAGATAAGGACTGTAAAGGGCAAATATAGCGCTGCGCAGTTCCTCGCTGCTCCGAACCGAGAGATCTCGGATCGACTGCATGTGCGTCTGATAATCGGGTCTGTCCGGCCCGTTCGACATGCACCATCGGGATTCCAGCCCAATACTGAATAGCATTTGCGCCAGGGAGTCGTGCAGCGCATGCGCGATACGGTCGCGTTCACGGACCCGTGCAAGTTGCTCCATCTTCGCGTACAAACGAGCATTTTCAATTGCAACTGTCGCCTGAGCAGCAAACGCGACCAGCAATTCCTCGGCGTCCGGGCCAAAGGTCGCGCCTCCGGGCGGGTTTCCCATAAGAAGTACGCCGAGCGCCATTCCTTTTGCAAGCAGAGGCGCTGACAAAAATGGCCCGACTGCGGGATGACTCTCAGGCAACGCACGCATCAGGAAATGCTGACGCACGTCGTCGAGTCGCAAGGTGCAGCGCTCCCGAATCGAGTATCCCAGCAAGCCGCTGGTGCACGGAGTTACGGCACCGCGAAATGCAATGCCGCTGACTTTGAAGAACTCGACACTGGAATCGCCTTCCTTCAAAACCAGCAGCCCTCCCATCGACGCGTTCAGCAGGCGTGTGGCGGAGTCAACAATCTGCTGCAGCAGGGGCTCCAGATCGAGTTGCGCGGCGATGGACTTGGTCACGTCCATCAATCGCGAGAGTTGCTCAACCCGCTTGCTCAATCTCTCGGTTGTGTCATGGTGTTCCATGCAGCGCCTCAGTGGTAACCGGTTGCAGCAGGTCGGCGATCTGGGACGCATGCTGCGCGAGAACCGGAGACGCATCGAAGATCGAACAGCCTTCCTGATCGGCCCGGATCGCATCCGGCACGTAGGGCAGCGCGCCTATCAGCGGAAGTTCGCCGCGGTTTCGGTGGAGGAACTCCAGGTCCTCCTGGCCGCGGACTTTGTTGCCTACCATTGAGAGGCGCTGAATTCCAATATCATGCGCCAGTTTGACAATCTGCCCGGCCGTATCCAGGCTACGCATTCCGGGTTCGACAACCACGAGAAGGTGATCCACTGCGTGAGCCGTGGCGCGGCCCAGGTGTTCGAGACCCGCGTCCATATCCATGATGAGCAGGTCATTGTGATGGAGCATCAGGTGTGTGACCAGCGCTTTGATAAGCGCGCTCTCCGGGCAGATGCAGCCACTCCCGCCTTCGTCGATGGACCCCATGCGCAGAAGACGAATGCCCTGATGCTGGACGCTATAGAGGTCTGGGATGTCGTCCACACGGGGATTCAAGCGGAAGTATGTTCCGTATGCTCCCTTCTCGGCGCCGGTGCGTTCCTTTATCAGATCACTCATGGCGCTTATGGGCACCAGCTTCCGCCGAAGCTCCGGAGGCAGACCGAGTGCGGAGCCGAGGCACGCTGCGGGATCGGCGTCCACGGCGATGACATGAAATCCACGCGACGCGTAGGTACGGGCGAGGAGCGCGGAAATCGTGGTCTTACCCACTCCTCCTTTGCCTGCGATCGCAATCTTCATAGGTCACTCCAACTGATGCGTTCGATTATTCACTAAATTCAGCAGCTTCTCCACAATAAGTCGCAGCATCACCTGTCCGTACAGGAGTAGCACGGATCAATGGATGCCTGAATGAGCGGAGCGTCGGCCAAATCTGCGTTTAGCAGCATGGGGCGCACCGAAGGCATGTTGGCGAATGTCGGGGTGCGTACCCGAACCCGGTAGGGGACGTCGGAGCCATCCGAGGTAACCGAATAGAACACCTCACCGCGTGGGCCTTCAATACGGCTGATCGCCGTTCCGGCGGGCACTTCGACAAAAGCGGGACCGCGCAACGGCCCGGATGGCAACTGCTTGAGTGCCTGGCGGAGAATGCGGCAACTTTCGAGAATCTCCAGGGCTCGCACAACCAGGCGAGCTCGCACATCACCGGCGGATTCAACCGGGACATTAAATTGCAGCCGGTCATATGCCGCGTAGGGCGCGGCGCGACGGGTGTCCTGCGGCAAACCGGAAGCCCGGGCCGTTGGTCCTACCACGCCGTACGCAATAGCTTGCTCCCGGGTGAGAACCCCAACTCCCGCGCAGCGCGACTGCACCGTTCGATCCTGCGTGAAAATCGGGACAATAGTATGCGTGATTGCACGCTCGATCTCACTTACGGCAGACAGCACCTGCGCGGGATCCGCAAGATCGTGGTTTACCCCTCCAATGCAGTTCATGGCGTAGTTGACGCGGTTGCCCGAGATTGTCTCCAGCACGTCCATGACGCTTTCGCGAATGGCGAAGCAACCCATAAACATCGTCTTGAAGCCCATCAGCTTGGCCGCGATCCCGGCCCAGAGCACATGCGAGTGGAGCCGTTCGAGTTCCGCGAGAATTACGCGCAGGTAGAGCGCTCGCTCAGGAGGTTCAATCCCGGTCAACTGCTCCACAGCCTGGCAGAACGAGAGAGTATGCACGTTGGAGCAGATGCCGCAGATGCGCTCGACGAGCGCGATCACCTGTATGTAATTGCGCCGCTCGGCAAGGTACTCAATGGCGCGGAAGTTGAAGCCGACGTGAAGTTCGACCGCGCGCACGGTCTCGCCTTCGCAGGTCAGGTCGAGTTTGTATGGCTCTTCCAGCGCCGGGTGATACGGGCCAATGGGGAGGCGATAACTCATTGCGGCGGCCTCCCTGGACGAAGATTGATGCCGGGCTTGTCATCCGCCCGCAGCATGAGCGGCTCACTGGTACGCCCTGCAAATGTAATGGCGAAGTAGTCGTGTATTTCGCGCTCGGCCCAATCCGCCGCGAGACAGAGGTCGGCAATGCTGGCAATCCTGTTCGATTCGGTCGCTAAAATGAAGGTCAGCAGGGTGCCGTCGAGGTCCCAATGGTAGTCCATGCGGAATCCTTCATGTTGCTCGACCGCGGTGATGGTGACGAACCGGGCTTGCTGCGTCAGCATCACCTGGGCCAGCGCACGAGCATCGAGGCCCGGCGCAGCCAGCCACCAGGAACCATGCTCCTCGCGCCAGTCGGATGAGACGCCAAGTGTCAGCGAAATAGCCTGCAAGCCGGTCATTTCTTCCCTCCCATGGCAGCGATCATCTCAGTCGCGCGAAGCTCGGAACGGCACTTCTGGCAAAGCCTGCTCGATCCACTGATCTGGCTTGAAACTTCGCCGAAGGCGCGTTCAAGAAGCAACTGGTTGACGGGTTCGAATACCGCGCCGCAACCTGCGCAAACCGGGTAGGGCAGGCGATCCACATGTTTGAGTTCGCCGGACGAGCCATAAGCGTCTGGACGGTCAGCGCTCATGGTCAGCAGGTGCAGAGGGCAGTAATCTACGCAGCGGCCGCAAAATGTACACTTGCCGGGGTCATAGATCCATTCGTAGTCGCGAACGTAGTGCCGGACCTCAATCCCGCCGGACGTACAAACGTAGGCACATGTTCCGCAGCCCACGCATTGTCCGGCATCGTTGGAAACCGCTCCGCGAAAGCTGGCAGGCGTGGGCGGGTACTGCGGGAACAGTACCGTGGCAGGGCCGAGCAAAAGATTGTCCAGCAACATGCGAAGGATATTCACGGCTTCATCCTTGTAAAAGTTGCCACTGAGAGCGCAATCAAAGCAATTGCAAATCCCGAACGCCAGTAAAAACGTAGTGCCGAACGAAGGGTGAGTCGGGCCGTGGCCGCGGCTGCCAGCGAGAGTAGTAGCACGAGAATGATGCATGCAACGACGAACAACACCCCGGACAGAATCGCTCCGCTGCTCGGCAGAACAAAGGCGGCGACAACACCAGTGAGCGCAACCCACTCAAGACCATGGGCCAGTTCCCAGAACGCAAGCTCCGGACCTGCGTATTCGGTCAGAGGGCCCGCATAGATTTCCTGCTCCGCACTGACGGTCGAAAACGGGTTCAGCCGAAGCTTGGCGGGAATGCACAGCAGAATTGCAAATAACGCGATCCAGCGCGCCGGGCTCCCGCCTGATTGGCACGCGTCCTGTAGACGAAGACTGGTGCTCGTCATCGCAATTGCACCAAACGCGGTGAGAAGCACGAGACTGTAACCGATACTGAAAATGGCTTCGCGCGTCGAGCCGACTTCACCGAAGAGAGAGCGCGAGGAGAACCCCGCCACAACGGTGAACAGCGACGGCAATTCGAGCAGCATTATGAGCAGGACAAGATCGCCGCTGAAACCTCCGCTGTTAGGAAGCACAGGCAGAAGCGAGAGCGCGCCGACCATGGACGCGACGGAAAGCAGAGGCCATAGCCTCATCAGGAACGCTTCCGATCCACTGCGCTCTGGCGCCCGCTTGCCCATGAGCTTCACAAAATCAATAAACGGCTGGAGAAACGGTGGACCGACGCGGCGTTGCATGCGAGCCACGGCTTTGCGCTCAATCCATACAAATAACCACGCACATGGCATTGCAAAAAGCAATCCAGGGAAAACAAACAGGCGCAACAGTCCGCTCAGCAGGTTCATGGCTCTGACCTCCTGCCTGACTCTGCGGAACCACGTTCGCTGAGTATTTTCGCGGCCCTTGCAATGCCATTGAGAATGGCATCGGGACGCGGCGGACAGCCGGGAACATAGATATCCACCGGAATGTGGCGCTCAAGCGGGCCCTCGACGACGGGACTTCCGGCGAACGCGTTGCATGATGCCGGGCAAGAGCCGATGGCGACGACCGCCTTGGGCTCGCAGACCTGCCCGTAAACAGTGCGGATGGCGTTCAAGGTGTTTCGCGTGACTGGGCCCGAGATGCACAGAATGTCGGCGTGGCGTGGGCTGCCCTGGAGCAGCACGCCCATTTGTTCAGCGTCGTAGCGCGGTGAGAGGCTTGCGACCAGTTCTATGTCGCACCCGTTGCAACTGCCAGCATTCATGTGGAAGATCCAGGGGCTTCGGCGGCGGCAAGCGCACATGAGGCGTTTCATGAGGTTCATGGCGTGCCTCGCAGTACGGCCAGGAATACGTCCGGAAAGATTGCCGAGGTGAGCAGAACTCCCGCAAGTACCGTGAAAGCAATCACCACCAGGAACGGCTCACGACGGCTTTTCCCGTTCGCAGGCTCAGTGGAGTCTTCTTGTTTTGAAGGCCCCCACCAGATTGCTGTCAACACGCGCGAATACGCAATCAGCGCAAACGCGGAAGAGAGCAGAAAGGCGAACAGCACAAAAGCTCCGGAATGATATGCGGTTTCATACAGCCGCCAGCGAGCCGTGTAACCAAGGGTCGGCGGAATGCCAAGCACTACGAGCATGCCAAGCAGGAACGAGGCGGCGCTCAGAGGATAGCGTGAGGCCAATGCGGGAGCGTCTTCATCAAGTGCACCGTCGGCCTCCGGTCTGCTCAGCGAGGCGAAGAGCAGGGCTTTGGCCAGCGAATGCGCTGCTGCGCCCAACACCGCACCCTGCATCCCAAACTCGCTTGCAGACACCACTCCCATCAGAAGGAAGCCCATGTCTTCCACGGTGGAGAGCGCCAGCAATCGCTTGAGATTTCGCTGGGTCAGCATCAGGAATCCGCCGATAAGCGCGCTGATGGCCGCGACCGCAATCCATAATCCGCCAGGGGTGAGCAGCCATGGGTGTGTTTCGGAAAGCGCGATCAACTCGCCGAAGGCGGCAATGTCCACGACCGCCACGATCAGGCCCACGAACAGCGACGGCACCGCTTCGGCAACCTCAGGCAACCACAAAAACAATGGAACAACCGCAAGCTTCAGCACGAATCCGGTGACCAGCAGTGCGCGCGCCCATTCCGGTGCGCTGTGCAAGAGTGCGAACTCGCCACCGGCGAGCGCGCAGACGGACAACAGAACAGCCGTGAAAAACGCCCAGGATGCGGTACGCGATTGCGAAGCGAGCCAGACGAGAAGCAATGCAACAAGAGACGATGCTTCGAGCAACACGAGGCGCAACAACGCATTGGAGATTGCCGCACCGGCGACCGCCATGATACCGCTGAGAATCATCAACCAAAGCAGCCCTCGCCACTGTCGGGTTGAAGCTGCAACCAGGCACAAGGCAACCAAAGCAATCCCACAGCAAACAGTGAGTAACAGCGGCACGTCCTTAAGCGTGTTCAGTTGAAAATGGGCCACCGGCGACGACCAGTAGCGTATTGCGAAGATTCCGAGCAATGTCAAAACAACCGTCCAGGTGGATGCGCGGCGTTGCAGAACATTCACAACGCGTGCGGCCATTTCCGCGACCGACATCACACGTCGCCAGAACGCCAAATAATACTGGTCCACGTCTGCATGCGTGAAGAATGCTTTCCATTCTTTTTTCAGCACGGCAGAAAAATCGCTCGCCGGGAACCTACCTGTGCCGGGTAGCGGCTCACCGCCTGTAAACACGCCCCCACCGGAGCCGGCGGCAGCCCCACTCGCAAGCATGACTCGCGTGGGTCGGAGCGCCGCGAAGACAATCGCTCCCAGCACGGCTGATACCAGGGCGAATGCCAGGCCTCCCGAAATCCACCAGGCGCCGGCAGGAGTAGCCAAGCCGAGCCACGAAACTTCCACAACGGGTGACAGACC
>Ga0187847_10004635_pt1 | contig 10059 bp, 6 predicted proteins | sample June2016WEW_4_10_FD_132458 | JGI IMG/M metagenome (GOLD analysis project Ga0187847, IMG submission 132458) | Peatland microbial communities from SPRUCE experiment site at the Marcell Experimental Forest, Minnesota, USA - June2016WEW_4_10 | ecosystem: Environmental > Terrestrial > Soil > Wetlands...
TACCCCGCCGGCGGCCCGCCAGCAATTCGTGGAATTGTCCAGCGCGCTAGGCGCTTTTTTGGTGGTCGAACGCTTCCCTCACCTCGCGTTCGGCGCGGGCCCAGTCTTCCTGAGGATCGCCGGGCGCGCCGTGGCGCTCCAGATAAATCTGATAAGCGCGCTGACGGATGGCCGAGTCCAAATCTCTAGCCGCAGTGGGCAGCGGTTCGACAGCGGATTTCTTTAAGCCGGGCAGAGGTGTGGGTGCTGCTTCGGGTTTTTGCGGCCTTTGCGCGGACATTTCAGCTGCGATTTTTTCTGCCTGGGTCGCTGGCTCAACTGCTGCGGGAACGTTCGATCCGTCCGTTGGAGCGCCTTTGGGCTTGTCGCTAATGTTAACGCTGTTCTTGCTCCGGATGGAGGTCGTCTTGGGGGATTTTGCTTTTGCCATTATCGGGTACTCCTTACAAGTGCCTAGATGAATTAATGAATCGAATTGCTGCAAAAACCACATAAATCACATTTGCTCGCGAGGAAACTTACCCCGCATCTATGAAAAAAGGATGTCTTTATCATAAACCTTGCAGCGCTGTGGATGGAGTGAAATTAGATGAAAATTGGTGGGCGTGCCCCGCGAAGAAAAGCAGATTCCCCACGCGTTCTCGCTGACGCTCCGACGATGCGCGAGGAATCTGCTGTTTGTTTGGCCGGACGGCCCACTCTTTCGCGTTCTTTTTCGCGCCCTCTCCGAAAGGGTGGGAACATCAAGCCTTACTTCAGCGATGCCTGCAGCTTCTTCGACTTCTCTTCCACGCCTTTGGCAAGCTTCTCTTTGTGCTGAGTCAGTTTCTTGGCAACGTCTGCATCGGCGAGGCCAATCATCTGCGCGGCGAGAATGCCGGCATTGGTTGCGCCGGGTTTACCAATGGCAACGGTCGCAACCGGAATCCCAGCGGGCATTTGAACGGTAGCCAAGAGTGAATCCATGCCATTCAACGACGTCGCTGGAATGGGCACGCCGATAACCGGCAGAGTCGTATGCGCCGCGATGACTCCGGCAAGATGCGCGGCGCCGCCGGCCCCGGCGATGATCACGCGAATGCCGCGACTGGCGGCGTTTCTCGCATATTCGGCGGTGCGGTCGGGCGAACGGTGCGCCGAGGTCACGTCAATTTCATAGCCGATGCCGAAATCTTCAAGGGCCTTGCCCGCCTCACGCATAATTTCAAGATCAGAATCACTACCCATCACGATGGAAACTTGCGGTTTGCTCATTATTTTTTCCTTATGAATTATTTTTTCAGCGCTCTCGCCGCTATGTCTTTGCGGTAATGCGCCCCTTCAAAACTAATCTTGCCGGCGGCTTCATAGGCTCGCGCAACGGCCGATTCCAAATCGCTGCCCCGTGCTGTCACTCCTAGCACGCGCCCACCAGCGGTGTAATATTCGCCGTCACGCTTCGAAGTCCCGGCATGAAAGACTTTCACGCCGTCAATTTTTTCCGCGTCAGCCAAGCCGGACATCTTTTTTCCCACCGCATAGCCGCCCGGATAGCCGCCCGAAGCCACCACCACGCACACCGCTGCATCATTCGACCATTTGAAATCGCCATCGCTGACGCGGCCATCGACGGACGCTTCCAGCGCATCGAGCAAATCGCTTTCAAGACGCATGAGAATAGGCTGCGTTTCCGGGTCGCCAAAGCGGCAGTTGAACTCAAGCACCATGGGGCCTTTCGCGGTCATCATTAATCCGCAATAAAGAATCCCTTTGTATTCGGCGCCTTCGGCCTTCATGCCTGCCACCACCGGACGCGCCACATGCTGCACCAGCCAGTCGCGCATGGCGTTGTCCATGATCGCCGGAGTCGAGTACGCGCCCATGCCGCCGGTGTTGGGGCCGGTGTCGCCATCACCCACGCGTTTGTGGTCCTGCGCGGCGACCAGCGGCGCGACCCGTTCGCCGTCGCTGATGACCAGAAACGAAAGCTCGTCGCCCTTCAAACACTCTTCGAGCACCACGCGCGCGCCCGCTTCGCCGACCAGCTTGCCGCTGAACATTTCGGCGGCAGCTTCGGCGGCTTCTTCTTTGGTGGCGCAAACAACCACGCCTTTGCCAGCGGCAAGGCCATCGGCCTTCACGACTACTGGCGTGGAGAAATGCCCGAGGGCTTTGCGCAGTTCTTCCATCGAATCGCAAATCGCATAGTGTGCCGTGGGAATGCGGTGGCGCTGCATGAACTCTTTCGCAAAGCTCTTGCTCGACTCCAGTTGCGCGGCGGCGCTGGTGGGGCCGAAGATGCGCCATCCCCGGCGCTGAAATTCGTCCACGATGCCCATTTGCAGCGGCACTTCCGGGCCAACAACGGTGAGATCAGGCTGAATGCGGTTCGCCAGCTCGACCAGTGAATCGACGCTCTTCACATCCACGGGGAGACACTCGGCGTCATCCGTGATTCCGCCGTTGCCGGGCGCGCAATAAATTTTGGAGACGCGCGGCGATTGCCGCAGCTGCCATACCAGCGCGTGCTCGCGCCCTCCGCTGCCGATGACGAGAATTTTCATGAAGATTTAGGTTAGGGAACGTCGCGTAGGAATGTCAAACGGGAGCGCTGGCTCAAAGATTGGGCCTGGATGCTTTAAGGTGTAATTTCAAACACCACGCCTTGGTTTTAGCTACCACCCTCCCACGTCGTCCCATAAAAATTGCCGTTCACTCGCGCCAATTTTTATGGCTGCAGTCGATGTGATCGCGGGATCCCTACTTGGTTGCGTTCACCAGTACGGCCACGGAGCGCGTCAAGTTTGTCGTACCCACAATAATGTCCGGATATAGGTCTCCGCCTAGGCGCGCGGTTTGTATTGACTCGATGCCCGCATTCTCCATGAAGAACTGCGGGGGCAGAAATCTTCCATCGCCTTTTCCAGTAAGGACTTCTATGCCATCACTCAAGTATTCTGGGCCTGCCACAACCACATCCAAGTAACCGTCCCCATTGAAGTCGTCAGCCACCAGCGCCCCTTGCTCAACGTTTAACGTTTTGACGGCCGGCAGAAAACTGCCGTCCCCGACGCCGAACAGAATATCCAGTTCATAATCGTGCGTAAGCGCCAAATCTTCAATGCCGTCGTTATTAAAATCTCCAGCTAAAATATTGCAAAGCGATGTGCTTGTATAGCTGCGCACTTCAGGTTGTTGAAAAGAGCCATCGCCCTTGCCTGCCAAAAGAGCAATATAGCCTTTTCCATCAGCCTGGCCGCATACTGCCAGATCTGGCACGCCGTCGCCATTAAAATCCCCCGCCGTTATATTTGCAGCTGGGAACGCAAACGGGTACTCAGCCGAGTTCGGGAACGTGCCGTCCCCGTTGCCTAATAAAACTTGCACAGCTCCCTGAGTGCACGTGTTGTTGTAGCACCGCTCAGCAACGGCTAGGTCGAGATTACCGTCCGCATTGAAATCTTCTACGACCATGCCCACCGATCCCTTGCCCAACCCGACAATCGCAGGACCGTGAAAGGTTCCATCGCCATTGCCAAAAAATATGTACTCCGGAGAAATGTCGTTTGTGAGAACAACATCCATATTTCCGTCATTGTTGAAATCGCCGTGAGCGATGGTTGAGATGCTCTCCGCGCCGTAAAACGTGGATGCACCCGGCTGAAAAGTGCCGTCGCCATTTCCGAGCAGTGTGTTGCCGGTTTGCTGAATTTGGCCAACAGTCAGAGCCGCGATGTCCAAGTGACTGTCATTGTTAAAGTCCGCCACCGTGATCAACGAACCCCCTCCGATCGTCGAAAATGTCTTGGGCGCAAGCAAAATACCTTGAGGGGTACTGAAATAAAATTGGATTTCCTCGTACCCGCCCACAACCTGTATGAAGTCGCTCCTGTGATCGCCGTTTATGTCCACTACGAAGAAATAGCCACCGGGATCCGTGTAGAACACCGAGGGGCTCACGAAGTCGCCGTTTCCTTTTCCGAATAGGATGGTATGTCCCGAGAGCACCACGTCGATGTTGCCGTCTCCGTTGAAATCCCCGACCGATAGCCCGCCTGGAAGACTGGCCTCGCCGGTACTGAAGCTTTTCTGGGTAAATGTTCGATTCCCCTTGTTTGTCAGAACTTTCAAGCTAATGGTCTGTGACATTTGTTGTACGCACACAATGTCAGGTTTGCCATCGGAATTCACATCGGCAACGGCCAGAACGGAACTTGTCAGGCTATATCGTTTCGCCGATGCAAAAGTGCCGTCCCCGTTACCGTAGAGTACGGTCACATATTGGCCTGACGTTGCGATGTCAAGATTGCCATCCTGATCGAAATCCGCGACTGCAATGTTCACGGTGCTCCTGTCCACGGAGTACAGGACTTCTGGTCGAAAGGTCCCATTACCGTTCCCGAGCGCGACGCCGACGGAACCCTTGGAATGCCCGATCGCGATATCCAGGCTTCCGTCATGGTTGAAATCACCGATGGCCAGTGAGGTGGCGAGAGACGCTACGTGCAATGCCGGACCTGCGCGAAATGTTCCATCCCCATTTCCCAAGAGAACTCTGATATAGGGTTGTGGCAGGACAACGGTCGTCATTATCAGGTCGGGATTTCCGTCGTTGTTGATATCTCCGACGACGATGGCGTTTGCGCCCGGCTTAATCGGATAGCTCTGATAGGGCTGATACTCGTTATCACCTTTGCCTAAGAAAACATCGACGCTTGTTCTGGTCGTCACCGCTATATCAAGAATGCCGTCATGGTTAAAGTCTGCCGCCACAACCTGTTCGGGGCCGTTTTCCGTCGTCAACGAAGGAGGAGTGGTGAAGGTAGGAGTGGTCGTGGCTCCCGCCTGCAGCGCAAGAAGGGTGATAGTTATGAATAAGGCGAGTCTGCCAGCACGAGCTTGATCTTCGAGTTTGAGCATCGGATTGATCCTTAGGAAGGTTATGTTCCCGATCCAGGTCTCTCGAGAAGCTGCGCGCACGTATCGCGCAGAGATACTCAGTAACAGGGCTCGGGGATTGAAGACCGACCTACACTTCGCACTATAGCAAAGTGTGAGCAGCCCACTTTGGTTTGCCGATACCGCACAAAAAAACGCCGCCCGAAGGCGGCGCATGAAGTGAGAGAGATTGTGTGATTAGCTTAGCGGTGTCCACCGCCGCCGCTGTGGCCTCCGCCACCACCGGAGCTGTGACCGCCTCCGCTGCTGCCGTGGTATCCGCCGCCGCCGCCGGAGCTATGCGATCCACCATACGAACCGCCGCCGTAGCTGCCACGCGATCCACCGTAAGAGCCTCCACCATAGCTGCGGCCTGAGTATCCCCCGCCGTAGTTTCTGCCGGAGTAGCGGTCATAATCGCCGGAGCCGCGAGACTCATAGCCCCGTGAAGACGAACCGTAGCCGCCGTTATATCCACCATTCGATCGCGATGAATATTGCTGCGGCGCAGGTCGGACTGCGCCCGTTGGACGCGGAACGTTGTTGTATCCGCCACGGCTTGAAGAATTGTTGTAGCCGCCGCGGTTCGATGCCGAGTTCTCCGCCGGACGCGCCGTGCTTCCCGCCGGTGGGCGCGGAACCGTGTTGTGGTTCATCGCCATCTGCGTGGACTCGGAGCGATTTGCGCCGGGCGAATTGCCGTGCGCGGTCGACATTCCACCGGCCGAAGGCGGACGAGGAACGTAGTGGTTCGGCGCAGACGCTGACGTCTGTCCTACGCGGCCCGGCGTCGTTGTGCCCGGACGAGCCACGCTCGACGCACCGCGGTTGGCCGTGTTTTCGGCGCCGCGGTTTGTGTTTTCAGCGCCGCGATTGCCAATGTTATTGTTGCTATTTTGCGCAGCCCGCGCCGACTCCATAGCCGTTGTGCGCGCAGGAGGCGTCATACGGCTCACCGTCGGACGAGACTCGACCGAACGGGGCGCGCCCGAGGCTGGTTTGCCGGTGTTCGCTCCCAATACGCTGTTTCGGGTCGGGGCCGCACTTGGCCGGTTCACGCTCGGCGCGTTTTTCAATGCGCTGGCTGGAACATTCGCCATGGTCTTATTTACCGGCGAAGAGTTCGTCAATGTGCTTTTCGGCGCTGCGGTAAAACCACCGGGGCGCGACATATTCGCGTGGTTCATCGCGTTTGCATTGCCCGTATGGTTGTAGAAATTGTTCGTGGCACGGTTGATGTTGGTAATCCGCGTATTCGTGATGTTCACGTTGCGGAAGTAACCGCGGCTTGCGCCGTACCAGGGATGGAACGGCTCACGCCATCCCAGAGCGCACCAGCCAAAGCCCGCGCGGCCCCAACCCCAACCAAAACCAAATCCCCAACCCCAACCCCATCCCCAGCCGCCGTACCAGCCGACGAGTGCGGGTGCCCAAATCGGGCGAGCGTAGTAAGGTCCGGGAATCCATCCCCAATAATTGTTGACGTAGGCCCATCGGCCATAGTGAAACGGAGCAAATCCCCACGGGGCATCGTCAACCCAAGTCCATCCCCAAGGAGCAACCCAAATCCAGTGTCCGTAGCGATAAGGCGCCCACCCGGCTTGCACGGAATTCGGGTACCAGACGTTGCCGTAAGTCGAGTCGTCTTTCCATTGGCCGTATTGCGCAAGATCATCGGCACCCACCATGCCCTCGCCCACATAGCGCGAAGAAGCCGAAAGGTCGCGGCTCTGGTTGCGATCGCGCGAGCTGGCCCATTGATCGAATGCATCGGGACCGGGCGCGCTCTGCTCAACGTGGGCCAGATTGGTGCCAGTGAAGCGCACCTGATTGCCTGCACTGATGCGAACGGTCTGTCCCTGCCCAGTTGATTCGCCTTCACCACGTCGCACCGTCACCAGCGTCGAATCGCCGGTGGAATCTACGTCAAAACGGTAACTGCCCGCTTTCCTAATGGTGAACGCCTGGTTCGGCGTGTCCACTTCGTAGGTTTCGCCATCGAACAACTTGCGCACCGCAAGATTCATCGCACCCTGGTGCAATTGCAACTGGACGACGTTGTCGGTGATGTTGCTCATCGTCAGGCTGGTTTCCGAGCCGATACGCACGACGGAATTCCCCAAACTCAATTCAGCGCGAGAATTTTTATCCGCCCAGATATTGTCGGAAGTGGTCAGCGGACGGTTAATCGAACCCTGCACCCAATCATCCACGCCGCCCGGCTGAAGGGAGACGGAACCGTCCATGTATTGCAAACGGGCAACACGGCCCGGAGGATCTTTGCTGGGATCCTGGTCCACGGGGCCAGCATCGTTCTGAGCCGCCATGGGATCTTGGGGATCAGCTTGCGCGTCGTCATTCTGCGCGCTCAAAGTATTTTGCTCCCCCATAGTTGGAGGCGCACCGAATGCCGAAGCTCCCGGAGGAATGTCTTGTTGTGATGGATTTTGCGCTGAGGTTAGCGCGGGGGTCACCAACCAGCCGAGCATCAAAATAATCGAATAAATTGCGCTTTGCCTACGCTTCATTTCATTCACCTGGAACAGCCCCTGTTCCTACTAGTTACTAACCCGTCATGAAGCCATTAGTTGCAAACCCCGGTTTCATGGCTCAACTCTTTGGATGCCGGACCGCCGCGGACGCCCCTGTTATTTGTGTACCATCGCTACCTAGCTGATAACGAAAGCTTTACGGGAAGATACAAAAGTCTAAAGATTGCGACTTCCCGCCTTATCGCGGGGCAGCGCCGCCTTCACCGTTATGCGGTCCGTTACCGCTATTGCCTCCATGATGCCAGAACCCATGGTGATTGGCTTTGGCCGGTTTCTTGTTTGAATTTTGCGAACCATTTTGCGAACTACGCTCGCTGTTTCCTCCGGACGACGTACCCTGAGGATGTGCTTGATTCGACGAGCTCTGCGGTGGTCGCGGCACATTATGAGGAGCCATAGCATTATCGCGACCATTGGCCATTGGGTTATGCATTTGCGAGCGCACCTGCTGTTGCGTTTGCGCATCCAGCGGGTGCCCCGGATTTTGCGCCAGCGCTTCCCGCTGCCGTGCGAAAGGAATAGGCCGTGCCGGCGGTTGCTGATGTGTAACCACAGAATGAGTACTCGCCGAAAGCGGTGGACGCGACGCCGCAGAGCCTGCGTTCGAGCCGAGCACGCTGCTTCGCGTAGGAGTGACGGGAGCAGCTGATTGCATGGGCGCTTTAGCGGCTTCGGATGGCGGAACACTTACCGCGGATTTATCCACTGGCGAAGAACTTGTCAGCGTACTCGTGGGCACCGCAGTCATGGCGCCGGGTACGTTGCGATTGGCGTAGTTCACCGTTCCCGCGTTAGTGCTGCCTACCGTGCCAGGACGAGCGGTGCCGGTATTGACGGTGCCCGAGCCAGTATTCGTGTTGTTGATCGTCCCATTATTAGTGTTGTAAACGTTCGTCACGTTGGTGACGTTCACGTTGTTGACGACGGTCCGCCCACCGTAAACCGGATAGTAGGGTTCACGATAGCCAAGCGGGAACCAGCCCACTCCGCCGCCAACCCCGAAACCAACGCCAAACGAAACGCCGACACCCCATCCCGGACCGCCGACCCAACCGACGAGCGCGGGAGCGTAAACGGGACGACCGTAGAATGGGCCGGGACTCCAACCCCAAGATCCGCCAACAAAAACCCAGCGCCCATAGTGCGCCGGACCATAACCCCAGGGCGCAGCGTCAACCCACGTCCAACCCCAGGGGGCGATCCATGCCCAGTGTCCATAACGATAAGGCGCCCATCCAGGAGCGACCGCCGGAGCCCAGACCGGGCCGTATCCCGGTAAGTCGTGCCACTTTCCGTAATCATCGAGGTCGGAGGCACCGGAGACATCCTGCGGAACATACTTTGCTGAAGCAGACTTGGCTTCATGCTCATCGCGCGAGCGGGCCCAATCGTCGAAGCCATCGGGTGCTGCCACGGCCGCAGTTTTGTGGTCGAGTGATTGACCGTTGCTGAACGTCGCCTCCTGGCCATCGGTCAATTTAGCGGCTGGGCCTTGCGCGGTCGCTTCGCCTTCACCTTTCCAGACTGTGACTTTAGTTGTACCCGCGTTGGGATCCATATCGAAGCGGTAGTTGCCGGGCTTGTCCACGGTGAAGGCGAGATTCTGCGTATCCACTTCATAGACTTCGCCATCGTAGAGCTTGCGGACATTTAAGTTGAGCGCGCCCTGATCGAGTTCGATCTGCACAGTTTGATCGCTGACGTTGGTCAAGGTCATGCTGGTTTCGGCGCCAATGCGAATCACACCTGTGCCCAAGTGCAACTCAGCACGGGAGTCTTTGTCAGCCCAGACTTTGTCGGCGGTGGTCAGCGGACGGTTGACCGCGCCTTCCACCCAATCGTTCACGCCGGCGGGCTGAATGGAGACTTGCCCGGAAACGTAGTGGAGATCCACAGCGCGGCCGGGAACGTTCGTATCACCTTGCGGTTGTCCGTTATTGTCGGGACCAGAAGACGGTGGCGGAGGAGTCTGCGCCTGCATGGGCGTCGCGGACGCGGGTGGCGCATTCGGCGGCGGCGGGGCACCCGGTGGTGGCGCTCCTTGCGCCAGCAATGCTGAGACGGACAAAATAACGCTAAATAATGTTGCAAACGCGACGCGGCGCGAAGTGTTCATGGTTCTCCGGATAATTTTGAAAAGCGGGCTCAATTTTGAACCTGTTCGACAGCCCCAAAACTTACTTGCATTGTTTCATAACCCCGCAGGGCGCGGTAAGTTGCGGGAGGTCCGAGCGCAGGCACAAGGGCAGGTACGCGCTATCACCAGAAGCAGTGACTCGAATCACTGCTGGGGCCGCGCATTTAGCGCCATGCTCAAATCATCGGGCTGGTCTGGTTTCCCCCGGGTAAAACCGAACGGGTCCTATGTTGGGGAAGCGACCCGGCCAGGCCAGCACGGTGAATTTCATCGGAATGCCTACGCGTGGGCGCTTGCGTGGTTCAGCTACAATGAACCGCGGGAGAGTTGGCCGAGCGGTTGATGGCACCGGTCTTGAAAACCGGCATACCTTAACGGGTATCGGGGGTTCGAATCCCTCACTCTCCGCCATTGAGTCTGAGCTGTAGAGAATACGCGCAGTATTTCACCCAA
>Ga0187847_10004636_pt1 | contig 10057 bp, 5 predicted proteins | sample June2016WEW_4_10_FD_132458 | JGI IMG/M metagenome (GOLD analysis project Ga0187847, IMG submission 132458) | Peatland microbial communities from SPRUCE experiment site at the Marcell Experimental Forest, Minnesota, USA - June2016WEW_4_10 | ecosystem: Environmental > Terrestrial > Soil > Wetlands...
CGACGAGGATCGAGCCTGGCTTCTTGTCAAACTTCCAATCTTGTTTATCGCAGGGACTTGGCCCACCGTCCGTGAGCGGTTGGCATCGCGTCCATGAACCAAGGAAGCCGTCCAATTGTCCGGTGTAGAAGATGGGACCTGAGGGAGTGGCATCTTGTGCGTTAGTGATAAGGGCGCAGGCGAAGATAGTGAGTGTGATGGTGAGCAGTGAGTTCTTCATCGCTCTCCTTTTCATTCATTGGTTGTCTGGTTGTGAGCGGGGTTGCTGAAGAGTTCAGTGCTAACGAAGAATCTCGGCCCCGCTCCCAAACGCGGGAATCGGAGCAAAACTGCTCCAATGAGATCTGAGGATGGGAGGCTACCCCGCATCTGCACTTTGGCGCACCGATTCAGCAAGGGCGGATCAGTGAGAATCCCGGTCAGTCCCGCTGGGTGATTGTTGTGGACGAATTATAGGCACGAATCCCTTCGAGTTCAATAGGAAATGAATCCGTAGAAAGCGAGTCTGCGTGCGAGTTGTCGAGGCGGGTGGATCGAGTCTCCGGCCGAAACAGGGTTCTGTTCGAATGGGGGACGATTTAGCCGCGACTTTTATTTGAGCTTGAGTGGCGCCAATCCCAGACGAACGCTGCAATGAAAGCTGGCGGCATCAGCCACATTGCGGGATATATTCCGCCGGCCACAGCTCCCAATCCTGGATGTGCAGGAGCCCAGAAGAACCGGAGGTATAGCCAAAGGGCGACCAAGAATACCAACGCAAGACATGAGGCGAAACCGACACCGAAGATGATGCTGCGTAGTAATCGAAGAAGCATTTTCTTTGAGCCTCCGTTTCGATCATCATAAGACGAGAGATTGGATTACCGGTAACTATGAAGTTGCAACAGTTCAGGATTTTGGGATTCTGGGTGGATCACCGGCAATGAGGAAATCGCTCACAACCGAATATTCATCTTCGCAGTGCATACTGGAACCCATGATTCGCACGAGGCGTCAGAGCAACAAGATTCTTCTTTTCCTTTGCGCGACAGTCCCGGCTTTGACGTTGCCTATCGCTGCGCAAACTGGCGTGACAGCAGTGCTGCCCAACGGCCGACAGATTCATCCGGCGGGGAACTGGATTCCCGTGGCGCCGTATCCTTTCGCGCTTTCGGTGCGTCCCGATGGCGCTCAGATCGCGGTGCCTTCCATCGGCTTTCCATTTGCGCTGAACGTGATTGACCAGCCGGCAGGATCCAATCCGACCGTTCACCGTTGGCCGGCCGCAAGAGACAACGATCCTTCTGTTGAGGTTCATGCGGGTCTGGCCTACTCGCCTGATGGATCGCTTTTGTATGTGGCGACCGGCGACTCGGGCAAGATTCGCGCCTATCGGACGAGCGATTGGAAACCGGTGGGCGAGGTTTCGCTGGACGGCCCGGTCGCCTATCCATCCCCTGATGCGAAAGAGAACAACTTTCAGCACAGTTTTTCGGCGACACTTATAGTCTCCGCCGATGGAGAGACTCTCTATGCGCTTGATCAGGGTGGCTGGCGGGTCGTGATTCTCGACGCGGCGAAGATGCAGCTTCTTGCTTCCATTCCTACCGGAAACTATCCATACGGCCTGGCTCTGTCTCCAGACGGAACAAGGCTCTATGTGACAAACACCGGTTTGTTCGAGTATTCGGTGATTCCCGGAGCCAGCGAGAAAGATCCACTGGGCACGGGTCTGCACTTCCCGCCGTTCGGTTACCCTTCAAAAGAGGCGCGTGAAGGTGCCGTGGCGGAAGGCCGCAAGATTCAAGGGCTGGGCGACGAAAACTCCGATCGTGGCAGCTCGCTCTGGACGTACGATCTTCAAGACGCGAGCATCCTTCTGTCACTGCAAGATTGCGGCTTGGCGAGAGGATTACAGAAGCGAGGGGCCAGACTGTTGGCGGGGCAGCACCCAGCGGTGTAGTGGCCGATGCCGATGCGGTCTATGTGGCCTTGGCCCATGAGGACGCGATAGCCAAAATCACTGCGGATGGTACTCGGCTTCTTGCGCAAACCGAGCTTTCGCCCTTCACTGAATCGCGATTCAAAGATGTGCAAGGCCGCCCCTTGCGTGGAGTGATGCCCAGCGGGTTGGCTGAGCGTGATGGCCGTCTCTACGTCGCAGAGTCTGGCATTGATGCGGTCGGCGTGCTTGATGCTGCTTCGATGAAGGTCATCGAGCATATCCCGGCCGGATGGAATCCATCGGCAGTTGTGTTATCGCCAGACGGCAACACACTTTACGTCGTCAATACGAAGGGCAAAGGCGCAGGGCCCAACGGCGGCAAGGAGCATGACCCCAGCCAACCTACCTATGTTGGTGCGCTGGAGAAAGGCAGCATCAGCGCGATTCGACTAGCTGGTCTTCCCGCTGCCGATGTCCTAACTCAGACAGTCATAGCCGCGAACACTGCTGCAATCGCGAACCATCCGACGCTTCCCCGAATCAAGCATTGCTTCCTGGTGATCCGCGAGAACCGAACTTACGATGAGGTGCTGGGCGATGTGGCAGGCGCCAATGGAGACCCATCCCTTGCGCGATTTGGTCTTGATGGTTGGGCTGAGGAACTGAAGAGCGCGACACACCTGAAGGTCACTCCAAATCTGCATGCGCTGGCAGCACGCTTCGCCATGAGCGACAACTATTTTGTCGACAGCGATGTTTCCGCGGACGGGCATCGCTGGGTGATGGGCATTGATCCCACACCATTCTTCAACACCGCTTGGACCTCAGGCTATGGTGGCCGCCGTCATGACTTGCCTGGAGCGCAGCAGCCTGGGCGACGGGCGCTTTTTGGCGGAGCCGATGCGCCCATGCCAGAGGACGAACCGCAGTTCGGCTCACTGTGGGAACACATTGCTGCGAGCGGAAAAGGTGTTCTCAACTATGGCGAAGGGCTTGAGGTGGAGGGCAACGCGGAACTAGAAGGCTCTGAACCAGAAGGGCAACGTCTGTTTCTCAATTCGCCTTTGCCAAAGCCGGTCTTCGAATTCACCGACCGGCGTTATCCGACATTCAACCTCGGCATTCCCGATCAGTTTCGCGCGGATGAGTTCGAGCGGGACTTCCGGCTCAAACTCGCAGCCGGGAAGGTGCCGGCGCTGATCGTCATACGCTTGCCCAATGACCATACCTCTGAACCTCGTCCAGCCGATGGCTATCCGTATCGCTCATCATTTGTGGCCGACAATGATCTTGCACTGGGACGCATTGTGCAGTTTCTTTCAAAGACCGCAATCTGGAAGGACTCCGCGCTGTTTGCCACAGAAGACGACTCGCAGAGCGGCGTAGATCACGTGGACGCGCATCGGAGCGTGCTGCTGATATCCAGCCCGTGGGTCAAGCCGGGATCGGTGTCTCACGAGCACACCAGCATGGGTTCGATCACTCGCACGATCGACGAGTTACTTGGATTGGGCCCACTGAATCTTGAGGACGCTCTGGCTGGGAATATCACAGGAGTTTTCGACACGGATGCACATGCGGAACCTTTCACTGCGCTTCCGGCTGATGCACGCGTCTTTGATCCCGCCAAAGCCCGGTTTGCCAAGCCCAAAACCAAGCAGGAGGCCGCTGCTTTGCGCGACGTGGACGATGCAGACAAGATCCGCAAAGAGATTGAGAAATCCGGATCAAGGCTGCACAAGGCAATCGACCCTGATTGAGCGGATGGTCAAACGGAGATAAATTGTTTTTCAAATTGTCTTTTATCCATGGCAACTAGATTCTTGTCTCGCTTGATTTTTACATTCCTATAACCGAAGCGGGACCGTTCTGTAATGAAAGCCGAATAGCCTGAACCCATAGTCGACAGAAGGTTGCAAAAACTTCTCCCGCTCCGGGTAGGCGCAACGTATACGTACTGGGCTGCTCAGCCCAAGTCTCCCGGTCCATCCCATGCCTATCAAGGCACACCACTCATTTTGTAATTCTTAGGAGAAAGTGACCCATGCGAAAGTTCATGAGTATTTTCTGGCAACAGTTCCTGCGGCGGCCGGGTGCGGTAATCGGTCTGCTGCTCGTGCTGGCTTGCACTCAGGGCCAGGCGCAGTCCACACAAGGCGCGATCATCGGTTCAGTCAAGGACGTGTCAGGCGCTGTTGTTACTGGTGCGACCGTCACACTGACTAATAACGACGAAGGCGCGATCCGCACTACCAAGAGCAACGGCGTAGGTGACTACCGTTTTCAGGACGTGAAGGCTGGTCACTACTCAGTCGAGGTTTCCGCGCCCAATTTTGAAAAGTGGGCGATCTCGGGAGTGGTTCTGGAAGTGCGCCAGGAATTACGTCTGGATGCGAAGCTGACAGTTGGGGCTGTGCAGCAAGAGGTTCAAGTCAATGGCGATACGGTGAGCGCGATTGAGACGGACTCACCAACCATCAGCGGCGACTTTACTACCGACGATGCAAACAGCCTTCCGGTGAATACGCGCGCGAGCTTCAGCGGTACCAGCGCCGCGGGTATTCTTGGCACACTGCCCGGCATGCAGGCAGACAGCTCTGGCGTTTCGTTGCAGGGCGCGCTGCCTTACCAAGTGGATGTGACGGTCGATGGAGTTACCGTCAAGAGTGCGACAGGTGGCAACTTCCTCAACGATACGTTCCCCTCAACTGAATCAATCTCTGAAATCCGCGCGGATGGCGTGCTGGCGAACGCGGAGTTTGGTAATCCCGCCCAGGTGGTCGTCACCACCAAGGGTGGCTCGAATCAGTTGCATGGATCGGGTTTCTGGTACTACCAGAACTCAGCATTCGATGCCATCGCGTACACCTATCCAACGACCACCACCAAGCCAAGTGTTACGGGCAACACGTTTGGCGGCAGCGTGGGCGGCCCGGTAGTGATTCCGCACCTCTATAACGGGCATAACAAGAGCTTCTTTTTCGGTGCGTACGAGGGTTGGCGGCATCCGGCGCAGACCACCATCAATGAAGTAGTGCCCAGTACGCTGATGAAGCAGGGCAACTTCTCGAAGTACAGCGCTTCCGGCTTCACTGGCCTGACAAATCCGTTCACCGGCGGCAGCTACGGCACATCGATTCCCAGTGGATCTCTGAGCCAGATTGCTCTCAGCACTCTCAAGCAGTTCTATCCCGATCCGAACATCGGAGATCCTACCGCATACACGGACAATGGAGTAGCGAACTACCAGGCCAATGTTGATAACAGCGGTCACTCGAATCAGTTCGATGTGCGCGGCGATCAATACTTTGGATCGAACCAGAAGTTCCTGCTTTGGGGCAAGTTTACGTGGAAGGATTTCCCGATCAGCAATCCTGAGGAACTGCTTGTTCCTTCGTACCTGGCGATCAGCCAGAACCGCGCGCTGAAAGTGGACACGAACTGGACGATCAAGCCCAACCTGATCAACGAGGGTGGCTTCGGATACACGCTCTACACCAGCGGGCAGAGCGACAGCTTCAACGGCCTGGCATGGACCACGGGCGAGGGCTGGCAGGGCTTGCAGAACCTGTTCTACAACGGCATTCCGGAGATGGACTTCAACAATATCAAGAGCCTGAACGCAGATCGCTTGACGAGCTTGACCAAGTCCAACACCTACGACTACAGCGATGTGCTGATCTGGACGAAAGGCAGCCATACCGTCAAGTTCGGTGGGGATATCCAGACACTGGAAGCGATTACGCCACTCGGCTTCAATGGTTCCGACAACTATGGCACGTACCAGTTCAACACCAAGGGTAGCGCTGGTCTGTTTACTGGCGTCGACTTTGCCGACTTCCTGCTGGGCGCTCCGTATGAGACTTTCTACGATGTGGTGAAGCAGGATAACGACGGTGTGTCAGCTCATTACCATTTCTACGGCCAGGACGAGTGGCGCCTGAGCCCGCAGTTAACACTTTCATATGGCCTGCGCTACGAACTGCATCCCGGCTACTACGACAAATTCGGTGATATCGGCAACTTCGATCCCAGCGTAGCTCTTGCCGGGCGCGTCATCTACCCGACGGGCAAGCAGGACTTACTGGCGCAAGGGTTCCTCGCAAGCGCCAATGCGTGCGATGCCGACGGCGTCAACAACTCCAACTCATCCACGGTCAATGGCGCACCGTGCATGCAGGTTGAGGGTAACCAGGCGGCCGGGTACCCTTCGGGTCTGAAGCAGTACCCGCATAAGCGCTTCATGCCCAGGCTTGGCTTTGCGTATCGGCCATTCGGCAATGACAAGTGGGCGTTTCGCGGCGGCGTTGGACTTTACAACATCAACATGCTGGGCTCGAGTTTCTACTCACTTACCGGCACTGTGCAGGCCTATACACAGCAATTCCAGAACAGCTACAACTCGACGACTCATGCGATCGGCTACCAGTGGCCGCAAATTTACGCCGGAGTTGGCGGCGTGTCCGCGCCCGCCTACGGCACTGACTATTTCGGTACCGCGAATAGCACCAATTGGAAAGATCCATACACCGAGCAATGGTCTCTGAGCGTGGATCACGATCTTGGATCGGGTTACGCAATGCGTCTCTCGTACATTGGCTCCGAGACTCATCAACTGGTTTGGGCGCCGGATGAGAACACGCTGCCTTACTCGACGACGGTCTCGGCCTTCAACGCGCCGATCTCATCGCGGCTGTTCCCCAACTGGGGCCGCATCAACACGCGCGCTACCGGAGCCAACGAGAGTTACAACTCTCTGCAGGCGGAGGCTAGTCACCGCTTGCAGCGCGGTCTGGAGTACCACTCCGACTTCACCTGGGCCAAGGCGCTTGCCGACAACCAGGGTCCGGCCGGTTCAGATGCCAACGGTAATGGTTTCGGAGGTGAGGGCGGGGGCCAACGGGCAACCTCGATCCTCAACCGTCACGTCGACTTCGGGAACGTCTACGGAACACGCCGGCTGCGCTGGAACACAACCGCTCTCTACGACCTTCCCATTGGCCGGGGCAAGATGATTGGCGCTGATATGCCACGAGCGGCTGACCTGGTGGTGGGCGGATGGCGGTTGTCCTCCATCTTTACATTGCAGACGGGGCCCTTCGAAACGCCATACTTCCCGGACGGACAGGGCGATCCTTCAGGCACCGGATCAGGCCTGGACGGCGCTTTCGGGAATGGAACAGGGAGTTTTGATACGGGGCACCGCAATCAACACGCGGATCAGCTTTCAGGTATTAACGTCAATCCTGCCGGCAAAAACCGCTTCAACTGGACTAACGCTGCTGCATTTGCGTGCCCCGGCGATCCTTCATGGATAGTTGGCAACGCCTGCACCACTGGAGCCGGATATACGCCGCAAGCGAATGGAACGTTCGTCGCGAACGGACCCCATCCACTGCCCATCGGTCGATTCGGCAATAGCCAGGTTGGTTCGGTGGCAGGGCCGGGACTGGTGAACCTTTCGTCAGGGTTGAGCAAGACTTTCCCGATCACCGAGCGATTCAGGGTAAAGGCGGAAGGGACATTTACCAATGTGCTGAATCACACCAACCTGAGCGACCCGAATATGAACCTCAGTTCAGGCAGCTTCGGACTTGTTTCCGGCACGATTGGATCAGACTACGGCGGTGCGCGCACGGGACAGATTGCGGTGCGGGCTGAGTTCTAAACCATCGAGTTGTTGCTTCTTACTTCGGCGTGGACTCTCGGGTCCACGCCGTTTTTTCTTATGGCGCAGGCTATCTTCTCGACTCAGGAACTCGGCCGATGCGAGGGTCATGGCGGAGCAGAAGATCGCAGGCATGGAGTGCCTCCGACTCAAAGGCTGGGCTGTCACTGGGGATGACGAGCCAGTGGCCGATTTTATCTCCCAGGAGCTCGATGGAACGGAGGGAAGGAAATTCGCGGCGAAGTTCTGGATCTTTGGGGTTGGTGCTTTCGGAAAGAACGAGCCAAATGCCGTTGTCCCGCGGATATTTGGGATGATCCCGGAGCATAAGGACTATGTGGTCGCCCAGGTAGACGGCAAAACCAGAAAACATGCGGCGGACCTCGGGATTCAAGGGCATGAGGGCTTCCACAACGAAAGCGTGCGGAGGTTTCTGTTTTGGTTTGGCGGGACGAGGCATGGTACTTATCGTCTATCAGAAAGGACGATAACAGACCAGGGCAATTTGTGGACTTACAATCATCAGCGGCAGTCGTGGAAGAAGAGCCGGAGCGCCGAAGTTAACATTCATGGACCATTCATAGGGCGCTGGGGACAATCATCTCTGGACTACGTGGGAGAGGAGCGGAGGCAAATGTTTGAAAGGTACACGGAGAAGGCACGGCGTGTGATCTTTTTTGCGCGTTATGAGGCCAGCCAGTTTGGATCGCCCTATATTGAGACGGAGCACCTGCTGCTGGGTTTGGTGCGCGAGGACAAGGCGCTGACGAGCCGCTTCCTGCGTTCACACGCTGTGGTGGAGTCGATACGCAAACAGATTGAGACGCACACGGTTATCCGGGAAAAGGTCGCTACGAGTGTGGACCTACCGCTTTCCGACGAGTGTAAACGCATCCTGGCTTACGCGGCGGAAGAGGCGGAGCGGCTGAGCAATAAGCAGATCGGCCCGGAACATCTGCTGCTGGGTTTGCTGCGCGAGGAGAAAGGCCTTGCCGCAACCCTGCTGAAGGAACGCGGGCTGCAACTGGACAAGGTGCGGGAGGAACTGACCGAAGCGCCTCATAAGCCTCTGGAGCGGGGTGCTCCGGCGCCTATGCCGCTGGGCGAGTTCTCCCGTGACCTGACGCAAGCGGCACTGGACGGCGAACTTGAGCCGGTGGTTGGCCGCGAGCAGGAACTGGCCGCAGTCATCGAGATTCTTTGTCGCCGCGAACACAGGAATCCAATTCTGATTGGCGAGCGGGGTGTTGGAAAGAAGGCCATGGTGGAGGGGTTGGCGCAGCGAATTGCGGATGGCGAGGCTCCTCCATTTCTGGCAGAGAAGCGGATTGTCGTTCTGGATATGGAACGGAGCGGAGGCGGGACAAAGGACCGACCGAAACCCGAAGAGGTTGGAGGTCAGATCGCCAAATTGCTTGCGGATCGCTCGCGACTGGAAGACCGGCTGGGGACCATCGTGAAGGCGTTGCTGGATGCTCCCCATGTCATCCTGTTCATTGACGAACTGGCCGCTCTTTTGTCGACCTCCCGATTGAAATCTCTCAGCGCAGTGGAACTGTTCAGGCCGGCGCTTGTCCGGGGCAAGATACAGTGCATCGGGGCGATCACTCCTGAGGAGTACAAGACACTGACTCAGGCGGTTCCTTGGATTGATGAGTGTTTCCGTGCGATTCACGTGCGGGCGATGGACGCGGAAACCACGCTCGGCGTATTGCAGGCTCGGAAAGGACAGTGCGAGAAATTCTACGAGTTGACTTATAGCGACGAGGCTCTTGAGCGCGCGGCGCGGGAGTCCGGCCGGTATCTGCCGGAGAGCGCGCTTCCGGGCAAGGCGCTGGAGTTGCTGGACGCGGCGGGATCGCGGGTGAAGTTGCGCCAGGCTGCGCCTCCCGAAGACGTCGCCGAACTGCAGAAGAGCATCAGGTTCATTGTTCACCGCATGGAGGGTTCGATTGCGAACCACGAGTTTGAGAAGGCGCGGTTCTATTCGCACGAGGAGAAGAAGGAGCGTGAGAGCCTGCGTCTGTTGCGGGAGAGATATAAGCTCGACGATTCCTCATCGATCGTAGTGAGCGGACAGGACGTGGAGGAGACGATCGCCGGTTGGACGAAGTACCCGTTTAAGCCGTGATTTCGGAGAACGCAGCGCTATTGGAGGGGACGGTCGGTCCATAGCGCTTTGTCTGCGAGGGATTGGACGGCGTAGAGACGGCCAGCCAGAAGACTCTCGGCTTTTTGCTGGTTGATGTCCTGGGCAAAGAGCCACTTGCGCTCGCCGGTACCCCAGACTTTGGAAAGCTCCTCATCGGACAGGAAAATATTGGGGGCGTCGGGGTAGCAGGAGCCCCAGAGCAGCGGTGTGCCTTCACCATGCTGGCCGCAGCGAGGGAGGACAAGCAATGCCGGTTTGCCCGCGAAGAATTTGTGCGTGTAGAAGACGACTGAAGAGGCTTCAGATTGCTCGC
>Ga0187847_10004639_pt1 | contig 10056 bp, 6 predicted proteins | sample June2016WEW_4_10_FD_132458 | JGI IMG/M metagenome (GOLD analysis project Ga0187847, IMG submission 132458) | Peatland microbial communities from SPRUCE experiment site at the Marcell Experimental Forest, Minnesota, USA - June2016WEW_4_10 | ecosystem: Environmental > Terrestrial > Soil > Wetlands...
GCCGCTGCCAGCAGAACCAGCAGCGTGCGCGGCGGCCACGAGCGTTTCTCCGGCGGAATGGCCGGGTCGACTACCTGGATCAGTGCCGGATCCTTGGCCTCCTCCACCCGCGCCTGTTCGTACTGCCGCGAAAGCATCTCAAAAAGCGCCTCGTGATACCTCAGGTCCCGCGCCCGCCGCAGGTACTCCAGGCCCGCCTGCGGCAGCTTTTCCGCAGGCAAAAACGTCTCGTCGTCTGCATCGCCTGCGCTACCCTCTGCCTGCTGCAACTGCGCTTTTAGGCCAGCAATTTCGCTCTCTAACGTCTGCACCTGGGGGTTCTGCTCCGTGGCCGTGGTGCGCAGCATTTGCACCTCCAGCTCACGCGACTGAATCTGCGCACGAATCTGCGCAATCGAACGCAGTGTCAGCTCTGCCTGGCCCTCAAGCTGGATCACGCCCGTCTTCTGCTGAATTTCTCTGAAAGCCTCCTCTGCATCGGCCAACGGTTTACGTTCCGACTCCACCTGCTGTTCGAAAAACAACCTTCTTTGCGAACCCGTGGTCAGAGCCAGGCGCCGGTTCTCGCGCCACAACGCATCCACATAAGCGTTCGCCATCGCTGCCGCGCGCCGTGCATCGCGATCTTCCACCGAAATACGAATCATCGATCCCCGCGCAAATTCCACGCGGCTGTGGTGCTTCAGCGCATTGCGCGTCGCATACAGCGTCGGCCTGCCGTACCACTTTTCCAGATCGAACTGTGCAATCAGCTCATCGGCCACTGTGCGGCTGGCAAGAACTCCCATGTAGGTTTCCGCCGGGGTGGCGGTGGCCGACTGACCTTCCATTGCTGGCAGCGCCGCAATGGATGCCCCCCCGCCCAGAGCACTCATCAACGCCGCAGCCGATCCCGACGATGGCGGCGGCACCAGAATGACCGCCGTGGCCGTGTAACTGACGGGAATTACGAGAACCAAGACCGCCGTCAGAATCGCCGCCAAGAACGCCCCGCCGGCAATCAGCCTTAGCTCGCCAGCCACAAGCGCCAGCAGTCGCAGCAGCGCTGATTCATGCGTGCTCTCGCGCAGTTCATCGGCATAGGAGCGCATGGCATTCCCTCAATGAAGCACATTAACGGCCGCGGCGCCCAGCGCAAATTGCGAGAACACCGTCGACCAGTCGATTAGCCCGCGCAGCGCCGTGCTCTTGTTCAGATGCGCCGGGACAACCAGCGTATCCCCGGGATCTAGCTTGAGATGTTTCAGGCCGTCGATATGACGCGCCATCTCCGAGTGTTGGCTCACCACCGATCCATCCGCGCGGATGACGAACGTGTGGCTCCAGTCGCCATTCCCCGACACTCCACCAGCGAGCTGAAGATAGTGATTCACGCTTCTCGTCGGTTCAAAGATAAAAGAATTCTGATCGTACACCGACCCCACCACTGAAACGTTTGCCGGCCGCGCCGGAACCCGGAACTCGTCTCCGTCTTCGAGAGGCAGTGCCGGGATGCTATCCGCACCCGAGGCTTCCTGCGGAATGCTCAGCACAATCCGCCCCGTTGCCTGCATCTGCCGCAACTTGGTCACAAACTCGCGCTGGCTCTGCAGGCTCGCTGCCGCTACCGCCGCCTCCTGCGCATTCACAATGGTTCCTGCTCTGTTTCCTCCGGTTAGGTCGATCTCCTGTTCCAGCTCGTTCGTGTATTCATCCAACCGTTCCTGCTGCTGCCGCTGCGTCGACTGCCGCGTAAAAGACGAACCGAACAGATACGCCTCGTTTGTTAATCCGCCCGCCCGCTTCACCAAGTCGCGCAGTGTTTCGCCCGGCCGCACGCTGTACACGCCCGACGCCACAAATTCGCCTTCCAGCCGCACCAGCTTCGTCCTCTGCTTCTGTGGTACGTCGATATCCGCTTGCGAAAATACCGTGACCACATCTCCCGGCTCGAGTTCGAAGTTCTCCTGATCGTCTCTGTCCAGTACTACGCGGCCCAGATGAAACGGCACCAGCTTCGTCGACAGGTCCTCCGAATTTGTCCGCTCGATCACCGCATAATCCCAGTCGATCTCCGGCGCCACCAGATCTACTGTGTTCTTGCGCGGAAACTTCCCTGCTGCCCGTTCTTCGCTGGCTCCGATTGCCCCGCTATTCGGCGCCGCGGCTGCCTGCCTTTGCGTTGTGGCATTGGGGTCTGTCTCTGTCTGCCGGGCCGCAGTCTCGTCCTCTGCAAGCAGCTCATCGGAGCTGCTGCTGCCCCTATTCGCCTCTGTCTCCTCCGACGCCGGGCTCTCGATGCTCCCATTCTGTTGGCTTTCATTCCCGCTCTGCCGCGTCTTCGCCGCACCGGTCCCGGTTTCTGTGCGAGTGCCCGCCGCAGCGACCGCCTCCGCGTGCCGTGCCCGCACACTGTCTGCCTCGTTCAGCGCCAGGTTGTTGCGGCTGTTCCACGCCTGGCGCGTCACCAGGCTCTGGCGATTGGGAATCAGGTCGCGGATGCGCATTCCCGGCCGCCACGCGTAGCGCCCTGGATTCGCCACATTTCCGCGCAGAATCACCTCATTGTCGAACTTCGGAACCATCTCGAATACGTTCAGCACATCGCCGTCGCCCAGAGGCTTCTTTATGCCTTGCGCGTCCAGCGCCACATCGGTCACATGCCGGTCTCCGTGCGCACCGATCTGTTCCAGGTCGGCATGCTCCAGTGCGGCAATCGACGTCAGCCCTCCCGCCAGTTCGATCGCCTTCTCCACCGTGTCTCCCGCGCGAATCTCGTAGATCGCTGGCTCATTCACGCTCCCTGCAAGCGCCACGCGGGGGCCGGCCGGCGGAATGTAGATCGTGTCCCCACCCAGAAGCGGCGCATCCTGCGACTGATCGCCCGAGGTCAGAATCCGATAGAGGTCCAGCGTCGTTACCGTCTTGCCGTTGCGTCTTAGTTCAATGGCGCGCATCGAGCCCCCCGGCGCAGGACCGCCGCACTCGAACACCACATTCACCAGCGTGCTCAGCGAACTCACCGTATACGCACCTGGCCGCCGCGCCCGTCCCACCACCAGCACGTCGATGGAGCGCAATTGCCCCAGCGACAAAGACAGGTCGAACTTCCGGTATTGCTCCCCAATGCGCTGCTTCAAGAGGCCCTCAAGGTTCGCAAATCTGAACCCAGCAACGCGCACCGTTCCGAACCCGGGAAGATACAAATTGCCGTTCCGGTCGATGGGCGCGCGCACATTCAGCGTTACGCCGCCCCACGCCCGCACTTGCACCTCGTCGCCCGGCCCCAAGACATACTCCGGCGGCACCGGTCCGCGGTCAAGCGGCGCAAACGTCGTTGGCACGTCAAGAAATAGTGCGCTTCCGAAGATCGGCAGCATCTTTCCCGTCGCCGCAGCCACAAAATTCTGGAACTCGGTCGGCGAGTCCGGCTTGCGCCGCACAGGCACTGGCGGCTGCACCGCAGCTCGCCACATCCAGGGGTCGTTGATCGGCGCCGGTTGCGCCGGCGATCCCGCGTATCCCTGCAGTCCGTTCAGATCCTGTGGCCCGTTCATGCTGCCCGGCGCACCCAGCGCTCCATATGGACTCTGCATAGTGCTCTGGCCGGGATTGGTTGCGCACAGCTCTGGTTCGGATGCGCACGTGAAGTCCTGCGGCAGTCCCTGGTTGCTCTGCTGGCCATCGCTACTCTGCTGCGCGTTCAGCGCCGCTGAAAAACAGATCGCCGCAACCAACGCCAACTTAGCGCCGCAATCCACGCAACGCCGCGTCGCGCCTCTCTGCCTCGTAATCCAGGCGCGACTGGTCACTGCGAGCTTGCTTTTCCCTGCCATCTGGCCTGTTTATAAATCACTTCGAGCAGCTAAAATCCTGCCCTGTCCATCGATGACAAAGGAATGACATACCGCATGAAAGAACTAGACAGCTCCCCTCTTAAGATCGGTTTATCGCAACCTGCCGCCGGACGCGGCATGACGCACAAGGTTTCTTAATGAATGACAGAAAAACCAACTCGACGGGTGAAGCAATCGCCCTATGAAAACGAAGATCGTCCTCGCTTGCTGCCTTCTGTTATGCGTGCTGCGCGCCGATGCGCAAGGCTCCGACACCGCGGAGGCTAATGCGCAAGGCGCCGACACCGAAAGCACGCATGCCGGCTATGTGCCCGTCGTATCCGGTTCGATGGGCTATGTCTATAACGTCAATGGCAGCATCCCCACGCTCGAGCCGCAGATCAACCCCGTTCTGCTTATACCTTTCGGCAGCCACGTCCTGTTTGAGAGCCGCACCGATTTCACTGGCATTTTTGAACACCGCAACGGCACCAGCGGCGATTACACCGGCAAGGTCTACAAGACTGTTGAATTTGTGCAGCTCGACTGGCTCGCCAGTACTCACGTCGTTCCCGTCGCGGGAAGGTATCTTCTTCCCTTCGGCCTTTACGCCGAGCGTCTCGATCCGCTCTGGATCGCGAATCTCCAGGATATTCCCCTCGACTTCTCCATCGGCACGCAAACCACGGGCGCTGGTGTAGGTCCGCAGCTTCGCGGCGTCGCCGTCGAAACTCCGGACTTGAATCTGCAGTACACCGCCTACTACTCCGTACACAATAACGTTACTCAGCTGCAGAGCTCACGCACGGCGGGCAGCGACGTCAGCGTCTACTTCAACAGTGCTCGCGTGGAACTCGGCACCTCCTATCAACGCTTCCTCGACAGCAGTCGGATCAACAATGTCAACCGCCAGGTCGACAACGAGGCGGTCTATCTGACCTGGCAGCCCATTCCCTCTACCCTCGATGTCAAAGCCGAGTTCGATCACAGTTACACCGGCAGGGGTTACTGGATCGAAGGCTACTCCATGCTCTCTTCCGTTCCTGTCGCCACCAACTTTTTCCGCCGCATGCAGTTGGTCGGCCGCGACGAGCAGTTCGTCCCGCTCCACGGCGGCGGCAATGGCCTTCCCGGTATCGAAGAAAAACGTGTCGAAGGCGGGTTTAATTACTACATCCGCGACGACTGGCGGCTCATCTCAAGCTATGGACGTCAATTCAACTCCGGCCGCAACTTCAACCTCTGGAACCTCGGCTTTACCTACCGTTTCGTTTGGCCTCTCGGCCGGGAGAAGAAAAGCCAATGAGCATTCCCATGAATAAATCGCTGCTTGCGCTGTGCGCCGCACTCTTTTCGCTTTTCCTCTGGATCGCCGCGACGGTTCCGTCTGTCGGCGCGCAGCAGCCCGATCAAAAACCTAAACAGCCACCCACGCAGGACCAGCGCGGTGAGCGCGTCTTTGACAACAACTGCGCTCGTTGCCACCGTCCGCCCATGACGATTCCGCCACAGGCTACGGGAACGGTCATCATGCACATGCGTGTCCGCGCGCGACTCTCTAGTCAGGAGGAGAAGGACCTCCTGTACTATCTCGCGCCATAGCTTTTTGGGTTGGCCCGGTCTTTCCATGACAATCTTCAACTCGTGAGGTAATTCATTCGCATGAAGTCTGCTCTTCTCACGCTCGCTCTCCTGACGGCTTTGCTCGCGCCTCATACAGCCGCTGCCCAGTCTGCGCCGCGCCGCATTGAAATCCACGCTAAGCGGTTCGCGTTTCAACCCGCCGAAATCACCTTGAAGAAAGGCGAGACCGTAACTCTCGCCCTGACCTCCGACGACGTTGCCCACAGCCTCCTCATTGAAGGACTGCATGTCAACGCCGCCATCACCAAAGGCCACACCAGCGAAGTCACCATCACTCCGACTACGGCCGGAGACTTCCCTGGGAGATGCGGAAGATTTTGTGGCTCCGGACACGGCCACATGACCTTCCTCGTGCATGTCGTCAACTGATGAAATCGCGACTCCATTTCATTCCTGTCGTCGTTGCGTCCGTCGCGCTGGCGGCCCTCACCGGTTGCCGCGCCAAGGCTCCCGGCAAAGCCGAGACGGCTACGATGAGTTGGATCAAGCACCACGTTACGGTCGGCGATAAAAAGGTAAAGAATCCACTCGCAGCCACAGCCGCCAACATTGACGCGGGCAAGCTCGCGTTTGGCGGCTATTGCGTCGAGTGCCACGGGCGCGACGGCCAGAACACCGGCGTCCCTTTCGCCGCCAATATTGCGCCTCCTATTCCTTCTCTCGCTTCGTCCCAGGTGCAGAGTTATACCGACGGTCAGCTCAAGTGGATCATCGACAACGGGATCTTCCCTTCAGGTATGCCCGCATCCAAAGGAATCTTGGGCGATGAGGAGATGTGGCAGATCGTCCTCTTCATTCGCCATCTGCCTCCCGCCGGCAGCCTGGGCGAACCGCGCGCCTACAGCGGCGACGAGTACGAGTCTCCCGATCCCTCCGCCCGATAGCGCATGTCGATAGCGCACCTTTAATGCAGACTCCCATGCCCGCGCATGGCCGAATCGGTAACCAGATCCTGACTCTGAATGAGATGTTACGTACCGGGCTCGGGTGAAACTTCAATGGCATTGATGAGTGGATAGTTTATGACGGGCGAAAAACTGAGTTCGATTTTCCCTTGAGCGGTCGCCTGAACATTGTCAAAGGTCTTCACAATAGCGCTCGATCCGGCTTCGTTGAGGATGTCGAAATTCCTGAGCAAAACAACGCCGTTGCACCAAACGTCGAAAACGCGGCTGCCAGGACCGCCGATGCCGACGTTCTCTTTGCCAAACCATGGTTCCTGGAAATAGAGATGGACACGGTACTTTTCCAGAGGAACAACTGGGATGGTATACCGGAAGTTCCCGACTCGATGAGATGCGTACAGGCTCGTTTGCTGATTCTTGACTGCATTTGCGTCCTGTCCGAGACGGCCACCGATCACATAACGGTCGGGGAGCCAGATATTTCCATCGGGATCTTTCCAGGGGTTCGATCCAGTGACAATCCTGATGGGCAGCAACGCTTCAGAAGGAGCGGGAAGGATCTCTACAGCTTTCAGCGCGGAGATTTCGCCGACGTAATCGATATGAATGGTGCCGTCGTTTTCGGGGCGGATGCCTCGGAAAACCTTGGTATCGGCGATGTAATCGCCCCCGGCATCGTCAACAACGTCGATGGAAATGTTATCGCCGCCATTTAGAGAGAATACAGATCGGCTTGTAGCTTCGGGCAGATCGGAGGCTTCTGCAAAGAGCAGATGCACCTCGTAGATTCCAGGATCGACGGGAAAGACGCAATGAGCGTGGCCGCGCACCCCGCCGAGAAAAACAACCGGGTCATCCGTGCCTGCAATCCGTTGGCTTGATTCCGAAACGTTGTCGCCGCCTATACAGTAATTCCCCGACGACCAGGTATTTCCTGCGCGATCGATATAGGGCGTGCGGCCTTTACCCAATAAGGCTCGAACGGGATGTCCCCTTACGATGTCGCTCGTCCTCGACGCCGGAGCGGCGCCTGAGGTCGAATGCGCTTTCTTTTGCCACACCTGAAGCAGGATTCCTGCGAGCGCTACACAGAATGCCAGTGCCAGCAGGGGAATCAGCCATTTTCGACGTGCAGCGCCAGGCTTGACCGCAAATTCTTCCGCGGATGAAGAAGCTGGAATCGCGGCTCCGGTGCTGGAGGAACCTAGCTTGGCAGGCTCTCCCTCCTTATAGACAAAAGAGGGCGCGTATTGCCCGGCTGGAATATGGATTTGTACGGGGCGCGAGGCTCCCTGGTCGGCATAGATTTCCTGGAGGCGTTTTCGCAATTGATGGACGGTTACACGGACGATGGTGTCCGTTTGGGGAGTGAAATCATCCCTGCGCCCCAGTGCTTCAACGGCCAGCGAGTGCTCGGTGATTTGCGCGGCTTGACCATCGAAATGCTTCTCACAGATGAACTTCAGCGTTCGAGGCAGGTTTTGGGAGCGGCCCAGTACTCCGGAATTCAACAGCCAATCGAGTTCTTCTCGCTCTCTCTTACCGGCGATAAGATCTGTTGCCATTGGTCCGGCGACCCCGCGTTGGCGCCATGGTGTTTGCGCATGAATGTCTCAGAGCGCCGACTCTCCGAGCAGCCTGCGGCTCCGCAATAGATTGCTTTTAAACCCTCCCCAATATACATTTAACGGAAATTCTTAACAACATTAACATCGCGAGCAGGCGCACTTGCCGGGGCGATTTGCCGCCGGTTTCAAACGGTTTACTGCCGCTTGCTCGTTATGCGCGCGATGGGGTTTGTTCACATTCTCGATCACACAAGTTTCACTCAGAAATAACAAGACGCCGAACAAAACCAGTGGCTACACTCGCACCCGTCAATTCACTTCATGCATTGCCGCGTCGGATTTCGGCCAACTTGATTGATACCGGCGATCTCGACGTGGATGGAGCGAGAGGATTGATCTCCGGATGAATGCCGGCACATTCGCATTTGGGCCCCCTGGGCGATCATCTGGCCGTGAAGCAAGGGCTGAAAACGCAAGGGATTCAAATTTCACGCTTTCAGTCAGGGACCACCAATTGCTGCAAAGCGGACCATGCGGATACAACGTGGCATGGCCGCAGGAACGATTAAAGGAGCAACACATGAATTCAACTTCTCAGAGACGGCCGTTCATGACCTTGGTAAGCCAAAGATCGAACCTGTTCGGTCAACTGGCAGGATTTGTACTTCTCGTTGGGCTGGCATTGCTGCCTGCCGGGGCGCAACAGACCACAGGCTCACTCATCGGAACGGTGAAAGACGCGCAGGGAGCCTTAATCACCACGGCGACGGTGAAGGCGACAAACGTCGATACCGGATTTTCCCGCTCGGCACCGGCAAACAGCTACGGTGAATACCGCATCGATTATCTGCCCGTGGGCAGCTACACCGTGGAGGCGACGGCGACCGGTTTTGAACGCTTTATACAAAAGAATATCGCCCTCGACGTCAATCAGACGCTGGCGGTGAACCTCATACTGGCCGTGGGTGCGGCGTCTCAGACCGTTACGGTCACTGAGGCTCCCCCGGTTGTTAATACGTCTGACGCGACGTTGGGCAGAACCATTGAGCCGGCCGAAGTGATCGGCCTGCCGCTGGTCAATCGCAATGTATACACCGAACTCTCTCTCACGCCTGGCATCATGGCCAATAGCAGCAGCACCACCCAGAACCCCTCCGGCACGCCCAATTTCACCGTTGGACTGGCATCCGAGGATATCCAGGTCAATGGCTCGCTCGACTCCGGCAACGGAACCGTCGCATTTTATCTGGATGGCGGCAACAACATTACCGGTATGCGCAACTACGGCAACCCGGCTCCCAACCCCGACGCAGTCGAAGAGGTCCGCGTCGATACCAGCGCATTCGCGGCTGAATACGGCGAATTCTCCGGCGCTATCGTTTCGGTTATTACAAAATCGGGAACAAACAAATTCCACGGCAGTGCGTTCGAGTTCAATCGCAACACCGACCTCAACGCATATACATGGGGCGCAGTTCCGGGCAGCGCCAAGGCCCCTTACCACCGCAACCAATTTGGTGAAACCGTCGGCGGCCCGATCAAGCACGACAAGGCCTTCTTCTTCGGCAGCTATGCCGGCCTACGCCAGATCCAGGGCGGAACAGTCTCAGGCGCTACAGTGCCCACCCTTGCCGAGCGCCAAGGCGACTTCACCCAGTCCTCGCTGACCTCGGGTCTTATTTACAAACCGGGCACCGGTAAAACGGTTCTCGAGAATGGAGTGAATAGCGGTCCCGGTTGCCAGACCATATCCGCGGCTACCGCCGGGTATTGCATTGCGCAAGCCGATCTGGACAAGACCGCTCTGAACCTCGCGCCCACAACACCCGGCACAAGCCTCGTTTCCATTCCGCTGCCCAACGGCGCTGCGGTTGCAAAGACCGGCGGCGCATTGTGGTCAGGCATATACAACACTCCGACAAACTCAGACGAATACCTGGCAAAGTATGACGAGAACCTCGGCGCCAAGGACCATCTTGGAGTGACGTACTTCTTTGTCAAGACCACTTCAACTCCCAGCGGAGGCGGCAACATCCTTTGGACCGGAGTTCAGTCCCATTCCGCTCAGACCAATGCCAACATCAGCGACGTTCACACCTTCTCGCCAACCGTGGCCAATCAGAC
>Ga0187847_10004643_pt1 | contig 10049 bp, 10 predicted proteins | sample June2016WEW_4_10_FD_132458 | JGI IMG/M metagenome (GOLD analysis project Ga0187847, IMG submission 132458) | Peatland microbial communities from SPRUCE experiment site at the Marcell Experimental Forest, Minnesota, USA - June2016WEW_4_10 | ecosystem: Environmental > Terrestrial > Soil >...
ACAAGGCCACGGACCTGGCGGTGATCAAGATTGACACCAGCACACCATTGCCCACTGTGAAGATGGGCGATTCCGACGCGGCCCAGGTGGGCGATTGGGTCGAAGCCATCGGCAGTCCGTTCGCGCTGGCGCAGACCGTGACCGCAGGCATCATCTCCGCCAAGAACCGCACCATCGACCAGGGCGCACCGGGACAGTTCCAGCACTTCATTCAGACCGACGCGGCCATTAACCCCGGTAACTCCGGCGGTCCGCTCCTGGACATGCTCGGCGAAGTGATCGGGGTTAACACAGCCATCTATACGCAGTCGGCCGGCTACCAGGGAATCGGTTTCGCCATGCCGTCGAATACGGTGGTTGCGGTATACAACGACCTCATCAGTCCCAGCCACAAGGTGACGCGCGGCTCCATCGGTATCCAGTTCCGCGAGGGACTTTCGGGCGCCGTGAATCGCGTGTACGGCTTCAAGAATGGCGTTCTGGTGCAGGAGGTTCAGCCCGGAGGTCCCGCGGATAAGGCGGGCATCAAGGCCGGCGACATCATCACCACCGTGGATGGGCGCTCCATCAAGGACGGCGACGACCTGGTGAACGAAATCGCCAGCCGCAAACCGGGATCGACGATCCGGCTGGGGTTTGTTCGCGACGGCAAACCGATGGACGCCACGGTAACGATCGGCGATCGCGACAAAGTCTTTGCAGACTTGAACAATCCGCAGCCCCAAATGAGCCAGGAAGGCGAAGGCAGCGCCGGAGAAGCCAAGCTGGGCGTCGTGATCCACGAGATTACGCAGGCGATGTCCGCAAAGCTTCACGTCTCCGGCGTCGTCATCGATTCCGTGCGTACGGGATCCTTTGCCGACCTGCAGGGACTGGAGCCGGGACTGGTGATCACGCACATCAATCGGCAACCTACGGACACCAAGGACCAGTTCGATGCCATTGTCAGTAAGCTTAAGAGCGGCGACGACGTGGTGTTTGAAGTCATCGATCCACGCCATCCCGAGCAAGGTATTAACTACATTGGCGGGACCTTATAAACCAAAGAGGACTGGCGCCGGCTGCGTTTCTGCATGGCGCCAGTTCCTAAAGTAAGGCTTAATAGATTCCCTGATCGGTTTTCTCCTTGCCGTCTTGTGGTACCTTGGCTACACTTAAGCGAAGAGTCCAGAAAATGTCGATAAACATTGAGGCGAAAGCCACGCGTTTTTCACGGTTTACCGCAGTACTTTTATTCTGCGCAGCCCTTGTCGCGCCGTCCGCATTCGCAACCAACGTGCATCGTTCGCCCACCAGCGGCCAGTCCAGCACCCGCAAGTTGTCGCAGTCGAAACACAGATCGCGGCGGGCGCGCGGCCAGCAGGCCATCGATCCGGAACGCGTGACGCAGATTCAACAGGCGCTGATCCGCGAGCATTACCTGACGGGCGAAGCCAACGGCAGGTGGGACGCAACCACCATCGCCGCGATGCAGAAGTATCAGGCAGACCATAGCTGGCAAACCAAGCTGATGCCCGATTCGCGTGCCCTGTTGAAGCTCGGGCTCGGTCCCGACTACTCCTCGGCCATCAATGCCAAAGGCGCAAGCTTTACAACGCCATCGAGTTCCAGCAATGCACCTGCAGCGCAGAATTCAGGTTTTGTGGCAGGCTCAGGCGTGAATCAGTAACAACTTCGGTATTCAAACCACTTCGGGCCCCAACAAATCCGCCATCGTTTCACGGCGGCGGATGAGCCGCGCCTTCGCGCCTTCAACAAGCGCCTCAGCCGGTCGCGGGCGGGTGTTGTAGTTGGAACTTTGCGCCATGCCGTATGCACCGGCATCGAGCAGGGCGACCAGATCGCCGGGCTCAACAGGCGCAAGCTTGCGGTCGCGCGCAAAGAAATCGCCCGACTCGCAGACCGGCCCCACCACATCGACGATGCGGGCCTTCCCTGCCCTGGGACGGACGGGAACGATTTCGTGCCAGGCTTGGTAGAGCGCAGGGCGGATCAGATCGTTCATCGCCGCATCGGTGATGACGAAGGTCTTTTTGCCATTGCGTTTCACATAAAGCACGCGCGCCACGAGCGCACCGGCCTGTGCGACCAGGAAGCGTCCCGGCTCGATGAGCAGGCGGCCCTCGAAATCGCCCAGCGCGTGTGCAAGCGCCGCGGCATATTCTGTGACCTTGGCAGTCGCGTCGAAAACGCCGCCCCGCCTCCCCAGAGCCGAAGACCTGGCCGCGGGGGCGCCGGTGTGATAATCGATGCCAAGCCCCCCGCCGGCATCGATGGCCTGAAGCGCGATGCCTTCGCGCCGCAACTGCCGCTCCAGCTTGCTCACGCGCTCGATGGCCGCACCAAACGGGTCGGCCGAACGAATCTGTGAGCCGATGTGAACGCTGACGCCATGCGCTTCGAGCCAGCGATCGTTGGCCGCGCTCTTGTAGATGCCCAGCGCATGCCGGATGTCGATGCCGAACTTGTGCTCGCGCAGACCTGTAGAGATATAGGGGTGTGTGTCGGCAAAAACGTCTGGATTCACGCGCAGCGCAAAGCGGGCGCGAATTTTGTGTTTGCGGGCGCGCGCCGCGAGCAGCTTGAGCTCCGCCTCGCTTTCCACATTGAACTCGAAAATTCCGGCTTTGAGCGCGAGATCGATCTCCGCGGCGGTTTTGCCAACGCCGGAAAAGACCACGCGGCCCACGGCGTCGGGCGCGGCAGCCAGCACGCGCTCCAGCTCGCCGCCGGAGACGATGTCGAAGCCTGCGCCATTTTGCGCAAGCAGCTTGAGAATCGCCAGCGCGGAGTTGGCCTTGACCGCGTAGCAAACCAGATGCTCGCGGCCAGCCAGCGCCTGCTCAAAAAGCCTCAACCGCTCGATGATTTGGTCGGCAGAGTAAACGTAAAGAGGCGTGTCGAAGCGGCGCGCCAGCGACTCCAGCGATACGCTGCCGCAATGCAAGGCTGCGCCGCGCTGCGGATAGAGAAACGGACGCGGAGATGTACTTGTTATCTGTGCCAAGATCGGTGTCCAAAATTAGAAAAATACTGATTAGAGCCTACAGCATTCCAACGCGTGTATCGCGGCGCGTAGGCCCAGGATCGCTCGCCCATTACAATAAAGGACTGGATGAAGGAACTGCCTAAAGTTGATCTGGTGGGCGTGGGCCTGAACGCGACCGACACGCTGATTCCCCTAGCCGCATATCCCGAGCGCGGATCGAAGCTGGAGTACAACTCGGCGAGCGTGATGCCGGGCGGGCAGGTGGCAACGACCGTGGTGGCCTGCCAAACCTGGGGCCTGCGCACGCGCTACGTGGGCAAGCTGGGCGACGACGATGCGGCGCGTCTACACGAGGCTGCATTCCGGCGCGTGGGCGTTGAGGCGCAACTCATCAAAGTACGCGGCGGCGTCAGCCCGCAATCGCTCATTCTGGTGGATGCAGGCGGCGAGCGCACCGTGTTTTGCCGGCGTGACGAGCACATGACCCTCCGACCCGAGGAATTGCGCCGCGAGTGGGTCGTGAACGCGCGACTACTGCACATCGACGGGCACGACACCGCCGCTGCCACGTTGGCTGCGAGTTGGGCGCGCGGGGCGGGCATTCCCGTTGTAGCCGATCTCGACGATACCTATCCGGGCATCGAAGAGCTGGTGGCCAACATCGATTATCTGATCGTAAGCAAGGATTTTTCGTGCCGGCTGATGGATGACACGAACCTCGAACGCTCCCTGCGCCGCATGTCGGCGCGCTACGGCTGCAGGTTGAGCGCGGCCACGCTGGGCGAAGACGGCGTGCTGGCCTGGGACGGCAAGCAATTGGTGCACTGCGCCGCCTATCGCGTGCCCGTGGTCGATACCACCGGGGCCGGCGACATCTTCCGTGCCGGGTTCATCTATGCGCTCATGCAGGAGTGGCCGCTCGAACGGCAGCTCGATTTCTCCTGCGCTGCGGCGGCCATGAACTGCATGGCCCAAGGGGCGCGCGGCGGCATCCAACCGGTGGATGCAATCGAAAATCTGATGGCAACGGTATCCCGCTACGAGAGCGCGTACGGCCTATCGGCACTGGATTAACGGTTGATGGACCGAATCGTCGGGCAGACTTCTCCCATCCAATAGAATAGCTATTGGGCAGCGGTTTCTGTAGCCGCGGCGCTCCTTTAACTATGTTTTTCGGAGATTTTGTATGGCACTGATTAAGACTTCGAATCCCGCGCTCGGCCAGAACACTTTCAGCGATTTTGCGCGTAGCCAGTACGGCGGGAACCTGGTAGACGCCTCGGCGCGGATGACGCTGAGCGGCACGGTGAACAAGACCGGCGTTCTGCTGCTCTGCGCGGTGGTCACGGCGGCGTGGACGTGGAACTCGTTTATGCAGACGCATGATCTGAGCTCAGCCGGGCCAGCGGTGATGCTGGGCGGGATCGGCGGCTTCATCGTCGCGATGGTGACTATCTTCAAGAAGGAGTGGTCGCCGGTGACTGCCCCGATTTACGCGCTGCTCGAAGGCCTCGTGCTCGGTGGAATCTCCGCCCTGTTTGAAACGAGCTATCACGGCATTGCCATGGAGGCGGTGGCGCTCACCTTCGGTACGCTTTTGGTGCTGTTGCTGGCGTACAAGTCGGGAATGATCAAGGTCACGCAGAAGTTTCGCTTGGGTGTTGTCGCAGCCACGGGCGCGATTGCGATCGTTTACTTCCTCCAGTTTCTACTCGGCATCTTCCACATTTCTCTTTTCACTTCCGTCTACGGTTCCGGCGTCATCGGCCTTGGCTTCAGCTTCATCGTGGTCGCTGTCGCGTCGCTCAACCTGGTGCTGGACTTCGATTTTGTAGAGCAGGGCGTGGCCGCCGGCGCTCCCAAGTACATGGAGTGGTACGCCGCGTTCGGGATCATCGTGACGCTGGTGTGGCTGTACCTCGAGATGCTGCGGCTGCTCTCGAAGATGCGCAGCAGGAATTGAGAAGCAGCCTGTAGCCGGTAGCTTGTAGTTTTTTCTTGCGGTTACCGCAATCAAGCTACCGGCGAAAAGCTGCTCACCGTTCCCTGCGGTGAAATCAGCGAAAATGTAACGCTCCCCGTAGTAACCCGGCGATGCGGTGTACCGCGCGCGACCACCAGCATGTCGCCCTTGTTCAGGGGGACGGTTTCATGCCCGTCCGACTCGGGCGCAAGCCATTCGCCGGGCCCCCTGCTGTGCGCGCCCTTCGGCGTTCCGCCGAGTTCGTAGACGGTTGACCCATCGAGAATCTGGAAGATGTGGTCGCGATGCTCGTGCCACTCGAACTCTGCCGCGGTTTTAGCCTTCTCGGTAGTGAGGACCACGACGAAGGTCCTCTCCTGCATGAGATTGTTGCTCCCGGGATTGGCGGCAAGGGCTTTGAGGTCGTCCTGAATCACCTGCGCCTCGAAGAGCCTGAAGGGGAGGGCGGGGGCGCTCAAGGCTTGCGCCGCAGCTTGGGAAGAAAAAAGTGACGCGCGAGTGAGTGTGAAGCCAGCTGCTGCAGCGGCCGGCGCGGCGCGCAGAAATTTGCGGCGGGCAGGGTTTGAAAGTGCTGTCTTGCGCATAATATTCTCCAAAAACGTTCGGTCACTCCGTCGCCGATTTTATCAGTGCCGGGCGGCGCAAGGTGACGCAACAAATTCTAGAGTTCGAATTGCCGCAACCAGGGAGCCATGAGGGCGGCGACTTTGCGCGGCTGCTCGTAAGCGGCAAAATGGCCGGCGCCTGGCAATATTTCAAGCTCGCAGCCGCCGGGTGCAGCGCTGAAGGCCTCCATGTCCGCGGGAGTGATGGCAGAATCTTCGGCGCCTGCAATCGCCAATATCGGCACGCGGATGGTCGCCACGGTGGGAACCGAGTCGGGGCGCGTGGCCAATCCGGCCTGCACGGCAACCTCGGCTTCGGGCGTGAGCGTCATGTGGGCGCGAATCTCGGCCACGATTTCGGGGCGCTCGCGGCGCGAAGTTTCGCTGAGGAGCGCCTGTGCCATGCCGTCGAAGAGCGCGGCCACGCCTCCTGTGCGCGCCCGCTCGATGGTTTCGGCGCGACGCTTGAGGTTGGCCGGTGCGTCGGGCTGCGGCTTGGAACAAATGAATACCAAGCCTGTCATGCGTTCCGGCGCCCTGCGCCAGATCTCCAGCAGAACGTATCCGCCAATCGAGCAGCCCACGAAAACAGCCTTGCGCAGCGAGATTTGGTCCATCAGAGCGAGCACATCCGTGGCCAACTGTTCCATGGTGAGCACGGCCGCGTCGGGAACCAGGTCGAAAACACCAACCGGAAGCCCGGAACCCAACTCAGAGACGCCGTGGCCGCGCAGATCGGGGACAACGGAGCGAATGCCCGCGAGCTCCTTGGTGAGGGGACGCCAGTAATCGCGATCGAGAGGGGTGGGATGCAGGAAAACCACCGCTGGGCCGGTGCCTGCGTCGGTAAATCCAAGGCCTGAGCCGCCCACAAGAGAGACGCCGTTCATACAGTTGGAGGATACGCCCCCGGCACGGCCGGCGTCTCCTCGGGAATGCCAATCCAGAGCGCCAGATAGGCCACGCCAACCAAGCCACTTGTGCAGATCAGGCCGAGAACCGCGATAATCCGAACCACGGTAACGTCCCACCCGTTGGCTTGTGCAAAAGCCATGCAAACTCCGCCAACCACGCGGCCAAAGCGGGGCCGGAGGAGCGGCCGGCCGGGAAGTGGCTGCACAGCGGGAATTGCGGCACCGCAGTTCGAGCAGAAGTGCGCGCTCAAGGGCATTCCAGTTCCGCAGCGCTGACAGAAAACGGTCATGACTAGTTCTCCAAAGAGAAACTCCAACTAACTTGAGGATACGAGGATTTGCGAGCGGCGGTTCCCTGTTTCCGCTTCAATTCCCCCGATAGACGCTATGCAGGTACTTTCTTGCCTCGCCGGCGCGCGAGGTATTGGGACCGGCGTCAATCGCGGCCTGGTAATCGCGCAGCGCGGTCTGGCGCTCGCCCATCAGGTCGTGGCACTGACCGGCATCGAGCAGCGAGCGAATCTTCAACTCCGAGCCCACGCCCTCGGTTCCCGCGGCCCGCTCAAAGGCCTGCGCCGCTTCGTTGTACTGGCGCTGGCCGCGCAATGCGTCGCCGTATCCGAAGTACGCAAGCTCCAGCTTCGACGAGGCAAAATAACCGGGCTTAGCCGCCTCGGCCAGAACCTGCCGATACACATCCACCGCCGCCATTCCCTCGCCCGCATCTCTGCGCAGATTGGCTTCTTCAAGGCAGAAGAGAAAATCGTGAGGATACTCGCTCTTCAGTTCGCGCACCGCCTGGACGGCCTCGTTGTACTTCGCCTCGCGGCGCAGGAAGAGCGCGATGACGGTGCGCGATTCGACACTGGTGATGACGCCGCGCTTGCCGGCATCTTCCAGCATGGCCAGCCCGGTGGATTTGGAGCCGGTGATTCCGGCAAAGCCGATCATGAGTTTGAACGGCCACGGCAGCGCCCCAACAACGTATTCGTAGATGCCCACAATCATCTTCGCGTCCACGTAGTCGGGATCGATCTCTAACGCGTGCGCGGCATCGTCCTTAGCTTTCCCCGCCAGATGGAATCCCGTACCAAACGCGCGCTCCACCATGGCCACGTACGAGCACCGCAAACTGCGCACCCACGCGCGGGCAAACAATGCGTCTACATCCTTGGGATTTTTGCCCAATCGCCAGTCGGCTTCGCTCACTGCCTCGTCGGCCAGAGAGAAGATCCGATCACGCTTCGCGGGGTCTTCGTCCGTAGCGTGGCGGCCGGTGAGAAAGCCGTCGTTGGCATAGAAGGTTGTGTCGAGAAGATCCTGCCGGTACAGCTCCTGAAAGATCAGGGCATCCAGCAGGTAAGCCGTCGCCTGTGGGTCGCCGGGATGGGCCGCGTGAAACTGCTCGAAGCGCGCCACCGCGCCGGGAAAGTCGAGATTGTAAAACCTTTCATACGCCGCGCGCACCTGCGGATCGTAGTTCATGGGATTGGTGTGCACGGTCGCGGCCAGGGCCGGGGCCGGGGCCGGGGCCGACAAGACTAATCCCAAGATTGCAACGCTCCACATGCGTGCGCCAAGCTTTCGCGAATCCACGTTCCACTCCCCAGTACCATGGTATCGGCTGCCACCCTATGCCCAGCCGCAAGTTGCACCCGCGAATCAGTTAGCATCGAAGTATGCCCATCCCCGAACGGATGAAGCCGACCTTCGCTCCCCCGCCCCCCACGCAGACCGTGGAAGCGCGCAAACGGTTGATCGTGGCGCTCGATGTGCCGACCGCCGAAGCCGCTCAAGAGCTGGTGGCACGTTTGGATGGCACGTGCCAGTGGTTCAAGGTTGGATTGGAACTGTTTACCGCAGCTGGCCCGGCTATCGTCGAGACGCTCGCCGTGCGCGGCTACTCGGTGTTTCTCGATCTCAAGTCCACGACATTCCCAACACGGTGGCAGGCGCGGTGCGATCGGCGACGCGGCTCGGCGTGCGCATGATGACGGTTCATGCCGCAGGAGGGCCGGCCATGCTCACCACGGCCCGCGAGGCGCTGGACGGCGCAGCCGATCCGCCACAGTTACTGGCCGTAACCGTGCTGACCAGCATGGATGCGGCGCAATTGCAATCCGCGGGAGTGAAACACACCCCAGCGGCACAAGTGGAACTGCTGGCAAAAATGGGACTGCAAGCCGGCATCCACGGATTCGTCTGCTCACCCGAGGAGGTTGCGGCCTTGCGCGCGCTCACCGGCCCTGCCGGAGTTCTTGTGGTTCCGGGGATTCGCCCCCAGGGCGCGGATGCGGGAGATCAAAAGCGCCTGGCGACTCCGACCGCCACTCTGCATGCAGGCGCCAGTTTTCTGGTGATAGGCCGCCCTATCACCCAGGCGACAGAGCCAGCTGAGGCGGCAGCGGCTATCCTCAACGAGATGTCCGCCGCCTTCGCCCTCTGAGTTGCCATCGCGCTTTGGGGCCAATGAAACGTTTGCAGAATTCCAGACACTATTATTTTGAGCGAAGGTCGCCCGCCGCAGCCGGGGTGGACCTCGTCTGGCGCGATTTTTCGCTCTCAACGCCCGCGTGCGGGAATGTGAATAAACGGCTCTAGCCCCACGAGAAATGCAAAAAGAATTGCGAGCAGAGCCAACTCGGGGGTATATTCGTCTGCACCTGAGTTAAAACGAAAATCCTGATTATTTGCACCTTCCCCAGACCCTCATTTCCCTAACGACTAAGACAAACTGAGCAGTTTCCGGGCCGTCGCGGTGCCGCAGAGGAAGCTCGCCCTGTTTCCACACCAAATGGAGGTCCTGACTATGAGCAACACTATCGATCACGGAAGGTTCCGGGGTTTCCCGTCGCAAGTTGACGACCTTGGACACCTTCGTCGCGCGTATGGGAAGATCTGTCTGGCATTGTTGGTTTTAGTAACTGCGGCGTCGGCGCTCTTGATCACCAGGCAGGTTGTCCAGCCGCCGCCGGTGAAGGCTCAAACCATCCCCTCAAATGCATCGACCGCCGCCGGCTGCCCCGTTTCCGCTACAACCTTCAGCAGCTGGTTCCAGTCTTCGCCGCCTACGGTCAACGGCGTGGTAAAGCCCGCCGACAGCTTGGCCTTCTCGCCCACTAGTCTCTGCTCCTTTTATCAGTGGTCGGAACAGATGTTCCTGTGGATCCTTTCTCCAGCCCCATCGAGTTATGGCGGCGGTGCGCACATCTTCGACTCGCCGACCTTCTACGACGTTTCGCCGCTCAATTCGAGCAACGAGCGCACGCTGACCAAGCACGTATCCGGTGTCTTCCCCATCGTCGGGGTGCGCGTCCCCACGCCCGGACCCCACGGCCTTCCAGTGATGCTGACCACCAGCCACCGCCTCGTCGAGGTGGAACCCGCCAAGGTCTCAGACAGTGGCAAGCCGCTCATCCTCAACAGTGCAGGCAAGGAAGTGGAGATCGAGAGCGCTACCATCACGGCCGGCAAGGTGGTCTTCAAAGATACGACAGGCAAGGCGATCTTAGGCGCGAAGCCGATCCTGCGCCCCGAGCTACTCAAGCCGGTGGTGG
>Ga0187847_10004644_pt1 | contig 10047 bp, 7 predicted proteins | sample June2016WEW_4_10_FD_132458 | JGI IMG/M metagenome (GOLD analysis project Ga0187847, IMG submission 132458) | Peatland microbial communities from SPRUCE experiment site at the Marcell Experimental Forest, Minnesota, USA - June2016WEW_4_10 | ecosystem: Environmental > Terrestrial > Soil > Wetlands...
ATACTTCTATTGTAGAGCAGCCCTACCGGTTTTCGATCGCTCATTTTCGCTGCGTTCCCCACCATAATGGTTATAATCTCAGTCATAAGGGAGGATCAATGGCAAAAGACAAGAGCCCTAAGAAGGAAGTCAAGAAGCCCAAAAAGAAGAAATAGTCCGGCGCGGGGTTCGCCCGCCAAGTAAACCGTGGGCGCTTCCGGCCGCGTTGAAAAAGGCGTGCCTGGAGCGTCCGCGGACTCTGAGGAGCCATCGATGCGCAGTGACTGGGTAGCCAAACGCAAGAACGACCAGGTCCGCACGCAACTGTATTATGCGCGGCAGGGCATCATCACCGAAGAGATGCACTTTGTGGCAGCGCTCGAGCGCCTGTCGCCCGAGCTGGTCCGATCGGAGGTGGCACGCGGGCGGCTGATTATTCCGGCCAACATCTACCACGCCAACCTGGAACCGATGGCCATCGGGATCGCGTCGCGGTGCAAGATCAACTCCAATATCGGCAACTCATCGGTGCTTTCGGACGTTGAGGGCGAGCTGGAGAAACTGCGCTACTCGGTGAAGTACGGCGCCGATACGGTGATGGACCTCTCCACCGGCGGCGACATCCCTGCCATTCGCAAGGCTATTATTGGCGCTTCGCCCGTGCCCATCGGCACGGTGCCGATTTATGAAGCGCTGTCGCGTGTGCGCCGCGTGGAAGACCTGAGCGCGCGGGTGATGCTGGAAGTGATCGAAGAGCAGGCCGAGCAGGGCGTGGACTACATGACGATCCACGCCGGCGTGCTGGTGCAGCACATTCCGCTTACCACGCGCCGCGTCACCGGCATCGTCAGCCGCGGCGGCTCCATCCTGGCCGAGTGGATGGTCAAGAACCACAAACAGAATTTCCTGTACGAATGCTTCGAGGACATCTGCCGGATCTTCCAGAAACACGACGTCAGCTTTTCATTGGGCGATGGCCTGCGCCCCGGCAGCGTCGCCGATGCCAGCGACGAGGCGCAGTTCGCGGAGCTGAAGACCCTGGGCGAGCTGACCAAGAAGGCCTGGGAGTATGACGTCCAGGTGATGATCGAAGGGCCCGGCCACATCCCGATGGACCAGATCGAGCTGCAGGTGCAGAAGGAAAACGAGCTCTGCTACGAAGCGCCTTTCTACACGCTGGGTCCGCTGGTTACCGATATCGCGCCTGGCTACGATCACATCACGTCCGCCATCGGCGCAGCCATGATCGGCTGGTACGGCGCCTCGATGCTCTGTTACGTCACGCCCAAGGAACACCTCGGCCTGCCCAATCGGGAAGACGTGAAGGCGGGAATCATTGCGTACAAAATCGCAGCCCATGCCGCCGATGTGGCGCGCAAGCGGCCCGGAGTGCGCGATCGCGACGACGAGCTTTCCCGCGCCCGCTATCGCTTCGACTGGAATCGCCAGTTCGAGCTGTCGCTCGACCCGGAAACCGCCCGCTCCATGCACGACGAAACCCTCCCCGAGGAAGGCTTCAAAGACGCCCACTTCTGCTCCATGTGCGGCCCCAAGTTCTGCTCGATGAATATTTCGGCCAAAGTGGAGTCCTTCACCGCCGAAGACGCCGACGCCGTTCTGAACGGCCAGCCGGCCGAGACCCTGGTGAAAATCGCCGGCGAAGACTGATCTGTGGCGCCGGCGGTCTTTGCGGCCGGCATTGGCGCGGCTTGTCGCCCCTTGCGTCTGCGGTGCCCGCCTACCGGCGACAAGATCGCCGGCGCTACCTTTCTGAAGCAGCCGGTTCCTGCTGCGTCATGCAGTGCAACGCTCCCAGCCCCCAGATCAGGTCAGTCGAGTTGATGCCCACCACTTCGCGCTCCGGAAAGGCTCGCGCCAGCGCGGCCAGCGCCACGCGGTCGGCGGGATCGTTGAAGGTCGGCGCCAGCACCAGATGGTTCGCGATATAGAAGTTGGCGTAACTGGCGGGCAGGCGGCGCCCTGCAAAAATCAGCGGGCGCGGCATCGGCAGCTTCAATACCCGCAACCCGGCGGCGCGCAGGATGCGAATGTTCTCGCGCAGCGGCCCATAGTTGGCGTCGGCCGGATCGGCTTCGCTCGCCGCCGCCACCGTGTCGCGCGACACGAATCGCGCAATGTCGTCCACGTGGCCGTGCGTATCGTCGCCGGCGATGCCGTTGCGCAGCCAGATCACTCGCATCACGCCGAGGTGAACACGCAGCTTGCGCTCCACCTGCGCGCGGCTCATCCCCGGATTGCGCGCCTGCACTGGGCTCAGCAGGCATTCCTCGGTGCTGAGCAGCAGGCCGGCGCCGTTGACGTCGATGCTGCCGCCTTCCAGCACCATGCCCGGCGTGATTATCGGCAGCTTCAGCCGGCGCGCCATCCACGCCGGTACGGCCGCATCCAGTTTCCAATCGTCGTATTTCGCCCAGGCGTTGAACCGCCATGCGGTGAGCGCCAGCGCGCCGCGGCCGTTCTTCACGAACAGCGGGCAGTAATCGCGCGTCCACCCGCGGTTGGTCGGGCAGACGAAGAACTCGACGGCATCCAGGTTCGCGCCCACTTTCGCCAGCACGCGGCGCGCCTGGCGTTCCAGCGCGCGGTCGCGCACCAGGATGCGAACCTGTTCCAGTTGGCTCAGCTTGCGCGTGATTTCGCCGTAGGCCCAAGGAATCGGCGCGAATCGTCCCGGCCAGTCGGAGCGGTTGTGCGGCCATGCGATCCAGGTGGCTGCGTGCGGCTCCCACTCCGCCGGCATCCGGAAGCCGCGCGCGGTCGAGCTCAATCAATCACCCGGCTGAGGATGGGCTGGTAAGCATCGATGCGGCGGTCGCGCAGGAATGGCCAGTTGCGCCGCACTTCCTCGATGCGCCGGGGGTCGCATTCCACAATCAACGTTTCCTCCTTGTCGTGGCCGGCCTCGGCCATCACCTGGCCGAACGGAGCGGCAACGAAGGAGCCGCCCCAAAATTCCAGGCCGCGCTCCGGGGGCCCTTCGAATCCGACGCGGTTGACCGCCGCCACATACAGCCCGTTGGCGATGGCGTGTCCCCGCTGGATGGTGCGCCACGCGTCATGCTGCGCTGCGCCGAACTCCTGCTTCTCCGACGGGTGCCAGCCAATCGCGGTGGGATAGAGCAGTACCTGTGCGCCGCCCAGAGCCGCCAGACGGGCTGCTTCCGGATACCACTGGTCCCAGCACACCAGCGGCGCAATGCGCGCATAGCGCGTGTCAAAGCAGCGGAAGCCCAGGTCCCCGGGAGTGAAATAGAACTTCTCGTAGTAGAGCGGGTCGTCCGGGATATGCATCTTGGGGTACATGCCCAGCAGCAGTCCGTCGGCATCGAAGACCAATGCCGTGTTGTGATACACGCCCGCCGCGCGCCGCTCAAAAATGGACCCGATGATCACCACCGCGAGCTCGCGCGCGAGGCGCGAAAAGCTCTCCGTGGTGGGCCCGGGCACCGGCTCCGCGAGGTCGAAGAAACCGTGATTCTCCTCCCGGCAGAAATACTGCGAGCGGAACAGCTCCGGCAGGCAGATGATCTGCGCGCCGCGGCCGGCGGCCTCGCGAATCCGCCATTCGGCCTTGGCGAAATTCTCGTTCGGGTCCACCGAGCAGGCCATCTGGATGAGCCCGATGCGAAACGGAGAGTGCTGCACGTCACTATTGTAGCGAGCCGTGTTGCGGCCGACGACCGCCGCGCAATGATTTGCGCCCACCGCCATTCGTTGCCAGCCTGATTGTTACAATAAGCGACACAACGTGAGGACAAGATGTGAGCGCGGCGCTCGGTTGTGTGCGCTGACGCTTGTGTTCGCCGGTTCCGGCATCCTCTCCGCGGCGTCACCGTTTTCGCCTTCGCGAAGCGCGCCGTTGTTTCCCGTCGAGTTTGAGCAATCCCGTGCTAGCTGGATAGCGCGAGGTCCGGGGTATGTGCTCATGCTGGAGGGTGGCAACGCCTTCCTGGAGTCGTCGGACGCGCGCGGGCAATCGAGCGCATTTCGGATGGAGATCGTCGGTGCCCGGAAGGGTGTGACGGGTTCGCCCGAGAGAGAGGTCCCGGGCCGGCGGAACTACCTCACAGCTGCGGACCCGGCGCAATGGCGGACCGGCGTCCGGCTATGGGAGCAGGTTCGCTTTACCGGCGTGCTGGACGGGGTCGACGTGGTTTACCGCGGCGGCGGGCATCGTTTCGAATACGATCTGGTGCTCGCTCCCGGTGTCAGTGCCCGCACGATCCGGATCTCGATCGACGGCGCGAATGGACTGAACCTGAGCCGGGCCGGCGATCTGACAATCCGTACGGCTGCCGGGGGCGTGATTCAGCGCAGGCCGGTGGCGTATCAGATGGAAGGCGGCGCGCGGCGGGAAGTGGCGGCGACCTTCCGGCTGCACGGGAAGCGGATCGGATTCGACGTCGGAGCCTATGATCATTCCAAGCCGCTGATCATCGATCCGATCATCGATTACGCGACCTGGGCTCCGGGTTCCGTAACTGGTGTAGCAGTGGATGGCAACGGTTCCGCCTACATCACGGGAGCGGCCTACGGGCCCTTTCTGCCGGTCACAGGCAATGCGTACCAGAAAGCCCCTGCCGGTTCGCAGGCAATCTCGTCTTCCCACATGTACGTGGCCAGGTTTTCAGCGGACGGGTCGACCCTGTTGTATTGCACCTATCTGGGTGGCAGCGGGAGCGACACCAGCGCGGGGATTGTCTTAGACAGCGCCGGCAATGCAGTGATCGGCGGGATCACGGCATCTCCAGATTTCCCGCTTACCTCCGGAGCTTACATCAGCCGGCCCACAGTTACCGGGCCGTGGTCGTTTCGTGTCGAAACTGAGTGCCGATGGTTCCGCGCTGCTATGGTCGACCTTGCTTCCTTCGCCGGGCTTGACGGGAGTCGCGATCGATGGCAGCGGCAACGTGCTCGCGGTGTGTACCCCGCTGGACACGGGCATCTTGACCACGCCCAACGCGATCGTCAGCGGGGACAGATACCGATGGCTCGGCGAGCTCGATTCCAGCGGTGCTCGCCTGGTGTATGCGACGTACGTACCCGGCCTGCAGTCAACCAGCGTGACCGGTGGCATGGCTATCGGCCAGGATGGCACCGCGTGGATTGGCGGAACGGCGCCCGGGTTCAGTATTTTGGCGAATGGAGGTTGCACATCCCTCCCATACCCGCCGACGCCTGCTGCCGTAATCGGCGTCGATCCCAACATCTCAAGAGTGGTTGCCAATGTCACGATTGGCGGCAGCGGTCAGAATTACGGAACGAGTGTCGGGCTCGACGCTGACGGGAACATTTATCTGGCCGGTATGACCTGTTCACCCGACTTCCCCGGAATCAATAACAGCATCGGCACCGGTGCCCCAGGTTTCATCGTGAAGCTGTCACCGGGAGCCCAAGCCAGGCTATGGACTGCTACCACGCCTGGCTGGCCGATGCAGCTGGCGGCTGACCCCTCCGGCAACACGACCGTGTTGCTTGCGCTATACCCGGCAGATGCCCTGTATTACTTCGATAGTTCGGGCAATCAGATTTGGAGCACTCAGTACACCGGTCCCACGGAGCCTGCTCTCACCATGGACTCGCAAGGCCGGATTTATGTTGGTTCCGACGGGGGTGGCACGGCAGGTGCATGGGAGAGCGGACCGTCCTTGAATTACAGCCGCCAGGGTCTGATGAGGATACTGCCGCACGCTGGAACGCTGCTCGTGGTGCCGCCGACCATAACCCTTTATGACCCGGCTCCGCCAAACCCTGGTGGCCCCGTTATCGGACCCGAGGTGTTTTCGAGTGGCGGCACAACCTTGCCGCAGCCATTCACAGTCAGCACGACGACACCCTGGATCAAGGTGTCTGTGCCGCCCTCGTTCGGTCCCCCAACTGGAGTCGTGACGCCACTGCCGAATTGGTATGGCTCGCCCGCTGGAACCTTCAACATCGCGGCCGACGGCAGCCAGCTTCAGCCGGGCACCTATGATGGGTCGATTACGCTTGCGGCTCCTGGATTCAGCAACTCTCCGCTTACGGTTCCAGTACATGCCGTGATTCAGCCGCCCACTACGTTCATTAATAACCTCATTCCTTCGGAGGTGGTGATTGTAGGCAGCGGTGGCGGGACCACGCTTGGCCTGTATATTGCCCTTTACATACTGTTCAACTGCAAGATCATTTCCGCAACTCCCTGGATCACACCGACGCCTGACGGAACCGACGCGTTCATCGATGACAGTTCGCTGCCGGTTGGCGTCAGCACCGGCCAGGTAACGATTACCGATGCAAACGATCCAAACTCGCCTCACCAGGTGACAGTGTACGTGATTGAAGGCTCGTATGGCGACGGCATTAACGGGGTCTCAAAAAACCTCGTGGGCCAGTCCGGCCATCCTGTCCTTTCTCGCGCAACCGGACGACACTCCAAAGCACGCAGCTCTGTCCCTTCGGGTAAATGCCGCAGTGCGAACGTCGTTCACGGCGGCTTCGGAGGCCCCTTGGCTCACCGTGTCGCCATCCGCCGGGTCGACGCCGTGGATTCTTTCCGCTACGGTGGACCCGAGCGGACTCCAACCCGGCACATATGCGACTCATATCGATATTGCGTCCAACCAGGCGGTCAACGGGGGAGCACGGATTCCGGTGAGCCTGACGGTTCAAAACGACGTGCCGTTCAACGTTGACCCCGCGGCCGTGGCTTTCAGATTCCCGCCGCTCGGAAGCCCCCCAACTACGGTGCAACTAAGCCTGACGAGCTCTCAGCCGATGAGCTTCCAGATGGACGTGGAAGAGGCTGCATGCCTAACCGGCGACTGGACCGGAACGACTCCAACGCAACTTATCTTGCAGTCCGTGGGTTGTTCGTCCCCGCAGGACGGCTGGGATTATGTCTTCACGACTAACGGGGGCGACATGCGGGAAGTGCCCGTGTCGTTCTTACCGGGCACGTTGTACCCCCAGATCAATCCTGGCGGCATCGTCAACGACGCAACATTCGCTTCCGGCCCGGTGGCACCCGGCTCCATCGTCGCGGTCTTCGGGCTCGATCTGGCCAGCTCTGAGTATGTCGCCGGCTCATTCCCGTTGCTCCCGCCCGGCGGTATCGTGGAGCCGAGTGGCGCGGTGCTCGCCAATGCGACACTATTCCCATTTTCCTGTTGCGACTATCTCGGGGTTTATTACCAGAGCCCGACGCAATGGAACCTTCAACTCCCTGCCACTTTGACGCCTGGTACTTACTGGTTTACGATCTCTGGCCCACCGGGATCGGGCGGTTCGGCCCCGGTAACCTTCACAGTGGCAGCGGTTGCCCCTTATATCTTCACGTGGGGCACCAATCACGGCGCTGTACGGAATGTCGATTTCAGCTTGAACACGCCGGATAATCCGGCGGCCGCGGGGTCGGCGATCCTGGTGTATCTCACCGGTCAGGGTGCGGTGGATCCTTCCGTGCCTACGCGTCAGGCCGCGCCTTCAACGCCCCTATCCTACACGGTGGCAGCCACCACAGCGACGATCGACGGAGCATCCGCCCATGTTTCCTTTTCCGGGTTGGCGCCGGGATTCGCAGGCCTGTGCCAGGTGAACATCGACATACCGGGGGACTGGCGCCGGGACAGCACCAGTTGGTGATCAGCATCGGCGGCGTGAACGCGAACACGGTGGTCTTCGATACGAAGTGAGCGAAGCGCGAATGTCCGGCTAATTCGCGGCCACTCGCGCTAGCATCATCCTGTGAGCTATTGCGGGCTGGTCTTGTTCGATATCGATGGCACCCTGATGCGCCGCGCCGGGTCGCATCACCGGCAGGCGCTGGTTCATGGCGTTCGCAAGGTAACGGGCCTCGAAACCACCACCGAAGGCATTCCCGGGCAAGGCATGTTGGACCCGGCGATCATCGTGGAAATGATGTACCGCGCCGGCGCCAAACGTGCGTTCACCCGCCAGGCCACGCCCGAAATCCAGCGTGCCGCGGAGCGCTACTACCTGCGCGTGTGCCCGCCGCTTGCAGGCAAGCACTGCCCCGGCGTGCCGGAACTGCTCGAGCGCCTGGCCCGCCGCGGTTTTCTGCTGGCGTTGGTCACCGGCAACCTCACCCGCATCGGCTGGCGCAAGCTGGAGCGGGCCGGCCTCGGCCACTTTTTTCGCTACGGAGCCTTCGGCGAGATGGCCGCCACGCGTGGCCGTCTCGTCAAATGGGCCGTCCGCGAAGCGCAGCGGCGGCATTCGCTCGCTGCGGTGGCGCCCGTGGCGCTGGTGGGCGACGCCACCTCCGATGTGATCGCCGCGCGCGAAAAACGGCATCCGCATCATCTCCGTCCAGACCGGCATTACTCCGGTGGAAGACCTGCAGGCGCTCGCGCCGGATTACCTGCTGCGGAATCTGCGCGACTTTCGCATCCGCATGGTGGACGGGCCTTCCTGAGTCATTGCAGCCGGCGCCCGCCCTATCTCCGTAGGGGCCGGGCATGCCCGGCCCGCGTGGGGCTGCCCCCTGTTCTCCCCCAGCCGCCCATCGCTATTCCGAACGCAGCATCGTTACCGGATCGATCAGGGATTCAGGTTTTGGCATACTCGGATTTCGCAATATACAGACGTCTGAGTGTACGGAGGGGTAGCGCGAAAAGGTTCCGTCGGCTGGAGGCGGAGCTCCGGCCTTTTGCATCTTCTGCCCCGGGCCAGGCTTCTTCCGTCCTACCGCTTTTCTGCTGACGTAACCGCGGCCGGCCCGGGTATATGGTTGCAGTGCAGGATGGCGTTTTCGAGCATTCCGAACTCACCCAGGTTCTGCCAGCGGTAGCAGGGATTGGTGGCGAACATGATGATCCGGCCTTGTCCCACCGGCACGTCGAGTATCGCCGGACGGTTGTGCACCTCGGCCACGCCTTTGAACAGGCCGCTCAGCACGGATGGCTCGGTCCCCGTGTAGCGCATCAGCACCCAGCCGCGGCCGTCCTCGGGAACCCGCAGCAGCGGGCCGTTGGCGTAGCGCACGGGCATCGTTTTCTCCGCGTAGCCGTAGAAAATGGGATGCGCGGGCCGCATGACTTCCGCTTCCACGATCGGTCCGGGGGCGTAGAGTTGCGGCGTCGGGCGCGCGGCCTCCACCGTCCGCGCCAGGCCGAATTCGGCCGGCAGGTAGCTGGCGGCACCGAGCGTAATCAACACGCCGCCTTGCTGGACGAACTTCTCCAGCTCCAGCAGCCCTTCGAGCCCCATGCCTCCCCGGATGTCATCCGATTCTCCGTACATGCCGAGACTCGGGAACTCAGCCGTCTTCAGATAGGCCAGCGGCTTGCCTTTGGATTCGAGATCGAAAATGATGGACTTGCCGCCCCGCCCGCCCTGGCTCGGAATCAGGATCACGTCGTAAGCCGAGCGCAGTCCTCCCTTCCGGATGCGCTCCTTGTAAATCAAGTCGTACGGCAGCTCGAAGTAGTCGAATGCGTAGCGCACCCAGCCCACATCCTGCGTGCCGCCCCAGGTGCTGAACATGGCTACTCGCGGCACGTCCACCGCGTGACGCGCCACCTCCGGAGCTTTGTCCAGCGCCAGCGCTTGCAGCCCGAGTTTCCCGATCTCGGAACGCACTCGCGGACTGTCCGCCAACAGCAGGCTGCCCGCAGGCAGCTCGGCGCCTTTCACTTTAGCCGGCTGTTCGATGGCCTCGAAGCTCGCATCGCGCAGCCGCCAGCGCAGGGTGGCGAGGGTATTGGCGCCGTTGTCCAGCACAGCAATCAGCGACCCGCTGCCCTTCACTTCTCCGCTGATCGAGAGCGTGTCCACCGGAGTCACGGGAACGCTCAAAACCGCCTTGTCGGAGATCTCGCGAACTTCCGTGTGGCACATCAGCCCCATCGTCCAGGCGGCGTCGTCATAGGTGCGGAGGTTGGCGTCGGGATACTTTTGCACCTCGAGCAGAATCTTGGCCAGCCGGCCATACGGCTGATCGAGTTTGACGATCAGGGATCCGGCCGCGAATGTGCCCTCCTTCAGCTTCACCTCGGCGGAGGCGCGGCCCACTTCGACCCCCTGGAGGCGTAGGATGTTGACCACGAA
>Ga0187847_10004648_pt1 | contig 10043 bp, 6 predicted proteins | sample June2016WEW_4_10_FD_132458 | JGI IMG/M metagenome (GOLD analysis project Ga0187847, IMG submission 132458) | Peatland microbial communities from SPRUCE experiment site at the Marcell Experimental Forest, Minnesota, USA - June2016WEW_4_10 | ecosystem: Environmental > Terrestrial > Soil > Wetlands...
CTTGTCTTTGGGCTTGGCTTCGGCGAGGAAGTCGTCGACGCCGGCCTCGCGGGCAATGACGGCGGCGGTGAGCGGGTTGTCGCCGGTGATCATGATGGTGCGAATGCCCATAGCGCGAAGGCGAGCGAGGCGGTCCTTGAGTCCACCTTTGACGATGTCCTTGAGATGAATGACACCGAGGGCGGAGGAATTCTCCGCGACTACAAGTGGAGTCCCACCCATGCGGGCGACTTCTTCAACGTTTTCGCGGACCTTCTGCGGGAGCTGCGAACCCTGCTCCTCAAGGAAGCGGGAGATGGCATCGACGGAGCCTTTGCGAATGCGCGTGCCGGGCAGGTTGACGCCGGACATGCGGGTTTGCGCGGTGAAGGGAACGAACTCGGCATGGATGCCGCCGAGATCGCGTCCACGGAGGTTGTACTTTTCTTTTGCGAGGACAACGATGGAGCGGCCTTCAGGCGTTTCATCGGACAGAGATGAAAGCTGCGCGGCGTTGGCGAGACGTTCATGGGTTACGTCAGGAGCGGGGAGAAACTCAGTGGCCTGGCGATTGCCTAGAGTGATGGTGCCTGTCTTGTCTAGGAGGAGCGTGTTGACGTCGCCAGCGGCTTCGACGGCGCGTCCGCTCATGGCCAGGACGTTGTATTGGACGAGGCGGTCCATGCCGGCAATGCCAATGGCGGAAAGCAAACCGCCGATGGTGGTGGGGATGAGGCATACCAACAGCGAGACGAGAACGAAGACAGTCTGCGGGGCCCTGGAGTAGATGGCGAAGGGCTGCAGGGTGACGACGGCGAGCAGGAAGACAATGGTGAGGCCGGAGAGAAGAATGCTCAGCGCGATTTCGTTGGGCGTCTTCTGACGAGTTGCGCCTTCGACCAGAGCGATCATGCGGTCGAGGAAGGTTTCGCCGGGGTTGGAGGTGATCTTCACCTTGATCCAATCAGAGAGAACCTTGGTGCCACCGGTGACAGCTGAACGATCGCCGCCGGCCTCGCGAATGACGGGTGCGGATTCGCCGGTGATGGCGGACTCGTCAACAGAGGCTACGCCTTCGATGACTTCGCCGTCGCCGGCGATGTAGTGGTTGGCTTCGACGTAGATAACGTCGCCGGCACGAAGCAGGCCGCTGGCGATTTCTTCAAAGCTGCCGCTGGCGGTGTAGCGCTTGGCGATGGTCTCGCCCTTGGCCTTGCGCAGGGTGTCGGCCTGGGCCTTGCCGCGGCCTTCTGCCATGGCCTCAGCAAAATTGGCGAAGAGTACCGTGAACCAGAGCCAGAGGGTGATTTGAAGATTGAAGCCGAAGCCTGGGCGATGGTTGACGGTGTTGTCAATGAGCAGCGCGGTGGTGAGCACGCAGCCGACCTCAACAACAAACATCACCGGGTTCTTGACCATCCAGCGGGGGTCGAGTTTGCGCACCGAATCGAAGAGCGCCTGGCGGATGATATTTGTGTTCCAAAGACTGTTCTTGGTTGCCATGTAGAGTCCGTTTCGTTTTGCACGCAGGGGCTAAAGCCCGTTTGTTTTTACTGCTCTTGCGGCACGCGACCCAGGGGGTACCCCGGTCATGCCCTGATACAAGGTGAATTACTAGGGCCGTGCGCTAAAAGAGCTTCCCAGCCTGGAGAAGCAGGTGTTCCAGAATCGGTCCCAGGCTGAGGGCTGGAAAGAATGTGAGTGCGCTGAGAATCACGATGATGCCGACCAGCAGCACGGTGAAGAGGCTGGTGTTGACGGGGAACGTTCCGGGTGAGGGCGGCACGCTTTTCTTGCTGGCGAGGTTGCCGGCGAGAGCGAGCACAGGGATCATCATGAGAAGCCGGCCGCAGAGCATGTCCCAGCCGAGCATGGTGTTGTACCACCAGGTGTTGGCGTTGAGTCCAGCAAAGGCTGAGCCGTTGTTGCCAGCGCCGGAGGTGAATGCGTAGAGGATTTCAGTGAGCCCGTGCGGTCCCTGGTTGCTGAGGCTGCTGAGGCCGATGGTGGGTGAGAGCACGAAGACGGCGGTAAGCGAGAGGATGATGAGCGGAAAGATGAGCACGTACAGCATGGACATCTTGACGTCATACGACTCGATCTTCTTGCCGAGGTATTCCGGGGTGCGCCCGACCATGAGGCCGGCGATGAAGACGGCGAGCACAACCATGATGAGGATGCCGTACAAACCAGAGCCGACGCCGCCGAAGACTACCTCGCCCATCATGATATTGATGAGCACGACCATGCCGCCGAGGGGGGTGAGCGAGTCATGCGCGCTGGTGACCGCTCCGCAACTAGCGTCGGTGGTGATGGTGGCAAAGAGTGCCGACTCGGCGATGCCGTTACGGACCTCCTTGCCTTCCATGTTGCCGCCGGGCGCGGTGGCGGTGTGGGTCTGCTGGGCTCCGTGAATGAGCGGGTGGGATTGCGACTCCGCCCAGTAGACGGCAGAGAAACCGGCGGCGAAGAGGACGAACATGGCGGCCAGCACAGCCCAGCCGTGGCCCGGTGAACCGGTCATGCGGCCGAGCGTGTAAGTGAGGCCGGCGGGAATGATGAAGATGGAGAGGATCTGGAGGAAGTTTGAAAACGGCGTCGGGTTCTCATAGGGATGAGCGCTGTTGGCGTTGAAGAATCCGCCGCCGTTGGTGCCTAGCATCTTGATGGCTTCCTGCGAAGCAACGGGACCTTGGGGGATGGTCTGGGTCTGCGATGGTGTTTCGAGGGTGTGGGCGGTGGTGTAGGCGTGCAGATTCTGCGGGACCCCTTGACCTATCAGCAAGAGCGCGTAGACGAAGGATGCCGGAACGAGGATGTAGAGGATGGTGCGCGTGGCGTCGACCCAGAAGTTGCCGATGGTGGCGGAGGAGGTGCGCTTGATGCCGCGGATGAGAGCTACAGCCACCGCGATACCGACAGCCGCCGACCAGAAATTATGCGTTGCGAGACCGGCCATCTGGGTGAGATAGCTCATTGTGGTCTCGGGCACATACGACTGCCAATTAGTGTTGGTGGTAAAACTGGCCGCGGTGTTCCACGCCAGGTCAGGGCCAACTGCGGGAAGGCCCTGGGGATTCCAGGGCAGCAGATTCTGCAATCGTTCAATTCCGTAGGTGACGAGCAGACTGACGGCAGAGAAGCCGAGGATTGCGAATGCGTACTCGCGCCAGTTCATCTCTTCAGTCGCGTTTACGCCGGAGAGTTTGTAAATGAGCCGCTCGATGGGGCGAAGCAAGGGATCGAGCCAGGTGCGCTCGCCCTCCAGCACGCGGGCCATGTAGGCGCCTACTGGACGAACGGTTGCAAGAAGAACGAGGGAATAGATGGCAAACTGCAACCAGCCGTTGGCGGACATGCTAGAACTTCTCCGGGAAAAGCAAGGTGAGGGTCAGGTAGCCAAGTAGAAGGACAGAGACGATCAGCGCAATCACAGTGATGAAGTCAATGTGCATCGAGGCTACCTCAACTTCTGACAGCCCTTGACATAGAAAAACGCCAGGGCGAAGAAAACTACGGTAAACACCAACATCAGGACATCCTGCATGAAATATCTCTCAGTTCATGCCCGGGGGCTGCTCCGGACAAGTTCAAGAACCATTTTGCGTTACGTCAAGTATGAGTATCGAAAGAGGTCCCTAAAGAATGTGTAAGGGAATGAAGAAATGGCGCAAAATACTTACGTATTCTTCACGTCATCCTCATTTTATGAAAAATCCGACCAAATTGAACGCAAGATTGGCGGAGCCAGCCGTGTTTGGTGAGCCAAGGGATTCACCAAAACACGGCCTACTCTCCCTCTGCGCTGAACCCCTCGGAAATGAAACGGTAGCCGACCCAGGGTTCGGTCTGGATGTACTGCTTTCCGGTCTCGGCTTCGAGCTTCTTGCGCAACTGTCCGACAAAGACACGCAGATACTCTGGCTGATGCGCCGATTGGGCACCCCAAACGGCGGTGAGCAAGGCGCGGTGGGTCATGACTTTTCCGGCGTGACGAGCCAAGTGGAGGAGCAGTTCAAATTCCTTGGGAGTGAGATGAATGGGCTTGCCGAGAACAGTGATGCTGTGGGCATTCTCGTCTACTACGAAATCGCCGGCCTCGATGGCAGAAGTGGTGCGCTCAGGAGCGCGGCGGAGGTGGGCGCGGATGCGGGCGAGCAGTTCCTGAATGCTGAAGGGCTTGGTGACGTAGTCGTCAGCGCCGGCGTCGAGCGCTTCGACTTTGGATCGCTCATGGTCGCGAACCGAGAGGATGAGAACGGGAGTGGCGGCGTGCATACGGATGGCGCGTGTGACTTCGACACCGGACAAGCCGGGCATCATGAGGTCGGTTACGACAAGATCGGGGGGCCACTCCTTGTAGACCTGAAGAGCTTCCTCGGGATCGTTGGCAGTGCGGACGTCATAACCCTGTGCGGTGAGTGCGGCACGAAGCACACGAGTGATCTGCGGCTCGTCGTCAATTACCAGAATTCTTCCAGGCATGGATTTCTTCTTCCATCGGAAGATTACAACATCCGGGAGGGAGGCTATGATTCCGGTTGTGAAGATCGTGAAGGGTTTAGCCGATTCGCGAGGAATTATCCACTGGTTTGTAGGCGCGCTGATGGCCGGGGTGACAACGATCACGTTGGTCTGGCTAGGCGCCGACTCAACGGCAGCGGGAATGGTGTACCTGGTACTGGTGGTGTGGTCCGCTACGCAGGCTGGGATCTGGCTTGCGCTGTTTGTCGCATTGCTTTGCGCCGGTTCGTTTGATTTTTTCTTTCTGCCTCCGTACCGTACGCTTCGGCTGGCAGGAGGACAGCAGTGGGTGGCGATGGTCTCGTTTGTGGCCAGTTGCGTGGTGGTGGGCAGGGTAGCGGAACGGGCGAGGCGGCAGACCCGCCAGGCCGAACAGCAGCGCGAAGATGTGGAGAGGCTCTACGAACTGAGCCAGGAGATGATGCTGCACGAGGATGCGGCGGGGCTTATTCAAGATTTGCCGCGGCTGATCGACCGTATCTTTGCTCTGGATGGCGTGGTCTTGTACGTCTGCGACCAGGGGCAGTTTTACTCATCGCGGAGCGACCTGCCGGCGAGCGTGCAGGCAACATTGCAGGCCATGACGCAGGGGATGAATCCGACGGTGGCGACGGATTCGGGCTACTACACCACAGCGCTGACGCTGGGGATGCGACCGGTGGGTGCATTGGGCTGGCGGCCGGCGACGCTTTCGCGCGAGGTGGCCACCGCGGTGAGCGCACAGGTGGCGATTGTGCTGGCTAGGTCGATTGCGATTGAGGCGTCAACACGGATGGAGGCGGCGCGCGAGGGAGAACGGCTGCGTACGGCGCTGATTGACTCGCTGACGCACGAATTGCGGACGCCGCTGACTTCGATTCGCGCGGCGGCGACGACTCTGCTGGAGGCCAAGGGATTGGACGAAGAGGGCCGGCTGGACCTGGTGATGATTGTGAACGAGGAGGCGGAGCGATTGGACGTGCTGATCGGTGAGGCTGTGGAGATGGCTGAGATCGACGCGAACGTGGTGCAGGTTCATCTCGTCTCGCAGCATCCGCGGGCCCTGCTGGAGCAGGCTGTGGAAGAGACGCGCAAGTCGCTGGTGAAACACAAGGTGAGCATTGCGGTGGAAGACCAGGGGAATCCGGATGATCCGGCGTGGTTTGATCCGCACCTGCTGGGTCGGGTTCTGCGGCACTTGCTGGAGAATGCGGCGAGCTATACGCCGCCGGGGAGCCGGATTCTATTGAGTAGCCGGAGGACGGAGGATCGGCTGGAATTCCTGGTGGAGGACAACGGGCCCGGAATCGATGCGCTGGATTTGCCGCTGATTTTTGAGAAGTTTTATCGTGGCAAAAAAGGCGCGAGCGCGGGAAAGGGATCGGGAATGGGGTTGGCGATTACGCGCGCGATTCTTGCGGCGCACGGCGGAGGGATAGAAGCGACGAGTGTGCCGGGGAAAGGGGCTAGCTTTCGGTTCTGGGTACCGCTGGTGGAGAAGGAGCCGGGATGAACCGGGACGCGTGTATAAGCCGGTGCGGTACAGAGCTCATTTCCCCATGCCAAAGGTGTCCTGATGATAGGGCTTGCCTTGATGCCGGAGCAGTCGGGTCGTCGGAGCCGATAGCGGGAGCATTGATGGGAGAGTTCAAGGAGAAACAGCGCACATTTTTGCCTCATGCTTGAGATTTAATCGGCTAGAATCGGGCGCATGGAGAATGGTGAACTAGCGAGCGTCCTTAGCAGCATTAAGGATCAAATTCGAAATTTCGATGCGAAGGCTCAGATCGCCATAGGGATTGACGGTCTGATCGCAGGTCTTCTTGCTGCTGAGATTATCAAAGCGGCTGAGTACGAAGCGTCAGGGATGCATCTGAGATTCGCGGGACTTATAGTCATCGCTAGTTTGTCTATCGTTTGCTGCGGCGTTTCATTTGCTTTTGCGTTTTTGACGGTATGGCCGCGCCTTAGGTTTGGGCAGCCTCGCTCACATTATTATTTTCGCGACCTGGCACAACAATATGGCGCTGACTTTGAACGCGCGGCGCAGTCTCTTCGGGCGCTCTCTCAACCAGAAGCCGCAATGGAATTAGGCACGCAGATTCAGGCCAACGCGTTGATCTGCACGCGCAAGGCAGCGCACTGTAACAGAACTCTAGCGGCTTGCGCCACGGGCTTGATTGGCTATTTATTGAGCTTGAGCCTGTTTGGAAGCATGGCCTATTCCGACGCTGCCGCCAAGCGGCTACAGCCCGTCAAGCCGCTTTGCTGCTGCAGTGATGCGCTCGAGAGAAAGCCGGCGCTAACCAAGTAGAACAGACTCTTCCGTGGCAAAATGTATAAAGTACAAACGCGTGGCAATTATAGGATCGGTCGTACTTTTTTGAATCGTAAATAACTTCGCTTCCGAGTTATAGAGCAGGCTGGGTACATCTTCAGGGGCGAGTTCTTTAATTAGAAGGCCATCAACACCTCCCTGCATTGATTGAACGAAAGCCGCATCGACAATCAGTTTGCCTTTTGGCGCGTGGGGTTCTAATCGAGCGCTGGAACGCAAGGACATTCCCATTGGAAGGACGATGCTTTCCCATGCTCCATTTATGCGTCTCTCGATCTTCTCAAAAGTGATGGGACCTGCGGAGCCTCCAAAACGAAAAGACAGCGATCGCTCTTTGTGCAACTCAGCGCGTTTCTGCAACTTGAAGATACAGTTGAGAAGATTGAGCGCGCTGCCGTCGATCATGGTAATCGAGTCGCCGCCAGTGACTTCGACAAATAGAAGATCGTCGCAAGTCGTCTTGGCCCACTCGTGAAGCTTCAACGAAACGCTTTCATATAGCTCCGTTTCCATAACACTGCTGAACCCACACAAATCCGCTTTTATTACGAAGAGAGAAGTAGGGGGTTCTTGCCAGAGCAGGTCGAAACCAATGACGTTGTTTCGATGAAATTGCTGGGAGTATTCTCTCCCCACGCGGTCGAAGATCAAACGGTCCAGGGCGGGATGGATCAAATAGAATTTCTCGGTTGGGGGGAGACCAAGCCTTTTATCTACTTCAATATCCTGGGGCTTAACAAAGCGTTGTAAGGACTCCAGATCTTCGCCCTGATCCGCCTCAATCCATCCAAGCATTCCGATTTGGTAGAGCACACAAAACGGGTGTTGGTAATCCACTTCCAGATCGTCCAGAGCGCCCTCTATCCTCCTGGCTATCGTATTCAAGTATTTTGCGCTTGAGGACTCGAGCTCGGAAATCGTCAGGGCGTTTTTGCGAATGCAAGGGAGTAAGTCTTCGGTGTCCGGCAATCGAAAGAAAGGTTTCATTTCCGTGAGAATGCCGTGCACGAGATTCGCGCTTTCGGCCACCACCTCTTCCTTGATTCGGGTTGGTGAGCGATCCTCAATCGGAATGAGCGCGAGCTTGCCGCAAAGGGTCATCAGATCACGCGGGCGATAAAATGTATGTCGTAAAACAAAGTCGAATGCGTTTTCACTTCGCTCGATGAACTTGTGTTTAAGTACCTTGGAGTCTGGGCCAAAGAACCGCCCGAAAGAATCGCTGTTTGGCGCTTCGGGGAAGAGATTCTCGTCTCCCATCAATTTGACGTTCTTTTGGAAGATGATTTCCAAGTCCTTGCGCGTATAGCTGATCTCGACAGTATGGCCAAGTATTTGAGCGTATTCCGCCGCTGCCTCCCGAAGCTTTAGCAGCGCCTCGCTTCGGACCGTGCAGTACACCCGAATGTGATGATTCACACGGTGAATATTGAACGCGGCAGTTACCAGAGCCAACTGCGCATTGATCCATATCTGATTGCTCTTCCGCTGGTCGTCAGCATCGCTGCGCAGTGCGAACGCTAAACTGTGATTTTCAAGAACGGGCACGAAATACTCGTCGACATTGTCGATGAAGAAAGCGGTTTGCGATTGTACGTCGTTCAGCATTGCGCTGAGAGGTCCCAAGCTGCCCAGAGCTTTTCGACGCGTGCTGAAATCAAGGTCGAGTAGCGATGTGAAGATCAGCGCGGGTGAACGAAACCTCTTGCTGTCTTGAAGAAGTTCAAGAGTCCAGCTATCGAGGCGCTTGGTGAAGACGCTGGGACTCGAGTCGCCTTCTGTTGCGGGGAGGATCGCTCCAGCACGCCGCTTGTGCTGATTGATTGCGGCCACCGAGATAGAGTAGGCCCAGATATCGCGCCAGAAGCCAAAATCGGTTTTGTATTCGCTTGTCCGATCTTTGCTGACTAACTCAAAGTGCCCTGCAGGGCGGTCCACTATCTCTCCGCCATGATCCAATTCCGCGGAGTGTTCATTTAGCTGCATCCGCTTGGCAATAAGCAGCAGTGTCTTGCCAAATCCCTTTGGCGCAGAAATGATGAAGTGTTCGGCTCGAGTCTCGGAGAGAAATCGCTTGATTTCGGCTGTCTCGTGAATGAGGCGGTCGCGATACTGTGAGAAAGAGGCGTCTGAAATGGTGTCGGCAGAAGTTCGCCACGCGGAGTATTCGGGGTTAACCAAGGCCATTGAATAAGTGTTCCTATCGGGGAATTTTTCCGTACTCGTAGGCACTTAGGGGATCAGCCAATGACAATACACCGCGCAAATCAACCATTGCAAGAAGATTTTTCTCAAAATACCCCGCATTTACCAATAGTTTTGACCCAAAGTAATTGACTTTCATCCATCAAGTGGCAAGTTACGGCTCTTCACTCCAGTCGCAGGGGATTTCGCGGCGCTGGGCGGAGCTTTCGGTTGCCCACTCGAGAAGGCGGGCTACGCGCCATGCTTCTACGGGCTTGATGGGCGCGGGGGAGTTGACGAGGAGGGCATCGCGGACTGCGGCGTAATAGAGACGGTAGTCGCCGGGGAAGGGCGTGACGGGGCAGGTCACCATGCCGCCATCTACGTCGACATGGAGTGCGCCCCAGTTGGCTGCCGGTTCGTGGCCCCATTGCGGGTCGGTGATGCGGGTGACCTGGTTGAGCGCGGCTTCCTGCGGATCGAGGCCGGACTTGAGGTAATTGCCCTTGGTGCCGCGGAGATGGAAGCGGGGGCGCGCGGGGGAGGAGAGGCAGTTGGCGCCGAGTACGACCGTAAGACCTGGGTAGCGAAGACGGAGTGTGAAAGCGTCGTTGACACGGGCCCACTCGCGCTCGCAGAGGACGTCGGCGGCGATGGACTCGGGCTTGCCGAAGAGAGTGAGGGCCTGATCGGCGATGTGGGTACCGAGGTCGAGCAGGACACCGCCGCCCTGGGCAGGATCTTCTTTCCACAGGCGGTCGGACGGGGGATGCGGACGCCAGCGGTCGAAGCGAGATTCGAGGTAGACAAGGCAGCCTAGCTGACCTTCATGCAGTAGTTTCTGAATGGTCAGGAAATCACCGTCCCAGCGGCGGTTGAAGAATGGGATGAGATGGACGTTTTTTGCGGCGGCGAGAGCGATGAGTTGGGCGATCTCAGGTGAGGTGGTGGACATGGGCTTGTCCACGATGACGTTCTTGCCGGCTTCGAGAATCCGGCGCGCTACTTCGAAGTGCGTTCCGCTGGGGGTGGCTACGAC
>Ga0187847_10004650_pt1 | contig 10039 bp, 10 predicted proteins | sample June2016WEW_4_10_FD_132458 | JGI IMG/M metagenome (GOLD analysis project Ga0187847, IMG submission 132458) | Peatland microbial communities from SPRUCE experiment site at the Marcell Experimental Forest, Minnesota, USA - June2016WEW_4_10 | ecosystem: Environmental > Terrestrial > Soil >...
AAGCGCAAGAACGGCCGCCGCTGTTGCGTGACCTGATCTCGAATCGTGCCGCGCAGCATGGGATAGCGGGCCTCGAGCGCGTCGAGCACCGAGCGCTGCGTGACCGGGCCCGCGACTTCGAGCATCACCTCACTGCCGGTGTGCGACAGCGTTCGCAGGTGTGGCGGGAGAACGACGCGGATCATACTGGAAACACCTCATGAACGCCCTGTGCTACGGTCGTGGTGAAGCCCAGATTTTACTCCGCCGATGGTTTCAAAAGTGGTCGGGTTGATCCGGTGCAGCATCCGGGAGCTCGACCTCGACCACCGTGGGATTACCTCGGTACTCGCAAGAAGTTGGCATTGTGACCCAAATCACAGCTGGTAGTTCATGTTGGAGTAGTATAGAGCTACCTGACATTCATGAGCGGACCGTCGGGCGTCCTCCGCCTGAACCATCCGTCTCAGTAACAAATAGCCTTTCCGGCACTGAGATGCCGTTCATGCCGTCGCGACGCCTGATCGTTCGTCACGCTATTGTTTGCATCGCATTCGTGCTGGTATACCTTTTGCTGAACCGGCCCGAAGTCATTTTCCTCTCTCGCATTGGATTCGTTACCTGGTATCCCGCCATCGGTCTGATGATGGCACTCCTGTTGGGGGTCAGCCCATGGTACGGGCCGCTTGTTTGTCTCGCAGGTGGTTTAGCCGGTTGGCTCATTTACTCCCAGCCCCTCCTGTCCTTCGGCAACACCGTCGCGGCGGCGGGAATTGTCGCTTGTTACGCCGCGGCAGCATATTTGTTGCGCGCTCCTCTGAAAATCGATCTTGAACTGCGGCGGCGCCGAGATGTAGTCCGCTACCTTCTGGTGAGCGCGACGGCTGCAGCTGGGGCCACGATCATTGGTGTCACATGTCTGATCGCGGATCACAGCATTACCTGGAGCGAATACAAATCGTCCGCACTAGGATGGTACCTGGGTGACGCCATCGGTCTGGTGGGAATTGCACCATTTCTTCTCGTCCACGTATTTCCGCATGTTCGCAGGTGGCTGGTGCCGACCCCCTTTCACCTTGGCCCAGCCGAGTCGGATTCAGCTGGAACGAAGTTTACTTTTGCTGCGCTGGCAGAAGCCACTGCCCAGGCTTTGACGATAGCGGCCGTCTGCTGGGCGATGTTCCGTACCAACGACGGGCGTTACGGACCTTTTTACACCTGTTTCGTTCCGGTCATCTGGATCGCCATGCGACAGGGAATCCGGCGAGTTGTGGTTGGCCTGTTGGCTCTGAATTTTGGAATCGTAGTCGCGATGCATGTGTTCCCCCCCACCGCGATCGTATTCACCAAAGTCGCTCTGCTTATGCTGGTGGTGTCCGCGGTAGGACTGATTGTGGGATCCGAGGTCAGCGAGCGGCAGCGCCTGGCCATTGATCTGAATGAACAAACCTCATATTTAGATTCATTGATACAAAATAGCCCGCTGGGGATCGTCGTTCTTGACCGGCAAGGTTCCGTCGAGTTGGCGAATGCCGCTTTCGAGAAACTCTTTCAGTACAACCGACACGAACTAGCCTCGGTCGATATTGGAAACATTGGAATGCCTGGCGATGAGGGTACAGATTCCATGCATGTGATTCCGCAGGTCTTCGCCGGAAATGCCATTCATAAGACGGTGCGACAGCGGCGCAAGGACGGGCACATTCTTGACCTGGCTCTCCATGGTGTCCCCCTGCTGGTGAACGGAGAGGTTCGGGGCGCCTACTTGATCTATGAAGACGTTTCAGAGCAGATCAGGGCGAGCGAAGCGCAGCGGCAACATGCAGAATTGTTAGACCGGCTGGTGAAGGAGCTAGGGCGCCGCACCGAGGAGATGACGTCCCTGAATGAAATGGGGTCTCTACTGGCCTGTAGCGGGACGGTTCAGGAAGCGTGCGCTGTCGTCGCTAACTCGGTGCAGAAGCTGTTTCCCGACGCTCCTTCCGGAGCGCTTTACTTGTTCCGGTCATCGCGAGATCTCATCGAAGCAGCGGTTCGGTGGGGGCAAAGGGACGTCTCCGCGCCAACATTCCCCGCTGAAGCGTGCTGGTCTCTTCGCCGTGGCCAGCCGCACTGGAGTGAGGCTTCCGGACTTGGCATCGCCTGCCAACATTTGATCAAGAGCTCGACTACGGATTGTCTATGCGTGCCGATGGTAGCGCAGGGAAACACAGTGGGCGTCTTGCATCTTGAATTCCAGAGTGCGGGACTCCGACGCGATTCCGGCTCGGAGAGTTTTCGGGACTCTCGTCAGCGACTTGCGATCAGCGCGGCCTCACAGATCGCCCTCTCGCTGGCCAGCCTTCAACTACGTGAAACCCTTCGCGAGCAGTCCATTCGCGATCCCTTGACTCACCTGTTCAACCGGCGGTTCCTGGAGGAGTCGTTGGCCAGAGAGCTGCAAATGGCAGCTCGCAAGAAACAGTCTATCTCCGTTCTCTTCCTCGATCTCGACCACTTCAAGAGATTCAACGACACTTTTGGCCATGCTGCAGGAGACATGGTGCTGCAGTCCCTGGCCGATCTGTTTCAAAGTTTCTTTCGCGCCACCGACATTTGCTGCCGCTACGGAGGCGAGGAATTCGCCATCGTCCTGCCGGAGTCATCTTCCCAGGACGCGGCTATCCGTGCGGATATGCTGCGCGCTGAAGTAAAGGGCTTACGGCTGCAGTACAAGAAGCAGACTCTGGGATCGCTCACGGTCTCGATAGGAATCGCAGCGTTTCCGGAGCATGGCTCAACCTCCGATGAGTTGCTCAAGGTCGCGGACCAATGCCTCTACGAATCCAAAGCGCGCGGTCGCGATGTTGTCACTGTGGCTCTTCCACAAAGCGTATAAATCACGCCAGCGTCTGAACCTCCACCGAAAGCACCGCCGGAAGATCGCGAACAATCGGGGCCCAGCTCTCGCCGGCGTCTGCCGAGGCGTAAACCTGCCCGCCGCTGGTGCCGAAATACACTCCGCACTGGTCGAGTGAGTCGACGGCCATGGCATCGCGCAGCACGTTAACGTAGCAGTCGTTCTGCGGCAAGCCTTTGGTCAGCGGCTCCCACTCGTTCCCCCCGGTTCGGCTGCGGAACACCCGCAACTTGCCGTCCGGAACGAAATGCTCCGAGTCGCTCTTGATGGGCACGACGTAGATGGTTTCCGGATCGTGGGCGTGAACGTCGATGACGAAGCCGAAATCGCTGGGCAGGTTTCCGCTAATTTTTTCCCAGGAATCGCCTGCATTGTCGCTGCGCATTACGTCCCAATGCTTTTGCATGAACAGCACGCCGGGACGCGACGGGTTCATGGCGATGTGGTGGACGCAGTGGCCGACCTCCGCCGTAGGGTCCGGGATGTACTTGGAATACAGCCCGCGGTTAATCGGCCGCCAGGTCTTGCCGGCGTCGTCGGTACGAAACGCACCCGCAGCCGAGATGGCGATGAAAATTCGCTCGGGATTGCTGGGGTCGAGAATAATCGTGTGCAGGCACATGCCGCCGGCGCCCGGCTGCCAGTGCGGACCGGAGCCGTGGCCGCGCAGTCCCGGAAGTTCCTGCCAGTTCTGTCCGCCATCGGTCGAGCGGAACAAGGCGGCATCTTCAATTCCCGCATAGACCGTATCTGGATCGGTGAGCGATGGTTCGAGATGCCAAACTCGCTTGAACTCCCAGGGATGCGGCGTGCCGTCGTACCACTGGTGAGTGCCGGGTACGCCGTCATACGCAAACTTGTTCCCCACCGGCTCCCAGGTCTTGCCGCCGTCGTTTGAGCGCTGGATCAATTGCCCGAACCAGCCGCTGGACTGCGACGCGTACAGCCGATTCGGATCAGCCGGCGATCCCTTCACGTGATACATCTCCCAGCCCGCGAAGTGCGGGCCGCTAACCTCCCATTGTTCGCGCTTGCCGTCCGCGCTCAGTATGAATGCGCCTTTGCGCGTACCCACCAGAACTCGTACCGTGCTCATTGTTCCTCTCCCGATATACGTTCTTCGTCACGCTCTCTGGTAACTAAGCAGAACGACTCCTGAAGCAAGGGCCTTGGCAGATAGGAGCTTCATGCGAATCCTTTCGGTTATGCCGCTGAACAGAGGCTTACCGCCGCCAAGAAGGACCGGGTTGAGAATGACCCGGTATTCGTCGATCAGCCCGCACCGCAAAAAGGACGACGCGAGCTTGGCGCTGCCCAGGATCACAATGTCCTTGCCCGACTGCTGTTTCAATTTCAAGATTTCTTCCTCGATGTTGTTTCTGATCAGCCTCGAATTGTTCCAGTCCACTCTTTGCAGCGTCTTGGAAAAAACAATTTTGGGCAGACCGTTCATTTTGTCGGCGATTTCATCGTGCGGAGCCGCGGGCCAATAAGCCGCCATCAGTTCGTAAGTGGCTCGGCCGAAAACCAAGGTGTCGGCGTTGCGCAGCATGTCTTTGGCATATTCGTGAAATTCTTCCCCCACGACATGCCAATCCAATTCATTGTTGGGTCCCTCGAAGAAGCCATCGAGCGATACCAGATTCGAAACGATCACTTTGCGCATTATTCTTTCTCGATTCGATGATTGCAGACCTCCCTGATAAATCGCGAGAAAGCCTGGTCCGCTACGAAGCCTAATCTCGCAGCGGGATCAGCGCTCGCAGCCGCTCATCGCGTAGGTATAGTCCTAGCCAGACCACGATGCCGACAATAATCGGCAGGTAGAACGGCTCACCTACGCGAACGTGCGTAGCGGTCGCGCCACCCAGGTAGCCAGTCAATAGAATCGCGCCCAGAACCGATGTACGGGGAACGGCGTAGATCAAGGCACATAACAGTTCCGTGGCGATAATTCTCCGCAGGACGCCGTCCGGGTAGGCATAATGCGCGAACCCCTGGGTAGCCATGGCCGGCTTCAGCAACGCAAAGCTCCCGGTGAAAATAAATAACGCCACCGCCAGCCCACTGAGAATGCGTCCGGCCCAAAGGCCTGTCCCCGAGGCCGGAGCATTTTGAATCGTTGGTTGCATGATCTCGCCCTCCAAATGTTGTCGTGCTGCGCTAAGCCGCTTTCTGCGCCGCCTTTTCGCAGTTGATCATCCACGGAATACCGAACCGGTCAACGAGCATACCAAATCGCACCGCCCAAAATGTCTCCGCGATCGGCATCGTCTCGGTTCCGTTTTCCGCCAGCGCATGAAACACGCGTTCCGCCTCTGCCGCATCTGTGAACCCCAGGCTCAGAGAGAATCCTCCTTGCTTCTGGTAACTTCCCGGAGGGGCATCCGATGCCATCAGTACCTGGTCGCCGATGGTCAAACGGCCATGAAGCACTTTTGTTTGCCATTCCGCAGGCACATGCTTCGCCATCGGCGTGCCTTCGTGGGTCATCAGTACGACGATTTTGGCGCCGAGGACCTTCTCGTAAAACTTAAACGCAGCCTCGCAGTCGCCATCGAAATACAGGTAAGGATTCATTTGCATACATTTCTCCTTTCAGAAGTAGAAAAGTGAAGCAGAAATTTGTGTGAGCCGAGGTTCAAGCTCAGCTCACCGGCCACTTAGTGCATATCGGTGGGAGCATCCGTCCCATCCGACCATTTGGCGACCGGAATCAGAAATACCGTCATTCGATCATCAGGGTCGTCAGTGAACAAAATCGGAGAGCCCGGCAGATTTGCGCCCCACGTTGCGGCCTCCGTTCGTGGAGCGAAAAACATCAGGTGGGGATGCCAATGCCCGTCGTGATCGTTCAAGTACCCTTGTTTTGAAAGCATGTAACACATTGCGCCAGGTTCCGGCGCCGGCAATTCCCCCTTGTCCAGGCCTGACTTTATGCTTTCGAACATTTGAGCTTTGGATTGTCCGGCCAGTAGCAACTCGGTCTTTTTGATAGTGAATGGAACGTAAGATCGTGCGGCCGCCGGGTTAAAGCAGATCGGACCCCGCAGCTTGGGATTCCAAAATTCCGGATCGTCGCTTCTAGTCGTCCATGATCGTTCCACGAGACATACAAAACCGTTCTTGCCTTTGACCGCGGTCTCGTAACCATGCTGTCCGAGCACCATGACCTCGGCATCCCGTGAGATGGATTCCGGGGCAGCGCTCCGTGCCAAAGCTACTTCGGCACTTCGCTCCATCAGATACTGCTCAATCGGAGCCATGCTGGGATAGGGTGTTTTGGCGTCCGCCGCCTGTGCTTGTTCCCACGCGCCCGACATGACAATCAGCGCGAAGGTTGTCAATGTGATCGTCCTGATTATCTTGCACGTCATTGGTCTTCCCCTCTCATACACCCAGCAGTGCATTACCGATTCCACGGTTCGTCGGGTGCCGGACGGCCATGTTGGAGCAGTATCCACATATCACTTGCTAATTGCAAGTAATAATTTATGATAAGTGAAGATGCTGCGAAACAAGACTTCTCCAAAGCGACGGTCGGGCTGCCCGCTGAATGCTTCGGTCGAGATGCTGGGCGACCGCTGGTCCTTATTGATCATTCGGGACATGATGCTGCGGGGCTTTCGGAGCTACAAGGAATTTCTGGAGTGCTACGAAGGCATTGCGACCAACATCCTGGCGGATCGCCTGCGCAAGCTAGTCGCTTACGGAATCATTGCCACCGAGCCGGATCCCATCGACGGGCGCAAGGTGATCTATTCCTTGACCGCGAAAGGAATCGATCTGGCGCCAGTGCTCACCGAGATGGTGCTCTGGGCGGCCGCGCACGAAGATACCGGCAATCAAGCGCTTGTCCGCCTGATGCAGGAGGACAAGAAGAAATTCCTCGCGGGGGTTCGGCAGCGTTGGACTGACCGCCACTCAGCCCGTCCCTGACTGGTTATCGTTCCGAACTCGCCTCGGGTAACATGTGGGAGTGCCGAATCGCGTTCCTAAGCAAACTAAGCTCAACATTCTTCGCTCCAGCCTTCTCAGTAAGTTGCCCTGGCTCGTCCACGGATTTTCCACGCGCGCGGGAGGATTCTCGCACGCTTATGGCAAGGGCGCGCTTAATCTCGGATTCACCCAAGACGACTCCAAAGCGGCAGTCGAGCGCAACCGCGCCGCGTTCCTGCGTGAACTCGGCGCCGTGAGTGAGCGAGGAGACGGACCGCAGAAAGCCCAGCGGAAAGCGGGCGCCGAGCTTTGGCCGCTGGTCACGCTGCGCCAGGTTCACTCCGATGTCATCCGGTTCGTCGACTCGCCGGTTGAGTCGCAACTTGTCGGCGATGGCTTGATCACGGCGACTCCTGGCTTATTGCTCGGCATTCAGACCGCCGATTGCCTGCCCATCATTCTTGTCGACCCCAAGCGCCGTGCGGTCGGGGTATTTCATGCGGGTTGGCGGGGCACGGTGAAACGCATCGTCGAGAAGGGCGTGGGTGAGTTGCGACGGCACTTCGGGAGCCGGGCTCGTGATCTCAAGGCTGCGATCGGTCCGGGCGTTCACGGCTGCTGCTATGAAGTGGGTGAAGAAGTCCGTGCCCAGTTCGAGTCGCAGTTCGGGTATGCGGCGAAGTTGTTCCGTGAAGTCGAAGAGTCCGATCCGGTGCGTGAAAAATATCCTATGCTGTTCCTTACGGCGCGAGCGCCCGGCCACAGTGAGCTGCCCAAGAAGATTTTCCTCGACCTGGTCGAGGCCAACCGGCAACAGTTGTTGGCTGTGGGCGTTCCGGTCAAGAGCATCGACGTCTCGCCGTTGTGCACGAACTGCCGCACCGACTTGTTATTTTCCTATCGCGCCGAGAAAGGCAAAACAGGACGGATGATGGGCGTGGCGGGAATCCGTTAGCCCATTTCTTCTCTAGTTGGCCCGTTACTATGCCGGTGTGGACGGAGCGGGGGGTGTTGCCGGAGGTGGCGGAGGCGCCACCACGTCCGCGACCCCGTCGTTCACCAGGTCCTTCAACTCTTTGCTGGGCTTGAAGAAAGGAATCTTCTTGGCGGGCACCTCGACTTTTTCGCCAGTCTTCGGATTGCGTCCCATGCGGGGCTTGCGCTGGCGGGTACGGAAGCTGCCAAAGCCGCGGATCTCGATTTTATCCCCCGCGCGCAGAGATCGCACCACGCTGTCAAAGATCGTTTCCACGATCACTTCGCTATCTTTGCGCGTAAGTTCCGCTAAACGCGAGACTTCATCGATCAGATCGGCTTTCGTCATGGTCCTCTTTGCCCCCGAGATCTCCATAACCTTCTCAAATTTCAGGGGTTGTACGCAAGTCGCGGGAGAGAGTCAGGTCTTGCGGTCTTAGGGCGCCAGTTCTTAGGCCCTAGGTACAGGAATCTGACCAAGGTCCAAAATCCAACTCTCGGCCTCCCCACCCTACTTCCACAAATAATAAAATCCAACATGCTGCTCCAGCATTTTCGTCGTGTCGGGAAGATACTGCGAAACATCTCCCAGCATGAGATCGAGCAGCGTCTTGCGATCTTTTTCCGGATGCACCAGCGTCGGCTCGCCCGAGATTCCCACCGACTTCGCCGTGTCTTTCACCACGGCTTCGAAGTCGCCAACGTTATCGATCAGCTTCATGTCGAGGGCCTGCGCTCCCGTCCACACTTTGCCGTTGGCGATCGCTTTCACGTCGTCGAACTTCATACCACGTCCATCGGCCACCGCCTGCACGAACTGCCCAAACATGTTGTCGATCAGCGACTGCATGTAGGCCTGCTCGGCGGGAGTGAGGTCGCGCGTGGGATTGCCCGTATCCTTAAACTCGCCCGTCTTGAACACGACACTCTTCAGCTTGGCCCACTTCAGCAGGTCCCCATAATTCACCCACTCTGCGATGACGCCGATCGAGCCTACGATGCTGCCCTTGTCGGCGTAAATCTGGTTCGAAGCGGACGCGATATAGTAGGCGCCGCTGGCACCCACAGTTTCAATGGACACAACCACGCGCTTCTTCTTCTCTTCGCGGATGCGTTTGACCTCGCGATAGATTTCTTCCGACGCAGCCACCCCTCCGCCGGGCGAGTTTACGTGCAGGATGATGGCCTTGATGGAAGAATCGTCGGCGAACTTCTTCAGTTGGCCCACCACCGGCTGCGGCGAAAGAATCACGCCGTCCAGATCGACCACGCCGATGCGGTCGCCGAAGCCGCCGAAGGAGGACTCGCTGCTGCCCGCATGCAGCGTCAGGTATACCAGCGAAAACACGGCCAGCACAAAGAGGAAGAATGCTCCTCCTCCAATCAGAATCCAGAGCAGGGTGCGGGAACGTCGTTCAGGCATAGGGAAAGTTTAGCACCGGTGGGAGAGGAAGGTTTCATTTTCCGGCTGCCAGAGGGTCACGCCGCTTCATGACACGAGTGCAGTGCAAAGGAGATATTCCGCTCTTTTTTCAAGTCTCGCTCAGAACCGATTACTTAAGCGCTAGACAGGGACTCGGCTCTGGCGCGGGTGCGAGTGTAGCGTATTCTGGGCCGAGCCTGGCTACTGCGCCGCGGATTTCGTCCGTGGTGTGGTTCCGGCTGTCGAACACAATCTTTCCCGCTACGTCGATAAGGATTGTCCGCGGAATGATGCCGCTCAATCCGAGGCCTTTGTCGACCTCCCGGTCAGCGTCGTGGAAGTTTGCCCAGTCGTACCCTCTTTTTGCCAGGAAGTCCGCAGCCGTTTTCGCGTCCTCATCCTCATCCACCGAGATGAAGACCAGACTCCGATCCCCAGCATCCTTCCGGAGCTGCGCGAGCTGCGGCAACTCTTTCACGCAGGGAGCGCACCACGTGGCCCAAACGTTCAGCAGGACCGGTTTGCCCCGGAACGAGTCCAAAGAAACTACTTTGCCGTCGGCAGCGCCGAATTTTAGAGATGGCGCTGTCTTCCCAGTCATGTCAGGGCCTTCTCTTCTTTTCATCGGATTGCTGAAGTCCTCAATCAGCTTCGCTTCCGACGGAGGCACAAAAGCAAACAGACCTTCTTTTACTTCGCCGTCAAGTTCCGTGAGCTTGTAGGTAGTCGTCGACTCTTCCTCGACAGGGACCAGCCCATCCACGTAAACGTGGGCGCGGTCTACCAGTTTGACAATCGTCTCGTGGGCCTTGTCGATCCAGATC
>Ga0187847_10004652_pt1 | contig 10035 bp, 10 predicted proteins | sample June2016WEW_4_10_FD_132458 | JGI IMG/M metagenome (GOLD analysis project Ga0187847, IMG submission 132458) | Peatland microbial communities from SPRUCE experiment site at the Marcell Experimental Forest, Minnesota, USA - June2016WEW_4_10 | ecosystem: Environmental > Terrestrial > Soil >...
ACCTTGGCGTCCCAGGACATGCCCGGCACCTTGACGTAGCCGCCGAGCAGCAGGGCCCGCACGCCGTAGCGGGTCTCGCCGCGCGTCGTCGACCACACGACCGGCCCGAAGCCGACGAAGGCGTCGGTGACGACCATGCCGGAACGCTTGGCCACGATGAAGTGGCCGAACTCGTGGCCGATCACCATCACCACCACGGCCGCGATCACGAGCGGCAGGGCCCAACCGCCCCACCAGGCCAGCAGCCCCGCGAGCGCGGCGACCCCGAGGAACAAGAGGACCAGCGAACGCCGGTCGGAGGAAGTCTTCATTGCTACTTTTTGAGGATACCGTGGGCCAGTCGTCGAGCCGTCGCGTCGTTGCCCAACAAATCATCAAGTGTCGACAGGGGGTCGTCGACGTAGAGGTCCATGACCGCGGCCACCGTGGGCACGATCTCCCCCCAGGACAACGATCCCGCGAGGAAGGCCTCCACGGCCACCTCGTTGGCGGCGCTCAGCCACGCCGGCGCCGCGCCCCCGCGCCGGGCCGCCGCGTAGGCCAGGGCCAGGGCGGGAAAGAGAGCTCGGTCCGGCTCCTCGAAGCTCAGCTCGAGGGGTTGGGTGAAATCGAGTCGGCCCCAACCGTGGTCGAGCCGCTCGGGCAACCCGAGGCAGTACGCGATGGGCAGGCGCATGTCGGGACGGGACAGCTGCGCGATGATCGAGCCGTCGACGTACTCGACCATCGAGTGCACGATCGACTGGGGATGCACCACCACGTCGACGCGATCGACCTCGATGCCAAAGAGGGCCGACGCCTCGAGGACCTCGAGACCCTTGTTCATCAGCGTCGAGGAATCGACGGTGATCTTGGGGCCCATCGACCACGTCGGGTGTTGCAGCGCGTCCTCGAGGGTCACCGTCTCTAGGCGCGACGCCGACCACCCGCGAAAGGGTCCGCCCGACGCGGTCAACAGCAGCCGCTTGACGTCGGGGTAACGATCACGGCCGCGCGAACTGGCCAGGCACTGGTGGATGGCGCAGTGCTCGGAATCGATCGGGAGGATCTCCGCGCCGGGCGTCGAGCGCACCGTCGCCACCAGCGCCGCGGCGGCGATCAGCGACTCCTTGTTCGCAAGGGCCAAGCGCCGCCCGGCCGACAGCGCCGACAACGTCACCGGTAGTCCGGCGAAACCCACCACCGCGTTGACCACGATGTCGGCCTCGCGGGCCAACTCGCTCAGACCGTCGGCGCCGACCACGATGTCGACCTGACCGTCGACGATGTCGAGAAGGGTGTCGCGGTCGCTCTCGGTGACGACGCCGATGCGCTTGACGTGGAACTCGTGCGCGATAGCGGCCAGCTCGCTGAGGCGCCGCCCTCCGGCGAGCGCGACCAGCTCGAAGCCGTCGTCCTCGGCGCGCAGCACGTCGAGGGTCTGGGTGCCCACCGAGCCGGTCGCGCCCAGGAGCGCGACGCTGGGTCGCGACGAGAACACCGCTAACCCAGTTTGAGGATGTGCGCCAGGTAGTACATGGTCGGGATCGCGAAGAGCAGCCCGTCGATCCGGTCGAGCATCCCGCCGTGGCCGGGCAGCAGCCGCCCGAGGTCCTTGATGCCGAGCGTGCGCTTGAACATCGACTCGAACAGGTCGCCCAGGGGGATGACCACGCACAGCGCGACGGCCGCTTCGAGGCCGCTGCGGTGTCCCCAGGGACTGATCAGGGGCAGGAGCGCGACGCCGACGATGAGGGTGACAAGCGATCCGCCCAGCGTGCCCTCGATGGTCTTGTTGGGCGACAACGCGGTGTTGAGCGGGTGGCGGCCGAGCCAGCGCCCGATGAAGAGCGCGCCGGTGTCGTTGGCGACCGTGAGCAAGATCGCGCCGAAGAGGAAGGCCAACCCGTGCTTGTGCACGAACGAGTTCGGCGATATGAGCAGCAGCGCGTACGAGCCGAGCACGCCGATCCACACGTAGACGAAGAGCGTGGCCCCGAGGCCGTCGAGCACGTCGATCTTGCGCGGCGCGCTCAAGTACCAGATGAAGCCGAAGATCAGCACGAGCACGGTGACCGCGCCGATGGCGGCCTGGCCCTTGTTGTAGACGGCCACCCCGATCGTCAAGACGGCGACGATGCCCAGGATGGTGGCCGGATGGGCGCCGACGGAACGGAAGGCGGCGTAGGCCTCCGCGGCGGCGAGACCCAGCGCGATCAGCACCAGGACCGCGACGGGGATCGTGCCCCACAGGAAGATCCCCACGACGACCGCCGCGAGCAGCAGGCCCGTCGCCGTCGCCGTCGAGACGCTGCTCGAGGAGCTCTGGCGCACGGCCCGGCCGGCCAACGGATTTTCGCTGATGGTGCGCCGTGTGCGGTTGAGGCGACTCGGCTCCGGTCGGGGCGCCTCGACTTCGACCTCGACCTCGACCTCGGGCGCGATCTCCTCGGTCTCGACGAACTCCCAGGGCCTCGCGTCGCCCTCCTCCTTGGCCTCACCGGCCAGGATGGACGCGTCGAACTGCTCCTCGTGGGCCACCCAGTCGGCCTCGCCCTCGCGCCAGGCCGGGGCCGGCACGGCGGCCCACGGGTCGTCGCTGTCGGCCGCCTCACGGGCGACGACGATCGGGACCTGGCCGGTCGGCGCGTCGGTCCAGTGCGGGAGCAGGGTCTCCTCGTCGAAGAGCGGGACGTCCTCGGTGGCCTCGGCCGCGATCTCGGCACCGGTGATGGTGACGCGCGAGTCGGTGGCGCTGACGAGCGGGACCTCGCCCGTGGGCTCGTCCCCGAAGAGTTCGTCGTCAGACTTCAAGAAGTTCCTGCTCCTTGTTGTGCAACAGCACGTCCACCTGGGCGACCTCGTCCTGGGTGATCTTGTCCAGGATCTTCTCCAGGCGCTCGATCTCGTCCTTGGACAGGCCGTGCTCCTTCTCGAGGTTCTCCAGTTCCTGGCGGGCGTGGCGTCGCACACCGCGCAGCGCGACCTTGCCCTCTTCGGCCTTGGTGCGCACGATCTTGACGAAGCCCTTGCGGCGCTCTTCGGTCAGCGAGGGAAAGGTCAGGCGGATCACGATGCCGTCGTTGGAGGGATTAAGACCGAGGTCGGCGTTGGTGATCGCCTTCTCGATGGCCCCCATCGCACCCTTGTCGAAGGGCGACACGACCAGCAGGCGGGGCTCGGGCACGGAGAAATTGGCGAGACTCTTGAGCGGCGTCTCGGCGCCGTAGTAGTCGACCATCAGGTTCTCCACGAGCGACGGCGACGCCCGACCGGTGCGCACGGTGGCGAATTCGCTCTTGACGTGCTCGAGGGCCCGCGCCATGCGTTCACGCGTGTCGTCCATCACGAGCTCGACGAGTTCATCTTCCATTACTTCACCAGCGTACCGACGGCGACACCGTCGAGCGCGCGACCGAGGTTGCCCTCCGCCATCAGGTCAAAGACCCGAAGCAGGAGATGGTTGTCTTTGCAGAACGTGATGGCCGTCATGTCCATCACGCGCAGGTCCCTCGCGATCACCTCGTCAAAGGAGATCTCGTCGAACTTGGTGGCCCCGGGGTTGACGCGGGGATCCTCGCTGTAGACACCGTCCACTCCCCCGTGCGTTCCCTTGAGGACGATCTCGGCCTCGATCTCGGCGGCGCGCTGGGCCGCCGGGGTGTCGGTCGTGAAGTAGGGGTTGCCCATGCCCGCGGCGAAGATGACGACGCGGCCCTTCTCGAGGTGGCGCACGGCGCGACGGCGGATGTACGGCTCGGCGACCTGGTCCATCCCGATCGCGGACATCACCCTGGTGGGCCGACCGTGGTTCTCGATGGCGTCCTGCAGGGCAAGCGCGTTGATCACGGTGCCGAGCATGCCCATCAGGTCCGAATTGGCCCGGTTCATCCCGGCCATCGCCCCGGTCGCGCCGCGCCAGATATTGCCGCCGCCGACCACGACGGCCAGTTCCAGACCGCCGCGCTGCATCGCGCCGGCGATCTCGCGGGCCAGGAAGTCCACCGTCGACGCGTCGATCGTCTCGTCGCTCGCGGCCGAGGCGAGCGCCTCGCCCGAGAGCTTGAGCACGACTCGCCGCACGGGTCGCCTAGCTCCCGATGACCGCTTGGGCGAACGCGGTGATCGTCGCGGCGCCCAAGAACTGCTTGATGGTCTGCTTCTCGTCCTTCACGTAGGGCTGCTCGAGCAGGACCCGGTCCTTGTACCAGCCGTTGAGACGGCCCTCGATGATCTTGGGCAGCGCCGCCTCCGGCTTGCCCTCGTTACGCGAGATCTCCTCGACGGTCTGGCGCTCGGCGTCGACCTCGCTCGCCGGGACCTCCTCGCGCGTGAGGTACTGCGGCTTGGTGAATGCAATGTGCACCGCGACCTCGTGGGCCACCTCCTCGGTGCCGCCCTTGACGACCACGGCCACCGCGTTGACGCCGCGGCCCGACTGGAGGTGGATGTAGGTGTCCACCACTTCGTCCTCCCCGGCCTCGAGACGGTAGACCCGCCCGAGCGAGATGTTCTCCTTGAGCGTCGTGAGCAGGGTCTCGATACGGCCCTCGAACTGGGCCGTCGCGCCCTCGCCCTCGGCGGCGACGCGCGCGGCGATCTCGTCGACCAGCGACACGAAGTCGTCGGACTTCGCGACGAAGTCCGTCTCGCAGCGCAGTTCGGCGATCGCGGCCACCTTGCCGTCGCGCACGACGGCCACGGCGCCCTCGCCGGCCTCGCGGTCGGCCCGCTTGGCCGCCGATGCCTTCCCGTGAACTCGTAGCCACTGGACCGCGGCCTCCATATCGCCATCGGTCTCGACGAGCGCCTGCTTGGCATCCATCATCCCGACACCGGTCAACTGGCGCAGCGCCTGCACGTCCTTTGCGGTGAAGCTCACCTTGGTTCTCCTTCGTACTTCGCGACCGACAAATTTATACAGCGCTCGACGACTCGACCGTGACGTCGTCGGCCGTGGGAGCCTCTTCGGGCACTGCCGCTTCGTCGACGGGCGTCTCGTCGATCGTGGCGCTCTGCGCGGGGGCGTCGCTCGACGCGACCACCTCAGCGACGGGCATCTCCGCCTCGACGGCGGGCGCCTCCGCCTCGACGACGGGCGCCTCGACGACGTCCACTACCTCGACGCTTTCGACGACCACGTCGGCAGCCGGCGCGGGCGCCGACGAACGGTTGACGACCGGACGGTTGGCGCGGATGAATCGTCCTTCGGTGACGGCGTCGGCCATCAGGCGACAGAGCAGCGCCCCGGCGCGGATCGCATCGTCGTTGCCGGGTATCACGTAGTCGATCACGTCGGGGTCACAGTTGGTGTCGACGACGGCGACGACGGGCAGACCGAGCTTGCGCGCTTCGGTCACCGCGATGTGCTCCTTCTTGGTGTCGATCACGAAGATGGCGTCGGGGACGCGGTCGAGGTTGGAGATGCCGCTCAAGTTGCGGTCGAGCTTCTCGAGCTCGCGGCTGTGGTGCAGGGCCTCGCGCTTGGGCATGTTCTCGAAGTCGCCCGCGCGCTCCATGGCGCGAAGTTCCACCATGCGCTTGACGCGGCCGGCCACGGTCGAGAAGTTGGTCAGCATGCCGCCGAGCCAGCGCTGGTTCACGAAGGGCATGCCGCAGGCCTTGGCGTAGTCCTCGATAGGACCCTGGGTCTGCTTCTTGGTGCCGACGAAGAGGATGACCCCGCCCTCGGCGACGAGGTCGCGGACGTAGGCGTAACTCGTCTCGATGCCCGCCAAGGTCTTTCGAAGATCGATCAGGTAGATGCCGTTGCGTTCACCGAGAATGAATCGGCGCATCTTGGGGTTCCATCGCCGGGTCTGGTGCCCGAAGTGCACGCCCGAGTCCAACAGCTCCTGCAAAGTGACGAGTGCCACGTAGTTTCCTTCCGTTCGGTTGCTCGACCCCTGCGGAGCACCGCAAGCGGCGACCGTACGAAACCACAGGGGCATCTCATGCTCACCCACCGTTGGGCGAGCCAGTCCATGCTAGCCGCTGGAGGCGCTAGCCCCTCGGGTGGGTCTGGTGGTGGACTTTCTGCAGGCGCGATTTCGACACGTGGGTGTAGAGCTGGGTCGTCGTCAGGCTCTCGTGGCCGAGCAGCTCCTGCACCACGCGCAGGTCGGCCCCGCCTTCGAGCAGGTGCGTCGCGTAGGTGTGGCGCAGCGCGTGGGGATGGACGTGCCCGCGCGAGACGCGGCTGTCGAGGATGCGGCGCACGTCGCGCGGGCCGAGCCTCTTGCCCCGTCGGTTATAGAACAGGGCCTCGGGTGGTGAGTCCTCGCGGGCCACCTCCTCGCGGTCACCGTCGAGCCACTGTTGCAATGCCGAGAGGCCGCGCGCGTGCAGCGGTACGATGCGTTCCTTGCGCCCCTTGCCGAGTACAAGCAGCAGGCCCCGCGAGAAGTCGACGCTGTCGACGTCGAGTCCGCACAGCTCGCTCACGCGCAGGCCCGCGCCGTAGAGCACCTCGCACACCGCCCGGTCGAGCGTGGCCCACTCGTCGGCGCCCCAGTCGTCGTCGAGCAGGCTCTCCAGCTGCTCGCGCACGACGATCTTGGGCAGCTGCGACGGGGGCCGCGGGGCGGAGAGGCGCGCCGCGGGATTCTCACCGAGGTGGCCCCGCTCGACGAGCCAGGCGAAGTAGCTGCGCAGCGCCGCGCGCCGTCGCACGATGGACGTGCGTTCGTCGCCCCGTTCGGTCATGTGCACGAGGTACTCACGCAGCACCTTCGTGGTGACCAGCGGCGGTCGAACGACGTGGCGGCCCTCGGCCCACACCACGAACTGCTCGAGGTCGCTGCGGTAGGCGCGCAGGGTGGCCGGCGAACGGTCGGCCGCGCGCAAGGTCACGTAAAAGCCGTCGAGGCGCCACGGATCGCGGGTGGAGCGCTCTTTGTCCAGACCAGACACGCCCCAAGGCTACGACAACGCTGGCGCCAAGTCGGACCTCGGTAGTCTTGGCGATGATTCCAAAGGAGACCGCGTGCCCCGGATCTTGATCGTTGAGGACGACGACCGGATTCGCACCGCCCTGCGACTGATGTTCGAGGGCGAGGGCTTCGTCGTGGACGACGCGCCCACCGGCGAGGTGGGCGTCGCCCTCTTCAACCGCATGGCCGCCGACATCGCGATCGTGGACATCATGCTGCCCGCGATGACGGGATTCGAGACCTGCCAGGCGCTGCGCGCGAGCAGCGACCTGCCCATCGTCATCGTCTCGGCCCGTGACGAGACGGCCGACGTGGTGCTCGGCCTCGAGTCCGGCGCCGACGACTACGTCACCAAGCCCTTCGTGCCCGAAGAGCTGCTGGCCCGGGTGCGGGCGCACCTGCGCCGCCGACCCGACAAGAGCGCCAAGGCCTTCGCCCTGGGCCGCCTGCACGTGATCCCCGACGAGGGTGTGGTGCGCCAACACGACGGCACCGAACTGCACCTGACCTCGACGGAGTTCCGCCTCCTCACCGACCTGGCCTCGGCCAACGGGAAGATCCTCTCGCGCGAGGACCTGCTCGAGCGGGTCTGGGGCTACGACTACTTCGGCGACAGCCGTCTGGTCGACGTGCACATCCGACGCCTGCGTACCAAGATCGAACCCGACCCCTCGAACCCGCTCTACCTGGTGACCGTCCGGGGAGCCGGATACAAGCTGGTGCTCTAGTGCATCGTCGCAGTCTGCGACTTCGCCTGCTGGTGACCTTCGGTCTCGGCGCCTTCTTGCTGAGCTCGCTCTTCGCCGCGTTGACCTACGTGGGCGTCAAGCACGTCCTAGTGAACGACCAGCAGCAGTCCGACCTGCGCCAGAGCTTCGTGAACGCGGCCCTGGTGCGCTCGACGCTCTACACCTCCCCTCCCGAACTGGCGAACCTGTTGAACTCGATCCAGAAGGCCACCGCGTCGGACGTCCTGATCCAGACCCACAACCAGTGGCTCTCCAAGAGTTCGGGCGCGGCGACCCAGGACGTGTCCCAGGAGATCATCCTGGCCGCCGACGCCGGCCACGCCACCGAACAGACGCTCTACGTCAACCAGCACTCCATCTTCGTCGTCGGCGTACCGATCCCCGCGGTGGAGACCCAGTTCTTCGAGGTCTTCCAGCTGGGCAAGCTCGAGCGCACGCTGACCATCCTGCTCCAGGTCCTCGGCGCCGGGGCGATACTGACGTCGCTGGTGGGCATCGCCGGGGGCCTGTGGGTCACGCGGCGCACCGTGCGTCCGCTCGAGCGGGTCTCGGCGGCGGCGGCCCTGATCGCCGGCGGCGAGTTGACGACCCGACTGGTCACGCGCAACACCGACCGCGAGGTCCAGCAGCTCACTGAGTCCTTCAACGCGATGGTCAGCCAATTGGTGGAGCGCCTCGAGCGCGACGCCCGTTTCGCCAGCGACGTCAGCCACGAGTTGCGCTCACCGCTCACGACCCTGGCGACGACGGCGACCGTGCTCTCCCAGCACCGCGACGAGCTCTCGCCCGTCGCCCAACAGAGCCTCGACCTCTTGGTCGCCGACCTCTCGGTCTTCCAGTCCCTGGTCGAGGACCTGCTCGAGATCACGCGCAGCGACGCCGGCGCCGCGCCGGTCTTGATCGAGACCGTGCCGGCGATCGAACTCGTTCGCCAGTCGGTGCGCTCGGGCGCGCAGCACCACGGCCTCGTCGCGCCGCCCATCGAGGTGGCGCCCGACGTGGGTGAGCCGCTCGTCAGCGTCGACCGTCGCCGCTTCGAGCGGGCCATGACCAACCTCATCGACAACGCCCACCACTACGCCGGCGGCGCGGTCGCGGTGCGCATCAGCGTCGAGGGGAACCGCCTCGTCATCGACGTCGACGACGCCGGTCCCGGGGTCCCTACCGACGAACGCGAGCGGGTCTTCCAGAGGTTCTTCCGCGGTCGCGCGGCGCACGACCGAGGGATCGCGCGGGGCACCGGGCTGGGGCTGGCCCTCGTGCACGACCACGTGCTGACCTTTGGCGGCACCATCAACGTGGACGAGGGACCCGAGGGCGGCGCCCGCTTCGAGATCTCGCTGCCCCTCATCGAAGGTGGCGACGAGTGAGACGGCTGCGCACCCTCGCCGTGGTCGCCCTGGCGGCGCTCGCCCTGTCCGGCTGCACCCTGATCTCGGCCTCGAGCAAGCCCACCTTGATCGGCGCCTCGCACGTGCAGTTCGGACTGCTCGGTCGCTATATCCCCGGCACCCACAAGGGGCGGGTCCGCTTCAAGACCCAGCCGATCTACATCGTCGACGCCACCGGCCACCTGGCCCCCTCCAGCCGGATCGTGACCGCGCCGGTGCGACTGACCTCGGTGCTCGACCAGCTCATCCTCGGACCGACGAAGATCGAGTCCTTCGGCGGCTACGCGACGGACCTGCCGTCGAACCTGGTGATCCTCCAGGCCACCATCACCAACAAGGTCGGCTACATCGACGTGTCGCAGTCACTGGCCGCCCTGGGGCGGGCCAAGGAGGTGCTGGCCATCGGCCAGCTCGTCTTCACCGCCTACTACGCGGGGGCGACCTCGGGCATTACGATCTCGGTGGCCGGCCAGAACGAGCCCTCACTGCTGCCCAATCGCACCTTCGCGTCGGTCGTGACGGTCAAGGACTGCGAAGCGCTGCTCGAGCCCTAGGCCGTGCGTTCGGTGCGCACCGCCGGGGCCGCGTTCCACAGGTGCTCTAAGTCGTAGTAGGCGCGCGCCGCCTCGTCGAAGACGTGCACGATCACGTCGCCGTAGTCGAGCGCGATCCACTCCCCGCCGCTGCGGCCCTCAACGTGCGTCGGCGTTACGCCCAGGGCGATGTCGACGAACAGCTCGATCTCCTCGGCGATGGCGCGCACCTGGCGGTCGTTACGACCGGCCGCGACGACCAGCGCGTCGAAGGAGTCGATGAGCTCGCGCATGTCCAGCACCACGGGGTCGAGGCCCAACTTGGACTGGGCCGCGCGCATCGCGGCTGCGACGAGGGTGGTCACAAATCCGCTGTACGAGCTGCGAGCGAGCTCGCCACTGGTCACGGATTCACTCAGTGGGTCACTCCAAGCACGCACAGTGCAGCGAC
>Ga0187847_10004653_pt1 | contig 10034 bp, 6 predicted proteins | sample June2016WEW_4_10_FD_132458 | JGI IMG/M metagenome (GOLD analysis project Ga0187847, IMG submission 132458) | Peatland microbial communities from SPRUCE experiment site at the Marcell Experimental Forest, Minnesota, USA - June2016WEW_4_10 | ecosystem: Environmental > Terrestrial > Soil > Wetlands...
AGCGACACGAGCACGAAGACCGTTTGCGGTGCGCCGGAATACATGGCGAAGGGCTGCAAGGTTACGACGGCCAGCAGAAACACGATGGTGAGACCGGAAAGCAAGATGCTGAGCGCGATTTCGTTGGGTGTCTTCTGGCGCGTGGCGCCTTCGACCAGCGCGATCATGCGATCGAGAAAGGTTTCGCCGGGATTGGAGGTAATCTTCACCTTCATCCAGTCCGACAAAACTTTCGTGCCTCCGGTGACGGCCGAGCGGTCGCCGCCCGCTTCGCGGATGACGGGCGCCGACTCGCCGGTAATCGCCGACTCGTCCACCGAAGCCACGCCTTCGATCACTTCACCGTCGCCGGCGATGTAGTTGCCGGCCGCGACGTAAATAATGTCGCCGGCGCGAAGATCGCCGCTGACAATTTCTTCAAAGCTGCCGTCGTCCTTGTAGCGTTTGGCGATGGTCTCGCCCTTGGCCTTGCGCAGCGTGTCGGCCTGCGCCTTGCCGCGACCCTCCGCCATGGCCTCGGCAAAGTTCGCGAACAGCACCGTGAACCACAGCCAGAGTGTGATCTGCAGATTAAAGCCGAACCCCGCGCGGTGGTGGACGGTGTTCTCGATCAACAGCGCCGTGGTGAGCACACTGCCCACTTCCACCACAAACATCACAGGGTTCTTGACCATGCCGCGCGGGTCCAGCTTGCGCACGCTGTCCAGCGCCGCCTGGGCCATGATCTGCGTATTCCAAAGACTCATTTTTTCAGCCATGACAGTCCGTTATGCCTTGTCCCGATGCGAGATCGCTTGGGTTAGAACAGCGTTCCAGGGTTCGTGTGCAAGAGTAGGTGTTCCAGGATCGGTCCCAGACTCAACGCCGGGAAAAACGTAAGCGCACCCACGATGAGCACAACCCCGATGAGCAGCACGGTAAATAACGGAGTGTTGACCGGGAATGTGCCGGCTGACGGTGGCACGCTCTTCTTCTGGGCAAGATTGCCGGCTAACGCGAGCGCCGGAATTATCATAAGGAAGCGGCCGATGAGCATGTCCCAACCCATCGCGATGTTGTACCACCAGTTGGTCCCCAGGCCCGCGAAGGCCGATCCGTTGTTCCCCGCGCCCGAAACAAACGAGTACAGGACCTCACTAAAGCCGTGCGGACCGGGGTTGGCCATCGCCGACTGACCGACCGGAAGCAGCACAAAGATCGCCGCAAAAGTGAGAATGATGAATGGGAAGATGAGCGCGTAAAGCATGGCCATCTTCACGTCGTAGGATTCGATCTTCTTGCCCAGGTACTCCGGCGTGCGGCCAACCATCAGGCCGGCAATGAAGACCGCGATCACAACGTAAATCAGCATGCCGTACATACCGGCGCCGACTCCGCCGAAGACCACCTCGCCGAGCATGATGTTGGCAAGCGGAATCATGCCGCCCAATGGCGTGAAGCTGTCGTGCATGCCGTTGACTGCGCCGCAACTAGCATCGGTGGTGATGGTGGCGAACAGGGCGCTCTCTGCGATGCCGTTGCGTACTTCTTTGCCCTCCATGTTGCCGCCGGGCGCGGTTGCGGTGTGCGCCTGCACGGCTCCATTAATCAGCGGATGCGGCTGCGCCTCAGCCCAATAACACACGACGAAGCCAGCCGCAAAGAGCAGATACATTGCAGCGAAGACGGCCCAGCCGTGGCCCCGCGAGCCAGTCATCTGGCCTAGCGTGTGCGTAAGGCCCGCGCCTATGACGAAGATCGAAAAGATTTCAAAGAAGTTCGACAGCGGAGTCGGGTTCTCATAGGGATGGGCGCTGTTTGCGTTGAAGAATCCGCCGCCGTTTGTACCCAGCATCTTGATGGCTTCCTGCGAAGCCACCGGCCCCTGGCCGATGGTCTGGGTGCTGCCTTCGACGGTATGCACGACGGTGTAAGGATGGAGATTTTGCGGAACTCCCTGCCAAACGAGAAGCAGGCCGTAGACGATGCAGGCCGGCGTGAGGATATAGAGCAACGTCCGCGTCATATCCACCCAGAAGTTACCGATGGTGCTCGACTGCGTACGCTTGATGCCGCGGATGAGCGCCACGGCAACCACGATGCCTGCGGCAGCCGACCAGAAATTGTGCGTCGCCAAGCCGGCCATCTCCGTGAGATAGCTCATCGTGCTTTCAGGCGCGTAGAACTGCCAGTTTGTGTTGGTCGTGAAGCTCGCCGCTGTATTCCATGCGAGATCGGGTCCCACGGCGGCGAGATGCTGCGGATTGGCCCAACCCTGAACGAATCCTTGCAAGCGCTCGAGCGCGTAGGTGAGCACAAGGCTCGCGGCGGAGAATCCCAGCATGGCGAAGGTGTACTCGCGCCAGTTCATCTCCTTGTCCGCGCGGACTCCGCAGAGCTTGTAGAGGAACCTTTCGATCGGACGAAGCACCGGGTCGAGCCAAGTGCGCTCGCCCTCGAGAACGCGCGTCAGGTAAATGCCGACCGGGCGAACGGTAGCAAGCAGAATGACAGAGTAGATGGTGAATTGCAGCCAGCCGTTTACGGACATATCAGAATTTCTCCGGGAACAGCAGAGCGACTGTGAGATACACCATGAGAAGAATCGAGAGAACCAATCCGGTTGCCGAGATCCAATCCATGTGCATGGGCTACCTCAACTTCTCGCACGCCTTGACGTAGAGAAACGCCAAGACAAAGAAAACGGCTGTGAAAAGCAGCATGACTAGATCCTGCATGCAAGAACTCCAAACTCAGGCCGGCGTGACGCCAGCGGGATTGCTAAAAAATCAGATTCCATCTGTTGTGTGTCGGTTTTGCCGAGGCAGCCAATTAATTTCAATTCGCGACGCGGCCTTGGCATCAACAAACAACTGACCCGAAATTGATTCTGACTTTTAAGGGATTTGAGTACCGTAAAGAATTTCTAAATAAACCGTAAGGATTCGCGCCGAGTTGCGATAAGTTCTGGAAAATCAGCGACCGCAGCGGGACCCGGTCCGCATTGCGATACGTGAACGCTGCAGGCCTATTCTTCGTTGCCGGTCCAGCCCTCGGGAATAAAGCGATAACCCACCCAAGGCTCGGTCTGGATGTATTGGCGGCCCGTCTCGGTTTCGAGCTTCTTGCGCAACTGGCCGACAAAGACGCGCAGATACTCGGGCTGATGAGCCGATTGCGCGCCCCAGACTGCGGTCAACAGCGCACGGTGCGTCATCACTTTGCCGGCATTGCGTGCCAGGTGCAGCAGCAGATCGAATTCCTTGGGCGTGAGGTGTATGGGCTTGCCTTGGACGGTGATGGTATGCGCATGGGAATCGACCACAAAATCCCCCACTTCAAGCGCAGCCGTGGTGCGCTCGGGAGCGCGCCGTAGATGCGCCCGCACCCGCGCCTGCAGCTCCTGAATGCTGAAGGGCTTCGTCACATAGTCGTCGGCGCCGGCGTCGAGCGCTTCCACTTTCGACCGCTCGTGCTCGCGCACCGATAAAACCAGCACTGGCGTGGCGCCTCGCGAGCGGATCATGCGGCAGACCTCTACTCCGCTCATGCCCGGCATCATCAGGTCGGTGATTACGAGGTCAGGCGCCCAGTCGCGGAAGACGCGCAGCCCCTCCTCGGGATCGTTGGCCGTTCGTACATCGTAACCCTGCGCGGAGAGTGCGGCGCGCAGCACCCGCGTAATCTGCGATTCGTCATCAATGACCAGAATGCGTCCGGGCATCACTTTCTTCTTTCCACCGAAGATTACATCACTCTGGGCTGCCATTTCACAAACCGCAGTAGGCGATTATGATTCCGGTGAGGAAGTGCATGCACGTAAGCGCCTATTCAGCGCGGATTCTCCGCTGGTTCCTGGCCACGGCGACGGCCATGTTCACTACGTTTCTGCTGGTATGGCTGGGCGTCAACTCAACGACCGCGGGAATGGTATTTCTGGTCCTGGTGGTGTGGTCGGGCAGCCAGTCGGGAATCGCTCTTTCACTCTACATGGCGGCTCTTTGCGCGCTCTCTTTCGACTATTTTTTTCTCCCTCCCGTGCATACCCTTCAGTTGGTGGGCGCACAGGCTTGGGTGGCGATGGTCTCATTTGCTATCGGTTCCGTGATCGTCAGCCGGTTGGCGGAGCGCGCGCGACGGCAGGCATTGCAGGCCGAGCAGCGCCAGGTAGACGTGGGGCGTCTTTACTCTCTCAGCCAGGAGATGATGCTCTTTGAGGATGCCGACCGGCTGATTCGCAGCCTGCCCGGACTGATCAACCGCATCTTCGCGCTCGAGGGCGTCATTTTGTATGTTTGCGACAGCGACCGCTTTTACTCTTCGAGTGGTGAAGCGCCGACCAGCATTCGTGCGCACATGCATGCCCTGACGGAAGGCCTGAGTCCCACGCTGGTGCCGCTCGCCGGCTACCACTCCACCTCGCTGATGTTGGGTATGCGATCAGTGGGCGCGCTGGCCTGGCGTCCAGAGTCGCTTTCGCGCGAAGTTTCCGCGGCCATCGGCGCTCAGGTCTCGATCGCCGTGGCGCGCTCTATCGCCATGGAGACCACGGCTCGCGTGGAGGCGGCCCGCGAAGGCGAGCGGCTGCGTACCGCGCTTATCGATTCCCTCACCCATGAGCTGCGCACTCCGCTGACCTCGATCCGCGCCGCCTCCACAACTCTGGTACAGGCCGAGGGCCTGGACGAAGCGGCACGCACCGATATGGCACGACTCATCGACGAAGAGTCCGCGCGGCTCGATCTGCTGATTGGCGAAGCCGTGGAGATGGCAGAGATCGACGCCAACGTGGTCAAGGTGAAAATGTCACCGCAGAGCCCACGTGCGCTGCTCGATCAGGCCGTGGAGGAGTCGCGCAAAACTTTGGCCTCGCACAAGGTGAGCATCGCGGTGGATGACGAAAATCGCCCCGGCAGCGATCAATCGGCCCAGAACGAGCCGGCTCAAAACGCACCTGCCCAGGACGAACCAGCTTGGTTCGATCCGCAGTTGTTGGGCCGGGTCTTGCGCCACTTGCTTGAAAATGTGGCCGGCTACACGCCTCCCGGCAGCCGCGTCAAGCTGAGCAGCAAGCGCAGCGACGATCGGCTGGAGTTTTGCGTGGAGGACAACGGCCCCGGCATCGATCCGCACGATCTGCCGCTGATCTTTGAAAAGTTCTACCGCGGCAAGCCCAGCAAGGGCCAGCGCAAAGGATCGGGCATGGGCCTGGCCATTACCCGCGCCATCCTCACCGTGCACGGCGGAGGCATCGAGGCCTCCAACGTCCCCGGCGGCGGCGCGCGTTTTCGCTTCTGGGTGCCGCTGATCGAGAGAGAGCCGAGCCGGCAGTGAACGGTCCGTACGGCGCGCACAGGATTTCCGAGACGGCTATTTCTTTGGGTCTGGTGAGCCTTCCTCTTGACCCTGCTTTAATGACAGTCCGGGTTTGCCGATATGGGGAGTTAGCTTGCGTTTCCAGCCATGGCTCCCAAAACGAGTATCTGCCCCATTAACTGCCCCGCTTATGACCTTTTCATCCCATAAAAGACGACCCGTAGTGTCAAAGCACTGAAAATAAACCGTGGCTCGTACATATCCGCCGAGCATAATCTCACCCTGCTCCACTTTAACGTACAACAAACTACTGGCACCTGTCTTAGGTAACATCTCAATAAGAGAGGGCAGAGGCATAAAGCCAGTTTCTTGGGTATTTGTTACCTTTTGTAACCCATTATTGGCAATCTCTACGCCACTCGTGCTCAGAAAGTCGAGCAATTCCATATACACACTCGAGAACTGACCGGAACCATACCCGGTGACCCAAACGCCTCGGTGTTTTTCCGCCGGACCTTGCAGCGGTTCAAAGGCTTTAGGGTTCGACGAAGTTAAGTTGTCTAATTTCCCGCGCACATAATTAATCGGTATTGTGAAATTTAGGTTCTCCCCATTTACTAACTTAAAAGACATGACCCCTACTGCTTCCCCGCTCCGATTGAGCAGAGGTCCGCCGCTACTTCCGGGGCTTGCCGCCGCTGATGTCTGAAGGACACGGACGCCATTATCTATGCGGATGCCGCTAATCAAGCCATTGGATACCGTCTGCTCAAGTCCCTGCGGGGCGCCGACCAGTAGCACCTCATCTCCGAGTTGCACATTGTTAGAGTTGCCCAGGGAGATTGTCGGGAGATCGACCGCTTCTATCTTGAGGAATGCAAGATCATCGATGGGGTCTGAACTGAGGAGATACACATTCCTGTACACCTCCCCCGACGGGAATTTGACCGCCATTGCTTTAGCGTTGGCCACGACATGGTAGTTGGTAACAATGATTCCATCGGGCTTGATTACGAAACCACTGGCCAATGCCTCATCAGTCTCTACAACCACAACTGCAGGTCGAGTATGTGCAACGATTTCAGCCCACTCAGGCGCCCTATTTTCGGTTGTGGACTGCGGACGTGCAGGTGGGTTATCCCCCGAGGGTTTTTGAGGAAGTTCTTGAGCGCCAGTGTCGATTGCGCAGATCACGGCTAAGAAAGCGACTGCCACGAAGCGGCTTATTCCTTCTCGCTCGTTCATCGTATTCTCCGGGGTTCACCGCCGAATTATACGCTTTAGTCTGGCGAGATACAGGCAGTTGTTGCCCAATAGCTAGGTAGTTCTAGGACCGCCGCCGGCCAGCCGGAAACTGTACCTTTAAGGCTACTCCGGCTCCTCGCTCCAATCGCACACAACTTCGCAGCGCTTTTCCGAGCTCTCGACGGCCCACTCCAACAGCCGCGCCACGCGCCAGCCATCGAGGCCGGTGACCGGAAACGGAGCCTTCCCCAACAGCGCATCGCGAACGCCCGCATAGTAGAGCCGGTAGTCGCCAACCACTGCCGGAACCGGACGGCTAACCTTCCCGCCATCGATGTCCACATACAGCAAGCCCCACGCGGAAGTGGGTTCTTGTCCCCAGGCGGAGCCCTCCCCGGCTCTGTTCTCGATGCGCGTGATCTTGGTAAGCGCCGCCTCCTGCAGGTCGACGCCCAGCTTCACGTATCCGCCGCTAGTGCCGCGCGCGCGATAGCGAGGCTTGGCAGTTAGCGAAAGCAGATTCGAGCCGAGAGTGACCATCAAGCGTGGGTAGCGCAAGCGGATAGTAAACGAATCGTTCGGCCCGTCTCCATCCCTCTCGCGCAGCACTTCGGCGCTCACCGCCTCCGGTAGCCCAAAAAGCGCCAGCGCTTGATCGACGAGGTGCGGTCCCAAGTCCTGCAGCATGCCGCCGGAATCGAGGTCTTCCTTCCACACGCGCTCGGTGAGCCGAGCCGGACGCCAGCGGTCGAAACGCGATTCGAAGGCCACCACCCTGCCCAGCGAACCTTCATGCAACAGTTTCTGAACCGTCAAGAAATCACTGTCGCAGCGGCGGTTGTGAAACGGCGCGAGAAACGCATTGTGCTTTTTCGCGAGGCCCATCAGCTCCGCGGCCTCGGCCGAGGTAATCGTCATCGGCTTGTCCACGACAACATTCTTGCCCGCACTCAGAATTTGTTTAGCGAGGTCGTAGTGGGTTGCGTTGGGCGTGGCCACAACAAACAATCCCAGTGACGCGTCCGCCAGCATTGCTTCGAGCGAGCGGTACACGGTGATACCGGGATAACGCTCCGCACCCTTGTCGGTGCTGCGCTCCATCACCGCGGCCAGCTCCAACCCCTCAACCGATGAAAGCAGCGGCCCATGAAAAACCCGCCCCGCCATGCCAAAACCCACCAAACCTACGCGAATCATCGAACCCTTTCTTTGCAACCAAGTCTCTGACCACTTGATTTTGTATGAATTTGGGTGCCCCGGGTCTCGTGTCTGAGACCCGGGAAGACACGAACCCAAGATAGCAATCGATGCGGTCAGAGCCCTGGCACCGCTTCGTTCTAGCCATCGAGTTTATACCGCGTCTCCGCCAAATGGTAAAGCCGGCGCCACACCAGCCGGTTCATTGTGACGACCATGAGCGAGATGAAAATGGTGGCCAGCAGCAGCATGGCGAATCGGCCGCTATCGGTGGCGGCATCGATTTGCGCGCCCAGGCCGATGGTCGAGAGCGTCTGGTCTTTTACGTGCGAGTACTCGGCCATCACCGAAGCGTTCCACGCACCGCCAGAAGCCGTGACCATGCCCGTAATGAGATAGGGAAAGATGCCGGGCAAGATCAGTTTGGTCCAGCGCTGCCAGCGCGTGAAGCGATAGAGCGAAGCGACTTCGCGCAGGTCCGAAGGAATCGACATGGCCCCCGCGATGACGTTGAAGAGGATGTACCATTGCGTGCCCAGTAACATGAGCGCAACTGACCCGATGCCCAAGCCGCCGCCGATGCGCACCAGCCCCATGAGCAGAATCGGAAAAAATGCGGTCGCCGGCACTGAAGCCAGGATCTGCGCGATAGGCTGCACAACGCGCGCGATCTTCGGGTTCAGGCCGATGGAAACGCCGACGGGGATCGTCCACGCGGCGGAGATAAGCAGTGCGGCATTGACGCGCAAAAAAGTTGCGGCAGCGCCCTCAAGCAGTAGGCGCAGGTCGGCCCATGTCACGGCCCGAAGCATCAGCGCGGCCTGTGCGGCGGCCCAGCAAACCGCTATCGCGGCCACCAACGCTACTGCCCACAGAACCGGAGAGACTTTCCGGGAACTGGTAGCATCGAGCGGCCGCACCACGCGGCAATCTTCGCTCTGCGCGAGATGCCGGTAGACTGGCTCCTCCACGCGATTCCAAATGCGCCTCGGGAGGGTCTGGCAGATTTTGGAGCGGCGCAGGAGTTCAAGGATAGGCGACTTGACCTGATCGGCCGCCTCCACCTGCTCGAATTTAAACTTGTCGCTCCAGGCTATGAGCGGACGCCAGATGAGCTGATCGGTGGCGACAACGATCAGAATGACCGTCGCAATGCCGGCCAACAAAGCGCGCACGTTACCGGCATAAGTCGCGGTCTGGATGTAGCTGCCCAGGCCCGGAAGCTGGAAGTTGCGGTCACCCATGGTGAAGGTCTCGCAAAAGATAAGCGCGAACCAGCCGCCGGCCACCGAAACGATCGAGTTCCACACCAGGCCGATGGTGGAAAAGGGCATCTCCAGCTGCCAGAAGCGTTGCCAGCTGGAATAGCGATAGATGCGCGACGCCTCCAGCATCTCTCTGGGAATGGTTTTGAGCGAAGAGTAGAAACTGAACGCGAGATTCCACACCTGGCCGGTGAAGATGAGCAGGATCACGGCCATCTCGATGCCAATCTGATGGCCGGGAATGAGCGATACCATGGCCAGCACCACGGGCGGCAGAAAACTGAGCACGGGAATCGACTGCAGAATGTCGAGCACCGCAACCATCCACGGCTCGATGCGCGGATTGTAAGCAGCGATATACCCGTACGTGACGGCGAAGGCCAGGCTGAGCATGTAAGCGATGGCCATGCGCACGATGGAGAAGAAGGCATACATCGGCAGTGCGCCGATGGAGCTCGATATGGGCACCACCGGAATGGGCTTCTGCAGCCAATAGACGCCGGTGCTGATCACGGCGAAGAAGACCGCGAGAGCGCAAGCCGCTACGGCCAAATCGATGAAGAAGGGCGTGCTGCGAACGCTGACGAGAGTGCGCGCGAAAGGGCGCTGGAGGTTCACTTCTTCTCCTCGCTCGGCACAATCTCTTCTTCCAGCGCATCGGGGAGCACGAAGCGGCGTCGCGCGGCATCGAAGTCAAACAGCTCCGCGTAACGGCCCCAATTGACCGCGGTTTCCATCTGCCGCAGGCTCTCTTCCTCGCTGAACTGCTCGTCGATCATGTCGAGGAAGAAGTCTTCGGGCACGGTGTGGTCGCTTTTCGTGTCGAGCGCGCGGCGAATTTGCCTCAGCAGCAGCACATTCTCGATGGCGGCGTTGCGGAACAGCTCTTTCTGGCGAAGAATCTCTGAGTTGGCAAACTCCTCTCCACTTGGCGTGATGGCGGCGTCGCCCTCTTCGACTTTGAGGAAGCCTAAGAGTTGCGCGGCGTCGACAATCGGCAGCAGATCGTCGATCTCGAAGGCCAGATCGTCG
>Ga0187847_10004657_pt1 | contig 10032 bp, 7 predicted proteins | sample June2016WEW_4_10_FD_132458 | JGI IMG/M metagenome (GOLD analysis project Ga0187847, IMG submission 132458) | Peatland microbial communities from SPRUCE experiment site at the Marcell Experimental Forest, Minnesota, USA - June2016WEW_4_10 | ecosystem: Environmental > Terrestrial > Soil > Wetlands...
ATCGCGTGGCGCCGTCGTCGGAGCCGCCGCCATCATCCTCGCAACCTGGCTCAAGAGTCCCCGCAAATCTTGGGCACCGGTATTCCTGCTTCTGTTCGGCGCCGGTCTGGTTTTTCTGATGCCCCACGCCAGCCGCGACCGCTTCAAATCAGCCGAGCACTGGCAAGGTGATGAGACCGCCAACCATCGCATCCTTCTCTGGCAGGCCGGACTCCGCATGTGGGCCGATTACCCGGTCCTGGGCGTCGGTCCAGCAAATTATCGCTATGTCCGCCAAGCCTCCTACCGCATCGCCGTTGCCAACGATCGCGATGCCTACGTCTGCCACAGCCTCTACATCGAAGTCATCTCAGAACTGGGAACCCTGGGCTCGCTCGCAGCAATCGCCATCATTGCCTTCTTCTTTCTTCTTACTCGCAGAGTACGCAAGCGCCTCATCGCAAACAATGCAGACCGCCAGTCTTGGGAGTTCTGTCTCTGCTCGGGACTGGAGATGGCGATGATCGGTTATCTGGTCAGTGGCGCTTTCGTCTCCGTCTTCTGGTATCCCCACATATGGATACTCTGCGGTCTCGCCATGGGACTGAACACGGCAACAGCGCCGCCCACCGCCGCCTCTGACTTCGCCCTTCCAGCACTCCAGCCGTGTCCCAACACATAGCGCCCGAACTCCTCGCAGCAACTCGCTAAAGCGATCCGCTATCCCTAATCTCCGTCTTTCAAAGTGGAACCGGATCATATTCGGGAGCAATCGTCGCCTTGAGAAACAGAATTGGGTTGTGATTGAAGCCCCACTCGGCGAGAATTCATTCGAGTAGCTTTGTTCTATGCAGCGAGGAGGCAGCCTTGATCCTGACAGGCAAGACGGTATTCACGCTGCGGGCCATTCGTATTCTTTCCCGATTCTTCTCCCGAATTGCGCTTGCCGCGCTCGTCCTCGCGTTTTCGATTCCTTTTGCAAGTGCATCCGGCGAAAAAGACCTCACCATTTCCCCCATTTCGCCGGGGCAGTCGATGGAAAGCACCGGCGACCTGAATCTGGCGCGGCACTGGAACCGGTCCAACGCGGAAGCCAATCCGCCTCATCACTTTCCTAATCTCCTGGTCGAGCTTACCTGCTTCGGATGGTGCGCGGCAGAGAAGGATCACCAGGCATGGCTGGGAGACCACGCGGACACATCGGTCTTTGGCCGCTCGCGGGACATGGAAGGTTCGACCGCCGTCAACGCCCATATGGTTGGTTACCGCTATGCTCTGCTCTGGTACACGCTCGATGACTCCCATCGCGACCCCGACAATATCGAGGACAAGTGGCAGCGCGACCTGGCGCACTGGGCCGCGGGGCGCGGGCTCGACGTAGAAGAGTTTTACCTCCACACGGCGGTCCCCACAACGGAGTGCGTCTCTCCGGCAAGGACCCGTGCTTGCCGGCTGAATTCCCAATGGGGCGTGTGGGGGACCCAGTGGTATGGAAATCTGGGGAACCCGCACTTCGTCGAGTACACCCGCGACCGCGCCCAGCGCATGCTTGCCGGCCACAACGGTCTCGACGAGTCAATCTTCTGGGATACCATGGACAGCGGCGGACTACGCGCTCACGCCTGCGGGGACAAGGCTGCTTCGCTCGAATACGGGGCCTCCTGCGAGTTGTATGAAAAGCATCTGGTTCAGTTAGTCGTCCAGGTTCGGGACGCCCTGGGCGGGCGGCGGCTCCAGGTGAACACCGCCAGCTACACCTCCGCCGTGTCTCCCTTTAACGGTTGGATTGCGATTGCCGCAGGGTCTACCCACACCGAAGGACTGAACACGCCGTTTCACGAATACAGCGACGCGTGGAACTACGTCGATGAAATGCTCGATGCCGGAGTGAAGGTAGCCTTCGCTTCCCACTCTTACGCGCGCGAGGATGAACTGCTGCGGCTAGGGCAGTGGGCGCACTGGAAGACCGGCTATAGCGGCGGCAACTATGGGAGCGGACTGCGCCGCTACCAGATGACAACCCTGGCGCAACACTACCTGCTGACCCCAAATCATCTATCCGGAAACTTCTATTGGAACCCCAATCCCGACGACTGGACAGTTGCGTTTGGCAAGCAGTGGATTCCGGCAGTCGAAGTGGACCTCGGCAAACCCATCGACGCGCGCCGTGTTCTGGCCAGCACGGGCTACGATGGCGCCGGTCAGGATTATGACCTGTACCGTCGCGAGTTTTCCCATGCGTTTGTTTACGCCCGCCCCATGAAGACCTGGAAGAACACCGCCTACGACGACAGTTCGGCCATTCAGATTCAACTACCCGAAGAGAACCTGAGCCTGCTCAACCCGGACGGTCTCTCCGCTCCCATCATTGGCAAAAGCATCTGGCTGCGCAATGGAGAGGGCGTGATTCTGCTCCGTAATGGCGGTCTGGCGTCAGGCTCCCGTGGCGTTGTCAACCGGCCTGCCGAGCCGTGAACTAAAGCAGGTTGACTGCCGTGCCTTCTTTCGGCGCGACCGCCAGGTCATGGGCTAGATACATCGCCCGCAGCCATGGGCTTTCAGGAAACGCTGTGTCGGCAAATAGGCTTCGCCAACTGTCGATCTTTACCCCGCCACTCTCAACATTGAACTCGTCGATTGCCAGTAATTCTCCTGCAAAACGGTGATTAAAAGGTAAGAGCGTGTCATCAAAATAGAGTGGTGTGTGCGGAAGCGTATTGTGGCCGGCAATTGTGAATAGGCGTAGCGCGTTGCGGGTGGACGAGTAGAGATCGAGGTCCATGGAAACGAAGCCCACGGGGCAGCTTTGGTTCCGGACGAACTCAGGCACAGTAGCCGCCACATCCCCGAGCACTAGGTGCGTGCAAGGTAGTAAGCGGGAACGCAAGGCTTCCACATCCCCCATCGGATAATCCCCAGCCCGCCATGCGTCGGGATGGTCGCGGTAGTCCGAGCTATCAGGCAGTCCGCCGCCAAGGTCGAATCCGTAAACGTCGACCTCTAAACCAAACTCGCGGGCGGCGAGTGCGGCATACTCCTGAAGTGCCAGCAACCCGGCTCCTCGTGCGACTCCAAACTCAATCATGCTGATGGAGCGAAGGCCGAGTTGTCGCGCCTGCTGCGCTGCAAACAAAACTCCGGCCGCATATTGTGGCCGGCTCAAAGCCTCCCATTGGACCTTCGTTTCCAATGAGCAGGGAAGATAGCGTGCTGCACATTTTGCGAGAAGACGAAAAGGAGGCTCACGCAGAAAACGATGGATGCCAGACGCAAGCCGATTCATGCGATGCATCATACCTCTACTGTTCCGTCGTCACAAATTACCTGGGAGTGGCCGGCAGATCGGCTATTTCGTCTAGCGGATTCGATGCCCCGTTGTCCCGTTTCTGGATTCCATTCCTGGAATGCTCCTCCAATCGGAGCTCTTGAGACGGTGGAGCGCTTCATTCCGCTCTCTTGGCTCCGCATTTTCTCATTCTTGGACGAACGACACAGATTTTCTGCGAGATTAGTTTGAGCGCGAGAGCCTTCGTGGTTAGCAATTTTGAGGAGTATTCGAGGACGCAGGCATAACTGACACTTCAATGGACGCTCAAAGGCTCCGGTCCCCTCCAGGTCTGGATTCTGGACGGCCAATGGCCTCGGACGTGCATACATTCACGGTGAGCCCGATTATCTATCAATAGGGGGACGCCAGTGTTCATGCCTTATCTATCGCGAAGCCTTGCTTCTCGTTTTCTGTACTTCATCATCCTGCTCGCCGCGGTGAGCCTGTCAGGCTGCATGCGCTCTCCCGCCAAGGTGAAGTCCGAGTCGCTCGCCAAGGCCACCGGCTATGAAAAGCAGGAGCAGTATCCGAGCGCCATTATCGAGTACAAAAATGCGCTCAAGGCTGACCCGGGTTCGGCGGAGATTCACTACCGTCTTGGCCAGGCTTATCTGAAGAACACACAGTACAGGGAGGCCTATCAGGCATTCGAGCGTGCGCTTCAGATTTCTCCCGGCAACTCTGACGCCCAGTTGGCGATCGGTCAGATCTACCTCAAAGCCGGCATGAATGACGATGCGCTCCAGATTGCCAAAGATCTTCAAAGTCGAAATCCCGGCAATGCTGAGGCCCGTTTGCTGGTGGCCAATGCTTACGCAGCCAAGGGAATCATCTCCATGGCTGTTTCCGAACTTGTTTCCCTTGTGAAAGACGAGCCCACGCTGACTGCCGCTCACATCAATCTGGCCATGTTTTACGCTAGTCAGGGAAAACCCGAGCCTGCCGAGTCTGAATTGCACAAGGCCTTGGCCCTCGAACCCGAGTCGTTCAATGCGCACAAGGCGCTTGCCGCCATTTATCTTTCCCGTGGCAAGGTTAGTGATGCCGAGGCGCTCTACCGCGCCGCGCTGCAATCCAACCCGAACTCGCCCGAAGTCTTGATGACACTCGCCGAGTTTTACGCCCTTGAAAATCGTCAGTCCGAGTCCGAGCAGATATACAAGCGCTTGGTTGTCGTGCAGAAGAACTCCGTATCCTCGCGTTTCGCGCTGGCACGCTTCTACGTCGCGCAAAATCGATACGACGAAGCACGCCAATTGGACGAGGCCATCGTCTCCGAAAATCCCGAGTTCCTTTCTGCCCGCCTGCAACTAGCTGAGCTTGCCCTCAACTCCGGCGACGCAGCGAAGGCCGAGAGCATCCTCGCGCCGCTGCTGCCGGACCAGAAGCGCAACTCCGATGTACAGGTCACAGAAGCTCGCGTGTTGATCCGTCAACGCAAGCCGCAGCAGGCAATTGAGGTCCTCGAAGGCGTCATCAAGCAGGGAAACCTGCCGGTGGCGCATTACCTGCTTGGCGTCGCCTATAGCCAGGTGGGCAATCTCCAGCGGGCGCAGAATGAGATGGAGTCCGCCATCGCCAGCGACTCGCACATGACCGATGCCTACGTTGGCCTTGGCCAGATGATGTTGAATCGCAATCAGCCGAAGGTGGCGCTGCAATATGCGCGTATGGCCTTGCAGCAGGCTCCCACGCGTGCCGATTGCCTCGTCCTTCTCGGCAGCGCCTCCGCCAACCTGCATGATCTGGTTTCGGCGGAACGCTATTTTCAGGCCTATGCTGCCGCCCAGCCCGCATCGGCCGACGCTTTCATCCGCCTTGGTTCCTTGCGCATCATGCAGACGCACTATCCCGAAGCTCTTGCCTACTTCGAAAAAGCATGGCAGCTTGATCCTCATAACTACGGCGCTCTCGACGGTATTGCCAGCACCATGATCCTCCGGGGTGATAAGGCGGGTGCCATGCGGCGGATCGACGAGACGCTTAAGCGAGGCGAAACCTCCGAACTTCTTAGCATCGCTGGAAAGATCTACGTCGAGGCCGGCCAGCTGCAGGCTGCCGAGGATGTGCTTAAGAGATCCTTGCAGGAGTCGCCCCAGAGTTACTCCGATTACGTTCAGCTCGGCAGCCTGGTTGCCCGCCGTCAAAGGGTGCCGGAGGCAATCGCATATTTCGAGTCTGCGGTTAAGCTGCGCCCTGCCGATGTCGGATCGTGGACGATGCTCGGGATGCTCAACCAGCAGCGGGGTGATCTGCGTAAGTCTGAGGAATCCTACGTCAAAGCCTTGGACATAGAACCGAACGCTGGCGTCGCTGCCAACAACCTCGCATGGCTCTATGCCGATCACCTTAACGACATGGACAAGGCTCTGGAACTCGCCCGCCGCGCCAAAGTCGCATTGCCCAACGTACCGAATGTTTCGGACACCCTCGGATGGATTTACACCAAGAGGCGGCTCAACGAAATGGCAATTCCACTCTTATCCGAGGCCGTGAAGTCGGAACCGAAGCACGCCGAATATCACTATCATCTGGCCGTGGCCCTCATGCATTCCGGAAAGAAAACTGCGGCCCGCCAGGAAATGGCAGCAGCCGAGAAACTGGACAGCAACATGAGCACGCGCGACGAAGTCAGAGAAATTCTGCAATAGCCCTGGGCCAGAGGCCCTGGGGATGAAACGGTAGCCAGCATGACGGTATCACCCGACAAACCGTTATCGGTAACACTCCATTGGCAGAGTATTGCCTGTTGGAGCATGCTGGCCGCCTTGTTCCTGTTTCTTTACGCGTCCACCTTGCGCGGACTGCTTGAAGACTGGTGGATCGATCCCGACTACTCACACGGCATGATCGTTCCGTTTGTTGTTGCCTATATCATTTTCCGCCGGAGCCAGAAACTGAAACAGCTTCCGGTCAAGCCCTGGATGTTCGCTGCCCTCGCAGTGATTCTGGTATCGCAACTCCTTTTCCTCGCCGGATACTTCGGCGCCGAGTTCTTCCTCCAGCGCAGCTCCATCGTCCTCTTTCTTGCCGGAATGGTACTCATCCTCTTTGGCTGGGATCATCTTCGCCATCTCGCTCTTCCTCTCTTCCTGCTGGAGCTCTGCATCCCCCTGCCAACCGTGGTCATGAATCAGATCACTCTGCCGTTGCAGTTAATCGCATCCAGCGCTTCGGAGGCCGTTCTACGCGGCTGCGGTATCCCCGTGTACCGCTCCGGTAACATTCTGCAGATGGCGCACCAGACCCTCAATGTCGGCGAAGCCTGCAGTGGAATTCGCTCGCTCGTAAGCCTGTTCACCCTCGCCGTCATCATGGTAAGTTTCTTCCGTGTTCGCCTGCTCGTGCGCATTGTTTTCGTCGCCTCAGCCGCGGGTGTTGCCATCGTCGCCAATGGCTTGCGCATCAGCGGCGCAGGCGTGCTCGGATTCTACTTCGGGCAGCGCTTCACGCTCGGCTACTGGCACTTGCTTGAGGGGTGGCTGGTCTTCGTCTTCGCTTTCATGTTGCTGTTCGTGGAATTGAAGCTTATCTCGCGCCTCTCCCGCTGCGGGGCAGAAGCATCATGAATCGCCGCCTTTTGGTCGTGTCCCTAATACTTGCCTGTGCCTTCGGGATTCGTCTCTGGCTTGACCACGACAGCACCGTTGGCCTTTCCCAGCCGTTAAGCACCTTACCCGCGCACATCGGCGCCTGGCATGCCGTCTCCGAAGACGCTTTGTCGCAGCCCATTCGCCAGGTATTGCGTGCCGACGATCTATTAGCGCGCACCTACGAGGTCATTCCCGGTACGCAGGTTCAGTTGTTTATCGCCTACTACAAGACTCAAAGGGCGGGTGAGCGAATGCATTCACCGCGCAACTGTCTCCCCGGTTCCGGGTGGGAGCCGATCTCGGTCTCCCTCATCAATGCAGACGTAGGCGGCGGAAGAATTGAGTCCTTGAATCGCTATCTCGTAGACAAGGAGGACAAGCGGCTGCTCGTCGTCTACTGGTACCAGGAACACAACCGTTTAATCGCCGATGAATACCGCAGCAAGCTCTATCTAACGTGGGACTCGATTCGCAAGGGAAGCCGTGATGGCGCGCTCGTACGCGTTAGTATGCCACTGCGTCCAGGCATGGATGAGGACGAGGCGACCAGGACCATCCTCCAGTTCATCCACTCGGCAACTCCCGAGATCACCAGAATTCTTCCGGACTAGATGTGATCAACGATATGTTCAACGATATTTTCGACATAGTTCGCGGTTCCGCCATAGGAGACAATCTGCCCGGGATTCCCCACCACGACTGCATTGTCCGGGACATCGAAGTTCACGTACGCTCCCGGTGCAATCATTACGTGGTCCCCCACTGTGATTCCGCCGACCACCACTGCGTTCGTGCCAATCCATACACAGTTCCCAATCACCGGCACGCCCTGTTTGCGCCCTCGGTTGGTTTGTCCAATCACAACTCCCGGCGAGAGATTGACGTTGCATCCCAGCCGGCTCTCCGGATGCACAGTCAAGTGTCCAAAGTGCCCGATATAGAGTCCCGGCCCGATCTCGCTTTCAATCGGAATCTCGAAGCCATATCGGTATCGGTAGTGATCGAGCAGCCAGCGATAGGGAAGTGTGCTCGCAATCCGCAACCAGCGTGGCCGCTGGCGGGCCGCCTGGCACTTGCGCAGAAAATAGCTGTACCGGAATCCTGGCATCTCGCGGAAAGCTTTCCAGAACGCACCTCGATCATCGCGCCCATAATAGCGCCAGAGGTCTGCCCCGATCGTCGTTCGAAAATCTACCGGCAACGCTTTTCTCGCGGATTCATACGGAGACAAATTGTATCTTGCAATGCCGCCCGCTTCGAAGCACAGAATCACATCGCAGAAAATATCCTGCCGTCCAGCAGGGAACTCTCCCTTGCACTCCGACCGCTCTCACACGCCTTTACGCAGGAGGTAGCGTGCCCATGATCGGCGATCAGTGCCCACCTCAGCTCCGCCTTCTCCTGTTGTCCGAGATTGCTCCCGAAGCCGTCTGCCATGGTATTGGTCTTCGCGCCTATCATCTTCTGCGTCACCTCCCAGGTGAATATCAAGTCACTTGTCTCAGTGCTGAGCAGTACACATCCCCAGGTGCTTCCCGCTCGTCGAGCCTTCGCCGCATGCGTTCACTTTTCCAGATGCAGCGACCATATCGCTTTGAGCCTGAGCTGCAGCATGCCTTCGACCAGATCTTGCGCGATCAGCCCTTTGACGCCGTTCTCGTCATGGGTGTCGACCTGCTGCAATATACCCAACACTGCCCTGTGCCGGTCATTGCAGACCTCGTCGATGAGCCGCTCCTCGCAACCCTGCGGGAGATTCGCTTGCAGGGCCTTTCCGCGAATTCTCTGCGCATGGCAAAGCACCTTGTCGAGCTGTTTCCATATCTGCGCCGCAACTGCCGCCGTGCTCGCCATTGCATTCTCGTTTCCCAGCAGGATGCGCGCTGGCTTCGCTGCATTGTTCCCGGCGCTCCCGTCTCCGTCGTGCCCAATGGTGTGGACGCCGATTACTTTCAGCCTGCAGGGCTCCCCGTCAATCCGCGTGAGATCGTGTTTTCTGGCATCATGGGATTCCCCCCCAACATTGCCGCCGCGCAATACTTCGCCAGCCGGGTCTTCCCAAAGATTCGTACGGCGATTCCCGACTGCCGGTGGAGCATCGTCGGTGGCAGTCCAGCTCGTGAAGTGCAGGCCTTGGCTGGCCCCAACATTCGCGTCACTGGATTTGTTCCCGACCTCCGCCCCTGGCTCGAACAGGCAGCGGTCATCGTATCTCCACTCGTCTCCGGCGGCGGCATGAAGAACAAAATTCTCGAAGCCTGGGCGCTGGCAAAGGCCGTCGTCGCCACTCCCCTGGGCTGTGCTGGCGTCGGTGTCCGCGATGGTGTGGACCTTTTGGTCGCCCGTAATGCCAGTGAATTTGCCGCCAAAACCATACACCTTCTGACGCATCCCGACGAGGCCCGCAAACTTGGCTGCTGCGCCCGCCAAGCCGTGGCTGTCAATCATTCATGGAACGATAAGGCCGTCCTCCTTGATCGCATTCTGCGAGATGCGGTTTCAGCGCAGCCTTCGCTTTCGGCGTCCGTTCCAGAGGCCCGCGCATGAGCACAACCCTGTCAGCCGCCAACACCCGCAAAGTCGGATTCGGTTCCGGCATGCGCGTCTTGAGCTTTGCCTCCAGCACTGGCGTGGCTCTCATGCTCACGCCTTTCGTTGTGCATAGCCTCGGCGACCGTGGCTACGGTTTGTGGGCGCTGGTCACAGCGCTCAGCAGTTACTACGCATTGCTGGATCTAGGACTCTCAGGAGCGGTCACACGCCACCTAGCGGGCGCATTAAGCGGCAATGATCGTGAGGAGTGCAATCGAATCGCCAGCACCTCGCTGGCAATCTACCTTGCCCTGGGCGCGCTTGTGTTCGTGTGCAGTGTAGCCATTGCCCTTGCTGGCTCCATCTTCATCTCCCATCCCGCCGAACTGGCAACATTCCGCAAGGTCATACTCATCGTCGGTGCAGGTACCGCAATTTCCATTCCCATGCGTGTCTTCTTCGGACTCATCAACGCAAATCTGCGCTTCGACGTCTCCGCCAGCCTTGAAGTCTCCTCGGTGCTGTTGCGTGCAATCCTGACTTGGATATCTCTCCGCTCCGGCTCCGGAATCACTGCCCTTGCGTGGATCAACTTTGGTG
>Ga0187847_10004661_pt1 | contig 10029 bp, 5 predicted proteins | sample June2016WEW_4_10_FD_132458 | JGI IMG/M metagenome (GOLD analysis project Ga0187847, IMG submission 132458) | Peatland microbial communities from SPRUCE experiment site at the Marcell Experimental Forest, Minnesota, USA - June2016WEW_4_10 | ecosystem: Environmental > Terrestrial > Soil > Wetlands...
GCTTTGTCAGAAACCGGAAGATATTTCCTTCATTTACCGCGCTCATGGCAGCGTCCATGTCGCTGTATCCGGTCAGCAGCATTCTAACCGTGTCGGGCGCCGTTTGCCGCACCTGCGACAGGAACTGAGCCCCGTTCATCTCGGGCATCCGCATGTCCGATATCACGACCGCATACGGACCATGATTGCTGATTTCCGCCAGGCCCTGCTGTCCACAGACCGCCGTGTCCACTTCAAACTCGCGGCGCAGCATTCGTTTATAACCGTCCAGAACCGCGGGTTCGTCGTCTACAAAGAGGATTTTGTCCGTCATCGGTCTAACTTCCCTTCTATCTCCAATTTCGGAAGCGGGCTATACGCGCTTTTTGCCGCTTCTCTGCCGTCACTTACAATCCTACGCGGCCAGTGAGTGCTAATCGTCACAATCTTCATAATGAGTTAGTGACGAAAGTAGCAAGCGCCCTGACGACGGTGAGTCTCCGTGTTAAGGTTCGTACAGGTAACTGTCGATAACACCCTAGCCTATTTCCATTTTTTCTAATGGAAAGAGAGTTGTGGCCGATGAATTTAAGTCGAGTCATTCACGGGAAGGACACCAGGCGACGGGCCATTGGCAGCGCGCTCCTCGTCGGATTCTTGCTTCTAACCTTCATCGTCATGGGCATCCACTATTTAAGCCTGAGAACAATGGAACGGCTTCATGCGGAGGCGCAGTCCATCGCTGACAGCCGGTGGGTCAATGTGCAGATTGCCAACGAGGCGGTTCAATACTCCAACACCAATAGCCGCGTCATCATGCAGCTCATGGTAACCGCAGACCCGGACGAACTAAATTCCCTCCTGGCCGAATACACCAATAATTCCGCCCACATTACAGCCCTGGCGGAGCAACTCCGGACGCGGGCCGACTCTGACCAGGAACTCCTTCTGCTCCATGCCGTCCATGCCGCCCGTGAACCTTACCTCGAAAGCTGTCATCGTGCCCTGCACATTCTCCTGCAAGACAGGAACCCGCAACTCGCCCGCCAAATGCTGTTTCGGTCTACGCTCCCCCTGTTACTTCAATATCACCGTGCCTGGCGTAGCTACGTCCAACTTCAAACCGATGAGATGAATCGACAGTTGACCTCTAATACCGAACAATATGCGGCCGCCAGGAAGCGCACTCTCTATCTCATGGGTTTCTCTGTCCTCCTGGTTCTCAACATCGGTATTTTCGTGATCTGGCGGATCATGACCGACATTCATCAACGCCAGGCTGCCGAGCACAACACCCTGCGCCTGAACGAAGATCTCGAGCGGAAAGTACACCAACGCACCGCCGCGCTGGAAAGGGCGAACGAAGAGCTTACCGGTGAAATCACGGAGCGTAAGCAGATCGAAGAGAGGCTGCGCTCCGAGACTGCCTTCCTCGAAGCGCAGACAAACTCGACCCTCGATGGAATTCTTGTCGTCGACGGCAATAACAAAATCATTCTTCATAACCGGCGCTTCCAGACCATGTTCAAGGTTCCACCGCATATCTCCGAAAGCCGGGATGATCGTCCCGCTCTGGAACATATTTTGAGTATCGTGAAACATCCGGATAGTTTCCTGCACAGGGTCAACCATCTTTACAATCATCCCCAGGAAGTCAGTCGTGATGAGATTGAGCTCAACGATGGGACAGCAGTGGATCGTTACTCCTCGCCCGTCACTGGCCGTGACGGAAAATATTACGGCCGTATCTGGACCTTTCGCGATATCACCGAGCGCAAGCGCAGCGAGGAAGTCGTCCGCCGCCTCTCCTTAACTGTCGAACAAAGCCCCGTTGCGGTCGTGATCACTGAGTTGACCGGTGAAATCACCTACGTGAACCGCAAGTTTGTCGAGCTCACCGGGTACAGCTATTCGGAAGTTATCGGGAAGAATCCCCGGATCTTAAAGTCAGGCCACACGGGCATGAACGAGTACAAAAACCTCTGGACGACGATCGGGGCGGGCCAAGAATGGAAGGGCGAGTTTCAGAACCGCAAGAAGAACGGGGAGCTCTACTGGGAATCTGCCGTCATCAGGCCTATCAAGGATGAGAACGGCAAAGCAACCCACTTCCTCGCTCTCAAGGAAGACATCACGGAACGCCGGAGGTTGACCATACAGCTCCAGCATGCCCAGAGGCTGGAAGCGATCGGCCAGCTCGCCGCCGGTATCGCGCACGAGATCAATACCCCCACCCAGTACATCGGGGACAATGTCTCCTTTCTCGGCGAAGCCTTCGAAGATCTGCGACACGTGCTGGCCAATTACGAGCGGCTTCTGGCCGCGGCGAACGAAGATGTCTTGTCCACCGACCTCGTGCAGCAAATCACTGCCGCCGTAGAGCGCGCCGATGCCGGGTACCTGCTCGAGGAAATTCCCAAGGCTCTCGCCCAGACCAGGGAAGGCATCGACAGAGTCTCGACCCTGGTGGGCGCGATGAAAGAATTTTCCCATCCGGGCGCTAAGGAAAAAACGCCATGGGACCTCAATCGCGCGATCGAGAATACGATCACAGTTTCACGCAATGAATGGAAATATGTAGCGGATGTGGAGACCGATTTCGACAGCTCATTACCCTTGGTTTCCTGTCTGCCGAGCGAACTCAACCAGGCTATTCTGAACCTGATTGTGAATGCCGCGCATGCCATAAAAGACACCATCGCCGACACTACCTCCCGGGGCCGCATTCACATTCGCACCGTCAATTGCGAGGACTGGATTGAAGTCCGGATCCAGGACACCGGCACGGGAATTCCGAAACATGTCCAGGAGAGGATTTTCGAGCCCTTCTTCACCACCAAACAAATGGGCAAGGGAACCGGACAAGGCCTGGCGATCGCCCGTTCCGTCGTCGTCAACAAGCACCAGGGCACGATTCACTTCGAAACGGAAGAGGGGAAGGGCACGACTTTTGTCATCCGCATTCCCAAGGACGGAAAAAACATGCCCGAACTCGCGCAAAGGACAACCGCATGAAGCGCATTTTGTTCGTAGACGACGAAACCAGAATCCTCGACGGCATTCGCCGCATGTTGCATGCCGACCGAAAACGTTGGGACATGGAATTCGCCGAGGGCGGCGAAGCGGCCTTAAAGGCTTGTGACCTGGGCGCCTTCGATGTGATCGTCTCGGACATGCGCATGCCCGGGATGGATGGAGCGACGCTCCTCACCCACATGCGCAATCGCTGTCCTGCCACCGCCCGCATCCTTCTCTCCGGACACTGCGATGTTGAAGCCGCCACTCGGGTCGTTACGCTCGCGCACCGCTTTCTTGCCAAGCCATGCGACCCGAAGGAACTCCGCGCCGCCATCGAGAGCGTCTGTACCCTGCAAGACCTGCTATCGGGAGCGGAAATTCGTAAAGTCATTGGCTCGATTGGACAACTCCCCTCTCTGTCAAGCACCTACGCCTCCCTGGCCCAGGCGGTCAACGACCCGAACACCTCCATCGGCAAAATCGGGCGCATCGTGGAACAGGATATGGCGCTTTCGGCCAAGGTCTTGCAGCTCGTCAACAGCGCGTTTTTCGGGCTCGGGCAGAACGTGTCCACGGTGCAAAGCGCGGTCAGCTATCTGGGTATGGATACCATCAAAAATCTCGTTTTGGTTGCGGAAACGGTTCGGGTCTTCGTTCCAGACAAGCGCATTCCGCCTTCGGTCTACGAGTTCCTGCAACAGCATGCCCAACGCGTGGCCTATATTGCGGGCAAACTCCCGGTCGATAAGAATGTTCGAGACCTCACCATTCTTGCCGCCCTTCTCCACGATATCGGCAGGCTGATTTTCGCCAGTAAGCTGCCCGATCAATTTTGCGCCATTACCGCGCTCGTGAAAGAGCGCGGCTGCCAGGTTTTTGAGGCCGAAGAAGAATTATTCGGGATCTCTCATGCGGAAGTCGGAGCCTTTCTGCTCGGGCTCTGGGGTATCCCCTATCTCGCGGTCGAGGCCATCGCCCACCATCACCATCCGACGCGCACACCACATTCCAGCTTTGATGTTCCCACCGCCCTATATATTGCCGACGTGTTGGCCGGTGAATCCACAACAGACGACTCGACCAGCACCGAACTGCGCGAATCCGATCGTGACTGCCTGGAGAAGCTGGGAGTGCTCGATCGCCTACCCGAATTCCGCGAGCTCGCCGGGCCAAGCGTCGATCAAAAGTCCAACGTAGCCGGCGCGTCCTGGTAGCCCTGTGGAAGAATCGGTTCTTGACGAAAGCCCGCGCTCTGAAAGTGGAATCCGAGATCCACGTCAAGTTGCGACGGCTGCGGTCTGCCGCCCAACCTCTTATAGTCCTAAACGAAAACGACCAGACCCTCTTCGCATTCCGCGCTTGTTCCTCACCCCGCGTGTCTTGACGGGAATAGCTGCAACTGTTTGAATAGAAAACGTTGGGCGCTTAACTCAGCGGTAGAGTGCCATCTTCACACGGTGGAAGTCACAGGTTCGAATCCTGTAGCGCCCACCATCCCGACCCCAGCCTGTCACCGCACGGCTCATTGCAGACCGTCAGGCATTTTGGCTTCCTCTACTTGGATTTCATCACATACACGCCGTCCCAATCCGGGGACGGCGGTTCCTCTGTAAATTCCAGGCAGCGCTGCAGCAGCACCTGGGTGGGACCATCATCTGGATACGCCGCCAGCAACTCGCCGAACTTCCCCGCCGCCTCGCGCCAATTCTGCTTACGGTAGGAATCCAATGCTGCATTGTGTCGGGACAGCAGAGTCGCATGGGCATGGTGTTCCGAAATAGGAGCCAGTAATTCAAAAATTACCACCGGCTGATGCTTCCCCTTGACCCGGATCCGATCGACTTCCCGCGCCACGAACTGACTCGCCACCTGCGTGTATGTGCTTTCGCTGATGATCACGCGGCTTCGATACTGTTTCGTCATGCCCTCGAGACGCGATGCCAGATTCACGTTGTCGCCCATCACCGTCCACGCCAGGCGCTTGTCGGATCCCATGTTGCCGACATTCACCGGGCCTGTATTCATGCCGATCCCGATTGCGATCGGGCCCCGCCCTTGCTCCGCCCATTTGCGGTTGAGTTCGTCCAGGCCTGCAATCATTTCGAGCGCACAGCGACATGCACATTCGGCGTGATCTTTCTGCGGATACGGGGATCCCCAAAACGCCATGATCGCGTCGCCGATATATTTGTCGAGTGTGCCCAGGTTGCGGAACAGAATATCCGTCATCGCCGACAGATATTGATTCAGCAGGTTGACGAGTTCATCTGGAGTCAGCCCCTCGGAAAGCGAAGTGAAATCGCGAATGTCGCTGAACATCACCGTCAGATCCTGAACCTCACCTCCCGGGTGAATGTACTTCTGAGGATCCTTCTCGATCAGCGCGATCACTCCGGGCGAAAGATACTGGGAAAATGTCTTGCGGATCTTCCGTTTCTCCCTCTCCTCGTGAATTACGCGAAAGCTGGTGATGGAAGCATACGATCCCAGCAGGGTCGCCGCCGGAATCACCACGCTGTACCAGCGTCCCCAGTGCGCAAAACCGAAGTAGACAAATCCCAGGAATGCTCCCATGACTACGGCAGCCGTAATCGTCGCGACCAGTGGACGGGAACGTCCAAACCACAGACCCAATGCCAGCCCAAAGAAGACGATGAACCCGATGTCTACCATCTCCTCCGTCAATCCGCGGGTAAGAAACGTTCGCTCTGGTTCGGCGCTGTGCAGAAGGTTATCGAGAATATTGGCGTGAATTTCGACCCCCATGTAGCCCGAACCTTGCTTCTCAAACGGTGTATTGCGCAGATCGCCGATGCCCAGCGCCGTGCCGCCAACGAAAACGATCTTGTCGCGAAACGCCTCCGCGGGCACCGTTCCAGAGATCACATCCACCATTGAATATTGAGGGTAAGAGTGATACGGGCCGGCGTAATTGATCAGCGAAGTCGCGTTCTGCCACGGGCGCAGTTCGTGATGGCCAAACTGAATACGTTCGATACCGTCCGACGCAATATAGGCCGCGATCTGCTGGTCGGGAATGCCTTCATATTGCCGCAGGGCCTGTAACGCCAGCGAAGGAAAGAAATCCTGATCCTGATAGCGAATAATGAACAGCGCGCGCCTTATCGTTCCATCCGCGTCAGGAGCAATATTGAAGAAACCATAGGAGGCGGCCGCCTCCGCCAGCTTGGGAAGATTGGCCTCCACCCCAGCCGCGACCGGTGCTCCGCCCTGAATCCAAGCTTGATTAAGATCGAAGTCACGGCTGCCGGATTTGACCTTCAAAACCTGCGGAAACGCCTTCGCCCAGGCGATGTTGAAGTAGGCCTCCGCCAGCTTGGGATCGGAAAACTTCGAGCGCTCCGCACTCAAAAAAAGATGGCCCAGCACCACATTGTTCGCTTCCTTAAGTGCGGACGCAAACTGCGCATCCACGTCCGACTGTTGCTGGAGCTGCAGGATCCTGGTTTGCAAAGCCTGATTCTGCGGCTTCGCGGCCGATCCGATTTCGCTTTGCAACCGGGCCAGCACGTTTAGCGCTTCGCTACTCGCTGCAGTAGGAAAGGTCGCGTCGAAAGCCACCACCCTGGCGCCACTCTGCTTCAGCCGCCGCACGAGCAAGGCGTAGTTGCTCCGCGGCAGAGGATAAGACCCGATCGTCTGTAGAGTTTTGTCGTCGATGCCGACGATAACGATGCGAGGGTCGACCGCCCGCCTGCCGCGCAGATGAAAGCGCACATCCAATGCGCGCTGCTCGATGTCCTGCAGAAATAGAAAGCCCGCCCGCTGGTTCCCGCCAATTCCACAATAGGCGAAGAGAGCCAAGCCCACCGCTGTCGCGGCGAGCGCAATGGCAGCGAGGCTATGATGGGAAAGCCATCTGCCCACAACCCTGAAAGGCACCCGCATTCCTGAAAACGGTTAACACACCCCGGTCGGACCGCATTTGGAAGCCGTGGAACTTCCGCCGCGCGTCTCTGCGATTCCCAATCCTACGCCCAGCCCCGCCGCCAGCCCGATTCCGATCCAGACATTGCGCGCGGTATGGCCGTGCTTGCCCACGTTCACAGGCTGCTCGGGAACATTCGTGTCCTGCATGCTCGCCTCCAGCACGGGAGCCGGAGTCGACGACGCCTCATATCCTCCCGGAGGCGCTTCCGGACCAATGACCACCGTCTGTCCGGCAGTGAGCGTCACGGTGTTGATCGAACCAGTAGAGGCATTGTCGCCCTTGAGCACTTTCGCTCCGGCTGCGGGTGTCACGGCCACCTTGCCTACGTAGCAAATTACTCTGGTCTGGTTGTTTTCAAAGCTGACAAAGAAATCAGTCCCAATAACGCCGATCACCGCATTCGGCGTTTTGACTTCATACTTGCCGTCAGGCTTGGTGATTTTGACCACCTGGTTGCGCAGCTTCCCATAGTTGACTTCGATCGAAGTCTGCTGCGACGCCGCGTCGCTCTGCACTACCTTGAGTTCGCTGTTCGATCCCAGGCTGAGGATGGAACCATCCGTTAGTCCCGCGCGCAAACGTCCCTGCGCATCGGTTCTCAACAAATCATTCCAGTCCAGCGCTTCTTTCACCTTTACCGGCTGCGTGTTTCGCGAAGCGGCCGGAATCAGCGCTTTCACTTCTCCGGCTGTCTGGTTATCGGCAGCCCAAGTCGGCGTCGCGGTGAGAAGTAGAGACAGCAGGATAGACAGCAGTGACTTGAGCACGCTGGAACCTCCACGCTTCAGATGGACAGGGAAACCCTAGCCGGGATTATCCCAGAAAAGAAGGTGAAGTCAAGAATTGATAGTTGCTGGCAGCGATTCCCTGACCGCCTGGCCAATCATAAACGCGAGTTATAAGCCCCATTCCGCGGGGTAAACTCCCGGCCCTTACCGGGTAAATCAAGGCCAAGATCGGAGGAAAGATCGGAGGGGGGATCAGAGCCTGGATCCGCTGAAACTTCTTCAGAACGATCGGTAGAGAAAACGCGCGCCGCATTCGGAGGAAGTCCGTGCAACGTCGCCCGCAGCGACGCCCGCGCCCGTCCCAGCCCGGGGAAACGGCGCCCGGAAAACTTCAACGTCCGCTGGCGCCTTTCCAGTTCAAACCAGCGCAGGTAATGACGCACTACGTGAGGCATCGTCATTCGGATGGCCGCCGCATAGTTCTGTTCTGCGGCCCGGCGCTGATCCTTCGGCGACTCCAGCAACCCGATTAGTTGCGCGGCCAGATCGACCGCATCTCCCGTTTTGTAGAAGCTGATGGCCATATCTTCGTCGGCTGCCATATCTCGAAAATCGCCGATGTCCGCCGAGACGATGGGCACTCCATACTCGCATGCCTGGTGCGCCGGACCGCTGGAGCCGGTCGCCGAGTCATAGGGCAGCACCACTACGCTCGCCGTGCTGAATAACTCCGGCACAGCCTCTTCCGGCACGTAGCCGCGAAATTCAATGCGCTCGTTGTCCCCATATTTTTCGCGGATCGATTCCCAGTAACCTGGCTTCGTGTGATGATTCGCGCCCGCGACGATCAAGCGCGCCGTCGGCACTCGCCGCAAAACCGCCGGAAATGCTTCCATCAGTGTCTCCAGCCGTTTGTACGTCCCCCAATGCCCGATCGCCAGCAGGCGCTGGTCGGGGTTTCCACGCCGCGAAAAGTCCGGCGGGCTCGGGCACGGCGCAAACGTCCCGTGCGTCCCCAGCAGCACATTCTGCGCGGAATATTTCTCCGCCAGCGTGCGCCGGTAGCCCGACAGCAAAACCGAAATCGAATTCGCCTTCAGAAGAGCCCGCGTCGCCAGGCCGCTTCCCAGCCGGTAGAGCCCCTCTTGCTTCACGCCCGCATCCCCAAAATCAACGTGCTCCAGAATGTGGTGCAGAGTAACGTGCGTGAAGTATCCCATCGCGCGCGTCAGCGCCGGCGTGCATAACCCCGCAAAAGCTGCCACCGGATGCTCCGGAGTGGCGAAACTCGAATAGACGAGATTGAACCAGACCACATCCGGTTTGCAGTCATGCACCGCTTTGGCAAGCCGCAAAGGAGTCGCCACGCGGTTGGTGTCCCAGCAGCGCATTACATGAAATCCGTCGAGTTCCCTTTGTTCATCTGCGCCCACCACCTTGCCCTTCTCGTCGGTGCTCCACTCGTAGCTCGCAAGCTTGTCGCCGAGAATCGTCAGGTTCACAAGCGGGTTGCGCTGCAGTTCCCGTGCCAGGTGAAAACCGTACTCATTCAACTGCCGGCCACTCGGAGGAAATGCGCTTACAAGACAGATTTTCATGGGACCCGATTCTTCACCCTTCCTAAAATATGCTGATCTGGAAATACGGACGAAATTGTTGTGTGCCCGGCCCCGAGAAATTCAGAAAACTTTCCTGCTGCATTCCCCCTGAAAACCGGATCGGGTAACGCACCGGCAGCTGATGTCCGTTTTCTTCAAACTTCCGGCTGACTGGCATGGCGTACGAAAGCGCAAAACCGGACTGCACGGCGTCGTATGCGTGAAAGCCCATGTTGCGCGAATACGCCACCGAAGTCTGCACCGTCCAGTTGCGCGTTGGAGAAAACTCCACGTTCCCCGCCGGACGAAACGCCTGCGCAATCGCGTACTGGCTCAGTTCCACGCGCCACGACCGCAAATATTCGCCGACGGCGCGGAACTTCAGCCGGTCCGAAAGCCGCTCCTCCACTCCTCCGTAAGTGGAGGTGTAATAAAACTCGCGGATGATCGGGCCGAACTGCTCATCGCGCGCGCCCCATCCCGTTACGAATGCCGTTTTTCCCCACGGCCTGCCCACGCGAAAATCCAGCGCGCCCGCCAGATCGCGCGAGTGTTGCGGCCCTTGCTCCGTGAACGGCCCGGCTTCCCGGATCGCATATCCGCTGACCGACACCCAGTCGAAAAACGAACTCGTCTGCATATACAGAAATTGCCGGAAAAGATTCTGGTTCATCTCATAAGGATCTTCCCGATCGCGACGCGTGGTCTGCTGGATTCCGGCACTGAAATTAAAAACGTTGTCTCCCAGACGGAA
>Ga0187847_10004662_pt1 | contig 10027 bp, 7 predicted proteins | sample June2016WEW_4_10_FD_132458 | JGI IMG/M metagenome (GOLD analysis project Ga0187847, IMG submission 132458) | Peatland microbial communities from SPRUCE experiment site at the Marcell Experimental Forest, Minnesota, USA - June2016WEW_4_10 | ecosystem: Environmental > Terrestrial > Soil > Wetlands...
CAAGCGCGTCCCGCAACTCCGTAAATCCGCTGTCCGTGGGCAACGCGATCGGCTCCTGCGGGTCCACGATTCCGTGAGCATACAGGACCAGTTGATGGTTCCATGTGGTTGGCACCACAAACTGGTAGAGTGAGCCGTCGTCCGCCGTGCCGCCTAATACCGTTTGGGCACTAGCGCTGCCAAATGCAATGAGAAGGGAACACACCAGAAGAACGGCCAAGCGAATCCTTGCAGGTCGAATCACCAGAGCCTCCATAGGCACACCACTACGTCCTCTGTAGCCAGAGCCAAAACTGTGCTTTGATACTAGACGCAAAACTCTGCTTCAGAGATGGCCGACCGCAGAAAGAAAGTGGTGGTTAGTTCGCTTTTGGGCGCAACGTTTCCGATAGAGCCACTTCCTCCGAGACGTCGTAAGCAATGTCTTGCGTGCCGAAAAACGCGCCCCCGCGAGGGCGCGTTCTCCATCGAATTTGTTCTACTGCTGCGGCTTTTCGAACAACTTCGGATCCACGGCCGCGTTCACTTCCATGGCGCTCAACGTCATGCTGCCGTCCGGCTCTCCGCCACTCAGAATCTCGAATTTCGTCGGATACAGCAGTCCGTCGAAGCTCTTCCATTCCGAGTATTTCATCGTCATTGTCGCCGGGCCGGCCTGCCCCACTTCGGTGTACTGTTCCTGCACCAGCTTTCCGTCGCCGTCGATCCACCAGCGGGTCTGCGCGCCGTCGGCGTTCACGTCCACCACCGTTGTTTCCACTTTCCCAAGCGTTTCCTTGGCGCCAGCCGTAAACGTATATTTCGCATTGTTCGCATGTTGCAGCACGTTCAGGAAATCTCGCTTCAGCCCTGCCATCTCCGAATTGCGCACGGCTGGCGGAAGTTCCCGTACCTCCGGTCCCATGACCATGAATGCGACCGTCGGAGTCACCACCTCAAGCATCTCTCCTTGCGGCAGACTCATCTTCTGAGCCTGCTTGTCGGGATACACAGTGCTTTGGTCGATCTTCATCTCCGCGCCCTGCTGCTCCATCGTGAAATCCTGGTGCAGCGTCTTCACCGCATTTACCTTGGCTTCGCCGCCCAAAGCTGCCGTCAGTCTGGCCGCCGCTGACTTGCCCTCTGCGTTGCCGCCCGAGGGCTTGGCCGCTTCGGCTTTTGCTTCCGGCATGGGAATCGTAATGTCGATCGGCGTCACCGGCCCCAGCACCGCCAGTTGTTTATCAAACTCGCTCGCATTACCCACCACCAGCACTTTCAGTTCTTCTTTGTGAACGTACTGGTTCGCCACGCGCAGCACATCGGCTGCCGTCACCTTCTCCACTCCCGCGCGATACCTTTCCAGGAAATCCTTCGGGTATCCGTAGAATTCGTATGTCTCCTGCTCGCGCAACACCTTCGCCGGAGTGTCGAAGTTGAAGATGAACGAATTCAGGATGGCGTCCTTCGCGCGCTTCATTTCCAGTTCGCTCGGGGCCTCCTTTTTCAGCAGGTCCACCTGCTCCCACAGCCCCTTGATCGCCTCCACCGTCGTCTCCGACTTTGTTCCAATCGACAAAACGGTCAGTCCCTGGTGGTCCCAGCCGCTGCCCACGCCTCCGCCGACCGAATAGGCCAGACCCGCTTTGGTGCGCAGGTTCATGAACAGTCTTGACGAGAACCCTCCGCCAAAAATCTCGTTCATCACCTGCAGCGCAAAGTAGTCCGGGTTCCGGCGCTCGATTCCCAGCCCGATCATGCGAATTTCGCTCTGGTTCACGTCGCTCTTGTCCACCACGTAGATACCCGGCGATTCCGGCGCGATCGTGACTTTCAGTTCCTCAAACTTCGCGCCCTTCGGCCACTCGCCAAACGCCGCGCGCAGCGTAGCCTCCATCTCTTTCGAGTCGAAGTCGCCCACCACGCCGAGGATGATGTTATTCGGGGAAGTGTGCTGCTTATGCCATTGCAGCAGGTCTTCGCGTGTCACTGCGGCAACCGTCGCGTACTCGGGAACCCGCGCGTATGCGCTGTTCTTTCCATAGCCGAGTAGGTCTGTCTGCATCGAGGCAATGTCGTCGGACTCGTCGTTGCGGCGCGAAATGCTGCTGTTCATCTGCTTCTTGGCCAGTGCCAGCTTCTCTTCGCGGAAAGCCGGGTGGTGCAGCAGGTCCATAAAAATTCCCAGCACATCCTTGAAGTCGGCTTTCAGGCAATTGAAGCTGACCGTGGTGCTCTCCCCGCTGGCGCCGGTTTCCACCTTGGCCGCGCGCGCCTCCAGGTAGTCATCCAACTGATCGCCCGAAAGTTTTTCCGTTCCCCCCGTGCGCCAGCTCGCGCTGTACAAATCCACCAGTCCGGTTTTCTCCGCAGGCTCGGCATCCGAGCCGCCACGAATCATCGCCGAGCCCGAAATCAGCGGCAGTTCATGATTCTCCGTCAGGTACACAATCATTCCGTTGGCAAGCACCACGCGCTTTGGCTGGCGCGGCTTGAAGGGTGGCAGTTCGGGAATCGCTATCTGCTTCCAGTTGGTCGCTACGCCGCCTGATTTCTGGTCTGCGTTCTGGTCTACATTCTGCGCCAGCCCTTGCATCGAACCCAGCAACAACGCGGCTCCCGCTGCCGCCATCATCAATTTCGTCTTCATCGCTGTGCCCCTTTCGCCGCGCCCTTGGTTTCCAGTATTCCAACCGTGCGGTTGGTGTCCACAAAAACCTCATTGGCCACGCGCTTCACGTCCTCGTTGGTCACCGCGTCAATCTTGTCGATGCGCCGGAACAACTCGCGCCAGTCGCCGTACTTCAGTTGGTTTTCCGCCAGATTGATTGCCAGTCCCTGGTTGTTCGCCAGGCTGCGCAGCAAGCTGGCCTTCGAGCGTGTCTTCACCATCTTCAGTTCGTCGGCGCTCACTCCGTCGGCCTTCAGTTTGTCAATCGCTTCGTGGATCGCGTCGCCCATTTCGGTGGCGTTGTGTCCCTGTGAGGGCACCGCATAAAACGCGTAAAGATTGCGGTACTTGTCTCCCGGAAATCCGCTGAACCCTGCTGCCGCTATCGCGATCTTCTTGTCCCGCACCAGCGCGCGATAAAGCCTCGAAGTCCGCCCTTCGCTCATCACGCTGCTGATGACCGAGTACACAACATCGTCCTTGTCGCGGTAATTCGGCTTTTGATAACCCTCAACGTAAAACGGCTGTGAGGGATCGTGCAGCAAAACCGTGCGTTCCGAGCTCTGCTTCGTTTGTTCCGTGGTGTACTCTTCCGGCTTTGGACCCGAGGGTATGCGTCCGAAATACTTCTCCACCAGCGCAAATGTTTTCTCCGCATCCAGGTCGCCGACCAAAGCCACAACCATGTTGCTCGGCACGTAGTGCGTCTTGAAAAAGTTTGCCGCGTCGGTTGCCGAGAAGTGTTTCAGGTCGCTGACGTAGCCGATACTCGGACGGTGATACGGGCTGCCATCATAGGCAACCGACAAGAACTGTTCCACCAGCCGTCCTGTTGGAGATGAGTCCGTGCGCATCCGCCGCTCTTCCATCACCACGTCGCGCTCTTTGTAAAACTCGCGCATCACCGGATGCATGAACCGCTCCGATTCCAGATAGGCCCAGAGTTCCAGCCGGTTCGCCGGCAGGGAATAGAAGTATTGAGTGCTGTCATCTCCAGTCGACGCGTTCAGGCCCACTCCTCCGTTGCGCTCGACGATCTCGCCAAACTCGTTCTTTACCACGTACTCATCGGCCTCTTCGCGGGCCTTGTCCCAAACCGCCTTCATCTCCGCAATCTTTTTCTCATCGCGATTCACGGTGCGGTTATTTTCCCGATCGTACTCGGCATAGGCCGCTTCAACCCTCGCCAGGGCCTCTGTTTCTGCCGTGATGTTGGTGGTGCCGATGTTGTTCGTGCCCTTGAACGCCATGTGTTCCATCATGTGCGCCAACCCGGTCTTGCCCGCCGGGTCCTGAGCGTCGCCCGCATCCACAATCGTGAAGAAGGAAAAGACGGGTGCCTCGGGCCGGATCAAAAGTAGAACCGTAAGTCCGTTGGGAAGGGTTCGGATCTGGACTCGTTTTTCAAACGACGCTAAGTCCTGCGCGAATGCCGTCTGCAGGGCGCAGAACAGCACCAGCAGAGGAAGGTAGACTTTCAGCCGTCTCATCGTGCCTCCGCGGAAGCCTTGTAAGCCTCCGAAGTCACGAGTTTACAGCCCCATAACAGACCCTGTCGAACGCCGCCGCCGAGCCGCGTCGCCCTCCTACACCTCAAACAGCCGGTAAGGAGTGGCAACTCCCGTCGCCTCCAGGATCGGTAGCGCAACATTATGCACGGGAATCCCCGCCGTAGTCTTGCCATCCGCAGATCCATGGTGGGCGTGCCCATGCAGCACCAGGTTTGCGCCATGGCGGTCCACCACCTCGGCGAGTCGCGAATTTCCGAGGTATGGATATATCTCCACCGGCTCGCCCTTCACCGTGTCCCCGATCGGAGCGTAGTGCAGCACGACGACCCGGCGCGGGGTCCGCAGTTGCGCCATGGCTCGCTCCAGCTTCAGCGCCTCGTCGATTGAGACCTGCACAAAAGCCTTGACCTCCGGTTCGCCGAATGCGGTCAGAGTGCCGCGTCCGAAGCCTCCCAGAAACCCCTTGGTTCCCGCAAAGCCCACGCCGTCGCGCTCGTAGCCGCTGCCATCGAGCACCTTGATGCCCGCAGAGGACATCAGCTTCATCAGTTCGTCCTGTTGTCCGCTCTCAAAGTCGTGATTGCCCAGCACCGCGACGATAGGAATGCGCAGCCGCACCAGCATGGTCAGCAGTGACTCCATCTCCGCCACCCTTCCGAAGTTGGTGAGGTCGCCCGCAAGCACCAGCAAATCGGCGTCGTCGCGCACGCGCGACATTTGATCGCGAATCTTGTCGTAGTGCTGCGGACTGTAATGCAGGTCCGCGACTGCCGCAATCCTCATCCGTCCCCTTTGCCATGTGCTTCGCCCCGTGCCCGCTCATAAAGGTCTGCCATCCCCCACTCCTCCACGTCGATGGCAAACATTTTGTTGTCGATCAGGCTGCCCCGGAAAACAGCACGCGGATTCGGATGATCGAGCTCATCGCGCAGCCGCGACAGCAGGTCGTCCCAAAGCGCGCGCGGCACATACTCCGAATGCGCCGGATAGATGTACTGATAAAGCGTCAGCATCCACAGCAGCATCATCCAGTGCCCGTCGAGCAGATTCAGCACCCGCGCCCAATCCAGCTTTCCGGCCGTGCCGTAGATGACGTGTACGATGTCCGCTCCGTCGAAGCGCTCGCGGCGGGTGAGGAACACCTTCGACGCAATCAGTTCCTCGGCGGCCAGCACCTTCACCCGAACTCCAAAAACCTCGGCCTCCGTTGCCCGCTCGATCCAATCGCTCTGCACCGTGACTACCGCGTTGCTCATCCCCGTAATGAGGTCCACATAATAATCTCCGCGATGGGCTTTCGCCAGCCACACCGGATCGGACACCACGGTTTCAAACCCTTCCGAAGAGAGTATCGCCAGCGCCCGAGGAACGTCCTCGCGTGTCAAAAAGAGGTCGAGGTCCTTGGTGTCGCGCCAGATTCCGGTGTGATGATGCAGTGCAAATGCGCCGCTGACCGCGAACGCAACGCCGTGTGAAGTGAGCAGGGAGAGTACATCGCCGAACAGCGCACACTGCTCCGGCGCGAACTCCGGAGGAGTGGCACTGCTCACCGGAAGCACCTTCTCCTCAACTTTCCCCATGCGTAGGTAGGATGATTGACGAAGCGGCCCTGTTGTCGCCACCGTTGGCAGTCGGTCCCTCTAATACACCGCGGCTTCGCCTTCAGGACGCGTCTTCCAGCGCCGGTGTACCCACAACCATTGATCGGGATGAGCGCGAACGGCTCGCTCGATGGCCGCCGTGTAGTTCTGCGTGTTGGTCACCGCGTCGGCGTCATCGTTTCCCGTACACACCGTCGGAATCGCCGGTTCGAAGCGGATGCGGTATTTCTTCAGCGCTTCATCCCAAAACGTAAACGCCGGAAGCACGGCAGCGCCAGTGTGCATGGCGACGCGTGCAACTCCGCCCGCGGTGCAGGCGGACACGCCAAAGTAGTTTACGAAAACTCCCTGCGGCGGCGTCATGTTTGTGTCCATAAGTGCGCCCACCGTTTCGCCGCGCTTCATCGCCGCCAGCAGTCCGCGTGCGTACCCGTCTTTATCGTGGGTCTTGTTGCCATGCAACTCGCGTAAATTCCGCACCCACCGGTCGAGCAGAGGATTGTCCAGGTCGCGCACCACGATGTTCAGCCAATGACCGTGCATCGAGTGGACAAATGATCCGACCTCCCAACCACCGATGTGCGCGGTCATGAACAGCACGCCCTTGCCCCGGTCGCGTGCCGCGAGGTAGTTTTCCAGCCCATCGTAAACCGCAATGCGGTCCACGTTTTCCAGCGTGTAGTCGGGGAACTTAGGAATCTCGGAGAGCAATCGCCCGAGCGAGCAATATTCGCCCTTCAGGATGCGTTCGCGCTCCGCAACAGGTTTCTCGGGAAAGGCCAATTCGAGGTTGCGCATCCCGACCCGCCGCAGCCGCGGGTGGACCCAATAGAACAGGATGGCAACGCTGCGCCCAACTGCGCGCGCCACCGGACGCGGCAACCATCGCAGCGTCTGTGCGATGAGCCACACAGGCAGGTACTCCAACCAGAAACGCATGAGCAGGATTCGACCGTATCAAATCGCAAGTCGTCAGGTCAACCGATTGGACGCCACTCTGCGCCCTGGGTTTACAGCCGTCTCCCTCTACTTGCCCGCGTATTTCCCCAGTGTGTCGTGCCACACCTCTGCTTCTTTCGGAGAAGCAATATTCCCCTGGAGGATCGTTCTGAACGGCACCATGCGCCCATAGAAGTCGCGAGTGTCGTCCTTGTGTTCGGTGAGTATGGCGCCGTTCAGCGAGATTCCCGCAAACACGCCGCGCGCGCGCGAGTACGTGAGCACCTGCGCCCGCAGCTTCCAATCCGTGGAAGCGTCCGCATGGCGGCCCACTGGACCGGCGGCAACGCTGGCGTCGGCTCCAAGTTTAAACTTGCTTTGCAGCAGGTTGTTCATCCCTTCATCGTTCATGATGAGCATCACGATGTCGGCGGCCTCTCCGCCGATCTGGAAGCCGAAGCTGCCGCCGCGCAGTGAGAAGAATGCGGGCGCGCTCCATCCCTTGGCCGTGCGGCAACTCGCCACGCCCTTGCCGTACGCTCCGCCAACTCCAAACGCGGCTTTCAGCATGTTGGGGATCACTGCGATGCACTTCGCGTTGTCAATGATCTCTTCGGGCACTCCACTGTCCGGAGCCGACATGATTTCTTTGATCACCGTGGCCCCGTTCTGCAGGCGCTCAATGTCATCGGCGCGACCGTCTGCCAGGGCCGCCGTGGTTGACAACAGCACAACGAGCGCAATCAGAATCTTGTTCATGTAGTTTCCTTCCAGGAGGGACTTGTAACTGCACTGATGAATGATAACTCTTTGCCGCTTTCAAAGTTTCGCGCGCGGAATTTTTTCACGCATCTCACAAACGTCATCGCAAAAAACAGGTCTCAAAGTCTCAGGTCGAGGTTGCCATGCAACCCTTCACCTCGCGAAACTTTGAAACCTGCAAACTTTGAAACCCTGTCTTACCTGTTCGCCACCAGCGAGTGCGTAATAGCGTGGACTGACAGTGCGATCCGGTTCTGCACGCCGACCTTGCGCATGAGTTTGGCAACGTGCGCTTTTACGGTGCGCTCCTCAATGCCGAGCGCGGCGCCGATTTCCTTGTTCGACCGTCCCGCAACCAGCAGTTCAAGCACTTCCTTTTCGCGATCGGTGAAGGTCACGCGGCCCGCCGGAAAGATTCTTCCCGGTGAAGACGTTACGCGCTCGATAAACGTCGATAGAACGCGGCGCGGGGCCCACACTGAGCCTTGATTGACGATGCGAATTGCCATCGCGAACTCGTTCGGGCTGGCGGCCTCGTCCACGTATCCCTTGGCGCCCGCGGCGAGCGCCTTCAAAATCATTTCGTCATCGGCGCCTGCGCCCGTGACCAATATGCGAAGGTCGGGACGTTGCGCTTTCAGTCCGGCCATCACGTCAAAAAGATTCTGGTTGCCACGGCTACCCAGCAGGATGAGATCGGCGTCCGCGTTGCTTGCGATGTCGCTGGCCGATGCCGAAACCAGCTCCATGTCCGGCTCTGAATCGAACAGCGCCCGAAATCCGATGAAGCGCAAGGGATCGCTTTCTACTACCGCAATCTTGACTTTAGTCGATGGGACAGACATGCCTGGTTCATCATCCGCGCTTTTTTTCTTGGGCGGGACGGGCACCGATAGAGGAGTCTTAGATCCTGGGACATGCACCATCCCGTAAGCATACTCAGCTTCTTGCAAAAAAACACAGAAAAATGATCCTTCGATACTGTACGTAGGGACAGGGCCAAAAACTCGGACTCCCCTGTATCTTCGGTACAATCGGCCATGGGACGCCATGCCCGCAAAGTTCTTGGCTCTTTCCGCATGGCTGGCCCGTGCTGGCGGTTGGACTGCCGTCGCTTCACCCAGTGTGCGGGGGGTCCCCTCCCGCATAGTACTAAGGAGAATCTCCTCAGATTACTAAGTACTACTCTGCATTCCCGTTCCGTCAGCTATCAGGCACACTTCTCTCATCACCCGAACGACGAATTTTGGACTGAGCTCTTGACCGGGCACATTCTCTGGGGGAATAAGGCTCAGGGGAGGGCAGGGTCCAGGAATACGGGCCGCGAATGGACAAACCAGTCCCGCGGCCTGTTCTTCCATAAAAGCGTTCGGCTAGGCAGGGGTCATGTCGCGCCGTTACGTACTCGACGCATTCTGTTTTCTCGCTGTTCTCGCCGTAATGCCCACAGCGGCCTTCGCTGCGCAGGCAAACAGCCTCTCGCATGAAATCCAAAATCTGGAACTGCAGTACCTCGCCGCAAGCAGCCCTGAGCAGCGTGCGCACGTTGTCCACGGACTGAGAGCTCTCGACACCCAGCCAGAGGACGCAGCCGCCTTGAATGCGGCCATCTCTGCCATGCTGCCTGCGGCTGACTCCGCTCCAGAGGCCGAAGAACTGCTGGAGATCGGGGCCGCCAATCCCGCATGGCAGCCATTCGCCGTGCAGTCTCCCGTCTCCCAGGCGCAGCCCAACCTGCCCCAGGACGCCGAGTTCCTCGTGGACGCCCGGCGCGAAGCCCGCGCCGCACATCACCCCAACGGAGACGTCGAAGCGCTTGCCGACATCCGCATCGATCACCTTCGCAAAGACAGTTTAGGGCGCGACGGACTCACCTCCGCCCATCTGCAGCAGATCTGGCGGATCAACAGCTCACAGGGAGCGAAGACTTTCTCACCGCGCTCCATCATGTATGCCTCCATGAGCGAGACCCTCTGTGTGGTACGGGCACGGGTGATCAAGCGCGACGGCCGCGAACAGCAAGCCTCGTTTTCCGCCGACCAACCCGTCGTCGAGTTGGCTTCGTCGATGTACTTCGACTCGCGCACCCGCGATCTTCGCTTCGCGCGGCTGGAGCCGGGCGATCTGGTAGAGATCGAATATCACCTCCTGCCGGCCGCCGAACTCAATCCGTGGGCGGGCTACTTTGCGCGCATGGATATGTTCCGCGATGCCTTTCCCACTCGGTTGCGGCGGCGGGTTTTGATTGCGCCAACCAATCTCAAGCTATATGCCGTAGAGCACGAGATACATCCGGCCATCGTCAGCCAGGCTGGCGGGCAGACGACCCGCATCTGGGAGGCTCGCGATATCGCCGCCCAGTCCTTTGAGGCGCTTTCGCCCGGAGCGAGCGCCAGCGGCCCGTATCTGCATGTTTCCACCGTCGGTTCAATGCAGGAGTTCGGCCGCTGGTACAGCGCACTACTGGAGCCTGGACTCGCGCTGGACGAGAATCTACGCGACGTGGCCCGGCAGATTCTTGCGCGCAACCTTTCCTCCCGAGCCAAGGTGCAGGCGGTTTATGA
>Ga0187847_10004664_pt1 | contig 10026 bp, 11 predicted proteins | sample June2016WEW_4_10_FD_132458 | JGI IMG/M metagenome (GOLD analysis project Ga0187847, IMG submission 132458) | Peatland microbial communities from SPRUCE experiment site at the Marcell Experimental Forest, Minnesota, USA - June2016WEW_4_10 | ecosystem: Environmental > Terrestrial > Soil >...
CGTAATTCTCGGGGTCGACGGTCAAGCCCGGGAACTCTTGGAACGCGCTCAGGCAGGGTTGTTCGTGGAACCAGAGAACTCCGATGCTCTTGGTGACGCAATCCTTAAACTCGCAGATGACGCAAAATTGCGGAAACGACTCGGCGTTAACGGACGCAACTACGTGGTTGAAAATGCGTCACGGGCAAGCACTGCCAAGACATATTTGATTGTGTTGGAGGATATTCTTCGGCGCAAGGCTACTGCACCGCAATGATGCTGACAGCAGTCGCAGCCTGCATAGCAGCTTCCGCCGTTCGGCTGGCCAGGACCTTGGCCGTGCTCGACGGCACAAACAGAATGTCGTCAGCTTGCATCGGAATGTCGGGCGATTTGGCGGAAAGAATTTTTTGCAGGTGTACGCTGGTTTCCGACAAGCCATCCGGCCCCTTGTGAATAAGCCGGGCGCCGCTGAGTTTTGCCGTATGTGTTGTGCCACCGGCGAGGGCGATCGCTTGGAGTACCGTCAACCGTCCGCTCTCCATAAGAAAGCCGCTGGGTCTTCCCACATCTCCGACGACATAAACGATATCGGCTTTGCGAATCACAATCGTGTCCCCAGGGAGGATGGCTATATTGTTTTCGGGCGTGTCTTCGAGGTTGCGCGCTAAATCAACGACGACCGGTTTATCGGGTTGATCGCGGCGTGTAACCGTAACGCTTCGGCCAGCCTTATCAGTGAGTCCTCCAGCGGCCGAAACCAGGTCGAAGAGTCGCGCCCCCGCGGATACGGGATATACGCCCGGCCGGTTCACCTGACCCAATACGCTTGCTCCTTGAGCCCCCGGCTGCGCAACCAAAATCGAAACATGAGGGTCCTTGACGAACCCGCCATCGGACAGGTGCTTCTCCACCAGCGTTTGCGCTTGATCCAAGGTGAGACCTCCAACCTGAACATAGCCGATCAGCGGTAGATAAATGTTGCCGCTACTATTGACGCGAGCTCTCGAGGTGAGTTCAGGAACGTTATACACACTCACTTCGACGAGATCATCTGGCCCAAGCTTTGCGATGTTGCCGCCGGGCGCGCTCGAACTTTGTGGTGCACTTGGCCCTGAGCCGGTTTGGGCAGAGCTGATGAAAATCGTAAACGCAATGAAGAGTATGAGAGGCAGGATGCCTCTGCTTCCCCGAAGTGACCGGTTCAATACGGAAACCGGCATTATCAAACCCGTTGACATGACTCGAAGCGTCGAGTTTAGCACAGGTTTTATTTTTGAAGTCGAAGCCGCATTGTGGAACTATAGTAATCAAAGGTACCAAAGTAGGAATTGCGACAAATTTTCCCATAACTGTATTCTGAATGCGAGGTATCCGCTTGAAGCCTCACGCAATACGCGTGGGTCCATTGTGGAGGGGGAAACGGGTTGACACCATTCTTTCTGGGGATTTTTGCGGTTTCTCTATTCGTCTCATTCATCCTGACAAAATTTGTACGAGACGTTGCTAATCGCCGTGGATGGGTCGCGGCGCCAGGTAGCAGCCGTCACTTGCATAACGAGCCATTGCCCCGCCTGGGCGGAGTGGCTATTTTCCTGGCGTTCTTGAGCAGCGTATTTATCTCACTGGTGGTGGGTAAGCTTTATCCTCAGTGGAACCTCGGGCTTTCCGCAAAAGCGGGGCTGACCATTCTGCTTCCGGGAACGCTTGTGTTTCTGTTGGGTGTTTATGACGATCTGAATCCGCTTGGGCCTCCGATTAAGTTCGTCATACAGGCGATTGCTGCCTCCATGCTGTTCGCCAGCGGTCTGCGAATCAACAGCCTCCCTGTGCTTTTTGGAGGACACCAATTTTCCTGGTTCATAAGTCTTGCGTTAACCATTCTCTGGGTCTTGGCGGTCACTAATGCGTTCAATCTGATTGACGGGCTCGACGGATTGGCCGCTGGTTCCGCTCTGTTCTCCACCCTCGTGGTGTTTGTGGTCGCGCTGCTGGCTCATTCGACGCTCGTGACTTTCATGACGCTGGCATTGGCGGGTGCAATTCTTGGGTTCCTCCGCTTCAATTTCAATCCAGCGACGATCTTTCTCGGCGACTGCGGGAGTCTGTTCATCGGCTTCTTGCTGAGTGCGCTCGCTTTGCAGGGAGCGGCAAAAGCCCCTACAACCGTGGCGATCGCCATACCGGTCGTTTCATTCGGGCTCCCGATTTTAGAGACAGTGCTTTCGATTATGCGGCGTTTTATTAGCGGGCGGCCTGTGTTTACCGCGGATCGAGAGCACATCCACCATAAGCTGTTGCAACTTGGCCTTTCCCACCGGCAGGTCGTGATTCTTCTCTATGGCGCATCGGGGATATTCGCTCTACTCAGTTTGTTCCTGTTGTGGCCCGCTGGGAGCACTCTGGGATTAGTTCTCGCTGTGCTGGGTACAGGTATCTGGGTTGGCGTACAACACCTGGGATATTTGGAATTTGGCGAGCTCCGCCGTGTCGCTCAACGAACCATCGAACAGCGTCGAATTATGATTAACAATCTGGCCATTCGCCGCGCAGTGGAGGAGTTGAAAGTCGCGCAAACTGGCGATCAACTCGCTTCCATACTCATCGCTGCTTTTGGCGGCAACGATTTTGATGCGCTCGATTTGCATTTTGACGTCGCGTCACCCGACTTTTCCCTTAAATGCGGATTTCAGCTGATGAGCGATGAAAATCGTCAACCCTTTGTGCGTTGGACAAAACTGCGATCCCGGTTCGAGGAAATGGCGACGTCATGGAGCCTATGTCTAGACTTGGTAAGCAGCAATCATTGCAGGATTGGCGCCATGAAGATCCATCGCCTCTATAACACGAAAGATTTGCAATTCGACATTAACCTTCTGATCTCTGTCTTCCCCGCTGCCTTGGCGGACGCTGTTCTGCGTGTCTCTGTGAGCCAGACGCATCTGCTCCCCAATTTGAACTCTGTTCCGGCTGCGATGGCCGCTGGGCTCGGCGATTAGTTCGTTTAGTCCTTTTATCCACAGCCAGAACCAATCGCGTTACTTTTTAGCCGCACCCATCTCCATTACGGTTAACGCTCGCGTTGAGCAAGCGCACGGAGGAAGACCGAAAGATGGAGTCGTTGAGCGGGCAAGATATACACTTTGTCTCATTACAGACGGCTGTATTCTGTGTTTCCTGCGAAATTATCAGTAAGAACAACACGCCTCACTGCATGGCATGCGGCAGCGCTGCGGTATTGAGTCTCTCTCGTTTGCTGGGTGGCTCGCTACGCGGGCAGCAGACCGCACATCTGATTGCCGACGCGGAACTGGATCGGTTAGTGCGGGACTTGTTGCGCACGGTGCCGGTCGCAACTAAGGAAAACCAGGTTCCCGTTTCTTTTGCAACTCTCGCGCCATCTCGTCATCACGCCCGTAGCGCCGGCATTCACGAAATTAAGAATCACGTCCCAGCGATCACGGCGGAACTTGATCTTGAGCCCGCGATCAGCGTTATTACCGAGCGGGCCCAGGCATTGACCCGGGCCACGGGAGCCGCAATTGCGTTGCGACATGGAGATGAGATCATTTGCCGCGCTCGCACTGGACGTACAGCGCCGGACCTCGGCGTCCGGTTACAGACAGATTCGGGTATCTCTGCGGATTGCGTTCGGACCGGCGAAGTTATGCTCTGCCATGATGCGGAGAAAAATCCGAGAGTGGACTTGGCCAGCTGCCGCCGGCTTGGCGTCCGCTCCATTCTGGTAGCGCCACTACGCCATTTCCGACGCACGCTCGGCGTTTTTGAAGTGCTTTCCGGGTCACCCCATGCCTTTGATCATCACGACGTAGCCACTATGCAACTGCTCTCCAGCACCATGGTGGCGGCCATTGCCCGCCTCTCCGCCATGCATCCGGCTCATGGTAAGAGTGCTTAAACCACTACAGAAGATGGCGGCAAGGCTCGATCGATTGCCCAGTTGAGCAGAGCCGCCGTCAGACAAATTAGAACCAGGCCCAGCCCGGCGCCTACAATTCCGGTATTGCGCATTTGCTTGTAAAGTCGATTTTTCGGCGCAGCGTAAATAATCGTCAGTGTTTTTGTCGGAGGAGACGAGTCTGGCCTACGATCAAGAACCGGAATTTCTGAAATTCTTAACCCGTGATAGCGAACACCGCCCCATTTGAAATCGAAATGATGCCGTTGGGTGGAGGATATCTCCAAGCCTGGAGGCCAATTTTCTGATCTGATTGGGTTCTCTGAGCCTTTCACCCACACTGCATATATATCGGGATGATCGGGTTCAATCGATGGTGGCATGAGTGAGTTGTCGAAAGAAAGATTTTCATTTTCGCTGTTCTCGTAGCGCATCAGTGAAGCTACGCTCATAGCGCGCCCTTGCAAACTCAAATCAAGGGCAGTCAGCATTCGCTTGCGTGTGTAATAGATGCCTATCGAGAGAAATGCCAGTAGGAACGAGACTTGGCAGAGCACGCAAATAAGGATTAAACGGCGCTTGAGGGACACCGGCATTCCATCAATCTTAGAACATTTGGATTTTCCCGAATTGCATGTACGAGGGTTACATGCTGCTAGAGGACGCTACAGGCATTGAATTTCCGCCCGCTCCGGGTTGCGCAGGTGCATACTTCGAGGCGCACTTCGCTTGCAGTTGCTTGGCATGGAACACACCATCCCGCCCGAAACTGCCGTCCGCCAGTGCCTGAGAATTATCTTTAAACGTGTCGGGAGGGGCTTCGGTACCGCTGTAAACGACGGGAAGACGCTGGTTTTGCTCGATTAAGACAAATTCGACATTCAGCCCGGTCCTCTTAATTGAACCCGGCTGTACATTTCCAGCCACGCGTAAACGCTTACTGTACGCCGAATCGCCCATGCCGTGCAGTTCTTTGATGGTGACGTAGTAGCTTTTGCTTTGCTGAACGCCTGTATAGGCCAGATAAGCCAGCGATAGCAAAATCGCCATGGTCGCAGCGCCGAATTTCAGATATTTCGTGGCTTCGTGGGACATAAGTGCTGCCTAAAACTCTACGCGTCACGTGTGGCGGGGGTCAAGCGCTTATCCGATAGAATGAGAGAGAACTCATTTTGAGGCATCCCTATCGTTATGATTCATCCCTGGCACGACGTTACTCCCGGACACAATCTGCCGCAGGAATTCCAAACGGTAATTGAAATTCCGTTTGGTTCCAGCGTCAAGTACGAATTAGATAAAACCAGCGGTCTCATCAAGCTCGACCGCATTTTGTACTCCGCCGTTTACTATCCGGCAAATTACGGCTTCGTTCCGCAAACTCTCGCTGAGGATGACGATCCTTTGGACGTCCTCGTCCTCTGCCAGGAAACGGTAGTACCGCTGACGATTATCAATGCGCGCGCCATCGGTTTGATGACCATGATTGACGCCGGCAAGCAAGACCATAAGATCATTGCGGTTGCGACTGAGGATCCCGAATTTAACATCTATTACGAAGCAGAGGAGATGCCGGCGCATCGCATGCTGATGCTGCGGCGCTTTTTTCAGGATTACAAGCAATTGGAAGGCAAAGCCGTCGAGGTAGATGAGATCCGTCCGGCCAGCGAGGCATTTCCTGTAATCTCAGATGCTCTTCACCGGTACAGCGAACAGCGCCGGAAGGGGTTTCACCAGTTGGCATCCAAGCACTAAATCTCGAGGCGCTGAACGAGCGAAACAATCGCGAGCAAAAAAAGCGCCCCGGAAATTCCGGGGCGGCTTTCTAGCTTTTTGAGGCTTACCAAACGCGGCAAGCGTTCGCGCTGACCATGGCATCCCCTGCCTTGCATGACCATGCCTGCTCGAAAGACGACATGTTCTGAACTACGCCATCCACACGCCATTTGCCTGGTGAATGCGGATCCACGGTCACTAGCATGCGCGCGATTTCTGGGCGCTGCTTCATGCACCATACCCGGCCAAAGCCGAGGAAGTAGCGCTGCTCGGGAGTATAGCCGTCAATCTTCTTGGCGGCATCTTCGGGCGACATGGTAGCCTGCAGCGCCGCCAGCGCAATGCGGGCCCCTCCATTGTCTGCGGTATTCTCACCCAAAGTCAGCTTGCCGTTCAGTTTGAGGTCGTCGATCGAGACGAAATTGCCGTACTCTTTCGCAACGCAGCTCGCCCGCTCGTCGAACTTCTTGCCATCTTCGGCGGTCCACCAGTCGCGGAGATTGCCTTCCGGATCGAACTGGCGCCCTTGATCATCGAAACCGTGCGTTAGCTCGTGTCCAATGACCAAGCCGATGCCACCGAAGTTCACCGCGTCATCCATATTCTTATCGAAAAATGGAGGCTGCAAAATGCCGGCAGGGAAGACGATTTCGTTAAGGGATGGATTGTAGTAAGCGTTGACCGTCGGCGGTGTCATGCCCCATTCTTTGCGGTCCACCGGATTACCAATTTTGGCAATTTGGCGCTTGGATTCAAATTCAGTTGCCCGTTCCAGATTTCCCAGCAAATCACCGCGAACAATGGTGACGGAACTGTAATCACGCCATTGGTCGGGATAACCGATCTTGTTGGTGATCGAAGCAAGTTTCTTTTGGGCTTCGGCTTTGGTCGTGTCCGACATCCAATCCAAACTTTGGATGTCCTGGCCCAAGGATTTTTCGAGCGCCGCGACCATCTTCAGCATGCGAGCTTTGCCGTCAGGGCCGAAAGTGAGTTCAACATAGCGTTGGCCAAGGGCCTCGCCAAGGGCATTGTCCGTCGCGGAGACGCAGCGCTTCCAGCGCGGCTGAATCTCCTTCTGACCCGTCAGAGCCTTGCGGAATTCGAAATTCGCATCCACGAACGGTTTGGAGAGCCACGGTGCTGCCACGCTCATCACATGCAGGGACGCGTATGTTTTGAGGGAATCGAGTGATTCAGATGAGAGCACGTCGTTAACTTGCTTGAAGAAGTCCGGATTTACGACGTTCATGTCCGAGAAGTTCGGCGCCCCGACGGCCACGAAATAATTGTTGAGAGAGAAGTTCGACGCCATGGAGACCACGGCATCGCGGCCCATCTTGTGATCGAGCTTCTTGGGATCGCGCCGTTCCGTCCGATCCATGGATGCCTTGGCCAACGCGGTTTCGATGCGCAAAACCGTCTCAGCCGAGGCTGTGGCTTGCTTTTCGGATTGACCGTTGAGTTCAAACAGTTGGGTCACGTAGGCAACGAGGCTCTTGCGCAACTCTACGTTATGTGGATCGTCCTTGAGGTAGTAATCGCGGTCGGGGAGGGTAAGCCCACTCTGATCGATATAGGCAATATCCATGCTGGCGTTATGCAGATCAGCGTCCGAACCAAAGTCAAACAGAGTATTTGCACCCATCAGATGGTCGTGAGCTATCACTTCAAGGAGGGCCGATTTATCTTTCACGGCGGCGATGCGCTCAAGCTCCGGCTTCAAGGGCGTAGAGCCCTTGGTATCCGCTGCTTTTTCGTCCATGCAGGCGCCGTAAAAGTCGCCGATTTTTTGATCAATCGCATCGCGGCCTGGATTATCAACCGAAGCCTTCTCGAGGATGCCTTTCAGAATCGTCCGGTTTCTCTCAGCTAGTTCGCTGAATGATCCCCAACGCGACTGGTCGGCAGGAATTTCAGTGTTTTTCAACCACGTTCCACAGGAGTACTGGTAGAAGTCGCTGCAAGGGTTCTCACTCTTATCAACCGTGCTGGTGATGGAGTCATAATTCGTGGGAGTTTGCGCGGCACACAACAAGGCCAGCAGTGGAAGGCAGACAAGCAAAAAGTATTTACGCATAAATGATCCTTTGGTTTTTGGCGAACCCGCGATTTTAAGCTGATTTCGTTGGACGAGCAAGCCGTGCTTCGGAAAGATAGGCCTTGTTGCGCGACAAGTTCACAAATCTTGCGGCGTATAATCGAATGTTAATCAAACTTTCAGGCGGTGTAAGAGATGGCTGCGACGAACGGCAATCATAACGGCAATAGTGGTCAGACGGTGCCCAAACCACGAGCGGAATGGCTTGAACAGCGTAAGTCGCAGAACAAAGACGGGAATTACTCCCAGATGCACTACGCCCGGCGGGGGGTGACCACGGAAGAGATGGAATATATCGCACTGCGCGAGAAGATTTCTCCGGAGTTGGTGCGCAGCGAAGTCGCCCGCGGACGGATGATTATTCCTGCGAACATCAATCATCCTGAGCTAGAGCCGATGTGCATTGGCGTCGAATCGTTATGCAAAATCAACTCCAATATCGGCAACTCCGCCGTAACGTCGAACATTGAAGAAGAGCTGAAAAAACTGCATACCTCCGTGCACTACGGCGCCGACACCGTGATGGATCTGTCCACTGGCGGGAATATCCGTGAAATTCGTGAAGCAATTCTGCGCCACTCTCCCGTGCCGATTGGAACGGTGCCGATCTACGAGGCGATTTCACGCGTGAAGCGAATCGAAGATTTGAACAAGAACGTCATGCTCGAAGTCATTGAAGAGCAGGCTGAGCAAGGCGTGGACTACATGACCATCCATGCCGGCGTGTTGATTCAATATCTGCCGATGGTTTCGAAGCGCATCACCGGAATCGTGAGCCGCGGTGGGGCGATTCTCGCGCAATGGATGGCGCACCACCATAAGCAGAATTTTCTTTACGAATGCTTCGATGATATCTGCAAGATTTTTGCCAAGCATGACGTCAGCTTTTCTCTCGGCGATGGCCTGCGCCCCGGCTGCATTGCAGATGCCAGCGATGAAGCGCAGTTTGCGGAACTCAAAACGCTAGGCGAGTTGACCAAGAAAGCCTGGGAATACGACGTGCAGGTGATGATCGAAGGCCCCGGCCACGTTCCGCTGGACAAGATCAAAGAGCAAGTAGATAAAGAAAAAGAACTTTGCTACGAAGCGCCGTTCTACACGCTGGGGCCGCTGGTGACCGACATTGCACCCGGCTACGATCACATCACTTCTGCCATTGGTGCGGCGATGATCGGATGGCACGGCGCGGCCATGCTTTGCTACGTCACACCGAAAGAGCATTTGGGGTTGCCGAACGAGAAAGACGTGAAAGACGGCATCATCGCCTACAAGATTGCCGCGCACGCCGCTGACATCGCCCGTCGCCGCCCCGGTGCGCAGGACCGCGACAACGCCCTCAGCTATGCTCGGTACAAGTTCGACTGGGAGAAGCAGTTCGCTCTCTCTCTCGATCCCGAGACTGCGCGCTCCATGCATGATGAGACCCTGCCCGAGGAGGGTTACAAGACCGCGGCTTTCTGCTCGATGTGCGGCCCGAAGTTCTGCTCGATGAATTATTCGTCAAAGGTGGATGAGTACAACAAACGTGAGCATGGACTGGAGAAGAAAGACTATTCGGAGTTGGTGGAGAAGCTGATCAAGATCGGATAGCCTTCAATCAGCGAGATAGGCTAGCCCGCCGAGTGGTCGGCACAAATCTGAACGCCCGTAAATAACGTGATAATCTCGCCGGGCGCCCCGTTTCTCGCCCATTTGCAAGAAGTGGGATCACCGCAGGACGAAGCGAATTGCATTGCGCTGCCCACCGATTCCAGCCTACGATAAGCCTATGGCGAAGACGAAGAAATTCGAACGCGAGAGTCCCGATCCTGTGGTCGATGACGAAGATGAGAAAACCCTCGCTGCCATTGACGAAGCCATTCGGGATGCAAAGGCCGATCGAACAATTCCTGCCCAAGAGGTTCGCAAACGCCTGCCCATGTGGATTACCAACTCCTCTACACTCAAAAAGCGCTGAACGATCCCGCTGAAATCCTCAGTAACATTTCTAAGGATGATGCAGATGCAGCTTCCCGCTTTGGTGGTTCCATTCTCGATCACATTGACTTGCTGACACGATTTCCGCGAATGGGTTATGCGATCCGCAAACGCGCGCGGGTGCGCAAATTGGTCCATAGCCCGATTCTGGTCTATTACCAGATTGATGAGAAGGCTGGCATCGTCGAAGTGCTGCACTTAAGACATGCAGCGCGTAAGCCACCCAAATCCGAGATACGTGGCTAACCCAAGCTTGCTAGCCTTTGAAACCCGCCAC
>Ga0187847_10004666_pt1 | contig 10025 bp, 11 predicted proteins | sample June2016WEW_4_10_FD_132458 | JGI IMG/M metagenome (GOLD analysis project Ga0187847, IMG submission 132458) | Peatland microbial communities from SPRUCE experiment site at the Marcell Experimental Forest, Minnesota, USA - June2016WEW_4_10 | ecosystem: Environmental > Terrestrial > Soil >...
AGCAGGTCGTTGTGGCAGAAGGCCGCGGGGCGAAAGGGGCGCACCGTGGCGATCATTCCGAGCACGTCGCGCGCGCCGGCGTAGTCGAAGGGTTCGGTGACGCCGTGGCCCTCGGCGATCTCGTGGTACTGCGCGACGACGTCGAAGGGATTGAAGTGGGCCGCGACGGTCCCGGCGCCGTGCACCAGGCGCAACGTGGCCGCCACCTCGCCCAGCATCGGTTCCGCGGCCAGCTCGGCCGGGGGCACCGCTCGGGCGGGAAGGAAGCGGGTGACCAGGTAGCCCTCGAGCTGGGATTCGAGCAACACCTGCGGGGCGACGCCGATCGAGGCCGCCAGACGGTTGGCCTCGGCCTCGTGGCGCCGGTCGATGCCAAGCAGTGCGGTGTCCTTGCCCGGGATGCGCACGACGACCTGCTCATCGTCGAAGTCGGCGAGGTAGTTGGCGTTGGTCATGCCGCCGCTCAGGCGCTCGACGCGGACCGTTCGACCGGGCCAGAGTCGTCCCACCAGCTGGTCGACTGGGGTTGTCATCGGCTGATGCTACCTCTCGACCAAGAACGAAACCCGTGAGGCGATGGTGTGGCCGGCCGGTCACGTGGTGACCCGCACGACCCGCGGCCGCTACTCGCCCGTCTGCCCGTCGATCGATTCGCGCAGCAGGTCGGCGTGGCCGTTGTGGCGCGCGTACTCCTCGATCATGTGGCACAGGATCCAGCGCAGGCTCGGGGCCCGCCCGTCGTACTCGGTCCGTTCGGCTAGCTGACGCAGGTCGCCGTAGGTCAACGCCTCGCTGACCTGGGTCCTCGAGCGCTCGACGTTCTCCCGCCAGAGGGCCCACAGTTCGTCGGGGGTGTCGTTGGCCGCCGAATGCCAGTCCCAGTCGGGGTCGGCCTTCCAGTCGACGCTGTCCCACGGCGCCACCGGCTTATGACCGAGGAGCCCCTCGTTGAACCAGTACTCCTCAACCAGGGCCAGGTGCTTGATCATGCCACCCAACGTCATCGTCGAGGCCGCGATCGTCTCCCGCAGTGCCGCGGCGTCAAGGCCCGAGCACTTCCACTCGAACGTCGCGCGTTGGAATTCGAGGAACTGGACGAGGGTGGTCGGTTCGTCGCCGTGGGGTGTCGGTTGCGGTCGGCCGTGGTCGTCTATCACGCTCATCGGCTGGCAGTTTATGTGGCGACGCGGCGCCACGTCGTCAGAGTTGACGGGACGCTCCTCAACGCCGTTACCTCGCCGACCCAAGTTTTCCTTGGAACGGATGCACGGTTCAAGACCGCTGTCTCGGCCGCAAACGTTAAGGACACGTCCTAGCGTTGGAACACGGTGTCGGCACCAGTGACGAGCTCCCGCGCCAGCTTCACGGCCTTCTTGGCGTCCGCCTTGGAGAATCCTTCGAACCCGAAGTGGGCCGCATCTCTCATGTCGAGGCGGCGGAGCAAGAGCCTCTTGTATCGTGGCCCGTCGACTGATGACGATTCCAGGAGTTCGGCAGCCTGGCGATGGTCTTCTCCACGAGCGACCTTGCCGAGACCCTTGCAGCACATCGCGTCGGCCGCCGCGATAGCGGCCAGGATGGCGTTCCCGACCGCAACACTGCAGAACTCATCGCGGTCGTCGACGAGAATGAAATCGGCCGCTTCTAAGTAGGCCCGAGCGAATCGGAGCCGCTGCATGGCTTGGCGAGAGTTGCAGGCGACAGTGCGTGGCGGTGTCAACGTTGCTTCGCCTCGTCCGAACGATACTTGTAGACGTTCGGACCGAATTCATCGTGCAATCGGATCTCGTCCTCGCGAATACTTTGATAGATCTCACTCTTCGTTCTGCGTTGCTCGGACCACTCAACCGCCGACACGCTGATCACTTGAAGCGGATTGCCTGTCCAGCGCCTCACCAGTTCGTGGAGGTTGTCAATATTCATGTACCACTTCTTAACTTGGGCGTCAGACATCACTCGAGTGGAGATCACATCGGCCCACGGTCCGAGAGCGGCCATGAGAGTCTTTTTCTTCTGCGCCTCCTTTAACTCCGCGAGCTTCGAAGGTCGCACGAGTAGCAAATCGATGTCACTCTCTTCGCCTCCTTGGTGGCGCGCCGCCGACCCGAAGACGCACGCGTAGAGCGGTCGGACGTTCCAACCCTCCACCGTGCGGGCGATGCGATCCCAGAGTTCTGAGCGCAGGTTGGCCAGTCCTAGGGCCACGTTTGCCCCGACGTGCTCCCGGTTTAACGAGTAGACCCGCATGTGGCCAAGTTCGACAGCGGTGACAATGCCCTGGGAGACCAGGCGGCCCAACGATTTTCGGATTCCGATCTCTGAGCCGCGCACTGACGCGTCGGCCACCTCAGAGACGGTGAGCGGCTTACCGGCTCGGGCCAAGGTGGCTAGGACGGGGCCGTCTAGGGTCGACGTGATCGCGATGGTGGGATCTGTGAGGTTCATTATCTAAAAGTATACTATCCTATCTCTTTAGATAACTACCGGCCCTTCCGCTCATGGGCCCCTGCCGATGTCGTGGAGACCTGCAACGTGGGAACACGGGCAAGGAACCGGCGTTGACGGGCCCCGCGCTACCCACTACGCTTCGCGCCTGCATACGCGATGCATATCGTGCGCATCGCTTCGAAGGAGCGAGGAGAGGGGACACATGGTAGCGACCTATGAGGACGCGGGGCTCGTGGTGCAGTTGATGCGTTGGGGCACCGAGATGGGCTTGCAGGAGGCCCTGGCCGAGATCTTCGCCGAAAACTTCGACACGGAGGACGGATCGAGGGACGACGCCAACGTCCGCAAGGTCCTGTTCTTCGGCGAGACCATCGGGACGCTCGTCAAGCACGACGTGCTGGACATCGACCTGCTGCGCGACCTGCTGTGGGTCGACGGCATCTGGAAGCAGGTTCGCGCGTACGCGCTGCACACGAGGGAGACCTCCGGGGTCAGCGCCCTCTACGAGAACTTCGAGGCCCTGGCCACGCACTGACCGGGAGCCAGAGGTAGCTCGAGTTAGAGCAGCCCCATCGTCCGCAACACCGCGAGGACCTGCTCGCCCTCCTCCGCGGGCGGGGACGTGAAGGAGGCGATGCGCACCTCGGGTGCCAGTGGCGCCTCGTACGGCGAGTCGATGCCGGTGAAGTGGGGGATCTCGCCGTTGCGCGCGCGGCGGTAGAGCCCCTTGACGTCACGACCCTCGACCTCCTCGAGCGCGGCGTCGACGTGGACCTCGACGAACAGTCCCGGTTCGAGCAGGTCCCGGGCCGCCTGTCGTCCCTCGCGGAACGGCGAGATGGCCGAGACGATGACGCTCACCCCGGCACTGACCATGAGGCGGGCCACCTCGCCGACGCGGCGGATGTTCTCCACGCGGTCGGCGTCGGAGTAACCGAGGTCGCGGTTGAGGCCGGTGCGCAGCAGGTCGCCGTCGAGGTTGTAGACGAGCACGCCTTCCTCGCGCAGGCGCCGTTCGATCACGCCCGCGATCGTCGACTTGCCGGCGCCGGAAAGCCCGGTCAGCCAGACGACGAAGGGCCGTGATTCGTACGTCACGTGCGACCGGTCACTCGTCCGGACTCGGATGGATCCGACGGCGCAGCTCGCGCATCGTGCGGATCACCGGCATCTCGCGCCACCGATCCAGCTCCTTTTGCACCAAGACCGAGTCGGCGAGCACGGCTTCGTAGTCGCCGAGCAGGCGCGCGTTCTCGGCGAGGAAGTCGAGCCGCTGCTGGCGCACGAGGCGCCGGTAGTCGAGTATCTCGTCGGCCCACCAGCCCGAGGCGACCCCGTCGCCCGCGTCGAAGGGGTCGTGGGGGCCGAGCTTCGCGCTGAGCTGTTTCATTAGAGCGCCGACGTCGCTCGGGGGCTGGCGGGCGTCCTCGGGCTTGACGCTGCGCCGCAGTTGCGGGTTGACCCGGCCGACCGCGGCATCGACGTCGATGGCGCTCGGCAGCTCGCCCCACTCGCGCAGGCTGTGCACCACGGCGTCGGTCATGATCTTGGGCGAGTCGACGAGCTGCTCGTAGTTGCTCACGTGCACGCGCAGCCCCTTGAGGTCGCGCAGCAGCGCCCGGTTGTAGGCGCTCCACAGGGCCAGACCCGAGAGCACGGGGATGTCGTCGCGAGTGTGCAGCGAAAGGGCCACTTCCATGGGATCGCGCACCATCACCACGGTCGAGAAGAGCGGGGGCAGGGCCTTTCGCCACAGTGGCAGGAGCAGCGAGATGCGCGGATCCTTCAGCACGTAGTCGGTGCCCCCGTACAGATCGGCGAGCAACGTGCGCAGCCGTTCGACGAAGACCTCGAGGTCGGCCCGGTCGGCCCATCCGGGGCCCCAAAGCGGAGGGCAGTCCCAGGCGCCGCCCAGGTAGTCGAAGACCTCGTCGTTGAACGCGACCACCGCGTCCTGCTCGAAGTAGCCCTCGGGGTTGTGCTCGTCGGCCGGCAGCAGCCGTTCGGCGGCCCCGGTGTCGAACCCGAGCGCCTCGAGCATGCTGGCCAGCGCCGACGTGCCCGAACGGTGCATCCCGATGACCAGAACTGCCATGTCGTTGAACCCCTTGCGTGGACCGGTGAGTCGAGACGGGAACCGTCGTGACCGCTCAACAATAGGTCCCCGCGGACTCGCTCCTCGCTACCTCACCGCCACGTCACGCACCGCGTAGGCGGTGTGACCGGGTTCGTGCACTCAATGGCCGACCCGTCGGGCGCCGGTGACGTGCTCTTGCGAGAACCACCATGACGGCGCCATGGCTAGTTGGTGAATTTCACGTCCAGGTTGTAGAACGTGATCGGCCCGTCGACGTGCTCGGCCATCTCGGCCGAGTAGCGGCCCATACGGGGGTCGTTGGACTGGGTCATCGCCTCCTCGTAGGAGTCGAACTCGGCGACGATCATGAAGTTGCCGGGCCGGTCGCGGTCCTCGGCGACGCTCGAGCGCGTCGCGCGGAAGTCGGTCCCTAGATCCTCGCGCATCCGGTCGGCGATCTCCTCGATCGCGCCGATATCTGACGTCGTGAACTGCACCACCTGCACGAAGCCGGCCATGGTTCCCCCTCTATCGTCGCGTTGATTCGTGAATGTAGCACCGCGCCCCATCACGTGCTCGGGCCGATACCACAACCCCGGGTCCTAGCATGGCGGGTGGCGTCACGCGCCGTTCGGCCGCGCCCTAGAGGGAGATCACATGTCACCGAAGTGGATGAGGCGCCAGTCGCGGCCCCGGCTGCTCGGGGTGCTGCTCTGCTACAACGACGCCGAGATCCTCGAGGACGCGGTGCGCTACCTGCGCGAACAGGGCCATCACGTGATCGCCTGGGACCACGGCTCGACCGACGACACGGCCGAAGTCCTTCGCCGTCTGCGCCCCGAGCTGCTCGAGCTGCAGACCATCCCGCGCGACTTCGACTTCTACCAGCTCTACCCGACGATGTCCGAGCACCTGCTGGCGACCTACGTCAAGTCGTACGACTGGATCTCCTGGCCGGACCAGGACGAGTTCCTCGAAGGACCGGACCGCAGCCGCTCCTACCAGGACTGGGTCGGCGAGGTCTTCCACTCGCGCTACGACTGGATCCAGTTCAACAACTTCAACTACTGGTGGACGGGCGACGACGACCCCGCGATCGAGTCGGACCTACGCCGTGTGCGCCACTACTCGCTCTTCCCCGACTGCGCCCCGCGGATCCGTTCGTGGCGGGCCACCTCGACCAATCGCCGCGAGTTCAACCACAACCCGCCCCTCGGCGAGCAGTACCCGCAGTTCTTCAACCTGCGCCACTACCCGATGCGCAGCGAAAGTCAGATGACGCGGCGCATCGAGAAGGACCGCAACGACCTGCAGCGGGCGGACGCGAATTACCACTACGAGAACATGAAGCGGCGCTACGACCAGCTCACGATCCCGAGCGACCGGCTGCACTTCGATGACGGCACCGAGTTGAAGCACGATCCGATCTTCAACTGGCGTTCGATCTACGGCTACGGGCCCGAGGAGTAATTAGCGCCGGGCCAGTGCGGCCAGGTGAGCCTTCAGGCCGGCGCCGTAGGCCGTCGCCTGCCCGTCGTAGCTCACGATGAGCGAGGGCCCGCCGCTGCAGTTCCAGCCGGCGTCCGTCGCGTCCCAGGCCCAGCCGAGGTAGGAGACGCCGTGGCGGTCGGCCCACGGCATGTACGTAAGGTCGTAACTGTCGGCGCAGCCGCTCTCGCCGAACTCGCCGGTGACGACCGGCACCACCCGGGCCAGCGGCGCGATGGTCCGGTCCCAGCAGGTCGCGTTATTGCACCCGTTCCAGCCGTAGGTGTGAAAGCTCACGACCAGCTGGTGGTCGGGGTCGCTCGGTTCGTACTTGCGCCACGAGGATTCGTCGTTGGCCCACGAGAGGCCGCCGAGCATCAGGGGCGTCGTCGCGCCCGTCGAGCGCACGGCGTCGACGAGGCTCTGCATGCCAGCCGTTCGGTACGTGACGTACGTGCCGCTGTGGTCGTAGGTCGACTGGCAGCCGTGCAGCCAGCAGGGCCACGTGGTGATGTAGGGCTCGTTGAAGAGGTCGAAGAGGACCCCGTGATTGGCCTTGAAGGTCGCCGCGACCGAGCGCCAGAAGGCCGGGGCGTGATCGGCGTCGGCCATCGGCCACTGGGTGGTCGCCTGGTAGGTGCCGGGCGCCGCCCAGTGCAGGTCGAGGATGACGTAGAGGCCGAACGATTGCAGGGTCTTCACGTAATGGATGATCGCGGTGCGGTACGCGGCGCCTCCGGTCGTCACTGCGTTGATGCCGAGCCAGCAATCCTCGTTGAGGGGCACGCGCACCGCGTCGATATGCCACGCCGCCATCGCCCTCACCGACGCGGCGCCCGAGGGACCGTCGAAGACCTGGTGGTTGGCGACGCACATGTACTCCGCACCCGAGCGGTCCACGCCGAGTAGGCGGACGGTCTGGCCGCTCGCGTCGACGAAGTGATTGCCCACGACGCGCAGGCTTAAGGCAGTGGCCGACGAGACCGCAGCGTTGAGCACCGCGCCGAGCAGCACCGTCGTCGCGACGACACCGAGTCGGGCAATCCTTCGACCGACGGGGGAGGGGGCACCACGAGTCATCATGGTTCCACTCTTATCTCTCGGCGCGACGCTCAGTACCCACGCCACATGCATCCGGCGCCGCAAGGGGGTCGGGCCGTCGCCAGCGGGTACTAGCGCTTCTTCTTTTTCTTCTTTTTCTTCTTGGCCGGCTTCTCGAAGATCGAGGAAGGGCTCAACTGGCTGGGTGCCGCCTCGATCGGCTCGTCGACGAGCCAGTCGTCTTCGGTGAGGAGCTCTTCGTCATCCTCCTCGTCCTCGTCATCATCCTCGTCCTCGTCATCATCGAGTTCCTCGTCGTCGAACTGCTCGATCACGACATCGACCACGTCCACCTCGACGTCGCCGTCGACCGCTCGCTGGTCGATCGTCGTGGTCCCGGACTCGACTGGCGCCACGTCGTCTTCGTCGTCTTCGTCGTCGTCTTCTTCTTCACCATCGAGGTCCTCGTCGTCCTCGTCCTCGTCCTCATCGTCGTCCTTGTCCCCATCTTGGTCGTAGGACTCTACGACGTCAGAGGTGGCCGACTCACCGTCGAGCTCCCACTCGCCGTCAGCCGCGGACTCCTCGAAGGCGGGCGAATCGCCGTTGCTGGTCGAGGACATGCCCAGTCCGGCCAACTCCTTCTCCAGTGCGGGGCGCAGCGCGAAGATCACGGTCGCCGCGTAGAGGGGCAGGAACTCCTCGATGTCCAGGCCCAGGAACTTGGCCAGCGAGGGGAAGACGTTGACCGAAGGGCGCTGGGTGTTGCGCTCGTAGGAGCGGTAGGTCGAGGGGCTCACGCCGATCTCCGCGGAGGCCCGTCCCTGGTCGAGGCGGCGTTCTTTGCGCTTGGCCAGCAGCGCCTCCCCGATATTGGCGGCGCTCATTTCGCGTCGCTCTGGCGTGAACGTAGGCTGCCCTGACCCATAAAAGTTCCCCTCATCAAGGACACTATATCTTTGGCGGCTGCCGCGGTCCCGGGGAACTTGTCCGGGCCCCTCGGGGCCCGTTCGGTCGTCGCGCGGTGGCCCCGGGGGCCGTTAGGCCGTTAGGAGTGCATCGCGAGGCTCTCCTGGAACTGCTCCAGGAAGTAGCGGATCTGGATGGCCACGGCGGCCCCCTCTCCGACGGCCGAGGCGATCTGCTTGGTCGAGCCGGAGCGCACGTCGCCGGCCGCGAAGATGCCCTCGACGCTGGTGTTGAACATGTGGTCGGTCACGAGGAAGCCCCGCGCGTCCTCCTCGAGGCTGTGGTCGAGGAAGCCCGTGTTCGGGTCGAGCCCGATGAAGATGAAGGCCCCCCGGGTGGAGTGCTCGTACTCCTCGCCGTCGCGGTCGATGGTGATCGTCGACAACTTGCCGGCGTCGTCGGCGTTGAAGGACTTGACCGAGGAGTTGACCAGCACGTCCATCTTGGGGTGGGCCAGCACCTTGTCCTGGAGCAACTTGTTGCCCGTCAGGGTCGGCAGCGCCTGCACGACCGTCACGCAGTCGGCGAACTGGGTGAGGAAGAGGCCCTCCTCCAGCCCGCTGTTGCCGCCCCCGACGATGGTCAGGTTGTCGGCCCCGTTGTAGAAGGGGCCGTCGCAGGTCGCGCAGAAATGGATGCCGGCCCCGATGAGGTCGGCCTCGCCCTCGGCCTCGGTGCGCCGGTAGGTCGAGCCGGTCGCGATCAGCACGGCCGGGCTCGTCACGTGTTCGCCCGTCGACAGCTCGGTGCGGATCATGTTGTCGACCCGGTTGACGGACGTCGCGCCGACGGCCTCGAGGATCTCGACGCCGTAGCGGCGGGCCTGGCGGGTGATGCGATCGGCCAGCTCGGCGCCGCCGACCCCGTCGGGGAAGCCGGGGTAGTTGTCGAAGCGCTCGGTGACCCCGGCCTGGCCGCCCGGCGCCGACTTCTCGACGATCAGGACCTTGGCGTTCTCGCGGGCCGCGTAGATCGCGGTCGTGAGCCCGGTCGGCCCGCCGCCCACGATCACCAGGTCGTAGCTGGTCCTCTCGGCGCTGCGCGAGAGGCCGATCTTGTCGGCCAGCTCGTCGTTTGAGGGTTCGGCGAGGAAGGTGCCGTCGGGGAAGACGATGGTCGGGATGATGCGCTTGCCGTCGTTGCGCCGCTCCACCTCGGCCACCTGGTCGGGCTGGCTCTCGAGGTCGACCCAGGTGTAGGGGACGCGCTGGGCGGCGAGGAAGGCCTTGGCCCGGCGACAGTCGGGGCACCAGCTGGCGCCGTAGATGATGAGGGGAGCGTCGGGGGAAATCGAGGTCATTGGTCGTCCCTCTGGTTGGTGGTGAATGAAGCATCGATGGCGCCCCGGCGTGGTGGCCGGGACGCCATCGATGATGTTACGGGTTAACTGACCGCGATGCCCTCCGAAGCGAGGGGCACGTTGAAGATCGTCTCGATCGGGGTCAAGGTCCCGCCCGAGCCGATGGCGTAGGCGTCGATGGTGCCCGCGCCGCCGCTCTCGACGTAGAGGGTCGTGCCGTCGGGCGAGATGGCCGAGTCGATGGTGCCGCCGTGGGCCGTCGCGGCGTTGGCGTTGACGACCTGGGGGTCGCCCGAAGCGTTCTCGTCGAAGGAGCTGACGTTGCCGCTGCCGGCGTTGGAGCCGTAGAAGTAGCCGTTGGCGCCCGAGATCCAGCAGAGCGCGACGTCACCGGGGGCCGTGCTCACCGTGCCGATCGAGGACAGCGAGCCGTTGGCGTTCACGGCGTAGGTGCTCACCGAGCTGTTCGAGGCCTCGGCCGAGACCACGTTGCCGGCCGCGTCGAAGACGAAGGAGAACGGCAGGGGGTTGTCCGCCGCCGTCGTCACGGCCGATGTGCCGAGTGCCCCGAAGGGGCCCACGGAGAAGACCTCGAAGGCGTTGGTCGACAGCTTGGTCGTGATGATGAGGTGCTGGCCGTTGGGCGTGTAGGCCACCTCGCCGGCGCCGTGGTGAAAGTCCGGCGGGTTGACGTTGGCGACG
>Ga0187847_10004671_pt1 | contig 10018 bp, 10 predicted proteins | sample June2016WEW_4_10_FD_132458 | JGI IMG/M metagenome (GOLD analysis project Ga0187847, IMG submission 132458) | Peatland microbial communities from SPRUCE experiment site at the Marcell Experimental Forest, Minnesota, USA - June2016WEW_4_10 | ecosystem: Environmental > Terrestrial > Soil >...
CGCAATGCTTACCTGAGTTCCGAGGAGCGTTCGCGCGCCACAGTGTTGCACCGCGCATTGCGATGCGTAGAGAAGGAATTTCGCGCCGGTCAACGAAGCGCCGGCCAGTTGAGCGAAGCCGGTCGAGCCATCATCGCGAAGGAGCCGCAGGTCCGGTTGGATTATTTCGAACTCGTGGATCCCGATTCGCTTGAGCCTGTGGATCGGGCCGCACAGCCGACCTTGGTCGCTGTAGCCGCTTTCTTCGGGCCGACTCGCTTGCTGGACAATGTTGTGCTCACGCCGGGCGACGTCAAGCGAGATCCCCGATAGATCCCGGCTTTCGCACCCGCAGAATCCCCATCGGTGGAAACGTATCGAAGAAAAACCAGCCCGCGCGTTCGGCCTGCGCACCGGTCTGTCGAAATGATTTGGCATATTCTCCGAGATGGATGAAATCGGAAACCAGCGCGACTCCCCCCGGCTTAAGGACTCTGGCAATCTCGCGGCATGCCTGTGCACGCCCTTCGCGTGTCGGGATGTTGTGGATGCACACGTTTGTCAGAACGACGTCGAACGAAGCATCGGGAAACGTCATTCTGGTCGCATCTTCACTGCGCACTTCGATGCGGTCCGCGACGCCTTCCAGTTCGGCATTGCGAATCGCGCCTTCGGGCCGATTTCCAGAAAGGTCTTTCGCGCTCCAGATATCAATGCCAAACGATCGTCCAGTCGTCAGTTTCCTGGCCGCGCCGATCATCAGAAGGCCGCGTCCCGTGCCGACATCGAGGACAGTTTCCGCGCCCGTCCAGCGCACCAGCGAGAGCATCCGGTCGCGGTGACGGAATTTTCCCCACTTCACATAGATGAGCATGAGCACGCCGCCCAAGGCGAGCCATGGCGCAAAAGTCCAAGCCATTGGATGGGTGATAAACGTGACGGAGCCGACGCGGACCGAAGGAAAGAAGATGGCAACAGCAAACACAATCGCGGCGGCGAGGAAAAGATTGCGAATCACTCCGGGCGCGTCGATTCCATAATCCGGTTTGCCGGCTTGGGTATTTGCCACTTCGAATGCTTGTTTCATTCGCTCTTTCGCCTCGTATACGGGCCCAAACGGGGGCTCGTCAGCGAGCCATGACCTTACCGCAAACTCGAAGCAGTAACGCTCGCGCAGTTCCGTCAGCGCACAAAGGGATAGATTTCGTCGTTGATCCAGTAGCTGGTAAGGAGCATCGCGAACGCGGTTCCCATCAACCACAATGTCCAGCGTCCGCGGCTCCACGATCTGCTAAGCCCGGAAAGCTGGAGCGGGAGGTCAACCAGGTAGGCCGCGCAGTAACAAACATTGGCAACCAGGGCGAGCCCAAGAAGACGAAACAGGTTGCCCGGATTCATGGCCGGACGGAAATGCGGCCAACTCAACACCACCCAGAATATTGTCACTGCGGCGAGAACCGCATTGTAGAGAGGGCGGCGCTTCTCCCAATACCGCACAGCACCGAAGAAAGCGCTTTGCAACGCAGAGGAAGTCATCTGGCCGCTCGATGAATCTTTTTGATCGGCTGTGCGCATAAATCGCCTCTGCGGATATCATGCCGCAACTGGACCCCGGAGACAAATGGACTCCCGGCGATCACGTAGCGCAGCGGTTGGCCGGCTGATTTTGTGATGCCGATGCGCGGGCCGACCAGCACGCGGGGGACGCGATATTCATCGTCCAAGATCTGGAGATCGGAGTGCGGGCTCGCCAGGTTTTTCCCATTGTCGCGGTCGCGCGTAACGCCGAGCGCTTCGCTCAGCCGTCCGGGACCGGAGGAGATTTTCCTGAGTTCGGACTCTTTCGCCATCGCGAGCCCAGAGTTACCGCGACTGCCGGCAAGCGCCGAACTTCTCCGTTCGACGATCTTCGTTTGAACGGACGAGGCCGCGAGTACCCGCTCGATGCCTCGCGATCGCGCCATTTGCTCGATGCCCGCGACGGGTTCGAGGGCGCGGAACAAGACGCCTCCAGGCTCGCCATCGGGCAGGCACGAAACGTTCAGGCAATAGTGATTGCCATAGATGAAGTACACATAGGCAAATCCCGGAGGTCCGAATAAAACGGCATTGCGTGCGGTCTTTCCGGCGGCGGAATGTGCCGCTTCATCGCCTTTCCCGAGATAAGCCTCGGTTTCGACGATGCGTCCGGCGAGAAGTCCGCGCGGCGTTTTGCGCACCAGCAATTTTCCCAGCAGCGCCCGCGCAACTTTACGCGGATCGCGATTGTAGAAGGCGGGCGAGAGGAGCTTCGCGGCGGACATTTCATTAAATTCAAAAGTCAGAAGTCAGATTGCAGAAGTAAATCGGCAGCGCAAGCGACATCGGTTGCTTCATAAATGACCAATTCAGAAATTTGACTTCCGACGTCCCGCACTACAGTTCCATACTTCTTCAATCTGACTTCTGACTTCTAACTTCTGACTTGCCTCTCTCAAGCGCTCTTCAAGTATTCCAGCACTTCCTCGGCGTGGCCTTCCGGCTTCACATTATTGAAGATGTGCCTGATCTTGCCATCGGGACCGATCACGAACGTGGTTCTGGCGATGCCCATCACTTTGCGGCCATACATATTTTTTTCTTTCAGGACCCCGAACAGCCCGGCAATCTTCTTGTCGGCATCGGCCAGCAACGTGAAGGGCAGACTCTGCTTGTCCTGAAACTTCTTCTGGGCACTGGCAGTGTCGCCCGAAATACCAACCACGATTGCACCTGTCTTTTCGATCTTCTTGTATACGTCGCGGAACCCGCGCGCTTCTATCGTTCAACCGGGAGTGTTCGCTTTGGGGTAGAAAAAGAGGACAACTGTTTTGCCGCGAAAATCTTTCAAGGCAACCTCTTTGCCGTTCTCGTCCGTCGTACTGAAGTCCGGGGCTTTATCATTGATTTCCATGGAAGTATTTCCTCGCCGAACATCGTTATATCGCATGCGGTCGTGTGCCGTCATCTTCGCGTTTGTTTTCACGGGGCTTGCGCTTCTCTGGATCGGCCCTTCGGCGCTGCACGCGCAGGATCTTGTCCAGACTTTCAAGCGTAAAGAGGTGGACAAGGGACCGCGCGCTCTCGGACTGGTGCAGATCGGCGACAAAGGCAAAGCGCGGCTGATTCCGATTACGATCATGCTGAACGGCAAGTTTTACGATGCCGGCGCGTATAAAGCCGATCCGGTTCCGATGGCGCTCGATTTCGGGATCGTCTACGAGGGCTTTCGCAGCGGCGTCTCGCAGGGCATTTTCACGATCACGCAACCCGGACAACTCAGCCACAACTGGATCGCCGAGGGCACATGGTTGCCCGCCGGAGAGAAAGCTCAGGAAAAAACCAAGAAGTATGCCCCTCCTGTAATCGACGATTCGGGCGGCAATGATGATCATCCCGTGCTGCACCGGCGCCCCGGGGGCGAAGGCGATAAAGACGACTCGAAGCCCACTAAGGATTCGACCGGCTCCTCTTCACCTTCGACTGCTTCGTCCACTCCCGCGTCTTCGACGGCAACTCCAGCGTCTTCCAGCGCGTCGACTTCGGCGTCGAAAGACACGACGCAGAGCGCTTCCAAAGATTCGTCCAAAGCGTCCGCAGCGTCCGCGCCAGCCGCTACTAAAGCGGCTGATTCCTCTCCGGCCAAAACGGCTGACAGCAAGAGTTCAGAATACGATCAGCCCATCAGCGATCCGAACCGGCCTGTATTGCGACGCGGGAAGCCGGATCCGAATGCGCATCACGAACCGTTCGTGAACTTCGACGATCCCGCGGAGGTGGCCAAAGCTACGACCGACGCCAGCAAGGAAGCCGCCGCAGCCGCTCCCGCCGTGCAGACCGTAACCGCCATCTCGGATGCGGCCGGGCCGGATCCGCGGCCTTATACGTACGATCTGAAACCGGCGGAAGAAGCGATCTACCGCAACAAAATGTTCGAACTGGCAGCGGCCCAGCTTCAGGCGAAGACAAAAACCACGTCTTTGCCGGCTTCTTCAAACGCGAGTTCGAAGGGCGCGGCTTCGACTGCGAAGGTAGGCACCCGGAAGAAACCGGCGCCGGCCAAACCCGCGAAGCCTGAGTTTGACGACGTCAGCCTGCGCATTTTCGATCTCTCGGGTTCGAACGAGCCGGTGCTGATCCTTTCCGCGCGAACTCCGCTGGCTCCTGTTGGAACTCCGGGGACGCAAGTGCCAAAGGAGATCACGCTGATCGCGCGAACCACGCTCGAAGGAGAATTGCAGAAACTGTTTTTCGCACAAACCGATTCGCGGCACCTGGACGTCAGTCCGAGGATGGAGTTGATCGACGCAGTCGATGCCGATGGCGATGGCCGGGGAGAATTGCTGTTCCGGCAGACCTCGGATGCGGGAAGCGTGTATGCCATTTATCGCGTAACGGCCGATGGGCTGTGGCCCTTGTTTGAGGGGACACCATAAGCGGGCTCTCGGCTTTCGGCTCTGGGCTTTCGGCTCTCGGTCGCGGCTCTTGTCAGGCATGCGTCCGGTCTGTAGCAAAGGGTACCCCCCTCCCCCCACCGGTCTATTAGAATCAATACTTTAGACGACATTTCCTGCCAAAGTATTGATTCGCTGAGGCTTAGAGTTAAAGTATTGATTTTGTTCAACTTAGCATTAGAAAAACAACCAATCCTTGCAAAGTCTTAAATCATAAGGAATTAATCCTAATCATCCTGAACTGACAGCCTTGGTCCGGCTTTTAAGACCAATTGCCTTTCGGAACAATTCCAGGTGGAAGCCAACCTCCGCCTTGGAATTATTTCTGCCAAACCCTGATGAAGTTCTCGCGCGACCTAGTTCTATTTTGGGTGCTTTCGCGGCTAAGTCAAGCTTTCTTTTTGGTTTGAAACTGCTACTTGTTTTGGAGTGGCGCGGGCGAGTCGCCCCCGCAACTGCCGGCAAGTCGCCGGCGCTACCCTCGGACTTCGTCAAGTGCGGAGAGCTGGCGCCGCTGGTGAATCCAGGACTTTCCGCTTCGTGAAGAGCGTGTGGTCGCGCTGCGACTCCCGGGCTGATTTACAATTCCTGCTCTCAGGGGTGCGAAAACCAATGCGGACTACTTCCCGGGTGGCGATTTTTGCATGGATCGCGGCTGCTATGTGTTTTGGGCAAGGGCAGGACTTCAGCAAGGTGCAGATCAAGGTTTCGAAAGTCGCGGGCACCGTCTACATGCTGGAGGGGGCGGGCGGCAATATTGGAGCTTCGGTGGGCGATGACGGGATCGTGGTGGTGGACGACCAGTATGCTCCGCTGGCGGAGAAGATTCAGGCGGCGCTGAAGGGGATTACCGATAAGCCAGTGCGCTTCATCATCAACACGCACTATCACGGAGATCACACCGGCGGAAATGAATTTTTCCAGAAGCAGGCTCCGATTATTGCGCAGGACAATGTGCGCAAGAGGCTGGAGGAGGACGGGGCGTTCGGCAATGGCGGGTCGCTCCACATGGAGAGAAAGGCGGCGCCGGCGGGGGCGCTGCCGATTATCACCTTCGATCACGATGTGACGGTGCATTTGAATGGGGAGGATATCCGGGCGCTGCACTTCCCTGCCGGACATACCGACGGCGACTCGGTGATTTATTTTCCGAAGTCGAATGTCGTGCATATGGGAGACGATTTTGTCACCTACGGATTTCCATTTATCGATGTGGATGGCGGCGGCAGCATTGACGGGATGATCAGCGGCGTGGAAGGCGCGATCGAGAAGCTTCCGCCGGATGTGAAGATCATTCCCGGGCACGGGCCGGTATCGAATCTGGATGATGTGCGCGCCTACGTGAAGATGCTGAAGGAAACGCGCGCGGCCGTGCAGCAAGCGCTTGGAAAGAACATGACACTCGCGGAGATGAAGGAGAAGAAGGTCCTCGATCCGTGGAAGAAGTATTCGGGAGATTTCATTTCCGAGGACGTGTTTCTGGAGACGGTTTACAACTCGCTGACCGGGCAGCGGAACGGGAAGTTTGTTAAACATAATTGAGGGGAAGGTTTCAGAGTTTCCGGGGTTCAAGGTGGGATCGGCACGCGGACCGGGATCACAACCGGCGCTTTGCCTTTAGCATTTATGGGTACAACGTGGAGGTGCTTATGAAAGCTCTTCTGGTCATTCTGGTTTTGACTTTTTCAGTGCCCGCGCTGGCGGTTGAGGGCAAATCCGTCTCCTACAAGTCGGGCGACGAGACGGTTCATGCGACGTTATATCGTCCGGCGGGCAAGGGTCCGTTCCCGGCGCTGATGGTGATTCACGAATGGTGGGGACTGAACGATTGGGTGAAAGAGCAGGCATCGAAATTTGCGGATGAGGGATATGTGGCGCTGGCGATCGATCTGTATCGCGGCAAGGTGGCGGATAATCCGGATCTGGCGCATGAGTTGATGCGGGGTGTTCCGGAAGACAGGGCCAAGCGCGACCTGAGGGCGGCGTACGACTTTCTTGCCGCGCAGGCCGATGTCAGGAAGGATCGGATCGGGGCGATCGGGTGGTGCATGGGCGGGGGCTACGCGCTGGACGTGGCGCTGGCGGAGCCGCACCTGGCGGCGGACGTGATCAACTACGGGCATCTGGCGACTGATCCCGATGAACTTAAAAAGATTCAGGCTCCGATTCTGGGACTTTTTGGAGGACAGGATCGCGGGATCACTCCCGAGGATGTGAAAAAGTTTCAGCAGGCGATGGAGAAACTGGGGAAGAAAATTGAAGTAAAGATCTATCCTGACGCGGGGCATGCCTTTGAAAATCCAAATAACAAGCAGGGCTACCGCGCGGAGGATGCCGCGGACGCGTGGAAGCGGACGGTGGCATTCTTGGCGGGGACGCTGAAGAAGTGAGGCGGCCTGCGTTTCATGGATGCCCATTCGATCGGCATGGCTGGCTGGGCATGAGTTGAGAATAGCGATGCTTCGACTGCGGCGGAGTTTCGCTGCGCCAAACTCTGCCTCGGCTCAGAGTTTGAGACTTTTTTGAAATCGCGCAGGGTCGGCGCCGCAAAAATAAAACCATAAATTTTCGGGGCTGATTGAGGAGGTAGGGGTCCTTCGACTGCGCGGGGCTGCGCTTCGCTTACCCCGCTTCGCTCAGGATGACTTCATTTCTAGAATGAGAGGGTGGGGAAGCGAAAAAGTCACAGACTCTCAGCATGACAAGTGGAGATGGGACTGTAAGCATTTCATCATCGCTTTTCGAGCCGGCTTTTGGCGGGATTCGGGGTGAAATTCCGAGCGAAGAATTTCCACTTGCCAGACGGTACCATTCTGGTTACTATGCACGCATCTTTTTTTCGAGTTTTGTTTTCGGCTTTTGGTTTGGCTTTTTTCCTGGCCCTGGTTTGTTGTGCCCTATGAATATTGGCGAGACTATCCGGAATTACCGGCTGCAACGAAGCATGTCGCAGGGCGACATCGAAAAGCGCACGGGCCTGCTGCGCTGCTACCTGTCCCGCGTAGAGAATGGGCATACCATTCCGTCTCTTGACACGCTCGCCAAGATCGCCGGCGCGATGGATTTGCCGCTCTCGCAGTTTTTTGCGGAGGGGAACACAAACGGCCATAAGGGCTTGCCGCAGCTTTCGGACGATGAGGTTCGCTTCCTCAGCCAGATGCGGCGCTACGCCGCCAACCTGAACGATAGCGACCGCAAGCTGGTGCTGGCGATGGTGAAGAAGATGGCGTCGAATGCGAAGTAGGCTTTAGGCTCTAGGCTCTCGGGCCCTGAGTTCCATTCTTGCGTCCCTCCTGACCGGCGGTCTTGATTTCTTCCGTTATATTTTTCACTGACGGCTCTGAACGCGAAGGCTAAGGCTGGTGCCTAAAGCCTGGAACCGAAAGCCTAAAGCCGTTTCAGTAAACTTTCGTACCATGCCCCTCCATGGCCGGGGGGAACCTGTCCGGGTCGACTGGGGGACGGTAAGCTATCGGGGTGATCGTCGCTCTGACCCCTATCGATGAAGAGCTGAATCTGCTCGACAGGCAACTGCGCCGTTTGAAGATCGAGTACGAGATTTTCTTTAATAATCCGGCCAAACGGCCTCCCACAGACGTTGAGTGGAAGGTGCTAAGCCTGCTGCGCAAGTTCAGCGATGGCGCGCGGATGAATATCGCGCAGCGCTACCGGTACAACGAGATGGCACAGCGCTACGCGATCCAGAGCGATCTCTGGCGCAAGAAGCTGCGGATTCGCGAAGAAGGCTACCGGCGACCACAGGATGCAATTCTCTCGGTACAAGGGGTGCGGGCGGAACCGGAAGCGGCGCCGCGGCGGCATGCCTATGGGACGGCTCGGGCGGCCGAGAAGGCGGCGGGCGCGAGTTTTTCGATCGAGTGCTCCGACGCCGAAGGCGAGCGCGAGAAAGTCGAGGCCCTGTTCAACGCGCTGAGCGCGGCCAAGGAGAAATCGGGGGAGGAAGTCTCCGGCAGCTTCGATTCCTTTAGCGCGTTCGTGAGCAAGAAGACCAGCGAGATCCGCAAACAGCATGGATGCGATGCGGTGATTTATTCGGTCGAGATTCAGGGCGGGCAGGTGAAGCTTAAGGCTAAGGCTAAGGGGTAGGGCTTTCGGCTTGGCTTTCAGCTTTCGGCTCTCGGCTCTCGGCTCTCAGCTCTCAGCTCTCGGCTGAAGCAAAAATCCCATAGGCCACTCTGTCCATTTACTTCTAACAGCACCCGCCAAACCGGTGAATCGATTTTGCTGAAAGCTGATGGTTGATGGCTGAGAGCTGGTCGCCGAACTGCTAGAATTCTCCTTCACTTTTTCACTCATTTTCCTTCTTTGAGGTTGCCTTCTATGTCCAGGATTGGGCGCGCCATTCTTAGTGTCACTGATAAATCAGGGTTGGTGGAGTTTGCGGGCAAACTGGCTGGGCTCGGCGTGGAACTGGTTTCCACGGGGGGAACAGCCAAGTTGCTGCGGGAATCGGGAATCGCTGTAAAAGATATTTCGGAACTCACCGGATTTCCCGAGATGCTGGATGGGCGCGTCAAGACGCTGCATCCCAAGGTGCATGGCGGGATTCTGCACCGGCGGGAAGATGCCGGGCATCGGGCGGCAGTCGCCGAGCATGGCATTCCTGCCATCGACATGGTCGTGGTGAATCTCTACGCATTCGAGAAGACGGCGGCCAAGCCGGGAGTTCATTTTGAGGAACTGATCGAGAACATCGATATTGGCGGGCCGTCGATGATCCGGTCGGCGGCGAAGAATTTTCATGATGTGGCGGTGGTGACTTCGCCGGCCGATTACGGTGCGATCGCGGAGGAGATGGGGCGGAGCGGCGGGGCTTTGTCGCGGGAGACCAAGTGGCGGCTGGCGCAGAAGGCTTTCGCTACGACCGCGGCTTATGATTCGGCGATCGCGTCTACGCTGGAGCGGGTGGAAGACTTCCAGTTGCCGGGTTCGGGCGCCGGGTCGACGGCGGGTGCATTTCCTTTCAACCTGCGTTTGAATTTTCGCAAGAAGATAGACCTGCGGTATGGGGAGAATCCGCACCAAAAGGCGGCGATGTATGCGGACGATTCGGGCGCGGGTGTGGCTCATGCGGCGCAGGTGCAGGGCAAGGAGCTTTCGTACAACAACATCGTGGACCTGCAGGCGGCCTGGGACCTGGCGCAGGAGTTCGATGAGCCGGTATGCGCGATTATCAAGCACACCAATCCTTGCGGAGCGGCGACCGGCAAAAACCTGGCCGAGGCTTATGTGCGCGCCTTGGAGTGCGATCCGGTTTCGGCATTCGGCGGCGTGATTGGCGTGAACCGTCCAGTGGACGCGGCGGCGGCGGGCGAGATGGCGAAGCTATTTCTGGAGGTCATTGCGGCTCCGGCTTTTGAGGCGGGCGCGAAGGAGGTGTTTGCGTCCAAGAAGAATCTGCGGCTGCTCGAGGTGCCTTCGGGGACTCAGAAGTGGGTTCTGAAGAATATTTCTGGCGGGATGCTGGTGCAGGACGCCGATCTGCATAAACTTAGCGAATCGGATTTGAAGGTGGTAACCAAGCGGGCTCCCACGGCCGAGGAACG
>Ga0187847_10004672_pt1 | contig 10017 bp, 11 predicted proteins | sample June2016WEW_4_10_FD_132458 | JGI IMG/M metagenome (GOLD analysis project Ga0187847, IMG submission 132458) | Peatland microbial communities from SPRUCE experiment site at the Marcell Experimental Forest, Minnesota, USA - June2016WEW_4_10 | ecosystem: Environmental > Terrestrial > Soil >...
ATCCGCAAGAAAGGTGGTGCTCTGGAACAACCGTACCGTCAGGTGTTCTCTGTTGCAGGGACTTAAGTCACAGGAAGGAGACGGACTCTCACTTATTCTTCGGACAGGTGATCTCCGGTTCGAATCGTGTTGATGCCGACTGTCCGGTCAGCCTAATCAATCGGGAGTTCCCCCGGCTCTGCCGGGGAGGCAGTAGAACTTTGAGAATTCCGGGAGTATCTCCCCGGCTGTTGCTTTGCCTTTGTCGAAGCTCATTGTCGAACGAGCCTCATGCAGTTGCTTTTGCTTTTCACTGGTTGCGATCAGGCCCCTTTGAGGGGCCAGCAACCAAAAGCCTCCGGCTCTGCCGGAGGATCCTTACTCAGCCCTCGGGTTGAGCTTGAGCGAGTTGGGAGCGGGTGAAGCCCGCAATGGAACTCGACGAGCGGCGAAACCACCATCGGCGGGGCGTTCTTTGAACCTCCGGCCTCTGTGCTGTACGGCAGGGGATCAACTCATCGAACCGCCGGATGCGGACCCGCTTGTCCGGTGGTGTGGCAGGGGAGAGCAGGTGACTGCTCCCCCTATCCCGATTGTGGAGATGGATGGGTTTTGTGCCGAGGACGAATCCCCGGCCTACCCGATACACGCGGGACTTAGACGAGGAACTTCTTTAGAGGATCCCAGTAGTGGCTGTGCCAACCGAAGTCGAGGTGGTCGTATTCGCCGGCGGGGAAGCCGGTGTGGTCGAAGATGAGCGTGGTTTGGTCGGCGCGGGGTTTGAATTCGAAGTGGGCGATGGAGTAGATGCCCTGATCCCAATGCGTGGGGCGCCAGGCCTGGACGATTCTCGGATTGGGGCGGCTATCGGGGATGAGCTCGATGTTGCGGCCGGTGATGAGGCCGCCGAACATCCAGAGGGAGCCGCCGGGAGTGGGGTCGATGGTGGCGGCGAGGCCGGTGAAAGCGGCGAATTGCTTTTGATCGAGGATGGCTTCGTATAGGCGCTGCGGGCTGGGGTGGAATTCGATTTCGTAATGAATGGAGGTGCGTGCGGCGTTTGCGCTGGTGGAGGCCTTCTGCTCCATCGTCGCTTGCTGGGCCTGCAGGCGAGTGAAGGGGACTGCGGCGAGCGACGCGGCAAACCCTGCTAGGACGCGACGGCGAGTGGGGATGGACGCATATGGGGTGGGGTTCATCGGGACCTCCGGGATTCCTTCAAGTGAGCTTCGAGCCATCGGAACACGAAGACGGAATATGTTCAAGATCATATTTTGATTGGAAGAAAGAGCAGATCAGTCGCATACTTCAGCGAGACCGTACTTTGTGCGGATACGAGGAGGAGGAATGGCTTATCCGGTGGGTCATCGTGATGCGGTGAGGGGCAAGATTGTGGATAGCGCGCGGAAGCTGTTTAACCGGCACGGATTCGACAATGTATCGGTGGACCAGATTATGGCGGGAGCGGAGCTGACGCGGGGAGGGTTCTACAGCTATTTCGAAAGCAAGAGCGATCTATATGCGGAGGTGCTTGGCTGCTTCTTTACCGATCCCGAATGGAAGAGCTGCTGGGAGGGCGTTGAGGTTGACCTGGCAGCCCAGGACGTGGGGCCGCAGGTGGTGCGGGCGTACTTGTCGCGGCAGCACTACGAAGACTTAGAGAATTCGTGCCCGATGGTGGCGTTGCCAAGCGATGTGACGCGGTGCGGTAAAGCGCCGAAGCGCGCATTTGAGACGGTGTTTCAGGCGATGGTGAGCGTGCTGGAACGAAGTGTGGCGAACGATGGCGCGGGTTGCTCGCGAGGGGCGAGGAATGGCCGTGGACGCCGCATGGTTGCGCAGGCTACGGCTGCCTTATGCGTGGGAGGTATGGTGGTTGCGCGAGCGATGGATAACCGGGCGCTGGCCGATGAGTTGCGTGGGGCGTGCATGGCTGTCGCATTCGAACTTGGGGGATGGAAAGGCGAGATCAAATCGGATGGCAGGAAACGCAAGTCAGGCTGAATTGTTGTCAATGAACCTGCGCTACGGTCTCGGCGCCGATGGATTTGGAGTCAAGGACGTTGATGAGGGACAAGGGAGTGCCTTCCAGATCGTAGTGGAACTCACCCTGCTTATCGATGACCAGTTTGCTGGCGGGGAAGAAGAATCCGGTGCTTTTGGATGCGTCGGTATCGTTGATGTCGAATTGGCCGACGGCGAGGTCGTAGGACGGGGAGGTGGAATCGGGATGGGCTTCGCCGAGTTGCAGGGGGCGGTTGGTGACGAAGGTGATCCTGCGGCCGGTGGGCGTGACCACCGTCTGGATGAAGGCGATGTCGTAACCAGGGGTTCCGGCGATGGAACAGCGACCGACAGCTTTCGTTTTGGAGAGCGCGGTGACCAGGGCCTGGTCGTGCCCATCCTGAAATGCGCGGGAAAGAGTGTCGAGGTCCGATGGAGCGGAATATGCGTCGATGGTGAGTGTGACGCTGACCGGGCTGCCGGCCTGGGTGTAGGTGGCCTGGATGGACTCAGGGTTGGGGGCGAGACCGAGAGTTGCTCCGAGAGAGAGCGTGCTCCCGAGAAGGATGTTGGAGACTCCGGCGTTGCGGACGGATCGGATTGCGTTGGTGAGGATTCCCATTTTGTGATTCTCCAGTAGTGCGCAATGGTTCGAGGCAGTCCGCGCGGCGGGGATGATGTTAAGCGGCGTGAGTGACAACGCTTGTGGTGAGCGGTTGGATGAGCTCATCGAATACTCCGCGGTACTGGATCATTGCGGTGCGGAGCTCTTCCGTAGTGGCATCGATGCGGCCGGGGCGGACGGCAACACTGTTGGCGAGGCGGTAGTTTTCCATGACCGCAGGATAGGTGACGGAGACATCGGCGGCGCGCTGGTCAAAGCCGTTCTGGGGATAGCCACGAGCGAGCAGAAGGGCGTTGATGAGGTCGTCGGCTTCAGTGACGGCGGCCTTGGGGTGGTCGACGAAGCGGGACTGGACGCCCGCCCATTGGGCCAGGAAGCGCTCGTGCTCAGCGGGGCCGAGTTCGCGGATCTTCAGGGCTTCGACGCGGGTTTGGCGATCGGCCAGCTTTGATTCGGCCTTTTGCGAGGAGCCGTGGGTGACGACGGCGCGATCATATTCCGATCCGAAGCGGGTTTTGAAGGCCGCGGTCTTGATGTTGCGATGACGTTTGTAGACGACGAGAACGACGAACAGGATGACTGCGAGTGCGGCAGCGGCAAGACTGATCTCGAGATTCGTGAGGTGGATATTCGGCATATTCATTGCGATTCTCCTGTGCGGGAAAGCCCGCAACGGCTACGAGCGGAAGGTGAAGGCTTCCTGGGAAGGGCCTATGCAAACGATCATGTGCGCTGAGATGGAGGGGCGCTGACCTGTATTGCTCGCCGGGATGAAAGATGACAGAGATGCAGGCGAAGGACTACAGATGACAGGAGACAGTTGGAAACTGCGGGTGAATTGCTGTCAGCTCTCAGACTTCAGTTTTTGCGCGGGCTCGAGCTATTCGAGATTGCGGGGGATTTGCCGCCGACTTCGACTCGCGGTGTGCTCATGCCGACTGTGCGGAGACGCAGAAGCACTGCAAATTGAGGGCGGTGATCGGCCGCAGCAGGAGCTGCGCGGAAAGATTTCGAGGGAAGGAATTTGTGCTGGAAGTGATAGGAGAAGTTATTGCGGAATTTGGCAGTTTTTCTGCGGCGCTTCTCAAAGTATCGACTGATGCCAAGAACCAAGCCCGAGATGAAGACTAAGCTGCCGAAGAGGAACAAGTAGTTTGCAAAGTGGACCATCGCATTCTCCTTTGATCTGTGTGTCTGCAGAGCCCGAAGGCATTGTCGCGTAGAAATGTGATCTGCCGACGGAGAGAAGCAGGGTGACAAAAACCATTTGACGATTGAAAAGCACGGCCCGGAGGAGGGGGGTGTTTTTCAGAAATGTAACGATAGGATGCGGGCACTGAGCCACTGAGTTGCATAAGGCCGTGCGCGGGAGCCGGCAGGGAGCAAAGGGCCTTGTGCCTCAAACGTTATTCGCCGCTTTGGTTATGAATGACAGGGCAGGCAAGGCCGCCTGCATTGACGAAGGCGTTCAATATTCGGGCTTACCGGCACTGGGCGCACGATGATTGCTTCCCAGCTTTTCTCGAAAGGCCGCTGAAAAGGATCGCGCACCCACGGGTTCGTGGATTATCTGATTACTGCGATGGATGGAAGACGGAGCGGGATGCTACTCGTCTTTGCCCGGGCGGAGCATGAGGTCCCTGATGGCTTCCCGGGGGTCTTTGCCCTGGTTGAGGATGAGCTGCATCTGCTCGGTGATGGGCATTTCGATGTTGTGGCGGCGGGCGAGGCCGAGGGCGGCGCGGGTGGTGAAGACGCCTTCGGCGACTTTGCCGCCGAGGCTTTCGAGGACCTCAGGGAGGCCGCGGCCCTGACCTAAAGCCTGGCCAACAGTTCGGTTGCGGGAGAGCGAGCCGGTGCAGGTGAGGACGAGGTCGCCGACGCCGGAGAGTCCGGCGAGAGTTTCGCGGCGTCCGCCACAGGCTACGGCGAGGCGGGTGATTTCCGCGATGCCGCGGGTGATGAGTGCGGCGGAGGAGTTGTGGCCGAGGCCGACGCCGACGGCGACTCCGGCGGCGATGGCGATAACGTTTTTGAGTGCCCCGCCAAGTTCGACACCAATGATGTCAGTGGAGGTGTAGAGGCGGAGGGTCTGGGAGGAGAAGTCCTGCTGAATGCGGGCGGCTATGTCAGGGTCTTCGAAGGCAACGGTGACGGCGGTGGGCTGGCCCTGGGCCACTTCAAGAGCGAAGCTGGGTCCGCTGAATGCGCCGATGGGAAGGAAGAGGTCGTCGAGGGAGTCGGGAGCAGGGGCGATGCCGGAAGAGCTGACCTGGGGCGCATCGTCTTCGGTGAAGACTTCGAGGTTGGTGTCGTGATTGGGAGCGACGGGGGTGGGAACTGCGGGGTTTGAAGCATCCGCCAGATTGGCGGAGGCGGGACGCGCTGTAGCGGATTCCTCGTCCTGCGGCGCGGTTTGGGCGAGGCAGGCGGCGATGACCTGGGTCATGCGGAGAAAGGTGTTGTTCTCGACGCCCTTGGTGGCGCTGACGATAATTTGGCCGTCGTGGAGGTAAGGGCGGATGCGGGCGATGGTGGGGCGGAGGAACTCCGAGGGGATGACGGAGACGACGATTTCAGCATTGGCGACGGCGGTGGTGTCGGCAGTGACGGCGATTTGAGACGGGATGGGAAAGCCGGGGAGAAAGAGGATGTTTTCTTCGGCGGCGATGATCTGGCGGGCCTCGTCAACGCTGTGCGACCAGAGGGTGACGTGATGGCCACCGCGGCGGTAGAGCGAGAGGGCGATGGCTGTTCCCCATGCGCCGGAACCAAGGACGACGATACGGCTCATGCGGGTCTTCTTTCTTGTGAACTTGATCCGAAGCGGGATTCCTGGCCGGCGAGAAGGCGGCGGATGTTCTGGTAATGCCTGGCGACGATGAGGAAGGCGACGGCGAACTGAACGGCAATGAAGAAGGGAGGCCGATCGCCATGGACGAGCAGCCACGCGAAGAAAGGAAAGCTGCCGGCTCCGAGGATGGAGGCAAACGAGACATAGCGGGTGATAGCGGTGACCAGGAAGAAGACGGTGATAGCGGCGAGCGCGCCTAAGGGCGCGGCGACGAGGAAGACGCCAAAGCCGGTGGAGACTCCTTTGCCTCCGCGAAAATGGAGCCAGATGGGGAACATATTGCCGAGGACGGCAAAGAGTGCGGCGAGGGCTTGCATGTCGCGCAGATGAGCTGAGGGGACGAGCATGGTGCCGACCAGGCCGCCGAGGTAGACGGCGGAGGAACCTTTGAGCACGTCAATGAGGAAGGTGGCTGCGCCCAGGCCCTTGCCGCCGGCGCGAATGACATTGGTTGCGCCGATATTGCCGCTACCAACGGTGCGGATGTCCTCGTGGCGAAAGAGGCGGACCAGCAGGTAGCCAGTGGGGATGGACCCAAACAGGTAGGCGGCAACCGCGATCAGAATGATGGCAAAGAGCATGACGAGAGGAAGTTTAACAGGTCCGCCTGCGGCACCTGCGGTGCGGCAGCCGCTCGCGGGAGGCTCGCACTAGCGAACTGCTTCATGGTTCCCACGCCGTTAGGTTAGGTGGCTGGGGTAGGGCCTGCGTGGGCAGGCCCGTTTGTGGATAGGGGTTAATGGTTAATAGAGCTCGTCGGCGGAGGGGCCGTAGAGGGCTGGGACTTTGGCCTCGGTGAGGCGCAGGTAGATGGTGAGCTGGCCGCGGTGGTGGGCGAGGTGGCTGAAGACTGCGTCGGAGATCATGACGTGACGCGGTTGCTGCTGAACGATGCGGCCGTTCATCTTGAAGGCCCATGGAGTGGACAGGTGCTGGTCGTTGGTGGCTGCCAGAGAGCGGCGGGCATTGGCCAGGCCCGTGTCGACGATGGAAAGCAACTCGGCTTTGGTGGACACGGCTCTGGTGCGAAAGCCGTCGCTGGCTGGGTCGTCGATATCGAGCTCATCGCGCTCGACCATGAGGGTGATCCAGCCAAGAATGCCGGCTACCAGGGTGGCGAGATAGCCGAGAGACATGGAGCGGTCGTGGGGTTTGAAGTCGTTGTGTCCTTCGGGCAGGCGTTCGATTGCTTTGCGGACAAGGACGGCTTCGCGGTCGAGTTTATCGAGGAAAAACTGGCGGAGGGAGAAGGGCTGCGAGGTGGGAACTTCACTGTGCTGGTTTTCGAGTGTGAGGGCTTCGGTGGGCATGGGGTGGACCTCCTTTGATTGATTGGTCGCTGTTGTTCGACATTTTGAGATTAGAAGGGTATATATGACATCTGCTGTCATAATTAGGTTGAAGATTGAAAAATGTTGAACAGGAAGGCTGGGTGAGGCTGTGAAGGCGGATCGGCTGCTATCGGCGTTGATGCTTCTGCAGGCCAAGGGGCGGGTGACGGAGCGCGAGCTGGCGGAACGGCTGGAGGTTTCGCAGCGGACCGTGCATCGAGATATGGAGGCGCTGAGCGCGGCGCGAGTTCCGATTTCGGCGGTGCGTGGGGCGCATGGGGGATGGGAGCTGGAGAAGGGCTGGCGGACGCAGGTTCCGGGACTGGATGAGGCGGAGTTGCGGGCGCTGCTGATGGCGCAGCCACGGGCGATTGGGCATCCGCGGCTGATGGCGGCTGCGGAGAGCGCGCTGAACAAGCTGATGGCGTCTTTGCCGGGTCCGTTGAAGTTGCAGGCTGCGGCGATGCGCGAGCGGCTGCACGTTGATCCGACGGGATGGAGCGGGACGGGCGAGGACCTGTCGATGCTGGGAGTTGTGCAGCAGGCGGTTGCGGAGGAGCGAAAGCTGGTGTTTGACTATACGCGTGCGGACGGGCAGAAAGGGCCGAGGACTGTGGAGCCGCTGGGGTTGGTGGCGAAAGGGCTGAGCTGGTACCTGGTGGCGCGGGGGACGAATGGGATGCGCACGTACCGCGTTTCAAGAATGGAGGGGGTGACACCACTGGCGAGCAAATTCGAGCGGCCGGCGCAGTTTGATTTGGCGGCGTATTGGAAGGAGTCGACGGCGCAGTTTGAAGGGCAGCGAGGACAATTTGCGGCGATGCTGCGCGTGGCGCCGGGATCGGAGAGAGCCCTGTCCATGTGGTGTACACGATGCGCGGCGCTGGGTGGGGTTGGGGACGGTGCGGGGCTTGAGGGATGGATGACGGTGCGGGCGGAGTTTGAGAGCGAGTGGCATGCGCGGTTTGTGGTGCTGGGGATGGGCGCCAGGGTGCGGGTGATTGAGCCGGCGGAGTTGGCGCGTAGCGTGGCTGCGGAGATAGAGGCGGTGGCAAAAGAGCTGTTGAATCAGGCGACGGCTGGGGCCAGAATGTGACTGGATTGATGCAGTTGGTTTTTAGGGCAAATTAACAATTGAACTTATCGAATGGCGGTTGACGCTGTTATGCAGGGAGGGGTAGGCTCTGGCTGAGCTCGAAATTCGGAGCGGAAAAAACATGGTTGAGGCACAATATGGCTGAAAGTGCTGCACTCGCTGTTTCAGCGGCTGAACTTAGAAGACATCTCTTCTACGAGACATCGCATTCCCCTGCCTTAACCGACCTGGTGGGTTACCAAAAAGCACAGGACATTGTCGACTTTTGTTTCATTGCGAACCCGTACTATCCCACCGCCGGGATGCTTGAGGATTTGCAACGCAGCCTGCCGAATTTGATCAAGTCGTATCCATCGAGCAACCCGCTGATGAGCCAGAACCACCTGGCGGCGGTGCTGGGCGTGGATCCGGAACGGCTCATCATTGGCAATGGGGCGACGGAACTGATCTCTCTGATTGACATGACGCTGATCGACCGTATCGCGGTGCCGATTCCGACTTTCGGCGAGTACATCGAAAAGATGAAGGATTTGCGGAATGCTGAGCTTTATCCGCTCGATGCCAATGACCGCTATCAACTGCGCCTCAACGACTATTTGGCATGGGTGCATCAGCGCAAGCTTGAGTCCTTGCTGGTGATCAATCCGGGTAATCCTACGGGGCAGTTTATTCCGCTGGACGAGATGCTGGAGTTTCTGCACCGGGCGCGGGACCTGCAACTGGTGATCGTGGATGAGTCGTTCATCGATTTTTCAGGAGATCCGGTACCGAGCCTGCTGCCGCTGGCTGACCAGTTTACGAATCTGCTGATTGTGCGAAGCATGAGCAAGCACTGCGGTGTGCCGGGGTTGCGGCTGGGCTATTGCTACAGCGCGAATCTTTACATCCTGAATCGCCTACGCCGCTTTGTGCCTACGTGGAACTTGAATACGCTGGCGCAATATTTCCTTTCGCTGCTGCCGGCGAATGATGCTGCTTATCATCAGGGCCGCAAGCGGTTGATTGATGACGTGCGGCAGCTCCATGAGAATTTGCGAACCGTGCCGAACCTGGAGGTGTATCCCACGGGCGCTAATTTTGTGCTGTTCAAGATTCAGAACGGCATGGACGCCAGCGAACTTCAAGCCAGGCTGCTGGAAGAACACGGAATGTATGTGCGCGACTGCTCGAACAAACTCGGTATGGACGCATACCACATCCGCGTGGCCTCACAAGGGCGGGAAAACGATACGCGGCTGGTGCAGGCGCTGAGGACATTGGTGTAATGACTCGCCCCGTGGTTCTGGTCGTGGCTAATCGAGATACCCGGAAAAACAAGCTTATTGATTACGTGGGCGAGTTTCATCTGGATCTGCTGACGCAATGCGGCGCGTTCCCGGTGATTGTGCCCGTGGTAAAAGGGACACTGCCATGCCTTCCGCAATACATGGAGCGCATGGATGGCCTTCTGCTGGTGGAAGGAGATGATATTGAACCGAAACGGTACGCGGCTCGCAAGGCTAACTTCAAATACGTTGATAAGACACTGCCGCTGAAGGACGAGATTGAGATTCGGCTGCTGCGTGAGGCGTTGCGGCGAGAGATTCCGATCATGGGTATCTGCCGAGGGTCGCAACTGCTGAATGTGGTTTGCGGCGGAACGCTGTATGGGGATGTGCAGAAGGAAAAAGGCACGCACCGCGCGCATATTGATTATGAGAACTATGACACATACCGGCATCCGGTGGACGTGCTGCCCGGCACGCCTTTGGCCCACTGGTATCGCCGCAAAGCGCTGAAGGTGAATAGCTATCACCACCAGGGAGTGCGGGAGCTGGCGGCTCGCTTTCGGCCGATGGCACATGCGGATGATGGGTTGATTGAGGGCTACTATGATCCGAAGGCTGCTTTCGTGGTGGGGCTGCAATTTCATCCGGAGCGGATGTTGAATGACTATGCGGGGAACCTGAAGGTGTGGAAGGCATTTACCGGTGCGATGAAGGGCGGGGAACGGCAATATCAAGGCGCTGATGGCCGATAGCCCATTTCGCCGAGACTCGTCCCAATGAAAGGGCGCCTTGTTTGGGTGACCACTGATCGTGTTGCGATTGCTCTCAACGCGCCAGAATATCTTTGTAGGCGTTCAGAG
>Ga0187847_10004678_pt1 | contig 10007 bp, 8 predicted proteins | sample June2016WEW_4_10_FD_132458 | JGI IMG/M metagenome (GOLD analysis project Ga0187847, IMG submission 132458) | Peatland microbial communities from SPRUCE experiment site at the Marcell Experimental Forest, Minnesota, USA - June2016WEW_4_10 | ecosystem: Environmental > Terrestrial > Soil > Wetlands...
AGGAGAAAGGTTGGAAGCAAGCCGGGTCTTGACCGCGCCCGGCCGCGGTGCCTTCGCCATGATAACCAGCACCCGGTCACTGCCCGACGAACGCACCAGCGTCGCGTTGGAAGATTTCATAGACGTGACGAAGAGGAGCACCCATCTTTGACTTTAACCTTAGGGTGCCCCATATTTGCCCGCTTTTTGCAAACGTGGGATCTCGCTCGAAGAGCAAATCTGTCCCCATGTTTCTCTCGCAGGCTGCCACTCGCCGCTCAGGATTGCGACGCGCGGTTTGCAGGAACCCCTCGCCGCCGAAAATAATAGCGCACGATCAAGCTCAGAATGAACCACCCCGCTCCCACCGTCCCCCGCAGCGTACCGCTGATCTTCGATTTCCCAATGCGCGGATAATAGCTCACCGGCACTTCAACGATGCGGAATCCTGCGAGCGCGCCTTTCAGAATTATTTCCACCGCCCAGCCGTAGGTCGTCTCTTCGAGAGCGAGCGCGCGTAGTACATCGGCGCGTGCGGCGCGGAACGGTCCCAGATCGCTGATGTCTACTTTATAAAGCATGCTGATCAGGCCGGCGGCGAGATGATTGCCAAACGCCTGATGCCAAGGCAAAGCCCCGCGCGCGCTCTGTTTCCCCAGGCGCGAACCCAACGTAATGTCGGCGCGTCCTTCAATGATGGGAGCCAGCAGAAGCGGCAGCTCCCCCGGTCGATCGCTGTAATCGCCGTCGAGGAACACAACAATGTCCGGCTTGCTTGCCCCACCCAGTCCGGTCAAACAGGCACGACCGTATCCGCGGCGAGGCTCGTGGAGCACGCGCGCTCCCAGCTTGGCGGCGATCTCTGGAGTCCCATCGGTTGAGTTGCTGTCGACGACCAGCACCTCAGTAACCAGATCCGCAGGCAGGTCAGCTAAAACGCGGCCGATCGACTGCGCTTCATTGTGCGTAGGAATGACGACCGACACTCGCACGTGATTTTCGCTTGGGATCACAGCCGCAACTCACCACCCGCAACTCACCACCCGCAACTCACCACCATGGAGAAGACGGCCAGCGCCGCGCCAGCCAGACGTCGACGCCCCACGTGCGACCGGCCCTCCCCACCGCGAGCGCCAGCGATGCGACCACTGGAACCAGCAACTCCCAAATCCACGACGTCCCCCACTCCGACACCCAAAGACTACCCAGATAGAGAAACGCAATAAATGCGGCCGGGCGCGTCAGCAGACCGATGACCAGCAGAGTCCCCAGCCCGATCTCAGCCACCGCCTGCATGGGAGCCGCCATCGCGGCGTGACTCGCCGCCAATCCCATCACCGCCTTCCACGCCGCCGGCGAGTGACTCGCCTTGATGTAATAGTTGATCAGCTCCGCATAGCCCGCCGGAGTGTACAGACCCTTTCCCAGGTTTTCGAAAAACACCCACACCAGCATCGCGCCAATCGTGATCCGAACCATTGCCAGACCGATTGCCGCTTGCGCTTGCTCGGCTGGGTTTTGCAACGGGGTCGTGTTCGCGTTCGTCATCATCGGCATCCTCATTCCCAACGAATGAATTCGAAGGAGGATATCTTAAGCCCTTCTGAATCTCCGTGCCAGTAGATGCAGGTCAGTAGTCCAAGTGCTTACTCTACTTTCCAATGCAGAAGCCAGAAATGTCGACAAACGTCAATGTTTATTGGGATGGCAAATCCGACCACAGGCGTAGTCTCAGGCAGCGTCTTCGGAAACAATCAAATATCATGTGGAAACATTCAATCGACAGAATGGATTTTTTCAGCAGTATAAGGCGACGAATCAGGAGAAAACGCCTTCCAAGTTCGGCGACGAGACGTTTGACACGACCCCCAAAATTGTGAAGAATGCCTTTTTTTCGGGAGGAGTTCCATGCGTTGTGCAACGTTGCTGTTAGTGGCTGCGTTTTCGGCGGTGGTGCCAGGAATGGCGCAAAAAGCGACTGAGGTGCCGCCGGAGGATTGGCTGCATGGAATCACGGCCGGCAGGAATGTGGTGGTCGATATGACGTACCCGGTGAACGAGAAGTTTCCGGCATGGCCGGGGGATGACCACGTGTTCGAGGCAAAAGTAAGCGCGACGATGGAGAAGGACGGATACTTCACGCGTAGCTTCTGGATGCTAGAGCACTATGGAACGCACATGGATGCGCCGGCCCATTTTCCGCCGGGGAAGATTACGCTCGATGAAATTCCAGCCGCGCATTTTTTCGGGCCGGCCGTTGTGATCGACGTTCGCGAGGAGACGGCCAAGGATCCGGATTACCGGCTGACGGCTGTGCGGGTTAGAAAGTGGGAAGCGGAGCACGGGCAGATTCCGAAGGGCGCGATCGCGGTGTTGCGGACGGGATGGGGTTCGCGTGTTCCCGATGTGGCGCGCTACCGGAATATGGACGCGAGCAAGGTCATGCACTTTCCGGGGTACTCGGTGGAGTCTGCGAAGCTGCTGATCGAACGCGGTGTGGTGGGGCTGGGGATTGATACGCTGAGCATCGACTACGGCGCCTCAAAAAACTTCGAAGTGCATCGTGTAGCCCTGCCCGCAGGACTCTACAACCTTGAAAACCTGGCGAACACAGAGTCACTGCCAGAATGGGGCGCGTATTTGATCGCGGCTCCGATCAAGCTCGCAGGCGGGTCCGGCGGGCCGGTCCGTGTGTTCGCGGTGCTACCTCCGAAGTGAGCACTGAGATAGCTGCGGTTATCGACGCCTTCGTGAAGCGAAATGAAGGAAGTTGCCACACTGGCGGTGAATCCCACCACTGGAATCGTTTCCGGATCGGTATTCGGTAACAATCAAATATCATGCGGAAACGTGCAGTCGACACTGAATAGCCCAAACTTGGGCTGATTATCAGTTGATTGAGCTCAAGCCGCTCCTATCTAGGTTGCCACGCGGCCCTGAATTTCCCCCGGCGTCAAAAAAGGGGTTTTCCGTGACTGAGTTTCGAGCAGTCGGGTCTCGCGATGCCATGATTTCTCAATATGTTGAGCCGTCTGCTCTTATGACTTCAATGAAAGACTTAAATGAAAGGTTGACCTGTTTGTGCGAGCAGCTTAAGATGCCGGAGCGCTTTCGATCACGGGCAGTCGGCCCTAACGCGGGCGTTTGCCTCGCGACGAATCTGCATAATCAGGAGCGCCGTTCATGGCGACTCAAAGATCCGAGTTCACCGTTCCCGTGGCGGAATTTGCCGCAGCTTTGCTGGCTCGGCCGGAGGTGAGCCTCCGTGCGCAAGTGACGGCCGAGCAAGTCGCGCAGCTCCTGCCGGACACGGCGGTCGTCGTGTACATCATCGAAGATCCGGACAATCCTGCATGGACACGCAAGGCGATCGCGGGCGAGATCGAAGTCGGCGGCACGCTGGAGTTTAGTGGCGGAACGCTGGGCGCCCTGGCGGAAAACAAAACGCTCATAGTATTCGAAGGTGGTGACCTGCAGCGCGAGGACTACGCTCACCTTGATATCCGCCGCACCGTGACTGCTCTCGCGTATTTGCCTCTCCTCGTGGACGAGGTTCTTTTCGGCGCCATTGAACTGGTCAGCTACGAACAGCCGATTCCGGAGGCTATGTTGGAGGCGCTGAACCAGGTTGCCGAACTGGCTTCGCCAGCCCTCGCCGCCGCCCGGTCCTATGAGAGCGAACGCAATGCCAGTCTGCATTCGATCAGCCGCGTGACCCAGATGTATGACCTGGAAAAGGTCTTCAACTCAACCCTCGAAATGGATGAGTTGCTCGGCATTGTTGCCAAGAAATTCCAAGAGGTGATGGGCGTCCAAGGTGTCAATCTGTGGATGGTCAATAACGACACGCTCGAACTGGTGAGCAGCGCTGGATTCGATCCCACCGTGGAGTTGGGCGGAGCGCAGAAGCCGGGGGAAGGCATTGCAGGGGACGTCTCCGACAATGGCGAGCCCGTGCTGATCGACGATCCGGCCGACGAACGTCTGCAGAATCGCAATGCCGGGCACGAAGACGCGGAGGTGTTCTCGATCATCGCCAGCCCTCTCATGGAGCACGACAATCTGGTGGGGGTGGTCGAGGCCGTCAACCGCCTGGACGGTGCCCCATTCGACGAGGACGACCAGTTCCTTCTGACCAACATCTGCGAAACCGCCAGCAATGCTCTCCACAATGCCAGTCTGTTGCAGGCGGAACGCAAAGTGGAAATCCTGGAAGCTCTGGTGAAGATCAGCGGTGAGATTACCTCCACCCTCGATCTAGACCGGGTTCTGGACGCGATTGTGAACGGGCCCAGCAGCGTAATCCCTTACGAACGAGCCGCCATCGCGCTCGAGCAGCGCGGCCGCTTCCGATTGAAAGCGATCTCGGGGACACCCAAGATCAACCCTCAGGATCCGAATGTAGAACGTCTGCAGGAGTTGCTCGAATGGGTGTCGCTGTCGCAGGAACCTATTTTCATCGTCCAGCACGGGGACGAGGTGGAGGACGAACGTCCCGAGACGCGTGCGAAGTTCGAGAAATACTTCGCCGAAAGCGGCATGCGAGCCTTTCATGCGCTACCGCTAGCTGATGACGATGGCACCGTGGGCGTGCTCTCGTTCGAGAGCAGCGACCCGGATTTCCTTAACACCGCCCATCTGGAAATGATCAAAGTCCTCGCCGGGCAGGCGACGGTGGCGTTACGCAATGCGTCGCTCTATCGCGAGGTTCCCTTTATCGGTGTGCTCGAGCCGCTGCTCGAGAAAAAACGCAGGTTCATGGCGTTAGAGAAGCGGCGGCGCACGGCCCTGGTGGTGGGTGGCGCGCTCGCCTTGCTATTTCTCGCGGCTTTTCCGTTGCCGTTGCGGGTGGATGGTCCCGCGCTAGTCACTCCCGCCCATAGCGCTCAGGTACAGCCGGAGGTGGCGGGCGTTGTTCAGCAAGTAAACGTGCGCGAAGGCGACTTTGTGCGGCAGGGCACGATCCTGGCTAGTCTAGGCGATTGGCGGTACCGCGCCGAATTCGCGGCCGCGCAGGCAAAGTACGAAACGGCAGTGTCGCAAATGAACCGGGCACTGGCCGCCAATGATGGCAGTGAGGCCGGAATTCTGCGGGCGCAAGCCGACTACTCGGCCTCCGAAGTCGCGCGCGCTCGGGAGCGCCTGGACAAGACGGTATTGCGGTCACCGATCGATGGCTTAGTCGCCACTCCACATATCGAAGACATGGTGGGGCGAAGTTTGAATGCGGGCGATGCCTTCGCGGAAGTCGTCGATACTTCCTCGGCGAATGTGGATGTGTCGGTCGATGAGAACGATGTTGCGCTGCTCAAGCCAGGTAATAAAGCTTCGGTGAAGCTTGAGGCTTTCCCCACCCGAACGTTTCGCGGAGACGTCTTCATCGTAAGTCCCAAGAGCCAGGTGGAAGGTGCTGAGCGTTTCTTCTACGCCAGGGTTCGCGTGGCTAACAACGATGGTCTCATCCGCGCCGGAATGCAGGGCCGGAGCAAGGTTACCACCGGGTGGAGCCCAGCCGGGCGGGTGCTTTTCCGACGCCCCGCGATGTGGTTCTGGTCAAAGATCTGGTCGTGGGTTGGGTGGTAATCGATCGACTGGTAATCGGTGGCTGGTAATCCGAAGGGGGACTATGACTCGATGTGGACTGGCTTTGACAATGGCAATGGCAATGGCAATGGCGACGATGCTCGCGGTCAGCGCCTGCGACACCAGCCATCAGCCGGCGACGGTGGTTGCGGCGCCTCCTTCCACGGCCACGGCGGAGAACGTTGCGCACTCTGGGCAGACCGCTGCGGAAGGCAGTTTTGTCGCTACTGGCCCCATCGTGGTTGAAAACCAGATCGACGTCGTAGCCCTGCGAGCAGGCGTCATTACCGGGATTATGTTCGATGTCGGCCGGACCGTGAGAAAGGGAGAAGTTCTGGCCACGCTGGACGACCGGCAACTGGCGGCGGAGCGTGATGCCGCCCAGTCCAAGGTACTCAGCTCTGAAGCCAATCTGAAAGATTGGGAGGCCGAGACGGGAGTGGTCGACGCTGATTTGCGGCGCGCTCAGGCCATGCGCGATGCCGGCATTAACACCGTGGAGGAACTGGACCATGCGCGCTACAAAGTGATCGGATCGCAGTATGAGATCGAAAAAGCGAAACAGGACCTGAGCACAGCGCAGCACAATCTCCGCGCTCTGGAATTGGAAATGGAAAAGACGCGGATCACCGCACCGTTCGATGGAATCGTCGCTCGGCGCTACACGCGCACGGGACAGAGCGTGGCGGTAGGCGACCGACTTTTCTGGGTAACTGCGGTGGCGCCCCTGCTCGTGGAATTCACTCTGCCCGAGCGCTTCATCAGCGGCGTGAAGAACGGGCAAACCGTCACCGTTACCTCGGCCGACGCCTCCCCGGCGGTGGAACATACCGCGAAAGTGATCGATGTCAGCCCGGTTGTGGACCCGTCAAGCGGGACTATTGAAGTGCGGGCGCAGATTGAGGGCCCGGCTCCCGATTTGCGGCCCGGGATGCTTGCCAGCATTCGCGTCGCCGTAGCGCGATGAACCCCGATGCAGGGGATCCAGCATGAACATAGTCGAAGCGCTCAATGTCGCGTTACCCGAGATACCAGAACGGCTGGCGCGGCAAAAACGCGTTCCCAAGATGGACCCGCGGTTGGTTGGCCGCCATCATGTATTAGATGGCGTTCCCGTAGTTCGTGTTCTGATCCCGGATAGTCACGGCTTTCACGATCTGCCACCCGAATATTGGGAACTGATTCAGCTCTTTGACGGAGAAAGGACGTACGAAGAAATAGCCGATCTCTTCACGGCGCGCACCGGCATTGCGGCCTCGGCCGACTGGGTGCTGGAGTTTGCCACCGAAAATGCCGAAGGCCCATTTTGGTCCAGGACCCTCCAGGAAAAAAATGCCCGCTTTCGCGAAGAGCTGGCGGAAAAGCGGCGCGCCCGCACCTCAAAGAAATCAAAGTGGAGCAACCTGGCTGAGATCACGTTCCCTGCCTGGGATCCAGATGCTACGCTCACCAAAGTTCACGACCGTGTAAAGTTTATTTTTACCTATCAGTTCCTGCTGCTGAGTCTCGGCCTGTTCGCTTTCGCGGCATTTGTATTGGTAAGCCATTGGTCCGAAATCGGACACGACAATCTGGAGTTCTATAACTTCACCCACAAGGGCCTGGCCGATATCATCGAGTTTTGGGTCCTGATCTGTGTTATCGCCTGCATTCACGAGTTTTGTCACGGGCTGGCCTGCAAGCATACCGGGGGAGAATCGCACAGCATGGGACTCCTGCTGATCTATCTGTCCCCTGCGTTCTACTGCGACACCACCGAAGCCTGGGTCTACGGCAGCAAATGGCAGAGAATCACCACGGCCGCCGCAGGCATCTGGTCCAGCCTGATTCTTTATTCCCTCGCCAGCTTCGTATGGTGGGGAACCGCCGTCGATAGCACCATGCACAACCTCGTCTACGTCGTGATGCTGGCGTCCGGCATCCTTCCTGTCTTGATCAACCTCAACCCGCTGATCAAACTCGACGGCTACTTCATATTCACGGAGCTGCTCGACATCCCCGACTTGAAGGAAAATGCCACGATCTTCGTCAACAACTGGGTTAAAAAGAACATTTTTCGTTTACCCGTCGAAGTACCGTACGTAACCTGGCGACGGAAGCTGATTTATGTGCCCTACACGATGGCTTCCAGCTTCTACAGTTACGGGCTGCTCTTCTTTGTGGTCACTTTTCTTTTCAATATCATCCACCGCTATAACCCTGACTGGGCATTTGTCCCCGCCGCGTTGCTCGCCTTCGTCATCTTCAAATCGCGCATCCTGACGCTATGGAGATTTATGAGACTTCTTTATCTGGACAAGAAGGACCGCATAGAAGCTTGGTTCACACTCAGACACACCGCCGCCTTCGCATTCTTGAGCGTTATTGTTTTGTTTGCGCCGGTGTGGCGAGAGACGGTGCAGGGACGGATGGTGCTCGAACCGGTTCAGCATGCCGTGGTGAGGGTTGAGGTTCCAGGCACAGTGATGCAGACGAATGTCGAAGAGGGTCAGATCGTATCGGCTGGCACTCCGCTGCTCCGGCTACGAAACCTGGATATGGAGTCCGAGGCGGCGAGGGTGGCCGCAGATCTTCGGCTCGCTTCCGCTCGGGCATTCCAATCACAAATGCAGCATTCAGATTTTGCGAGTGCTGAACATCACCGCGAAGAATTGAACGCGGACGACCGGGTCTTGCAGGAAAAAATGACCCAGCTCACCGTCTTGAGCCCTGTCGCAGGTACAGTGGTCACTCCCAACGTACACGACTTGCTCGGCTCTTACCTGGTGTCCGGCAGCGAAGTTATGGAGATTGCGAATACGTCCCAGCTTCAGGCACTGGTCTACATTTCGGCAACGGATGTTGGCAAGGTTCGACTCGGCGCACCTGCAGCTCTGCATCTGGATGCCCGGGCCAGGTCAATTCTCGGGAATGTGACCTTCCTGGCTCCGGCCTCTTCCGAGGCGGAAAAAGGACTTTTCGACCAGCAGGAATACAAGGGCCTCCAGGCATCCCTCTACTATGTGGCCAAGGTCCTGGTTCCCAACTCCAGCGGAGCGCTTAAAGACGGTTTTACCGGCACGGCCAAGATTTTCGTCCGCCGGCGCAGCATTGCCGCATTCATCTGGCAGGAGGTGAATGACTTCCTCCGGCGTAAGCTCTGGTAATTCAGGCAAAAATGCGAAGAGGCTACGGAGAACCGTAGCCTCTGCACTTCGGTAGCTTTCAGTTACGAAACCTTGCTTGGGCCAGTGATGAACTTGCTCGGGCCGGTCACGAACTTGCTTGGGCCAGTGACAAACTTGCTGGGACCGGTTACGAACTTGCTCGGGCCGGTGACAAACTTGCTTGGGCCAGTGATGAACTTGCTCGGGCCGGTGACAACCTTGGCCGGGCTGGCGATCTTGGTCGGCTTCCCAACGCTTGTGGCCACTAAGGCTTTCTTTACCGCTTTGCGGTTGCTGATCAATGACTTCTTTTGCATCGCCATTTTTTCATCTCTCCTGTTTTATCGTTTGTGGTGCTCGGTTTCCTATAGTGCAAGTCCGATACCAAATCGTGGCGAACACTTCCCACACGCGAAATCTACATTCTCCTCAATCACTTAGCCGTTTTCTGGGGGAAGAGACAGTAATCGGATCTCGGGAGAGAATCCAGACATAAATTAAAATTTAATCCATGACGCATGAGTTTTTAATCCACACCAGACCGTGGGGTTAAATTTTCAATCTGTCCCGATGCGATATTTGCGGCAAAGGTAATGCATTTTCTGCTTATCGACCTGCAGCAGCCGCGCCGCTCCGATTTTGCTGCCGCCCGAGCGCCGGAGCGCCGCCGTCAGGTAGGCAACCTCAATTTTCGCGATCTCCTCATCAAAGTTCACCCCCGCTTCGGGAATCAGCAGAGATTCCTGGCTGGTCGTGCTGTTATAAAGAAGGCGCTGCGGCAGATGTTGGACCTTGACCACTTGTCCGTCGACCATGAGCACCAGCCGTTGCACCAGGTTTTCCAACTCCCGCACGTTGCCCGGCCATTCATCCTCCTCCAGAATCTGCATGACTTCCGGGTCCAAATGCTTCAAAGGAACGTTGTTCGACCCACAATAGAAGCGCAAGAAATGATCGAGCAACAGCGGAACGTCCCCCGGCCGGTCGCGCAGCGCCGGCAGCGCGATGGGCACCACGTTGATGCGGTAATACAGGTCTTCGCGGAATCGCCCGGTTCGTACCATCTCCTCCAGGTCTTCGTTGGTGGCCGCGATGAGACGAAAGTCAATCTTCTTGGCGCTCTGTCCTCCAATCCGGGTCACAGCCCGGTCCTCCAGCACGCGCAGTAACTTGGACTGCAGGGCCAGACCCAAAGTCGCAATCTCGTCCAGCAATAGCGTACCGGTGTGCGCCAGTTCAATATGACCGGGCCGCGCCGCACGCGCGTCTGTAAAGGCGCCCTTTTCGTGTCCAAACAGC
>Ga0187847_10004679_pt1 | contig 10007 bp, 7 predicted proteins | sample June2016WEW_4_10_FD_132458 | JGI IMG/M metagenome (GOLD analysis project Ga0187847, IMG submission 132458) | Peatland microbial communities from SPRUCE experiment site at the Marcell Experimental Forest, Minnesota, USA - June2016WEW_4_10 | ecosystem: Environmental > Terrestrial > Soil > Wetlands...
AAGAGATTGAAGGCCTGGAAGACGAACCCGATGTGGCTGAGCCGGACACGGGGCAGTTCGCGCTCGCTGAGGCCTGTGATCTCCTGGCCGGCGATCTGAAGGCTGCCGGAGGTGGAGCGGAGAATGCAGCCCATGATAGAGAGCAGCGTGGTTTTGCCACTGCCGGAAGGTCCCATCAGGAAGAGCAACTCTCCTTTGTGGAGATCGAGATCGACGCCTTCAAGGGCAGTGACACGTGCGGCGCCTTCTGCGTAGATCTTGGTAACTCCGCGGACTCGAATGGCTACTTCCATTTGTTTCCTCGCTGGATATGAAGGGACTAACCCCGGAAGACCATGGCCGGATCAAGATGCGTGACCTTGTTGATGGAGACTGCGGCTGCAATAGCGCACATGAGAAGCGTGAGGCCGAAGATCAACAGCGCCATGGGCCAGGGGAGAAGAATGGCGGCGCCGCCCTGTTGCGCTCCATGGACAACGAAGAGACTGACCGTGATTCCCAGGGCGTAACCAAGCACTGCGCTCATGCCTGCCTGCTGCAGGATCACGCGATAGACGTAGCTGTTAGGCGCGCCGATGGCTTTCAGCGTTCCGTACTCGCGAAGATGATCCATGGTGGTGGCGTAGATGGTTTGGGTGACCACGACGATGCCAACCACGAGGCCGAGAAGTGCTGCGAGCAACACGGCGACACCGGCGCCGGTGGTGAACATCCAATAGAAGCGCGTCATGCTGCTGAACTGCGCGGTAGTGAGAATGTCCACATCATGCACCCGGCTCTGAAGATTGCTTTGCAGTTGTTGCAGGCTGATGTCGGGCTGCGCGCGAACGAGGATGAATTGGGTCTGGTCTTCTTGCAAGTTCGTGAAGTTTTGCGCGTTTTTGAACGTGGTGAAGATATAGGGCGAGGTGGTGAAAGAACGGATGCCGTGCGTCGTACCCACAACACGCGCACGATACCCATTCATCTCGAACACCTGGCCGAGATGTGTAATGCCTAGCTTCTTCCAATAGAGGTCATCGACCAGGATGGCGTCGGGGGTTTTGAGATCGGCAACGCTGCCGCTGATAATGTTCCACGGGCCGCCCATGGTTTGATCGGTGTTGAATCCGACGACCTGAACACTCTCATGGCCGCCATCTGGTCGCTTCCAATTGGCGAAGCGGGCAATGTATTTTTCCGCTGAGGCGACACCGGGAGTCGCGCGCACCTGGTAGAGCTTGCGCTCTGAAAACAACGCTCCCTGCTCGATGTAGGGGATGTGACGCGAGGCGACCCACAAATCCGCCTGCGAATGATCGATGAGGCCGGAAGTGGTGGTTGTGAAGCCGAGAAAGAGACCCAATTCGACGACCACCAACACCACGGCAAAGGTGATGCCCGTCAGCGTGACCGCGAGGCGGATTTTGTCGTGAAAGAGATTGCGCCGGGCGAGGGGAGGCATGGTCTTTACCCTTTCTGGTGTTGCGGGAACGTCGGTTGCAAGAGTCCGTGCAGTATGCCGTTCAGCATGGTCTGCGTGCGATCGGCGAGCGGCGTCCAGGAAACCCACACGTCGCACTTGTGGGTGATTTCAAGAGACGCAACCCCGTGAACCGCGGCCCACAACGTCTGGCAGATCAAATGCGCGTCGCTGTACTCTGGCCGGAACAATCCAGCTTCCATCGCAGAGGTGACGATCTGATGAAGGAATGCGTATGCGTCTTCGTTGAGATTCCCTTTACCGGGGATATGTTCATCACTGCGAGCGTGGGGGCGAGGTGTGAGGAACATCAGCCGGTACTGGTTAGGGTGGTCAACTGCAAACTGAATATAGGCGAAGGCGCAGGCCCGCAGGCGTTCCAGCGGATCCGGGATGAGCGCAAGCTTCTGAAAGACCGCGGCGAGTTGCGCGAAATCGGCGTTGCACAACTCGCGAAACAGGGTTTCCTTGTCGGCAAAGTGGAGGTAAATCGTCGTAGGCGAATACTCGATTCGCTCGGCTACCTTTCTCATCGTGACCCCCTCATAGCCGCAGTCCACAAACAGCTTCCTTGCCGCATCGAGAATCCGTTCCCGTATTTCGTCCCGCTCGCGTTGACGGCGTTCTTCAATTCCCACGGACAGATCTCAACTTTCGAGTTTATTTAACCACGTTTCTAATGATAATGACGTTATGTTAATAGTCAATTGTTAATTTTCAGTTCCTTGTTAACTTCTGCGGGTGCTGCGGTCGGCCCATTCCAAGTCATTATTCAACCCAGGCTTAACTAGCGTCCGATCAAGGAGATCGCGAGGCGAAGGGGGAGCGGAATCTGCGGGGCAATCTCACGGAACAGGTTTCCCGCCGCGAAGGTGCCAACCTGAAATGTGGCCCTCTGACCGGCGTGGATGACATCGCGAAATCCGGCGGGCAGATAAAGATCGCCGATAAATCCACCCGCCGCCGCTCCCGCGAAGCTTGAAACAGCGGGCATTGGCCGTCCGGAATCCGAGCGATCGATGAAGGTGAAAGCGATGGCGTGCGCGCTGCGGGCAACGAATCCGCGACTGGATGATGGCGCGTAATAGGGATCTTCGCGAGTGATTGCGCCGGTGAGGAACTGCGCCGTGTGTGCGCTGACGCGGGAGGCAAAGGCATCGCCGTAATTGCGTCCAAAACCCGCCGCTCCTTGACGCCATTCGGGAGGATAGGCAGTTGCCCCTTTGCCTGGCGGATTGGCCATCCGCAAGCCAGCTCGAAATGCAGGCGCTGTGAGGGCGCTCGGATTCCAATAGGTTTCTGCCATGTAATAGCTGAATCTATTTCCGCCGTTCGAAGGCAGCGCGGCTGCCCTTCCTAGGGGCGTTGTTGTCGCCGGATCGGGCGCGTTCGATAGTTGCTTAGAGGTTTGCGGATCTTCCAACCGGCTTGGGACCTCCAGACCCCGGCTAGAGGAGGCGGAAGTAGTCGTCGGAAACGACGTGGGCAGTGTCGCGGATTCCTGCCGGAAACAGGTCAGTTGCGCGAGAGCAGCGAATGTCCAAAGTGCGAGTACGTTTCCCATGCGTCCTCCAAAGGACGGGCTTGATTTCTTGCAAGCCGAGTGTCACGCCAGTGCCAAGAAGAAAGCCATGCGAATCGTCCAGGTGCGAACTACGGAAACTGAGCGCGAAGGATGCACGTACTAGCGGTATAACGCGGTAGAGCCCCGGAAGTAGAAACCGCGAGCTCCCGACCCGCGAGCGGCGGCTCCAATAACACTGGCACTCATTGAGAAGAAAAAATGCCGCCGGGAATGCGCTCATCGATGAATATGCGCGTCTACGCTAATTCACAAATGGAATCGGTGCGTCGGGGGTATGCTGGACGCACGCGAGAGACGATCCCGCAAATACTATGACCGGACAAGTTCTGCTCGGGCCCTATCTCGCCGCAAGCCTCATCGGCTTCGCGGCTGGCACGATCATCAGCGCCCTACTGCTCTTGCTTACCTCGCGAGCGTCCAGGTTGCCCGGCACACCAGCAGCCAACATTCTGTTTGCAGTTTGCTCGCTTCTTTGGAATCTGGCAGGGTTTGCGCACACGATTGCAATTACTCTTGGCACGCCCGAAAATGCGCGAGTGGCCCAGGCTCTATTGGCGTCTCAGTTCACCGCAGCCGCGGCATGGCCCGTTGCCCTGCTTGCGATCTGGAGCCCTCTAGCTGCCCACTCCGGCCGGCAAAGAATCGGTTTCAAGGCGCTGCATGCTCTATCTATAGTGAACTTCGCGGTGATTACAATTCTCTTCTGGCCCGGTATCTTGTCGGGCACGCGCCATCAGGTTCCCATGATGCTGAAAGAGGTGACGGCATACAACGGAACCATTCTGCTGGCACTTGGAATGGCGCTCTTTCGCGATCGCCTTGTCTCCCGCGCCATGCGGCTTCCATCCATTGCGATTCTGACTGGCGTTCTGGGTGCGTCGCTATCGGTTGTTCTTTCGCAGGCGTTTCCATACTATCCTGCACTTTGCACGGGGCTACGCGTCATCGCCGAACAGATCACACTTCTTATCGTAATCGGGTCGTTCTTCCTCTTCACCCGATTTCGTTTTTCCGATCTGTTCATCCGCAATAGCATTCGAGTACTGACAGCGGCGATGACAGCGATCGTTTTCCTCCTGCTGGCAAGCCTTCCTTTCCTGGCGCGAATCGAGCGCGAAGCTGCGTTTCCCAACGTCACCCGCGCGCTGATCGAAACACTTTTGCTCGCAGCCCTGCTCTTCGCCTTTACCTTTGTCGACCGACATATCGAAGCCTGCGTGGATCGATGGATCTTTGGCGCGCCGGACTACCGAAGCCTCATCCGACAGATCTCCGATCGCCTTTCTCAAGTTCATTCAGAATCCGAGATTGCCGCCGTGGCGAAATATGCAGGCGACGCCCTGGAACTGAAGGATGTCCAGTTGATCGCTCTGAGTCCTCTGACTGACTTGCAATGGCCGGATGCGCTTCTGGATGGACAGGTCGATGAACTCGATGATCCTGGTCCGCTGCGCGTGCGGCTACACTTGCCGGACCTGGAATTGCTTGTTCCCGTACACTCCGCCGGTCGAGTTAGCCATCTCCTTGCAATCGCTCCCGGTTCGGCACGACGAGGGCTGGTCACCCATGAGGTGAACTTTCTGCGCGCGGCGGCTGCGCAGTTTGGACAGCGGCTGGATGCTCTGCGGCTTGAAGAGCAGATGGTGGAACAACAGAGCCGCGAGGCGGTGCTTTTGCAGCAGGTCACAGAGGCGGAGTTGCGCGCGCTCCGCGCCCAGATCAATCCGCACTTCCTCTTCAATTCGCTGAACAGCATTGCCAATCTTATCGTGGAAAATCCTGGTCAGGCGGAGACGATGACGCTGCGGCTCGCACGCGTCTTCCGTCACGTGCTGGCGAACTCTTCAAGGCTGCTCATTCCTCTGCATGAGGAGATCGAGTTTCTCCGCACTTATCTTCAAATAGAGGAGGCCAGATTTGGCAGCCGCCTCGGCGTCAACATCGAAGTCGATCCCGTCGTCGCCCTGGAACGCATTCCTACGCTGATTCTGCAGCCCATCGTGGAGAACGCGCTGAAGCATGGATTAGGGCCAAAGCCGGGACAAGGGCACCTGTGGATTGCGGCCGAGGTCCAGGGAAATCGAATGCGGCTGCGCGTTGAAGATGACGGCGTCGGTTACGTTTCCGCAACTCGGCATAGCGGCAACTGGCAGGGTATCCCACCATCTGGAAATGGCAACAATGGAGGGTCGAACGGCGTGGGACTCGAGAACATTGCGCAAAGGTTGAACGCGCTTTATCAGGACCAGGGCGAGATGATACTGGAAGCACGGGAAGCCGGCGGGACCCGAGTCACAATTCTCCTGCCGCGCGAGACAGGAGAGGCGACAGTATGAGAAGCCTGATTGTCGACGATGAAACCGACTCCCGCGCACGGCTTATCCGTATGCTCAGCAGCCATCCTGAGATCAGCGTGATGGGCGAGGCGCAAGACGGGTTGGAAGCAGTCAAGAAGATCGAAACGCTCAAACCCGATCTACTCTTTTTGGATATCCAGCTGCCAGGCCTCACGGGCTTCGACGTGCTGCGGTCGATTCGTCCTGACATTTCATTGCCGCTGGTCATCTTCATCACTGGCTACGATCAGCATGCGCTCGCTGCCTTTGAAGCCGACGCGCTTGCCTATCTGCTCAAACCTGTCGAATCGGAACGGCTTGCGATCGCTGTGGAGCGCGCCCTCAAGCTAGACGAATTCTCTGAGGAAAAAGAGAAACAGCGCGAGAGTGTTCTGCGGGCAGCCCGGGCAGCGCCCGATGTGCTTCGTCAGGTCGTTTGCCGAAAGCATGGGCACGCTGTGCTCGTCCCTGCCGAGCAGATCCTGTGGTTCCAGGTGCAGGATGGCATTGTCAGGGCCAGGACTGCCGGTGATTCATTTTGGGTGAATTACCAGCTTGCGGAGCTCGAAGCAGGGCTACCTCCGGATCTGTTCTTTCGCGCGCGTCGAGAAGTGTTGGTGAACCTGGCCCGGATAAAAGAGATCAAACCATACTTCAAGAGCAGTTTCCTGTTGGTGATGTCCGACTCTGCTTCCACAGAGATTGCTGTCAGCGAACGTCAGGCAAGGCCTCTGCGCAAACGCCTTCCCGGCCTCTGAAAGCTGGTATTTTCCAGAACGCGCACGGATTTGCGAATTCGCGCTCACAGGGACTATTCCGCGCTGATCGTTTTCCTGCCATTACATCGTACAAATGCCCTCTATGGTGGTGGAGAACAATATACAGAAGGAGGTTGGCGGAGTGGCGAACGGTAATGAAATGATTCTCGATCGGCGCGCTATGTTGAGCATGGCGGTGGCTGGATTGGCTGGGTCGATGGTTGCCTGTGCATCGGCGCCCCACGCGCCGGCCGCGATGAAAGAGGCGGGGCAGTTGCGGCGGAGATTTGAGGGTAAAGCAGTGGTCATCACAGGCGCGACTTCAGGGATAGGGCGCGCAGCCGCTCTGCAGTTTGCCGCGGAAGGAGCAAAGGTGAGCTTTTGCGGCCGTCGCGAAAAACTAGGACGGGAAGTCGAAAATGAAATCAAGATTCGCGGCGGAGAAGCTCACTACATCCACGCTGACGTACGCAATGAGACCGAGGTGAAGGCATTCGTAGATCAGGCAGTTCAGCTCTATGGCCCGCCAAACGTGGCCTTCAACAATGCAGGTATCACACTGGAAAGACCGCTGCATGAATACAGTTCGCAGGATTGGGACGACGTTGTCAGCACTAACCTACGCGGTGTTTTTCTCGCTCTAAAATACGAGATTCCTTACATGCTGGCCAATGGCGGAGGCAACATTGTGGTGACCTCGTCGTCGAACGCGATTGCTACCACAGAGAAACGGTCGGCATATTCGGCCAGCAAACGCGGATTGGTCGGCCTCGTCCAATCTGCCGCGCTGGATTATGCGGCAAAAGGCATTCGCATCAATGCCTTGATTCCAGGAACGACCGATACCGCGTTGGTGAGAAGAGCAGCTGGTATGGAAGACGCACCCGACGCAGCGTGGGAAACTGCAGCTCGCCTCTGGGCCAAGTCCCACGTGCCCGGACTCGAGCGGATGGCCACACCGGAAGAGATCGCAACGTTTGCGCTGGCACTTGCTTCTGGCGATTTTCCTTACATGACCGGCTCGCAGATGGTCATCGACGGAGGGAAGACGGCACACGCAGGCTAGCTTCGCGCGCAGCCTTGCTTCACCTTTACCACGAGGATAGTCAAGCCCGCCTGCAGTCGCTTTTACCGGTTCATGAAGAGGAGGGCGAGCTCGTCCCCAGCGACATATAACCCGGGCCAGTGAATGGGCGGCAATCAATACGCGAAGCTCGGGTGAAGCCTCGCGTCAATGATGACGTCGGCCACAAAAAATCCGGAAGTTGATAGCGAAGATTCCGAATTCGTAGCCACAAACGCGATTGTTGCAAGGAAAGACCCGCACTTTACGCCAATTCGCCGATGCGTGTTTCGAGGCCTAGCCGAGGCTGGAAACGTGCTTTGGCCGGTTACCGACAACGCACAATCGTCCAGACCACTCGGCCGACCACTTGGTGGCATCCCACGCTTCGTTCTTGCCACGGTGTGGTCCGTTGCCTTGCAAAAAGACTCTTCGCTACGGGGTGTAGTTCCATAGATCATTCAATAGCCCATACTGTCCAGTCGAGTCGTGGCCAGACCCTCCGTAGAGCCAGAAATTCCCGTTCGAATCGACCCAAGAGACCGATCCAGAACGCCCTCCGGGCGTATTCGATGCTGCTGCTGTTCCCTGCGTTCCGTATGTTCCAGACGGCCCGCCTGTCCCGCCCTGAGCAGGGCCAACAGAATTGCTTCCGCTTTGCCACGTCCAGATTTTGCTCGAAGTATTGAACTCCCACAGATCATTTAGAGATCCCGCCGTTCCACTTGCGTCGCATCCCAAGCCGCCAAAAAGCCACAGATTCCCGCTGGCGTCGATCCACGAATTGGCAGCGTTGCGACCGCCGGGCGCATTCGCGGTTGCACCTGTCCCTTTCGTTCCATAAACTCCCGCCACGCAAGCGCCGGGTCCACCTGTTACTGCGCTACTACCACTGATCCATATCCATTCTTTCGTCGAAAGGCTGAACTCCCACAAATCGTTCAAATCATTTTCCGATCCTGCGGAATCGTATCCGAGCCCCCCGAAAAGCCAGAGATTACCGCTACTATCGGCCCAGGAAACCGTGTTGTCGCGCGCCCCGGGGACGTTCGCGCTGGAAGCCACGCCTACCGTGCCGTAGACGCCTTTGGCATTGATCGCACTGCCACCGCTCACCCAGGTCCATTCTTTGCTGGAGGGGCTGAACTCCCATAAATCGTTGAAGCTGCCAAAGACCCCATTGACGTCGAGCCCTTGGCCTCCGAATAGCCAAAAGTTGCCGCTGTTGTCTTTCCACGAAACCGCATTACTGCGGGCGCCGGGAACATTGGTCGGCGCTGCCACGCCGAGGGTGCCATAATTCGCTTTTCCGAGAACCAAATTGCTTCCGCTTGCCCAAGTCCATTGCTTGGTCGCGGGAGCATATTCCCACAGGTCGTTCAGGTAATTGCCTTGCCCCATCGAGTCGTAACCTTGGCCCCCAAAGAGCCAGGGGTTGCCGCTGGAGTCAATCCACGAGACGCCTGCGCCGCGCCCGCCCGGTAGATTGTTCGCGGACGGTGTGCCTTCTGTGCCGTAGACGCCATCTTGGTCGCAAGGTGCAGGACCGCATCCGCTTACCCATATCCATTCTTTCGATGCCGGAACATACTCCCACAGAGTGTTTTGCGATTGGGTACTACCAAGCAGATTGAAGCCGCCGGCTCCGAACAGCCAAAGATTACCGCTGCCGTCGATTGCTGACCCCCCACCGGCCCACCCCTCGGGATTGTTCCCAGGGGCCGCAACACCCTCGGTACCATACACGCTTGAAAGAGTGCTGACTGTTTCGCTGCCGCCCACCCACGTCCACCCCGTTAATTTCTCGGGCCCGGGCGACACACTGGTGGGGCTTCCGCCGCCACACCCAATGCTAAGAAGGAAAGCAAAACTTAAACAAAGAGCACCGACTTGGTGTGGGCAGCGCCGAGTTTCTTTCGGCCGAGTCATATCATCCCTCTCGCGTTAACCATCACTTGGAACACTTTTGAGTAGTATCGCAATTCTACGATCGGCGCCTAGGTTGTGCAATGGAACGACCACTTCCATCGGTGCCATTCGGTGACGCAGAGAACGGACTTTGAATGTCGTACTTGTGACTTTCGCCAAATTCATCGCCTCCGCGCTTCCCGAGCCAGCCTTAGTTGTAGGTTGGCGGAGGGCGTATAAGGCTTGTGCATACCAGCGGCAATGGAGGCCGCTCGTATGCGCAAAAGAAAAACCATGCCTATATGTCGGAAGGTCGTTCTGAGTCTCCCTGATCTCGATCACGCAAAGCTTTCAGTACTCAACAGCCTGAGCTCCCCGAACTCCAGGCGCAACTACAAATTCGCCATGGAGCAGTTCATTAGTTGGTATTGCTCCGAACCACGACTTGCCCTGAACAGGGCAGTGGTGCTTCGATTCCGCCTCTATCTCGAGTCTCTCGGATTGGCAGCGGGAACCATCAATCAAAGGCTCGCTGCTGTCAGGCGGCTCGCCTACGAGGCGGCTGATTCGGGACTGTTGAGCCCGGAATTGGCTGCGGGAATCAGGCGAGTGAAAGGTGTGAAGCAGTTGGGGTCGCGAGCCGGGAATTGGCTAAACAGAAATCAAGCTGAACAACTTCTGGAGAAGTCAGACGGGCAGAGCCTGCGCAGCATGCGTGATCTCGCCATGATCGCGATCCTGTTGGGCTGCGGACTTCGGCGGGCTGAACTGGCGTCACTTCGCAAGGACGACATTCAGATTCGACAGGGCCACTGGGCGATTGTGGATCTCGTCGGCAAAGGCAATCATATCCGCACCGTTCCTATGCCGATCTGGGTCAAGAACGCGGTTGACC